>Ga0075426_10003287_pt1 | contig 11543 bp, 4 predicted proteins | sample SoiMethybrSBSTD5_FD_75304 | JGI IMG/M metagenome (GOLD analysis project Ga0075426, IMG submission 75304) | Bulk soil microbial communities from a Populus tree surrounding site in Tennessee, USA - Soil MetaG P. TD hybrid SBSTD5 | ecosystem: Environmental > Terrestrial > Soil > Tree plantation...
CGAGATCACCGGTGACGTCGTGTCGACCGTCGTCTCAGCGAACACGACATCGACCCAGTAGTTGGACGCGTTGAAAGATAACGTCGGGAAGCGGGTCGTGCCGTACGCGTAGACGCCATTATTGGTACTCTCGGCGGACGGGGCGTGGAGCGGTGGCGAATTGACGCCGCCCGTGGTGAAGTAGCCGCCGTCAGCCGCGTAGTGTCCAACGTTGGTGTGATAGGAGGCGACGTACGTGGTGTTGGCGACGATGGCGACCGGCGCACTGAACTGGACTTCCTGCCAGCCGGACGACGTCTCGCTCGTGAACGTGGCGGTGCCCAGCAGGTTGCCGGTGCTGGTCCACAGGTTTCCAATGTGAGTGCCTGTGTTGCTCCCGCTCTTGTAGAAACGCACGCCAGTGACGAAGCCGTCGATATCGCTGGTGAACTTCACGCCGACTTCGAGCGCGGCCGAATCGCCGCTATCCGCTTGGGTGGGGATCGTCGTCGTCGGGTTCCAGAGACTGTTGCACGGACAAGTGCCCGCGACCACGCTGACGCCGACGCCCGCCGAGGGCACTTCGACGTTACCGCTGTCGTCGGTCGCCCGGCTCTTGATCGTCGTCGGCCCCGACGTCGCAGCTGACCACATGTAGCTCCAGCTCCCGCGCCCGTTGGCCCGGTGCCACGTCACGCCGCCGTCGACCGACACTTCAACGCCAGCAACAACGCCTCCACCGGAGTCGGCTGCGCTGCCGGTGATCGCCACACGGTCGCCTACGTGGATCGTCCCGCCGCCGAGTGGGTTGACACTTGAGGTCGGCGCGTCCGTATCCAACGATCCGGTTGCCGCGACCAGGCCCGGCTGACGAGTCGCCGGCTGCGCGCCCATGTCCGCGAACAGATTGACCGTCGCTTGCTGCATGTCGCTATTCGCGGCCGGGCCGGCGCCGTCGTGCGTCGCGTCGAGTCCCCAGGCCCAGCGGACGGTGCCGGCGCCGAACACGCGTGCCCCGCTGCTGTGGCGATAGAGCGTGAGCGTATGGGTCGCGACCCCCGAGATGTAGGTCGAGCCGTAGTCCGCGAGCAGCGTGCCGCTGACCTCCGTCGTGGTCGAGGAAAGGTGGATCAGCCCTGGCGGCCGCGAGCCGTTGTCCACGTCCGTGTCCCACTCGTACCCGATCGAACCGGGTTGAAGAGACGACGTGTTGCCCAGTGCCGCCGCCGCCGCGACGCCGGTGCTGCGCCAGAAGCGCATCGTTCCCTCGGCGGGCGGCACCTGCATGGTGGGGTTCGGCCCGCCGCCGTTCACCATGAAGATGTTGCCGCTCAACGCATTCTCAGGACGGCCGCCATCGGCGGGCGGGCTGAACCGGGGGTCGCGCCAGGTGCCGGTCCACTCCGGGCTCGGATCGATCTTGGCGCCCGCGTGCGTCTCCTTGTAGCAGACCAGTGTGCGATCGGGCGTGCCCGAAGCGTCGATGCTGTTTTCCCAGCGCGTCTTCCAGAAGATTTCATTGCCGCTGAAGAATGCGAGGTTCACACCCGCATTCCGCGCCGCCTCTACGTTCGCGCGCTGCGCGCCCGACCAGTACTCGTCGTGGCCCACCGAGAGGAAGATTTTGTGCGCGAGGATTTCGGAGCCGAGCCGAGCGCTGTCCACGCCCGTGAGGTAGCTGACATCGAAGCCGTTGGCTTCGAGCCATCGCACCATCGGGTACTCGGTGTCGAACACAAACGTGATGGGCAGGTAATCCCGCGTCGTGAACGGACGGTTGTAGCTGACCTTGTAGGCGCGACCCGCAGGCTGTCCGAAGTACAGGCTATTGCCGCCGTAGCGGTTGTAGGCCTGCCAGGTCGTGTCCGATGTCTGCATGAACAGATCGGAGTGGCCGCCGTCTTGGCGCACGATGAAAAAGATGTGGCTGGCGGTTTCCACATCGCCCGGCTGCAAGAGATCGCGGACAACCTTGGCGAAATAGATGCCTGACGTCGCCGTTGAGGGCACGGCCCACGACGCGGACTCGGCCCAGTTGCCGCAATCGACGAGGCCCGTCGTCGCATCAGTGAGACACGCCGGTTGGTTTGAGACCAGTGTTTGCGACGCGGGAACCGTGGCAACCTTGCGGGCGCCAAGGCCACCGTAATAGCCCATGCGGTAGATCTCTAGACGATAGCCGGCGTAAGACGTCTTGATCTTGAACCTCACCGTCTGCCCGCGATTCACGCTGATGTCGGTGGCGAAGCCCTGAAGGTTCGCGTCGCCCGATCCAGTCACGTCCCATTCGGCGGACGGATTGCCTGGCAGGCAGTTCTCAGCGACGATGGCGTTCGCGGGAGTATCACAGGGTGTCGGAGGTGGCGGAGTGCCAACGGCGTCCACGAACCGCGCGGCAGGGATGACCGCACTGCGCACAGCCGGGAGAAGAGCGCTCTTCGCCGATGAGCGCACGTTCGAAACCGAGGACCTGACTTTCGAGAGCGAGGGGACATTCGGGAGCGAGCGGACGTTCGGAAACGGATCGGACAGCTGGGTCGCGCTCACCAGGCGTCGCGCCGGGTTGAACGAAAAGATGTGAAGGACGACCAGGCTCCCCGCCCAAACGATCCGACTCCGGCTGACGCGACGCATACTCGCTCCTGACTGCGCCGATCCGCGACGCGGTCGCTGAATACAACACCTGCGGTTGACAAAAGTCCGAGGCTCGAAGCTTAACGGGGAGATCCGAGTATGAAAATGAATCGAAGGTCGGGCTGACCGTGAGACCTAGGTCCCAGACGGCGTGCGTCGATCAGCGTCGCGCGATGGCAATCGCGCTTTCGTCCTCAGGGTTGGGTAAGGCATCGGCCAGAACGGGAGGCGTCGCCTCCGCGAGGCGTGCGGTGGTGAACGGCTCCTCCGACATCGCGCGCGGCCGAAACCGCGCCGAGCGGAAGCGCTCGAACGGCACCTGGCACTCGTGCTTGCGGAGAAAATTCAGGAATCGCTTGTAGTCGCTCGGATGCATGTTGAGGAGCTCGACCAGCATCTTGTAGCTCCCCTTCGTTTCCTGAAGGCCTCGTCTGACAATGAACCGAAGATCGTTGCGCGTGAGATCCCGGATCATGAACGCCGGATACACGACCGACCAGAACGATTCGCGGTGTTTCACCATCCGGTCGAACACGGCCTCGAGCGCCGGACTCTCCGCCGGCACCGACATGCGGACAACTGATCGCACCCGGCCGACGATTTCCTGCGGAAGATCCGCCACCGTGATGATCGATCGTTGCCCCCGCACGATCAGCCGCTCCGCAATATTCTTGAGTTGGCGCACGTTGCCCGGCCAGTCGAAATCGACGAGCGCCGCCATGGTGTCGGACGCGATCGCCGGTGGCGCGATCCCATGGGTCTCGGCGTAGCGATGCAGAAAGTGCTCGAAGAGCAAGGGAATGTCTTCTCGGCGTGCGCGCAGCGGTGGAATCTTGATTTCGATCACGTTCAGCCGATAGTACAAATCGTCGCGAAAGGCCTTCGACGCAAGGAGCTCCATGGGATCCTTGTTGGTCGCGGCCAGCACGCGCGTGTCGAGATTCGACTGCACGCGATCGGAGCCCACGCGCTGAATCTCGCCGGACTCCATGAACCTCAGGAGCAGCGCCTGCATGCGCGGGCTCATCTCGCACACTTCATCCAGAAACACGGTGCCTTTGTGAGCGGCCTCCAGCAATCCGTGCCGATCGCGGTACGCACCGGTGAAGCTGCCTCGAACGTGCCCGAAGAGCTCCGCCTCGAGAAGGGAATCCGGTACGCTCACGCAGTTGATGGTGACGAACGGCATGTGACTGCGCGCGCTCCCCTGGTGAATCACGCGTGCGGCGATGTCTTTGCCCACGCCGCTCTCCCCTGTCAGGAGAACTTTGGCGTCCGAGCGCGCCGCGCACTCCACCTCCGATCGGATCGCGTTCATCGCGGCACTCGCGCCGATCATGTTCTCGATCGTGAGCTTTTCCACACACCCCCCGGTCAGGGCACTCGCCAACCTTCGACCCCTTTACCTGCGGTTGAGGTGTGAGCATAGCAGCGGAGTGACGCGCGGGAGAATGATCCGAAGGTCTGGAAGCATGCGACCAACGTCTTACATCGGCGCGCAGTTCCGTGACGGACGGCCCACACACCCTGGGCGGCCTGCGACCGTCAGGGGACTGCGGGTGAGGTGATCGCCGTGATGACTAACGCCGCAAGTATCGGGTCGAGTCGCCGTTGGCCGACTGTGCAGGGACCGACTCGAGGTGATGGTGGACCGCGAAGAGGGCCAGCTCGAGGCGATTCGACACACCAAGCTTGTCGAAGATGTTCGTGAGGTGGTGCTTCACCGTCTTCACGCTGATGGAAAACTTCTGGGCAATGTCGCCGTTCGGATAGCCGCCCACCACCGTGGAGACGACCTCCAGCTCCCGAGCCGTGAGGCCGAAGGTCGCCCGACGGGGATCAGCGGCGGGCGCCGACGCCCGGGCCCGCATCTTGTCGATCACATCGCCCAGGCATTCTCGTCCCACCCAATACTCGCCCGCCATGACGGTGCGGATGCTCTTGTACAGCAGATCGGTGGCGGAGTGTTTCATCACGACGCCGCGGGCGCCGAGCTGCAACGCTTCAATCACGTCGGAATCGCCCACTTCGGCCGTGAGCAACAGCGTGCGGACCGCCAGCCCCTGCGTCGACAGATCCCGAAGCGTCTCCAAACCGGCCTTGACCGGCATCACCAGATCGAGCAGCAGCACATCGGGCCGCAAGTCGCGGACCAATCGGACGGCCTCACGACCGTCGTTCGCTTCACCGATCACCTGAAATCCGGGATCGCCTTCGAGCAGCGTGCGCAAGGCCTCACGAAAGAGGGGATGATCATCAGCGATGATGACGGTGATTGGCTTCTGCAGCGTCTGGCTGTCCATCGTCGGTTCCTCGAATGCGCAGTCGCTCCGCGGAATCGACTGCGTGTCGACTCGCCAAGCGTGCAGATGTTGTTTCGGCTGCGATCACCGCTGGAGCCTTGCAGTCGGCATCGAGCCTTCGCTATGAGCCAGCCATTTTCCCTCAAGGTCATCCGTTTTGCCTAGACCCTTTTTTGTTTTTTTACTTTTCTTTCGAAATAACACTCTTCGCCGGACGTCTCGGACATACCTATTTCGCACATCGTGTGCAAAATCTCGACATGCTTTCGCCAATTCCCAGGAACTCGACGCGAAACGCGTCACGTTCAAAGGGATCATGTAGGCATGTGTCTTGCTTTTCCGTTACAGTACCGTGATGACTTCGGCCTAGGGCATGCGGGCTTCTCGATTTCCCCTTCATCTTTCGGTGCGCTATCGGCGGGTCGGCGACCCCCAGTGGCGCCAAGGGAAAACCGAAAACATTTCCCGCTCTGGAGTGTTGTTTCGAGCGCAGGAGTGTGTGGAAATCGATCAGAGCGTCGAGCTCCGGCTTGAATTGCCGGTGGCGGCGCCCGGACGCCAGCGCCCTGAAGTGTCGTGTCGCGGGCGAGTGGTGCGCACCGTCTCGCCGTCAGACAATGAACCGTGGCCCGGTTCCGCAGTCATCATCGAGGACTACGACTTCCTGCCCCCACCTACGGACGTGACGTTTCTGTCCGCACGCTGACGGAAAGAAGTTCGCGCTTCGCCGTATCAGGCGGACAAATCGCGCGGGCTCGAGTTCGTCATGGGTGCGGCGGCGTGATGTTCGCAACGATGACGGTCACGATCGTCGCAGTGTGCTGATTGCCCGCCGCGTCGCGCGCGATGGCCGCCAGCACGTGCGGGCCGTTCAGCACTGTGGCGCTGTTCCAGTCGAGCGTATAGGGTGCCGCGGTGCGCTCCGCGCCCAGAGTGCCGCCATCGAGCGTGAATTGCACGCCCACGACACCGACATCATCCGATGCTGAAGCCTCGAGCGTGACGTTTTGGGCGATGGTGGCGCCTTCCACCGGGCTGATAAGCGTCACCGTCGGCGGGGTCGTGTCATTCGCAACCGTCACGCTGACGCTGGCCGTCCGCTGATTGCCCGCCGCGTCGCGCGCAATAGCCGCCAGCACGTGGGGACCGTTCAGCACCGTGCTGCTGTTCCAGGTGAATTCGTACGCGCCGGCCGCGGCGGCCGGGGCCTCCGCGCCTACATTGACGCCGTCCACCCTGAACTGCACGCCGGCGACGCCGACATCATCGGTCGCGTTGACCGCGAAGGTGATCGTGCCACGGACGAGTGCGTCAGGGACGGGACTCGTCACCGTCACCGTCGGCGGGGTCGTGTCATTCGCGACCGTCACAGTGACGCTGGCCGTCTGCAGATTGCCCGCGGCGTCACGCGCCGTAGCTGTCAGCACGTGAGTACCGTTCAGGGCGGTGGCACTGTCCCACGGGACCGCGTACGGTGCCGCGATACGTTCCGTGCCCAAATAGGCGCCGTCGAGCATGAACTGCACACCGACCACACCGACGTCATCCGATGCGCTGGCGGTCACGGTGAAGGCGCCCGTCACCGTGGTGACACTCGACGGGCTCGTCAGCGTGACCGTCGGCGCGGTGGTGTCGGGCGGCGGCGGTGGCGGCGGCGGCGGAATCGTGATGGTGGTGTGCGTCCGCAGCGACTCATAGAGATTGAGGCGTCCGTCTCCCAACTGCCAGTCGGGCTTTTTCAGCGCGCCGTCATCCAAGTACCGGCTCGCCAGTCGCTGATCCACGGTCGGGTCGAGTTGCGACAGCAGGCCTGCCGCACCGGATACGAGACCCGTGCTGAAGGACGTGCCCGCGACGCCGGCGTACCGGCGGCCGGGATACAGCGTAATGAGCGCTTCGCCCGGCGCAGCGAGTTTCACGAGATGATTGCCATAGTTCGAAAAGGTGCTCCGCTCATCGGTCAGACTGGTCGATCCAGTACCAATCACGTTGCGGAAGCCTGCGGGGAACTCGACGGCGCTGCGGCCTGCATTGCCGGCCGACGCCACACAAATCACCCCGTGTTCGCTGGCGTAGTCGATCGCGTGGGTGATCTCGGGAGACGGCACGTCCATGCTGAAACTCATGTTGATCACTTTGGCGCCGTGGTCGACTGCGTAGTAGATCGCCCGCTCGATGTCGAACAGGTTTGAGCTCCCATCGGCCTTGAACGCCTTGAGCGCCATGATGCCCGCGGTCGGCGCCACCAGGTGGACGAGGCCGGCCACCATCGTGCCGTGACCGAATGCCGCCGGGAGGCGGCTGATGTCCACGCTGGCCGTCGTGGCTGAATCCAGAATCGCAACAGTGGAGTCGTTCAGGGTCACGGGCGAGCTGGGATCGAGAATAGACGTGTTCGCCGAATCCAGAATGGCGACGGTCGAATCATCGAGATCGGCCCATTCGGAGGCCTGCCCGGGCGTATCGCGCGTGAAGTCGAATCCCGGCACCAGCGCGCCCTGCAGCGCGGGATGGTGAGGATCGACGCCGGTGTCGATGATCGCGATGACGACACCCGATCCGGTGGCGAGCTGCTGGGCCTGCGGGAGATGAATGATCGCCGTCGCCGGCTGCGCGGTGTACGCGGCCCACACGGTGTTGCCGAAGTAGGCGTTCAGCGTGCGGTTCATCAGCGCGTCGAGAATCGCGACGGTTGAATCGTTCAGGTGCGGGCTGGCCTGCGTTTCCGCAAGCTTCGCGGTTCCGTTGACCTCGAAATGCTGGACGTCCGGATCAGTGAGCACATCGTTGGTCAGTTGTTGCGCGGCGTCCGACGTCACGTCGCCAGTCAGCGCGTTACTCTGGACCGGGACGGCCTTCGTAACGAGATAGACCTCTGGGTGCCCTTCCACGGGACGAACGATCGTCAGGCCGTAGCGGCCGGCAATGGCGGCGATCTGGCCGGGCGGCGCGCGCAGAATGAATTGCGTAGAATCGCCCGTGCTTTGCGCGGCAAAGGTGAGCACCGGCCGGCCGACTCCCGAGACCAGCGTCAGTGCAGCGAGGACGAGCGAGAGCCGAGCGATCACCCGTTTATGCATTGTGATTGTTTACGTCCTTGCAACACCCTGTGATCGGAGCGACATCCTCGGATACGGCCGACCGCCGGCGCAACGCCTTTGAAACAGGCGCGGGTCCAGACGAACGGAACCCGTTTCACACAATACGAGAAGATCGGAAGGATGGGTGTAGCTTACTGCCGAACCGACCCTGAGGGCGAGAAGATTCTGGCGTACTCTACCTGACTCGGTTTCGCCTTTGCTTTCGCGCAGGTGCCTTCCGATCCGTGGGTGTCGGCATCTCCGAGACAAGCTGTTTCAGTGACAATTCGAGCCGTTTGCCAGGGGGGACAAGCGCCAGGCGCAGGCGAAGATCGGGCGCTGGAGGGTATTCCATCTGGAATTCGCCAAACCGGTTGTACACGGTGTGGGCGATGATGTCTTTTCGTGCCATCAACAGCACTGGCGCCTCAACCAGCGAGCTGTCCGGATCGACCCGATTACTAATCTGGCCGACCAGCGTGGCCAGAGCCGATCCCATCTCCTGCTCGAGGCGGACGTCCACGCAGAAGTCTCCGGCCTCGTACAGTCCATGGCGGGACACGCGGTCCTCGGCACGCATGCCGACCGGCGCCAACTCACCGAAGCTGGCGTAGACCAGGCGCGCGATGAGCGTCGACACGGCAGAACGCTTGGGGAACACCAGCGCGCTGAGCGCCTTCGCACACCGGACCACATGTTCCGGAGGATCGTAGGCGTTGTCGAGCCGGGCGGACTCGACGACCCGCTTCACGAGACTCAGCGTCTCCCGGCAACGGGCGCAACCGGACCCGACGTGCGCCTCCATGACGCCGCGGTCGGCGGCTGCCGTCACGCCGCGCGCAAAATCGGTCCACTGGGTGATGTCGAAGTGGTTCATAGGCATCTGACTCTATAGGGTCTGGTCCCGACGCAAAAATATACGACAAATGTGAGCTTTGCACAGCCGTGCTCAGGATGGGTGCACCTGCCCGATCAAGACAAACGGAGCCCAATAAAAAGGATGCGGATACTGATCGCGCAGCTCGCGCATCGCCAGTTGCAGCGCGTGGGCCTTGTTCGACCGGGTTTGGGCGTGCCGGTAGAACGCCTTCATGAATTCCGCCGTGCTCAGGTCGTAGGCGTCCCACAGCGTGAGCAACACGGTGCGCGCGCCCGCATAGAGGAGGCCTCGGACCAATCCAAGCAATTCGTCGCCGCCCACGATCGCATTCAGGCCGGTGCTGCATCCACTGAGTGTCACGAGCTCAGCCGAAAGCCGCAGTTGATAGAGATCCACCACGCGCAGCGGGCCGCTCCCGAGCCGGATCGAAGAGAACATGGGATTGTCCCGGCGAAAATGTCCGTGCGTGGCGATATGAATGAGCCGACTCGTCGGCCCACAGGTTCGCAAGCGATCGGCCGTCGCCTCGGCGCCCATGAACACATGCGCGCCGGGAAACACGTTCGAGACGGCTTGAATCTCTTCGGCGATATAGGGGGTGCGCTCGTCGGGGACGCCCATGATCAGCGGCTCGCCGCCGGCGTCAGCCCGCTTCGTGCAGCACAGGCGATACACGCTCGCGCTCGGCGCGTATGAGATCGTGAAGTGATCAATAAGGTAGCGCGCGCCGTCGAAGAGGGCGTGGAACGGCAGATAGTGCAGGAGGTCGTGAGGCACGATGAGGAGGTGCTCGGCCTGCAGTCGATCGCGAATGGGCGCCACAAGGGCGGTATAGAGATCGAGCAGATGCGCCTGGGTCGCGCGCTGCAGCTGGGCGCCAAACACCCCGGTGTAGGCCGGGCCCAGCTCGAACTTCGAGAGCTGGAATTGAAGCAGCCGCCACAGCTGTCTGACTTCGGCGGCGGCGGCGACGGGCACGACCTCGAGCTGCTCGCGGCTGAGCACGCACGCGTAAATCTGGCCCCGGGCCTGGTAGTACTCGAGCAGGATCGTCCCGGGCGCCAGGACCGCGCGGATCTCGTCGAGCCCAAAGGCGGCGCCGCCCTGGAGCGCCGCAAACTCTTCGTCGGTGGCCCGAAGCGCGTTCAACGATTTCGTGAGCTGGTGCTCGAGCGCCCGCGTCTGCTGCCGAAGCGTGTCGATCCGCCGCGCGGACCGCTTCTCACGGCCGACTTCCGCCAGCTCGATTTGTCGATAGCGCAGGTTGATTTGTTGGTTGAGGCTGCTCACCTCCTCACCCAGATGACTCTCCACGCGCGGCGCCAAGCTGCTGGCGCGGAAGGCGATGAGATCGGCGAGGCTCCGAGACTTCGCCTGCTCGATATAGCCGAATGCCGCTTCGCGGTGTTTCCGATCCGTTCCCAAGGTCAGACCGATCGCGACCAGACCTTCGTACACGGCGAGTTTGTCTTTGAGGAACGCCACTTTCAGATCGTCGGCTCGAAGATGACTGCGAAGTTGTTCAAGGCCGGCGCGCGCGCGTTCGAACGCCGCGTACGCCGCCTGCGGATCGCGCTGGGCCTCGCGGATCAAGCCGAGCACGAAGTAGGCCTGATAGCTCAGGATCGGGGACTGGATCGTCTCCGCGCTCTGGAGCGCCGCGCCGCAGGCCTGCTCGGCCGCTCGAGGATCGCCGGCTTCGAGCTCCAATCGCGCCAGCAGGATCTCGCACAGCGCCACCTTGCCGGGCACGGACTCATGCGCGAAACGCTCGAGCGCGCGCTGGCACAATCGGTGGGCCTGCAGGTGCCGCTCTTCTCGGTAGAGCACGAGCGCTTGATACAGGTCAACCAACGCGAGCCTGACCTGATTGTCCTCTCTGGTGAAGAGCTCACGCGCGCGTTCGAAGAGCTGCAGCGCCTGCTGCGTATCCGGGCCATGACTGGCAGCGATGGCGAGATTCGTCACCGCTTTGGCGGCTTCGTAGACCATGCCGAGCTTGTCGAAACTTGTCAGCGCTCGACTGGCCAGCTCCGACGCTTCTTCGTTCAGGTTCAACTCCAGATAGATCTCTGACCGGTCCAGGTCGCACAGCGCCGTGTGGTGTGCGTCGCCGACCTTTTCGGACTGTTCCTGTGCGGTCCGGTACAGCTCGAGCGCGCGTGTGTATTCGCCGCGCAGATAGTAGAGGTCGGCGATGTTGTAGTCGGCCTGGGCTACCAACAGCGGCATGCCGTGCGTCTCGCAGTACTGCCTCGCCTCGTGATAACTCTCGAGCGCCTTCGCAAACTCGTTCAGATTCGTGTAACACACCGCGATGTTGCTCAACACGGCCGCCACGTCCTGCGGCTCGCCGACCGCCGTCAGCTCTTCGTGCGCGCGTGTATACAGCGCCAGCGCTTCCCGGTAGCGATTCTGTCTGTACAGGATGTTGCCGATGTTGGTATCCAGGCGGGCGAGCCGCAGCCGATCGCCGTGCCGCTCGAAAATCTGCCGCGCTTCTTGCGCCGAGGCGAACGCGGTCTCGTACCGCCCGAGGCTGAGGAGGCTCTGAAGCGCGCCGCCGCTCAGCGTGCGGCCCACGTCGACGTCTGCGCCCAGCTTCCGGAACAGCTCGAGCGCCGCTTCGTACCGCTCGAGGGCTTCGCTGTACTTGCCGCGGATCAA
>Ga0075426_10003288_pt1 | contig 11541 bp, 12 predicted proteins | sample SoiMethybrSBSTD5_FD_75304 | JGI IMG/M metagenome (GOLD analysis project Ga0075426, IMG submission 75304) | Bulk soil microbial communities from a Populus tree surrounding site in Tennessee, USA - Soil MetaG P. TD hybrid SBSTD5 | ecosystem: Environmental > Terrestrial > Soil > Tree plantation...
AGACCGCAACATTTTCCGCTTGACCCGCGGATAGCACTCTCCTACATTGCCGCCTGTGCGCTCTTGGCCGGCTGCCCGCGCCCGCCGGCGCCGTTGGTGCCGCAGCCGCTGGCACCGATGGATCGAGATTCCGCCGTCGCTTGGAGTCGGGGCACGCTGCCGACGCACTATACCGCGATCCGGTTTCGGTGGAAGTATCAGGACGATCAGAAGCGTTGGGGCGGGCGCGGGCAGGCGCGCATCGCCCCGCCCGATTCGCTGCGGTTCGATTATGTAGGGCCGCTGGGGCTCGGTGCGGGGGCCGCTGCCATCGTCGCCGATTCGGCGATCTGGGCGGATCCCGAGAAGAATTTCCGCTCGTTGATCCCGGCGGTGCGCATGCTGTGGGCGGCGCTCGGCATCGTGCGGCCGCCTGCGCCGAACGCCCTGGTGTTCGGAGGCGGGGGAGCGGATTCGAGTGTCCGGCTGTGGCGGTTCGCGCAAGACGGCGACACCCTCGACTATCGCGAGACGCGGGGCGGCGTACGCGTCCTCGAGGCGGAGTGGCGGCGAGAGGGCAAAGTGTTGGCGCGCAGCCGGACCGACTTCGACGCTCAGCGGCTGCCGGCGCGCGCCCGCATGGATTTCCCGGAGGAGAGGGCGCGTTTTGAGCTTACGGTGGTCTTGGTGGACACGGCGGCGGTGCTCGATCCTGCGATTTGGCGCGGGCGCCGTTAGCGCGCTGGCCCTCGCACTCAGCGGATGCCTGTACGGCTTCGCCGGCGGCGGGCTGCCGAACATCAAGACCGTCGCCATTCTGCCGTTCGACAACCAGACCGCCGAACCGGCGCTGACGAAGGAAGTGAACGACGCGGTGCTCGAGGCGTTCCAGGGCCGGCTCGGGCTGCGGATCGCGGGGGAGAGCAACGCCGATGCGGTGATACGCGGCAAGGTCACTCGCTACGATCCCGACGTGCCGCTCGCGTATCAGGCGGGCCAGCGGCGCACCGACGTCACGCAACGCCAGGTGCAGATCACCATCGACGTGGAGATCCTCGATCAGCGGGAAGGCAAGACGCTGTGGCAGCGGCAGGGACTCAGTGAGGTCGGCGACTACGCGCCGCCCCGGGAAGTCGAGGGTCGCAAAGTCGCGCTCCAGAGGCTCGTCCAGGACCTGGTCGACGGAGCCCAGTCGCAATGGTGAAGCATTCCCCCGGCCGTCGACGCGGCGCCACCTCCACCGGCTGCCTCGTTTCGCTGCTCTTCCTGGTCGGGGCCCTGTACTACGGCGTCAACATCGGTGAGTTGTTCTTCCGGTATTATCGGCTGCTCGACGAAATGCAGACCCAGGCCCAGCTCGCCCCGTCCCTCGACGACGGCACCATCCGCCGCCGGATCCAGGCCGCCGCGCAGGATATCGGTCTCCCGCCCGAAGCCCAGCAGATCAAGATCGTGCGGCGCGCGTCGCCGCGGGAGATCGTGATCGAGACCGAGTACAACGAGAGCGTCGATCTCCCGCTGTTCAACCACACCTTCAACTTCCATCCCAAGGCGACGCAGCCGCTTTAGCCCGCCCGCGTGGGCTTTGGCCGCAGGCTTGCCCCTCATCCTCGGGGCGGCCGGCGGAATCGACGTCGCCCGCTTTTTCACTGTGTTCGCGATCATGCTGCTCGCCGGAAAATTCGCCGGCGAGGCGTTCGAGCGCCTGGGCCAGCCGGCCGTGATGGGCGAGCTGCTGGCGGGCATCGTGCTCGGCGCCGGCTTTCTCAAGGTGATCCCGATCGCCGCCGATGACCCGCTCACGCCGGTGTTTCGGTTGCTCGCCCAGGTCGGGGTGGTGGTGCTGCTGTTCGAGATCGGACTGGAGACCGATCTCAAGGCCATGATGCGGGTGGGGACCGCCGCCACGGCCGTCGCGGTGGTGGGAGTCGCCGTGCCGTTCGCGCTCGGGTTCCTGTATTGGTGGTCCGGCTGGCACGGCGTCGAGCACACGTCCGCCGACCGGCTGTCTACCGCGATCTTCGTGGGCGCGACGCTCACCGCGACCTCGGTCGGGATCACCGGGCGGGTGCTCAAGGACCTCCAGGTGTTGCACAGTCTGGAGGCGCGCTTGATTCTCGGCGCCGCGGTGATCGACGACGTCATCGGGCTCGTGATCCTGGGCGTGGTCTCGGGACTCGCGGCGGGGACGGCGTTCAGCCCGCAAGGCGCGCTGCGCATCCTCGGGGTCGCGGTGGCGTTTCTCTTCGTGGCCCTGTGGATCGGCCTGAAGCTCGCCCCGCGGCTGTTCGGCCTGGTCAATCGGATGCGGGTACGCGGTGTGCTGGTCGTATCGGCCTTCGCGTTCCTGTTGCTGCTGTGTGTCCTGGCCGACCGCGCCGGCACGGCCCTCATCATCGGCGCATTCGCGGCGGGGCTCATCCTGTCGGAAACGAATCAGTTCGCCTCGATCGAGGAGCGGATCAAGCCGGTCGCGGACATCTTCACGCCCATCTTCTTCCTGAGCATCGGCGCCTTCGTGGACCCGCGCGTGTGGAACCCCTTTGCGCCCGAGAGCCATCAGACGCTGGCGATCGGCGGCACGCTCCTCGCCATCGCGGTCGTCGGAAAGTTTGCGAGCGGGTGGGCGGTCCCGTGGCGGCGGTTCAACCGGCCGGCGGTGGGTGTGGGGATGGCCCCGCGCGGTGAGGTCGGGCTGATCTTCGCGCAGATCGGGCTGACGGCGGGCATTCTCTCGAACCGCCTGTTCAGCGCCATCTTGTTCGTCGTGATTGCCACCACGCTCGTGACCCCGCCGCTCCTGCAGTGGACGCTGCGCTTGGGCGCGACCCTCGACGAGGACTCGGTCGCGTGAGCACCGGCGAGAAGGTGCGGGCGCCCGCCGACGCGGCCCGGTGGCGCGAGCGGCAGCGTGGGCCCGTCGTGTTCACGAACGGCGTGTTCGACCTGCTCCACGTCGGGCACGTCGCGCTGCTCGAAGCCGCGCGCGCCGAGGGTGGCGCGCTGGTGGTGGGCGTGAACAGCGACGCGTCGGCGCGGCGGCTGGGGAAGGGAACGGACCGCCCCATCGTGTCCGGCGACGCGCGGGCCCGCCTGCTCGCCGCCCTCGCTTGCGTCGACTGCGTCGTGTTGTTCGACGAGGAGACGCCGCTCGCGCTGATCAAACGTTTACGCCCCGACGTGCTGGTGAAGGGCGCGGACTACGCCCGGGCCGCGATCGTCGGGGCGGACCAGGTCGAAGGGTGGGGCGGGCGGGTGGTGCGTGTGCCGCTGGTACCCGGCGCTTCGACGACCACGTTGCTCGCGCGGCTGCGCGGGAAGACGTCTTGAGGATCGTGCGATGAAGTTGCTGGTCGCCACCCGCAACCAGGGCAAAATCCGGGAGATCCGCGACTTGTTCACCGGCCTCCCCTTCGAGCTAACGTTCCCGGTCGACCAGTTCCTGGAGCGATTACCGGATGAGGCCGATCTGGAGCGCGGCACGAGCTTCGCCGAGAACGCGGTGGCCAAGGCGCGCTACTTCGCGAAGCGCGGCACAATCCCGACGCTCTCCGAGGACTCGGGGCTCGAGGTGGACGCGCTCGACGGCGCACCGGGTGTGTTCTCGGCGCGCTGGGCGGAGATGCATGGGGCGGGGGCGGGGGCGGGGGCGGGGGACGCGGCGAACAACGCGCTCTTGCTCGAGCGGCTGGCGGGAGTTCCCAACGAGCAGCGCACGGCGCGGTACCGGTGTGTCGTGGCGTATCTCGAGACGCCGCTCGCCAAGCCGCAGCTGGTCGAGGCGACGTGCGACGGGCGGATCCTCACGGAGCCCCGCGGCAGCGGCGGCTTCGGCTACGATCCGTTGTTTTTCTCGAACGATCTCGGGATGACGTTCGCCGAGGCGCCGATGCCCGCGAAGCAGCGCGTGTCGCATCGGGGGCGGGCGATCCGCGCGCTGGTCGAGGTGCTGGTGCGGCGGTCCCGCTAGTAGGGGTGGAACGCCTTCACTCGCGCCTCGAGATCGGCCGGCTCCGTCTCCACGATTCGCCCCAGCGGCGAGACATAGATCCGCACCGTTCGCGCGCCGGGGATCACGGTGGGTGTGAACGTGAAGCGCCACACGCGCGGGTGGTCCGCGAGCTGGGGCATGCCTTCCCACAGAAACGAGGTGGATTGGGTCCCCATCTCCGGCGGGGGCGCGCCGAGCAGTGTGCCCACGGCGAAGAAGGCGCCGGCCCACGACGCGCCTGCCAGCAGGGCGGCGGCGAAGGCAGCCAAGACCGTCAACCAGAAGAGACGAGCCATTGGCGTTAAGGATTAGCGCAGCGGCCCCTGCCGCACAACCGGGAGCCCGGCACACCACGCCGTTGGATGGCGGCGCAGGACGGGTTAAGTTGCTGGCGCGCAGTGCCAACGGGGCGTAGCGCAGTCCGGTAGCGCGTCTGGTTTGGGACCAGAAGGTCCCGGGTTCAAATCCCGGCGCCCCGACTTCCCAACATCACTCTGCTCGACGCACTCGACGCTCTCCGCCAGGGCCGTCACAAAGACTGCAGGAATGTGATGATGGCATCCTGATCGCTCCGGGTCAGCTTGCCAAAACGCCTGGACACACCGCGCGCTTCGCCCTGATGCCGTACGATGGCGTCGCGTAATGTCAGCGACGCCCCGTCGTGCATGAGCCGCGGGCGCAGGCGCACTCCCCATAACGGGGCCGTCCGCATCTTGTTCCCGGTGCGGCCGACACTGTCGATCGAGAACTCCCTCCACAGGACCTTGTAGACGGTCGGCCCATAGTGCTCCGGCATCGCCATGACGATCCCGTCGCCGGTGCCGACATTGTGCAGCAGGAAATCGCCGAAGGGATGAAAAGTCTTCCCGCCGAGCGCCGGCGGAACGGTGTCCGTGCCGCCGTTGAGCACAGTCCCGGCGGCAGCCGTGATCAGAGTGCGGATGTGACAAGTGGCGCAGCCAATCGCGTCGAACAATTCCGACCCGCGGCGCGCCGCCGGGGTCGCGGCCAGCACGGTGTCGCGGGCGGGCGCCTTGGTGGCCCGCAGGAACCGAGCGAACCGGTCGATATCTGCAAGCCCGGAGGAGTCGGTCGTATTGTTCGGCTCGGATACCGTATTGCATAGCGTGGTTACTTCGTCGGGTAACAGCCGGCTGGTGATGCCCATCTCATTGAGGTAAGCATCGGCTGAAAACGACAGCAGACTGGCGTGTTGATCCTTCCAGCCGAACCGCCCGATGCGGGTTTCGCCCGGAGCTTCCAGGATCGGCACATAGAGCGCCTGGCCGTGGATCGTGCCGCGCGTCGTCCGGCTTTGCGTGCGCGCGATCTCGATCAGCGTCTCGTCGGCGAGGGCTTCCACCAACCCGTCGCCCAGGAGGTTGAGGGACGCGCGCGTCGTACGAATCGTCTCCGTGTCGGGCACCCGCTCTTGAATCTCGGAATCCGGGAGGGCGGCGTTGGGGCAAATGGCCCGATCGTTGACGAGCGTGCGACCGGAGATGACAACCGTCCCGCGCGCGATCGGGATGTCGGCGTTGCGGAACCGCCCATCCGGTCCCAGATGACCCACCCGCAATTCCGTGATCTGACTCGCTCCGCCCGAGGTGGGGTTTTGATGGCACTCGCGGCAGGCCTGCGCGTTGTAGAGCGGTCCCAAGCCATCCGCGATCTCTTCCACCTCGTCGAATGCCTCCTGATCGGCTTGGTGGATGGAGTCATTGCCCACGCCGTTGCTCCGGTTGTCGAACCCGGTGGGTGCTTCCGCCGCGCTGCTCGGAACCGGGACCTGAATCGGTGGTGGGGGGGCGCCCACGCCGCACGCCGCCAGCGTGGAGGTCACGGCGGTGAGCCACATCGCGGGGCGCGAGAACGGAATGTCAACCATGCGAACCTCACGAAACCTGGGGTCGAGAACGAGTTGTCCCCGTTGCTCCTCTTCAGCCCTTGGACGGGCACACCTCCCGAAGTGGCTTAACAGCATTGGACAGACCGGCCAGCTGAAAAACAGCGGTAATCGGGGACTCGCTATAGGGCGTGGTTTGAGCGACGAGACGGTCGGATGACAAGAGTTGGTCCAGGAAGGCTGCAACGTTGCCAGGGTAGAACGTGGCTTGGTTGTCGGTTGAGAGGGACCACTGTTGAGTCTTGGTCTCTCCAGTTCCCAGCCGAGTTGTCACTGAGGTTTTCTCGAGACCAAGGTACGAGCTCCATATGATGAAGGCGTTGATCCTGCCGCTCTGACAGCGGATGATCAGGCTAATCGGATCGCCCATGCGAGATTGTCCGCTCGTTGCGGTGAGTGACAGGATGACGGTGCGAGTGTCGTCGAGCGGGTTCTGCTCGGTTGATAGACGCCATTCCCCGGCCCCGGCGACATTCGCAGGTGGCGAGGGCGTCCGAGAGTAGCCGAGGCTTTTCGCCACAGAGTCGTAGCACACCAGCCGTTTCAGGTCGCCCTCCTGCATGGCGCAGCGACCGACGCCTTGCTTCAAGTCACCCTGAGCCGCCACTGAAGGCACGCTTGTGAGAGCGACGACGAGGGAGGCAACGATCGTGCGGTACATGTTGCGTTCTCCCCGTTTGGGGTGGGGTGTGCCCTGCCAATCCTGCCTAAGGTGCGGGACATCCGCCCAGCGACGCAAGACTACTTGAAACCCAGGTCCTTGACGGATTGACAGCCTCGCGCGGCGGGTCCAGGTTGCACTCATGGAGCCAACGCGAGACACCCTGCCCGGGGCCTGGGCCCGTCTCAAGCAGGACGTGAACTGCGGCCTCCGGCGCGGCGCCTGGTATCGCGTCGTAGGCCTGACCCCGGACGACGCGGTCCTCCAGGTGCCGCGGCGCGAGCGGGTTCGCGTCCCTCGCCGCTTTCTGCAAACACTGTTTTCCCGGCCGCGCCACTGGACCGTCGTGCCGCGCTCGCACGGCGAAGACCTGCCGGACCATTGGCGCGCGCGCTACGCGGTCTGCCCCGTCTGCCGCGCCCGCGCGCCCATCACGGGCTACGCCCTCGACATGCAGTGCGCCAAGTGCCACGGTCAGTTTGGCATCGCCTGGGACGAGCGCTATCTGACGGCGGGGTGAAGGCGTAGGCGCGGGAACTTCCCAGCGGCAGCGGTGGTTCATACATCGTCACGGCCACGTGGCGAGATGCCTATGACGACCAAGAAACGCGATGTCACCAAGCGCCGGTCGACCAGTGCCTGCCGGCATCCACAACACTACGAAACGGATTGGCTGGGCCGCACCTACATGGGCTGCCCGATTTGCAACCGCTGGAAGCGCATGAAGGTCAAGTTAGCGCCCGCGGACGGTAAACGTCTGGCGGCGTGATTAATAGAGGGGCCAGGAGATGCTTTCCTGGCCCCGTTCTTTTACTCTCCGTAAGGGATCCAGATGTTCTTCACCTGCGTAGCTTCCCGCAGGAATTCTCTGCCTTCGCCGTGCCTGCTGTCCGCCCAGTCCCTGGCATGCCACTCGACCCACGTCCGCTTCATGTTGCCGGCTGAGGCCCGCTCGACCTCGGCGCCGGCCGTCTGACTGCCGAAGTACCACACGGCGTCCACGTCGTCATGCTCCGCCAGCACCTTCGCGAGCGCGTCCTTCGCCCCCGTGACGATATTGATCACGCCGGCCGGTACGTCCGAGGAATCGAGCACGGTGTACAGCTCCGTCGCGGCCAGGGGATGCGCCTCCGACGGAATCGCGATCACCGTGTTGCCGACCGCGACGGCCGGGCCCACGAGCGACACGAACCCCAACAGCGGTGCTGCTTCGGGGCAGGCGATGCCGATCACGCCCATGGGCTCGTTCATGGCGAGCGTAACGCCCCGAATCGGCGTCTGGTGGACCGCCCCGTCGTACTTGTCGGCCCACGCAGCGTAGGAGAAGAGCCGCGCGATGCTCGCGTCCACTTCGCGGCGCGCGTCGCCCGCATCGCGCCCCGTCATCCCCGAGATCCGCTCCGCAAATTCGTCGGCGCGCTGCGCCAGGTTCTCCGCGAGATAGTACAGGACCTGTCCGCGATTGTGGCCGCTAGTCTTGGCCCAACCCTCCGCGGCGTGCGCCGCTTCGACGGCGTTCCGGATGTCCTTGCGGTTCCCCTCCGCGACCTCGGCTAAGAGCGCGCCCGACGGCGCCAGGATTTTCCGGCTGTAGCCCTCGTCGGGACGTGCCTGCGTGCCTCCGATGAACAGTTTGTAGGTCCGATCGATCGGCGGGAGCTCTCCGGAGCGCGGAACGCGGAAGTCGGAACGCGGAACAGGTGCGCGTCTTTTGTTCCGCGTTCCGCGTTCCACGTTCCGCGTTTGTTTGAGATACTCCCACATCCCTTCCTTCCCTCCCTCCCGCCCGAACCCCGATTCCCGATAGCCCCCGAAACCCGAGGCTGCGTCGAACAGATTGGTGCAATTGATCCACACGACGCCGGCCTTGATCTTGGGCGCCACGTCGAGCGCCAGGTTGATGTTCTCGGTCCACACGCTCGCCGCCAGTCCGTACGGCGTGTTGTTGGCGAGCTCCACCGCCTCGGCCGGCGTGCGGAATGTCATCGTGACGAGCACCGGCCCGAAGATCTCGACCTGGGCGATGGTGGCGGCGGGCGACACGTTCGTGAACAGCGTCGGTGGATAGAAGTAGCCGTCGGTGGGACACGCCCACGAGGGCTGCCACATGGTCGCGCCTTCTTCCACGCCGGTGTTCACCAGTGAGCGGATGCGCTCCAGCTGCACCGGCGCGACGATCGCGCCCATGTCGATCGCCTTATCGAGCGGCGGGCCGACGCGCAGCTTTTCCATGCGCGCCCTGAGCTTGGTGACCAGCCGCTCCGCGATCCCCTCGTGTACCAGCAGCCGTGAGCCCGCGCAGCACACCTGCCCCTGGTTGAACCAGATCGCGTCCACCACGCCCTCGACCACGCTGTCGAGATCGGCGTCGTCGAACACGATGAACGGGCTCTTCCCGCCCAGCTCGAGCGACAGCTTCTTCCCCGATCCCGCCGTCGCCTTGCGGATGATGCGACCCACCTCGGTCGAGCCGGTGAACGCGATCTTGTCGATGTCGGGGTGGTTGACGATCAACTCGCCGGTGCGGCCGTCGCCTGTGATCACGTTCAAGACACCCGCCGGGAGCCCCGCTTCGTGCGCGATCTCGACGAGGCACAGCGCCGTGAGCGGCGTAAACTCGGCGGGCTTCAAGACCACGGTGTTTCCCGCGGCCAGCGCGGGCGCGATTTTCCACGCCACCATCAGCAGCGGGAAGTTCCAGGGGACGATCTGTCCCACCACGCCCACGGGCCCGTAGCCCGCGAACTCCGACTCGGCGAGCTGCGCCCAGCCGGCATGATGGGTCAGATGACGGGCCACGAGCGGGATGTCCAGGTCGCGCGTCTCGCGAATCGATTTGCCGTTGTCGAGACTCTCGAGCACCGCCAGCAATCGGGAGTGCTTCTGGACGGCACGCGCCAGCGCGTAGAGGTGGCGCGCGCGGGCGTGACCCGATAGTGCGGACCAGCCAGGAAATGCCTCGCGCGCCGCGGCGACGGCGGCATCCACATCCTCCGGGCCCGCCTGCGTGACGTGCGCCAGTCGCGCAGTCGTGGCGGGGTTAATGACGTCGAACCCCGCATCGCTCTTTCCTTTGGTCCAGCGCCCGCCGATGAACAGCCCGAAGGCGCCGTTCTTCCGGGCGATCCACTCGAGCGCCGGCTTATCGCTCTCGGGCGCCGGCCCGTAGGCCATCGTTTCGAAGATTTCGGAGACGGTGGTCATGTCATACCATCGGGTGATGGTGCGCCGCCGAATAGCGCCCCGTCACGAAGTACTCGAGCTGGCGCTCGATGTCGGTGAGCAGCGCCGAGGCGCCGAGCCGGAACAGAGTGGCCCGCAGCCAGCGCTCGCCCAGCTCTTCCTTCATCAGGATGAGCCAGTCGAGCGCCTGTTTCGCCTTGCGGATTCCGCCCGCCGGCTTGAAGCCGACGGCGTATCCGGTGCGCTCGTGGTAGTCACGGATCTGCCGCGTCATTACCACGCCGACCGGGAGGGTCGCGTTCACCGCTTCCTTCCCGGTGGACGTCTTGATGAAATCGGCCCCGGCCATCATGGCGACCTGGCTGGCGCGCGCCACGTTCACGAGCGTCGCCAGGTCGCCGGTGCCGAGGATCACCTTCATGTGGGCTTCGCCGCACGCCTCGCGGAAGGAACGCACCTCGTCGTACAGCGCCTCCCACGCTCCCGCCAACGCGTGCGCGCGGGTGATCACTACGTCGATCTCCTGCGCTCCCGCGGCGACCGAGGCCTTGATCTCTTCGATACGCTGGGGCAGGGGATTCAAGCCCGCCGGGAATCCCGTCGACACCGCCGCCACGGGAATACCCGAGCCTTGCAATGCTTCGACGGCGAGCGGGACGAACGCGTGGTAGACACACACCGCCCCCACAGTGATCCCGATGTCGGTGGCGCCGAGCGCTTGGAGCAGATCGGGCCGCACGGGACTCTGCGCCTTGGCGCACAGGCGCAGCACGTTGGTGGGCGTGTCGTCGCCCTGCAGTGTAGTCAGATCGATGCACGTGATGGCGCGCAGCAGCCACGCTGCCTGCCATTCCTTCTTGACGGTGCGTCGCGTGGGGATGGTGGCGGCGCGGCGTTCCACAGCGCTACGGTTGATGCGCAGCGCGCGCACCAGATCGAGGTCGAGGGGAGTCCCCGGATTGCGCGCGGGTTGGGTGAACACCCGCAGCGCCCGCTCGGCCGAGACCGCCGCCGGCGTCGCGCCGGGGGCCGGTGTCGGGTGCTCGTACCGCCGCTTGGTCTCCATGGCCGCCTGTAATCTACGACGGCTTTTTCTACTTCGTCGTGTCCCGCTCCGCCTTGCGATCCTTCTCGGGCCGGCGCTCGGCGTCAGGGCGGCGCTCCGGTTGCTGGCGTTGCGGCTCGGCGCGCTGGCGTTCCGGGCTCGGCGCCGGTCGCTCGGCGCGCTTGTGCCGGGCCTCCCCTGCCGGTCGCTCTTCTTGCCGCGGCATCTGTGCAGCTGGCGGCTGCCGCCGCTCCTCGCGTGCTGGGCGGGCGGGACGGTCCACCGGGGCGCTCGGGGGGACCGCCCTCGTCGGGGTGATCCCGTCACGTCGGGGGCGCAGCGCGGGGGCGGAGGGGGGCGAGGGGGAGGGGCTCTCGGCGGTCGGTGGGGAGGCCGGCCGCACCAGAGGCTTTACACGCGACTCGGGCGTGCGGGCGCGCAGCGTGCCAAGGGCCGCGTCGTCGAGCGGCCGGCCGGGTCGCGTGCGCAGGGCCTGCTCCCGCTCCGCGAATGGCACCGGCGGGGGTGGCGGCTGACGCTGCACCACCACCGTACGCGTCATGACTGCCGTCGGAGGGTGCCGCACCTCGCTGATCGCGGCTTGCCCCAACACGCTGCGGCGTCCCGGCGCGATCCGGGCCGCCGTGCCGACAATGCTCGCCTGGTCGAGCCGGTCGCGCGGCACCGCAATCACACCCTGGTTCACGGGGCGCGAACCCACGAACGTCTCGCGCGACACGACCGTGACCGCATCCCGCTCGTGGCGGTTCCGGTAG
>Ga0075426_10003289_pt1 | contig 11541 bp, 10 predicted proteins | sample SoiMethybrSBSTD5_FD_75304 | JGI IMG/M metagenome (GOLD analysis project Ga0075426, IMG submission 75304) | Bulk soil microbial communities from a Populus tree surrounding site in Tennessee, USA - Soil MetaG P. TD hybrid SBSTD5 | ecosystem: Environmental > Terrestrial > Soil > Tree plantation...
CCGGCTCAGCGCTGGCGGATCCGGCACTCGATGCTCAAGGAGGTCGCGTACGCGAGCCTGCCCAAGCGCGAGCGCCTGCGCCTGCACCGGCTCGTGGCGAAGCAGCTGCAGCAGGCCGGCCACGTCTCCTGGGCGGCCGATCACCTCGAGCTCGCCGCGCAGGCGTCGCTCGACCTCGATCCCGCCGATCGCGAGGCGCCCGAGGAAGCGGCTAACGCCCTCCTCGTCGCGGGCGACCGGGCAAGGCGGCGCATGGAGAGCCGCTCGGCCGTCGAGCGCTACCAGCGCGCCCTGGTGATGGCCGGCCCGCGCGAGGCTTGGGACGTGCGCGAGGCGCGGATCCTGGCGGGGATGGGCGAGTCGCATTACTGGCTCGGCGAGTACCCGGCCGCGATCGACGCGCTGCAGAAGGCGATCGCCCTGGCGGAGCGATGCGAGGATGCCTTCGCGCTCGCCCTCGCTCTTCGCTTCCTCGGCGACATCGCGATGAACTACGAGGGCGACGTGGACAAGGCCGAGGACCTCTTCGCCCGATCGCTCGCAGCCGCCGAGCGGTTGGGCGAGCCGCGTGCGATCACACGGAGCCTCTTGTTCGCGGGCTGGGTTCCGTGGACGCGAGAGCGCTTCCACGAAGCCGAGGAAATATGGCAGCGGGCGCTTGCGCTCGCGCCGGCCGACGACAAGTGGGCGCGCGTCCGCGCGTTGACGGCGCTGTCGATCAACCACGGCGAGATGCACGACTACGACGCTGCGCTGAAGCTTATCGATGAGGCGTACCAGATCGCCCTCGACAGCGGAGAGCTCTTCAGCCTCGGCAACACCTCGGTGCAGAAAGCGCGGGCCCTCCACGACCTGGGCAAGTCGCGCGAGGCCATCCCGTGGCTGGACCGCGGTATCGCGATCTTTGGCGACCTCGGCGCACGCTGGGAGCTCGCGGATGCGCGCGCGGCGCGCGGCATCGCCGAACGCGAGCTGGGGCGCCTCGAAGAGGCGGAGGACGACCTGCGCTTCGCGATCAAGGTGGCGGAGGAGCTCGGCGACAGGCAGCTGCCCTCGTGGACGTGGAGGGCGCTCGCCAAGGTCTCGGAGCTGCGCGGTGACACTGCCGAGGCGGAGGAGCGGCTGAGGCTGTCGCGCGAGGCGGCCTCGAGGGGGCCGCGCTAGGCGGTCTCGAGCCTGGCCGGCAGAAGCACGTGGACCCGCAGCGTCGAGCCGCCATCCAGATCAGCCCAGAGACGGCCCTTCATGGCGGCGATGAGCTCCCGCGAGATCGCCAGGCCGAGGCCGACGCCACCCTCGGCTGCCGACCTCGAAGCGTCCGCGCGGTAGAACCTCTCGAACATCCTCTCGGGGTCCGGTTTCACATCGCCGATCGCGTTCTGGATCACGATCCCGACCTGTGACGCGTGGCGCGCCGCGGCGACGCGAACCTCGCTAGACGAAGGCGCGTACTTCACAGCGTTGTCGAAGAGGTTGTCGAGGACCTGGTGCAGGCGCTCAGGGTCTGCCGCAACCGGCGGCAGGTCGGGGGGCAGATCGGTGGTCACGGCCAGATGCCTTGCGTCAGCACGCGGCTTGACGAACTCGACCTCATCGTTGATCTGACCCGCCAGATCGACCGCGGTGATGTGCATCGAAATGGTCCCGGCCTCGACGCGTGCCAGGTCGAGAAGCTCCTGCGCCATGCGCAGGACGCGCTCGGACTCCTCATGGACGATGTGGGCTGCGCGCATGCGCTCGGCGTCGGTCTTCAGGCTCCCGTCCGTCAGCGCCTGGCTGAAACCGATGAGGCTCGTGAGCGGCGTCTTGAGCTCGTGCGAGACGTTGGCCAGGAACTCCCGCTGCGCCCGCCGCGACCGCTCGACCGCCTCGGCCATCCGGTCGAAGGCCATCCCGAGGTGGCCGACCTCGTCCGGGCCGCGAATGCCGACGCGCCGCGAATAGTTGCCCGCCGCGATGTCCTCGGCCGCACCTGCCAGCTGTGTGAGTGGCCGGGTGATCGATCGGCTCACCAGGAAGACGAGGACGAGCGCGAGGATGAGCGCGGCGCCGCCGGCGATCAGCAGCCGGGGAACCAGCTCACTCGCCGCCGCCGCAGAGATGGCCGCCTGGCGGCGGGCGATCACGACGAAGGCCGCGCCCAGCGGGTCGCGAACCACGGCAATGGGTGCTGCGGCCGCGATGTACGGCTGGCCGTCGAACACCGGTTGCGCGTCCTGGACTCCGGCGACCTTCCGCGAGGCCTGAATGGTCAGGAATCGGTTCGTTTCGGTCCCCGCGCTGTCGAAGACGATCCGGCGGTTGGCCTTGAGCAGGAGCAGCCGGTCGCCGCCAAGTGAGGGCACGACAACCTCCAGGAGCCGGTTCCTGAAGACCTCCGGGTCGGACAGGCTGCTGCAGGCTGGGCCCCCTGGATTCGCGCATTCCTGCGAGCGGACCAGGGCGACGTCGGTGGCGATCGTGCGGTCGAGCTGGTCCTGTGCGCCCTGGACCTCGACATCGCGCACGAGGACCCAGGTGAGGCCGCCGCTCAGGAGAAGGCTGACGCCGACGATGCCGACCGCGGCGGCGATGAGGCGGTTGCGGAGGCTCAGCTTTTTTCCGCGGCGGTCAGCTCGAGGCGGTACCCCACTCCCCAGACGGTCTGGATGCTCGGATCCGTGACGCCCGCCGCCGCGAGCTTCTCTCGCACCTGCTGCACGTGAACGTCAACCGTACGCGTGTAGCCGGGAAAGTCATAGCCCCAGACCAGGTCGAGCAGCTCGCTGCGCTGGAACACCCGGCCTGGATGGCGAGCGAGGAGCGCGAGCAGGTCGAACTCCTTCGGCCGGAGCTGGACCTTGCTGCTGCCGTGTCGCACCTCGTGGCGCTCCAGGTCGACCTCGAGCCTGCCCGCGCGCACGAGCTTGGGCTGCTCGGGCTCGGCGTGAGCGCGCCGCAGCAGGGCCTTGGCGCGAGCCACCAGCTCCTGAGGATGGAAAGGCTTGGTCAGGTAGTCGTCAGCGCCTACCTCCAGGCCGACGACCTTGTCGGTCACCTCGTCGCGGGCGGTGAGCATGATGATCGGGACCTGGCTCTGCTTGCGGATCTCCTTGCAGATGGTCAGGCCGTCGGTGCCCGGCAGCATGATGTCGAGCACCACGAGGTCGGGCTTCACCTGGCCGAAGCGAGCCAGCGCCTGGCTGCCGTCGCCGATGCCCTCGACCTCGTAGCCCTCGCGCGTGAGGTACAGGCGCGCCAGCTCGACTATGTGCGCCTCATCGTCTACGACCAGGATCCGGGAGGTCACTGAGGACATACCCGCAATACATCACCTCGCCGTCAACGGGTTGTGTCCGTTGCGTGATGGAAATGTAAACGTCACCTCGGGCGGGAACCGGCGCGGAGCACCAGGCGCAGCGGATTGCCGAGCAGCCCGAAGCGCTCCCGGATCTTGTTCTCGAGGTACCTCCGGTATGAGAAATGCAGCAGGCCGGTGTCGTTGACGAACAGCACCACCGTCGGCGCCTCGCCCTGCGATTGCGTGGCGTAGCCGAGCTTCAGGCGGCGGCCGTGAAAGCTCGGCGGCGGATGGGACACGAAGGCCTCCCGCAGCAGCTTGTTGAGCTCGTTCGCCGGCATCTTGATGCGCCGCTGGCCGACCACCTCCAGCGCGGCCGGGATCACCGCGTCGATGCCCTGTTTCGTTTTTGCGGAAACCGCAACCACCGGCGCGAACGTCGCGAACTTGAACTTCGACGCCAGGGCCTTCTGCCAGTACGCCGACCGCCGCTGAGCCGGCTCGACGAGGTCGATCTTGTTGACCACGATCACGAGCCCCTTCCCCGCCTCGAGCGCATAGCCCGCGACGTGCTGGTCCTGCGCGAGCACACCGGCCGAGGCCTCGATCACGAGCAGCACAGCGTCGGCTCGCTCCATCGCCGCGATGCCGCGCAGCAGGCTGTACCGCTCGAGCCGGTCGCGGCTCGACGACTTGCGGCGGATTCCGGCGGTGTCTACGAGCACGACCGGCACGCCGTCGAACTGAAGCTCGGTGTCGACCGGGTCGCGCGTGGTGCCCGGGGTCGAGCTCACCAGGGCACGCTCATCCCCGAGCAAGGCGTTCAGCAGCGAGGACTTGCCGACATTCGGGCGCCCCATGATGGCCAGCCTGTCGGCAGCATCCTCGCCGGCGCCTTCCTCCTCGGCAGGAGGCAGCGCCTCCACCACGCGGTCGAGCAGCTCCCCCACTCCCAGGCCGTGCTGCGCGGAGACCAGGCTCGGCTCATCGAAACCGGCCTCGAGCAGCTCGTGCGCGAAGTGGCGTTCGCTTGGCGAGTCCGCCTTGTTTGCGGCGATGATCACGACGCTCCCCGAGCGCCGCAGCAGGCGCGCGATGTCTCGGTCGACCGCCGTGAGACCCTGCCGCACGTCGAGCATCAGCAGGATGACCTGCGCCTGGTCGATGGCAATGCGCGTCTGCGCCTCTATCGCCGCACGCGATTCGTCCTTTGCACCGTCGAGGTCGAGGCCCGCCGTGTCCACCACTGTGAACTCCCGGCCCCGCCATTCCGCCACTCCATAAAGACGGTCGCGCGTCAGGCCGGCGGTGGCGTCGACGATCGCCTTGCGGTATCCGAGCAGGCGGTTGAACAGCGTCGACTTGCCGACGTTGGGGCGCCCCACGATGGCGACGATGGGCCGGGTCACGTGCGAATTCTGGCCCTTAGGACGATCGCGGCCGCCAGGCACAGCACCGCACCGGTCCAGAAGGTGGCCGCGGGATTGACGAAAGTCCAGAGCGCGCCCGCCACGATGCTGGACGCGAGGTCGCCCACCCCGTTCACCGCGTTGAGGATCCCGAAGGCCGTGCCGAGCCTCCGCTCCTCGATGAGCGAGCTGGTCAGCGAGCTCTCCACAGCCCCGACCACGGGATTCTGGGCGCCGACGAAAAGCGCCATCAAGGCGAGCGCGAAGAAGCCGTGGCCGAATACACCGACGACGCAGGCGGCCGCGAATGTCGCGTACGCGGCCGCGAGGACCGTCGGCTTCCCGATGCGATCGGCGAGCCAGCCCGCTGGGAACGACACCGCAGCGCCGACCGCGTTGTGCGCCAGGTAGAAGCCGACGGCCACGGTGGTCGCCGCGGCGACGCTCAGCTCGGGCCGCACCATCTGCATCGCCCGCAGGGTGAAGAAGGCGGTCGCGAAGTTCCCGACTCCGAAGATCGCCACCGGTGCGATGAGCCTCCAGAAAGCCTGTGGCATCGGTGCACGCGCGGGCGGTCCGGCCTCGTAGCCGGCGTCGCGCCGCGGATCGCGGGTGATCGTCGCGAACAGGACCACGCAGAGGACGCCGGGAATCAGCGCGACCCAGAACACGGTGCGGAAGCCGCTCCCGAGCGATAGGAGGGCGAAGGCCACAGCCGGGCCGATCAGCGCGCCGGCAGTGTCGAGCGCCTCGTGGAACCCGAACGCCTTGCCGAAGTCCTGGCTGCCAACCGAGCCTGCGAGCATCGCTGAGCGGATCGGCTGACGCAGGCCGCGGCCCATCCAGGCCAGGGCGCGGGCGATGATCACCTGCGGCCAGCTCGTGATGGCGATGAGAAGGCCGAGGCCGACGATGGTCGTCCCGTACCCGCCCACCGCGAGGCGCTTGCGCCACGCGATGCGGTCGCTGTACCAGCCGCTCCAGAGCTTGACCACGGCCGATGAGCCGTCCGCCAGCCCTTCAATGAGGCCGACCGCCAGCGCCGGACCGCCGAGGCCCGCGGTGATGAACAGGGGCAGGACCGCGAACACCATCTCGTAGTTCGCGTCCGCCGCGAGGTCGGCGATGCCGATGCCGACGACGTTCCGGTTCAGCCAGCCGGAACGCTTCAGGCTATTTCCAGAGGTTCGGAGTGAAACGGACCTCCATCGTTGTCAGCCACGAATGCGTTTGCGTCGACAGTCTCGCCTTTCGCGACCGAGATGATCACGTACACGTAGCCCGACCACGCACGCTCGGTGTCGAAGACCGATGCCTGCGCGGGATGGTCCGGATGGCTGTGGTAGTAGCCGATGATGTCGTGCCCGTCGGCGTCCGCCTCGCGCTGGATTCGCAGATGGTCGGCGGGATCGATCTCGTAGCGGTCGCGTGAGCGCTCGACGATGAGATTTCGCGCGCGTTTGGCCGCGGTTGCCGTGCGGCCCCCGCGCGGTCCCACCAGCACACCGCAGATCTCGTTCGGATAGCCCTCGGCGCCGTGCGCCCTGACCGCCTCCATTGCGGCGCGGGTGATCTTCACGGGCGCCCGTAAAGGCCGGTGGAGATGTAGCGGTCGCCAGAGTCGGGGAAGACCGTTACGACGACGCCCTCCTTCACCGTTTCCGCCAGCCGCCGCACCGCCCACAGCGCCGCGCCGCTCGAGTGGCCGACGAGCAGGCCCTCCTCACGCGCGACCTCGCGAGCCAGGTCGTAGGCGGGCTCGGTGGGGCAGAACCAGATCTCGTCGGCGAAGCGCTCCGTCCAGATGCGCGGCACGATCGCGGTCGGTAGGTGTTTCAGGCCTTCGAGGCCGTGAAAGGCGTCCTCGGGCTGGACGGCGATCGTGTGAATCGAGGCGTCGTGCTCCTTGAGCCGTCTGGCCGTACCGACGAACGTGCCGGTCGTGCCTAGACCGGCGATGAAGTGGGTGATGCGGCCTCCGGTCTGCTCGAGGATCTCGACCGCGGTGCCCTCGTAGTGCGCGCGCGGGTTGGCCGGGTTCGAGTACTGGTCGGGATAGAAGTAGGACTCGGGGTCCATCGCGACGAGGTCGCGCACCATCCGGATCGCGCCGTCGGAGCCTTCACCCGCATCGCTGTAGACGATCTCCGCGCCGAAGGCCTTCACCAAGGCCTTGCGCTCGGCGCTCACGTTGCCGGGCATCACGAGCTTCACCCGGTAACCCTTGGCGGCGCCCAGGAGCGCGTAGGCGATCCCGGTGTTGCCGGAGGTCGAGTCGACGATCGTCTTGTCCGGTGTGAGCGCACCGCGCCGCTCCCCGTCCTCGATCATCGAGAGCGCGGGGCGGTCCTTCACGGACCCACCGGGGTTGAACCACTCCGCTTTCGCGTAGACCTCGAGGCCTGGGACCTCGCGCTCGAACAGGCGCACGCGCACAAGCGGCGTGTTGCCGACCTGCTTGGTGATCCCCGCGGGCACGGTGCGCATGTTCAAAAGATAAGAACCCGAGCGACAGCGCCGTATTTCGCCTTCCGGCGGCGCCTCCTAGGTGAGGAAGTGGATCGCGGCGACTCCAAGCAGCGTGTAGAGGCCGCCGAGCCCGTAACCGATCAGCGAGCGCCTGTAGACCGACCCGCCTTCGGGCGCGAGGATGTTGAGCACGGCCTTGCCGATCAGAAACCCGCCACCGAGCACGGCGATGGACGGATGGCGGCCCAGAACGCCGTAAAGAAGGACGCCGCTGAAGACGACCACCTCGACGAGTTGCAGCAGCGTGTAGGCGGACAACTAGTGACGCGCCGCCGAGGGTCGAAGCAGGATTCGCGTCATCGGCGGCCGGAGCCAAGGAAGGGGTGGCGCGACGAGGAGCGCACTCGGAAGTGCGCGACGAGAAGAGCCGGGCCCCCTGACGCAGGCTTCAGCGGCGAAGCCGCCCGGCCGACTAGGGCGCGAAGACGCAAGACCATTCGGCGGCGCGTCACTTAGCGATGGCCTGCGTGAAGTCTTCGACGATGTCGTCTGCGGCTTCGATGCCGACCGACACGCGCACAGTGCCGGCGCCCACGCCGAGCTCGGCTCGCTCCTCGTCGCTGAGCGAGCGATGTGACGTGATCAGAGGGTAGGAGATCGTCGTCTCCACGCCCCCCAGGCTCGCCGCGAACGCGACCATCTTGAAGCGGGACAGCATGCGCTGGACCGCGTCGCGGCCGCCCTCGAGGTCGAAGGCCATCATCCCGCCCAGCCCCCCGTAGTGCACCCGCTCGACCTCTGGGAGTGAGCCGAGGGCCTCGGCGAGGGCAAGCGCGTTCTCGCCGTGCCGTCTCATGCGCACGTCGAGGGTGCGGAAACCGCGGAGTGCAAGCCACGCGTCGAACGCGCCGAGCGTCGCGCCGGTGCGCACCGCACGTAAGCGGGCGCTCGCGATGACCTTCTCTTCCCCGACCACAACACCGGCGAGGAGATCCGAGTGGCCGCCGATGTACTTGGTCGCGCTGTGCATCACGACGTCGGCGCCGAGCTCCAGCGGCCTGCAGAGGATCGGAGTCGCGAACGTGTTGTCGACCAGCACCTGGGCGCCGTGGTCGCGAGCCATTCGCGCGATGGCGGCGAGGTCTGGCACCCGGCACATGGGGTTGGTGATGGTTTCGAGGATCACAAGCCCCGCGCCCTGCAGCGACCGCCGCACCGCGTCGAGGTCGAGCATGTCGACGAAGTGCGCCTCGTAACCGGCAGGCTCGAGGTCCTGCCGGAGCAGGCTCATCGTGCCGCCGTATGCCTCGCGTGTCGCGACGATGGTCGTCGGGCGCGGCGCCAGCGCAAGGATGCCGAGGTGCATCGCGGCCATGCCGCTTGCGACTGCAAGTCCCGACTCCGCACCCTCCAGGTCCGCGACCGCGCGCTCGAGCATCGAGCGGTTCTCGTTGGAGTTGCGGCCGTAGTAGTGACCCGGACGTTCGCCCCGCGCGACCGCGTCGTAGTCCTCGAGGTCTTCATAGATGTGCACGGAGGCGGTGCTGATCGGCGGGGCGAGGGGGCTCCGGGCTTTGTTCTCGCGGCCGGCGTGCACCGCCCGCGACGCTGGTTTCACGGCAGGGCCGAAGCTTGCGCGTAGTAGGCGCCGGCGCCGAGCTCGTGCTCGATGGCAAGCAGGCGGTTGTACTTCGCGACGCGCTCGGCGCGCGCGGGCGCTCCGGTCTTGATCATCCCCGTGCCCGTGGCCACTACCAGGTCCGCGATGGTGGTGTCCTCAGTCTCTCCAGAACGGTGCGAGATGACCGCCGAATAGCCGGCGGTGCGCGCGGTGTCGATGGCGTGCAGCGTCTCGCTGAGGGTGCCGATCTGGTTGACCTTGATCAGGATGGAGTTCGCAACGCCGCGCTCGATGCCCTGCTCGAGCCGTGCGACGTTGGTGACGAACAGGTCGTCGCCGACGAGCTGCACCTTGTCCCCGAGCTTGTCGGTGATGAGCTTCCAACCGTCCCAGTCGTCCTCGGCCATCCCGTCCTCGATGCTGATGATCGGGTAGCGGCCGATCCACGCCGCGTACATGTCGACGAGCTGCGCGCCGGTGAGCGTTAGGCCCTCGCCCTTGAGCACGTACGAGCCGTCGTGGAAGAACTCGCTCGCGGCCGGGTCGAGCGCGATCGCAACGTCGGTTCCGGGCTTGTAACCGGCCTTCGAGATGGCGTCCACGATGAGCTTCAGCGCGTCCTCGTTCGACGCAAGGCTCGGCGCGAATCCGCCCTCATCGCCCACTCCGGTCGCGAGCTTCTGGGATTTGAGCACGTTCTTCAGCGCGTGATAGACCTCGGAGACAGCGCGCAGCGCCTCGGCGTAGGTCGGCGCGCCGACCGGGCAGGCCATGAACTCCTGCAGGTCTACGGATGTGTCGGCATGCGCGCCTCCGTTGAGGATGTTGGCCATCGGCAGGGGCAGCAGGTGCGCCTGCGCGCCGCCGAGGTAGCGGTACAGCGGCATGCCGGTCGCCTGCGCGGCGGCGTGGGCCGCGGCGAGCGACACGCCGAGGATCGCGTTGGCTCCCAGCCTGGATTTGTCTGACGTGCCGTCCAGGTCGATCAGCGTCTGATCGAGCTGCGCCTGGTCCGAGATGTCTTCGCCGATGACCTTGGGCCCGATCTCGTTGAGCACGTTCCACACGGCCTTCTGCACGCCCTTGCCGCCATAGCGTTTCGGGTCGCCGTCGCGGAGCTCGAGGGCCTCGTGCTTTCCGGTGGACGCGCCTGAGGGCACGATGGCGGTGCCGCTGCCGTTTTCGGTGTACGCCGTGACCGAGATGGTGGGGTTGCCTCGGGAGTCCAGGACCTCGAGGGCGCTCAGGCCGGTGAGCTGAACCATCCGAGCGGGAAGTCTAGCGCCGGCCGGGTGGCGAAGCCGTAGTTCAGGAGCGTCGCCGCGTCGTCGGCGGAACGCCCTGTGTCGTTGAGCACGACGGCGATCAGGTGGCGTCCGTTACGAGTCGCGGTGGCGAGCCAGCAGCCGCCGGCGTTGTCGGTGAGGCCGGTCTTGAGACCGGTTGCTCCGGGGTAGGTCCACAGCATGCGGTTGAGGTTTTCCATCGGGAAGGCCTTGTGCGTGGCGGTGGCGGCGATGGTGATGTCCTTCGTCGCCGCGATCGCCGCCAGCTGCGGGTAGTACTTGTCGAGGTAGGCGGCCAGGTGGGCGATGTCGTGCGCGCTCATGCCGTGGCCGGGCGCGTCGAGGCCGCTGGGATTGACGTAGTGGGTGTTGGTCAGGCCGATGGCCTTGGCCTTCTGGTTCATCTGCCTGATGAAGCGGTCGCGCGGGACGATGCCCCTCGCGAGCGCCTCAGCCGCGTCGTTGCCGGAGTCGAGGAAGAGGCCGTACAGGACCTCGCGGACGGTGACCTTCTCGCCGGCCGTGAGGCCCATGAGGCTTGGCTCGATCTGCGTCGCCGCGGGATCGACGGTGATGACGCGGTCCAGGCTGCCGGCGTCGTCCACCGCGACGATCGCGGTCATCAGCTTGGTGAGGCTCGCCGGCGCGCGCGACGTGTCGGGGTCCTTCGCCCACAGGACGGTGCGTGAGTCCACGTCGACGAGGTAGGCGGCCTGTCCGTGGACGGCGAGGTTCGGTTGGTTGTGCAGCGCGAGCCAGAGCATGGAGAAGTCGAAGTGGTCGTAGCTGGTTGCGGCGGGCGCGCCCGCGGACGAGCGCTGAGCGGCGAGCGTGATCGGCCCGCGATGCGTGACGAGGGATGTGATGCCCGCGACGATCGCCACGGCGATGACGACGATGAGCGCGAACGCCACGCGCTGACGGCGTCGGCGCCGGCGGGCGCGGGTGCGCGGGATTCCTGTGAGTTCGATGTTGGCTGTGACGGCGGAACCCCCTGGGGTTATTGAGGTTGGAGGGATTCTACCCGACGCGTTAACAGCCTGGCTTGTAGTGAGCGTTGCGTGCGAGCGATGTTGTCCCACGTGGGATACGCACCGTTCATTCCGGACGAGCTCAAGAGCAGACCGTTCACAATCGGCGATGCGAGGCGCCTGGGCGTCAGCTCGACGGCGCTCCGCGGTAAGCCATGGAAGCGTATCGGCCGTGAGCTCTACTGCTGGGTCGCGTGGGAAATTGACCCGTGGAAAGTATTCGAAGCGTGGGCGAATCTATTGCCCCGAACCGCGGTGTTCGCCGGCGATTCCGCGGCATGGATGCACGGTCTTGATTCCGCGCCGTTGGATCCGGTCGAGGTTGTCGTGCCTCCGGACTGCGGTGTGCGCTCGCGACTCGGATTGGCAGTGCGAACGCGCGCACTTGAGCTCAGCGACGTGGTTCCCATTCGCTCACTGCGGGCGACCTCGCTGCATCGCACGC
>Ga0075426_10003291_pt1 | contig 11541 bp, 6 predicted proteins | sample SoiMethybrSBSTD5_FD_75304 | JGI IMG/M metagenome (GOLD analysis project Ga0075426, IMG submission 75304) | Bulk soil microbial communities from a Populus tree surrounding site in Tennessee, USA - Soil MetaG P. TD hybrid SBSTD5 | ecosystem: Environmental > Terrestrial > Soil > Tree plantation...
TGAAATTTTGAAAACGCCGGCGATTTACTCGCCGGCGTTTTTCTTTTCTCGGCCTAAGGCGACAGAGTTGGTTCGTCTAGCTTGATAACTTCTCTTGTGGCGAGAACTTCTCCGGCTATCACGAAAAGATAAAGCTGATGCCGACGCGGCACACTTCATAAGCTGCCCAGACCGCAAACGCTATTCCGAGAGAACTACCGAGCTTCAGCTTACGTGGGTTGAACGCGGAAAACCCGAGCGCAATTAAGAACAAGACCCAAAAGCTAAAAACGTCGATCGCACTGCCTAGTTTAAGCACCCACTTGGCGCTCGTGTCCGGCAGGAACGCACCAAGATTCGTGGCAACCGGATTGTCGAGGTCGATCGTCCCAGGCTCGCGCAGGTAGAGGACAAGAATAAACAGTAGAGAGCTTATCATCGTGACGATGTAAGCGTGGGACACGATCCCCATGGCGACGCTGAAATTTGCGTTTGCGCCTCCCAGTAGGTTGTACGCAAGCAGCATCACTCCGCCGACGATTAACACGGCCAAGATTGGGCCCAATAGCCCGATGGCATACGCGATTGGCGGCGAAATCTTGTCGCTCATGGCCAACTGCTGCTCCTTTTGCTCGGGGGTCAGTTGTGAAGCGCGCGAACTTTCTTCGATGCGTTTGCTGGCAACGTCCCTCCAATTAATCCTCTGATTCATCACGAACCCAACGCCCAAGCCGAGAACGGTCATAAGGATGACCGGCACGATCCAACTCGGGCGGCGAACTACGTCTTCAAAGGTAGCCTTTGGCGAGAAAAAAACACCTATGATGCGGCCAAAATGATTTATGGGTTTCTGCGAATCCGGAGCAGGGTCTGGCACGCCGACCGTTGTTGTAGCCATGAAGATTCCTCCACCACGAGTTTGAGAGAGCAAGCTTGCCCAGTATTACGCTTCGATTGGGGGAAAATATCAAGAGAAAGTAGGGCGGGCAGGCCGATTCGATCGGCTTAAGAATTCGCGAACCCTTGTTCCCTCTCGTATTCGCATCGTTTCATCAGCAACGGCGCACGAATCGTTTTGCGCTCACAAAGAGTTGTCCAGCCCCAAAGAAGAAGATCATGAAATCTCAAGGAACCTGAATATAAATTCGAGAACCCAAATACTCTTTATGTTTCTTGCGCCGATAAACCCTTTCGTTTGTGTGTGAAACATTTGGCACTCTGCTTGCCCCTGCTGTGCGACGCGGGGCATCGTACGCTTCCTTCAGGAGGGCAGTGTGAGAAAGATTTTGCTGTTTGCGGGGATTGTTGCGTTCTTTTGCTCGATGGCGGAGACGCTGGTCCCAATCGGATCTGCACAGAACGCGGGAGGACGAATCGTTGGGAACATCACGGACCCGAACGGACAATCTATCCCGGACGCCAAGATTTCGATCGTCAATACGGCTACGAAAGTTCACTACGACGTAGTCGCGGATAAAGATGGCTCTTTTCAATCCATAGTGATACCGATCGGCCGCTATGACGTGACGATCGAATCGAATAACTTCCGCTCCGTTACGTATGAAAACCAAAACCTCCTGATTAATCAGGTTCTGCGCCTGGATACGCGGCTTGAAATTGGTGCCCGCACAGAAGTCGTGGAAGTCAAGGACCAAGCGGAAGTCGTGGAAACCGTGAACCCGACCGTAGGCGCATCCATATCGGGGCGTGAATTGACTGACATGCCGCTGAACGGTCGCAACGCGTTGACGTTGGCACTCTTGCAGCCCGGAGTAACCCCGTCGAATCAAGGAGACACAGGGTCCGGCAGCGGCTTCAACATCGGCGGCGGTCGTTCGGACTCCATCACCTACTTGCTGGATGGCGGGCTCAATAACGAGCAACTCGGCAACGGAGTCGTGTTTAATCCCAATCCGGATACCATCGAAGAGTTCCGCGTTCTGGAAAACAATTACACCTCTGAATACGGTAGAAACGGAGGTGGCATCATCACAGTAGTCACCAAGTCTGGAACCAACCAGTGGCACGGCAGCGGATTTGATTTCGTCCGCAACGACGCGTTCAATGCAAACACCTTCTTCAACAACGAACGAGGCATTCCCCGCGAAGTCCTGAAACGCAATCAGTATGGCGGCACATTCGGAGGCCCGATCACGTTGCCTCATCTAGTGCATGGCAAGGACAAATTCTTTTTTTTCGTCGGTTACCAAGGGCAGAAACAAACTCAAATTCAAACAAGCAACGCCATTCCCACCTTTACACCGGCTCAGCTGAATGGTGATTTTTCGAATGGTGGCGCACCCGGCAACTGCCCAAATGCAGACACCAACGTCGCGGCGTTCCTGCAAGCTAACCCGTTTTTCCAAGGCAACAGCGCTGCGGCCGCTTGCGGGATAATCGATCCAACTAAGATCAATAGCGTGGCACAGAAGTATATCGCCGCGGGCCTGATCGCGACCGACCCGACAGGTTCGTTGAACTCGAGAGCGCTGAATCGGGTCGACGATAACGAATTGACAATGAAGTTCGACTTCAATATCACTCAGAAGGACCGGCTGGCCGTGACTCTAGGCGGCAATCGCAGCCCGCAAGTGAACGGCACCGGATCATCCGGTATCGGATTCACGGAGGAACCTGGCTATCCGTTGACCAACGTTTTTCACAACTATTTTTCAAATTTCGCCTACACCCGGACATTCGCCGGCGACAAGGTCAACGAATTCCGCGTAACCGTGCAACGCTCCTATGCGCTTCAGTCAGATCCCGCTAGGACGATTCCGACGCACACGCAGCTTGGAGAAACGGGAATCACGCCCGACCTCGAAGTCGGAGGCGCCGCACTCGCTTTCAACGACGAAGTAGTCAACTATGGATTTAGCATCCAAGGCCCAAGCACTTTGATTGGCAACACTTTCTACTATGGTGACGTTTTCTCCTGGACTCGGGGGCGTCACAATTGGAAATTTGGGGGCAACTTCTCCGCTTACCAGTTCAACACTGCTTTCGATTTCATTGGTAATGGGGAATTCGTTTTCCAAGGGGCCGGCGGGATCGGCTCCGGAAACGACTTTGCCGACTTTCTGTTCGGTATTCCGATAAACTATTTTCAATCGCCGAACGCCCGGACCAACGCACGCACCAAGTTCTACGCCGGTTTTGCACAAGACGAGTGGCGCGTGAAAAAGAACCTTGTTCTCACGCTCGGCGTCCGGTACGAATACAGCTCTCCGAAAGAAGATACGCACGGCTTTACCTTCAACGTGATTCCTGGGCTGCACTCTACGGTATTTCCGAATGCGCCGAACGGACTCGTGTTCCCCGGCGACAAGGGAGCGCCGCGCGGAGTTAACTTCCCGGACAAGAACGACTGGGCGCCGCGTATCGGTTTCGCATGGGATCCTAGAGGCAATTCCAAGACCAGTATCCGCGGTGGATTCGGCGTGTTTTATGACGTTTTAAAGGCCGAAGACAACTTCCAGGACAACGGTCAACCGCCCTTCTTTGCGGGTGCGGGCCTGTTCTTCAATCCGATTTCGGGGAATCCGACGCAAGAGCTGCCGTTTCTGAGCGATCCTTTCCCGAATGCGGGCAACGCAATTCCGAATCCTTTTCCATCGAAGCCGGTCGATCACAACGTCAACTTCCTCAACGCTGGAATATTGCCGTTCGGCAACACGTCCATTTTCCTGGACGATCCGAACTTGCGCACGCCGTACACCTACCAATACAACCTAAGTATTCAACACGAGGTCGCGCGCAACACGACTCTTCAGGTGGGCTATATTGGCAGCAGTTCGCACGGTTTGACGGCACTCGTTGACATCAACCCGTTCCTCCCGGGATCGCAGGATCGCATTCTCAATCTATTGCCGGGCAACAGTTCCTGCACTGCCAGCTCGGGGACGTGCAGCTTCACGCAGCTCCTGACCTTCAAAAACGCTACGAAGGCAAACTACAACGGACTCGCAGCCAGTTTGACCAGGCAAGTCGCGGACGCGCCGGTCATCGGCCGCGCGTACTTTACTTTTTCCTACACCTATTCCCACGCAATCGACACCGCTTCCGGCTTCCGCAATCGCAATAGCCAAGTCCCGTCGCTCAATCCGCAACTATTCCGCGCGTCGTCAGACTTTGATCTACGCCATCGGGTTAGCTTCAGTGGCGGTTGGGATCTTCCGTTTGAGCATGCATTCTCCGGCGCTCCGAAGCGTTTGACCGAGGGCTGGAGCCTATATCCAATCGTTTCCTGGCGGACTGGTTTCCCGCTTGATGTCTTCGGCCAGCCAGATTCCAGCGGCGGATTCACAAACCCCGGCGTAACGGGCGTGGGCGACGGCTTGCAACATGCGAATCTTAGCGGCCAGCCACTGACGCTTTTCGATCCGCATCAATCCCAGACTATCAACGGAATTACCGGGAATTTTTATTTCAACCCCGGCGCGTTTAGTAACTCTCAAGTCGGAAGTTCGAGTGATCCTTGCCCGACGCCATCTCCGAGTTGTTTCCCGTCAACGGCGCAAGTCAGCGCCAATCCATCGCTCGCGACCTACGGCTCGCTGCCACGGAATTTCTTCCGTGGTCCCGGGCGCGTGAACGTGGACTTTTCCGTTGCGAAGGTTACTTCCATTACGGAAAGGCTCAAATTGGAAATCCGCGGCGACGCCTTCAATCTCTTTAACCATGCCGAGTTCGCGAACCCAAGCACGAACATCGCCTCGTCGAGATTCGGCCGCATCACTACGACTGGCGATACAAATCCGGTTATTGACCACAAGGAACGCATCATTCAGCTCGCGGCTCGCTTTACCTTCTGAGCTTCGGTTCAGTTCCGCGCCAAACAGGAAAAGGGCCTCCAGAATGTTGGAGGTCCTTTTCTTTCGTGAATGACAGGGCTGCCCGGCAAGCGTTTGTTTCATCATCCTCGAACGGTTTGCCACTCGGCCTCGCCGTAACCGCTCTTGGCGCCGGCCAGCAGCTGCACTACATTCGCCGGCTTCACCCTCCCGCTCCGGTCGCCAGTTAGACTGTCAGTGCGTTCAAAGCAAGCAGCGGCTCGGCCGTCATCGCTTCTCGACTGGCAGGACAAATTTCAGTGCCGTATGGGTGGGCGAAAAACCGACGACTTTCACGTCTTTCAAGCCCGCCTTCCTGCCCACGCTCAGCACGCCATTTTCGGTAATGTCCTTCCGACCCTTCGGATAAACAATCCACAGCGCGGTCCCTCCGCGCATCACCTTGGCGATATTCGTCGCGCGAGCGAGTTCCTTCTCCGTTTCCGCCGCCAAGAAAATAAACTCAGTGTCTTTCGCGATCGTTCCTTGTGCAAAGTCCGGCGTGATTTTCTCTAACTCAGCCTCAAACTCCGCATCCAATTTTCCAATTACAGTGACTTTCGCGCCCTCGTTCACTCCCAGCTTTTCCATCTGCGATTTCGGATGCAAAATCTTGTGCGCCCACTTTTCCGCTTGCGGCCCAATCTCAAATACAACCGCGCCTTCCGGCGATTGAACGCGCAATTCACCGTCTACGGCCTTCACCGACTTCATTCTGGCGAAAGGAATCTTCAATCGTAGGGCGTCGCTTCGAAAAATAATCTCCGACGTCTCGAGCAGCGCCTTACCCTCAGCCCGTTTTCCATTCGCGCGAACCGCACATTTCACTTCGCTTCCCAAGGCTTCACCTCGAAACTGCTGACTCATTCTCTTGCTGCCGTGAGACTTGGCCCCACGGCAGGCAAATCCCCAGTAAAATAGAGCGCTTCGCGCTATGTCTACCGCCACCACATCGACCGCTCCGATGCGTACCGACTGGTCGCAAATTTGGGCTCAACACGGCTTCCGCTACTTCTTCTTCGCAATGTTCATCTCACTTTTCGGCAGCGGCATGAATTTCGCCGGCGTTAGTTGGTACATCCTCGCCGCGACACATTCTACCGTGAAGGTCAGTTTGCAGGTCATCGTCGCTATGGCACCGGGCCTGCTGGTGCCGTTTGTTGGCGGCGTGCTCATTGACCGCTTCGACCGCCGCTACCTCGGAGTCATTCTCGATTTCGTTCGCGGGATCGCCGTCCTTGGCACAGCGTATATCGCGTGGAACGGTCACCTTCAACTCTGGCACCTCTACGCAATTACGCTCGTCACCGGCATCGGCTCGGCCATGTACTGGGCAAACGTAAATTCGCTCGTGCAGGAAGTTATTCCCGCCAGCCAATTCACCGGAGCGAACGCGGCAGTATTGATCGGCGTGCAAACTGGAATGCTCTTCGCCGGCGCATTCGTTGGCTTCATTTACGATCGTGCCGGTATAGCAGGCATTCTCGGCATCGACGGCCTCACCTATTTTGTCTCCGCGTGGTGCCTTTTCCAGATGCGGCGCGGATACGTTTCACCGCGTGACCACCTCGCAAAATATCCGCATGAATATTCCGAAGCGACAGAAGTCACCTCCGCCGCGCTCGAATCCGGCGAAATTCCCGAAGTCGCGGAAGCGGGCCTTTCTCTCGCTGTTTATTCGGACATTAAAGAAGGCTTCGCCTATCTCAAAGAGCAGCCAATCGTCCGCGTTCTCGGCGTCACTCATTCCATCCTCATGGGCGGCATCGTCAGCGCAAACGTATTGATCGTCGCGCTCGCAAGCTACATTCTCCACGCAGGCCCACGGGCCTTCGGTTTCCTCGAAGCCGGTTGGGGATTTGGCGCGATTCTCGGCGGCTTGCTCGCGAGCCAGTTGCCGCAGCGCTTGCGACTCACTCTCTACGGTCTTTCGCTCGCCGGCCTCGCCATCGGCCACGTCGCTATGCCTTTTTTTAGCTTCGTGGCCGCCGCCGTTTTTTTCCAGATACTCTTTGGATTCTTCCGCGCCCTTTCCGGTGTCGTTGCGCAAGCAACGCTGATGTCCATCGTGCCGCGCCACTTCATGGGCCGCACCCAATCCGCCATTGCCGTCCTCACCACTATCTTTCAAATTCTTATGAGCTTCGCGCTCGGTTGGGTCTCTCACAAATTTTCTTTAATCGCCGGCTTCTGCCTGATCGCCCTTTTCTATGTCGCCGGCACGATTTCCGCTTTCCAGGCCCAGCATCTCATCCGGACCAATCCGCCAGCCGAGTCCTGACAGCGCCGAAATCACAGCGCCAGTCGCTCGCTCTGTTATTGCATGCGGCACGTTGGTACCACGGTTCTATGTCGCATTGCGCTCAAAACCTTGATTCTAAAGCCTGGTGCGCGCTTTTCGAGGAAGCGCGACTTCGGAATTTCAATCTGGAGGCCTCTATGCACCGGTCATTGACAATACTCTTTGCGGCCTGCTTGCTCTCCGCTCTTCCCCTCTGCGCCCAGGAACCTGAACAGCAATCTCTGGGCGATATCGCGCGTCAGGCCCGCAAAGCCAAAGAAGACCGCGACAAATCCGTCGCGAAGCCCGCAAAAGTCTTCAACGATGACAATTTCCATTCTAGCGCTGCCGGCAAGGCCGACCTCGCCCAGTTGGCAAGTCCCACGGCTTCCGCCACCGAACGAATGGCCGCCGCGCGCCGTGCAATCGCTCGCGGCGAGCAGTTGCTGGACTCACTGGATCCCATGAATCGCACGACTCTCGCCGAGACCGCTTTGCAGGGACAAAACAACGACTTTCCTGGTCGTCGCGCATGGGAGGAAAAGCTGTTCGCAGCCAAGGAACACTATGTCTCGCACGGTCGGGATCTTTTTCGCCAGACGAACGCTCTCCTCAACAATATGGAAACGCTGTCAGCGAGCGGCAAAGTCGATCCCTCCGACCCGCGCATGACCGACATTTCCCATCGCGCCCTTCAGCTCATGCAAGACGCGAACAAGACCGACGCGGATTTTCAGGCCATCGTCCTCGAAGGGCAGGATCTCGCGAAGCGTTCAGCAAACCATTAATTCGCTCGTCGTCCACAATTTATTCGAAGCTAAACTTACTTCGTATTCTTTGTCAGGCAGGTTTTGTTTCGGCTTCAGCCGAAGGAGAGATTTGCACGCCGTGTCCGCCCAGCAGTTCCACGGCTGACTGGTAAAGCGTGCTGCGCAATTGATAGCGTTCGTTGGCCCGGGTTACGTAGCGCACTTGCACGTCAATTCCGCCTGCGCCCGGCCGTACGCTAATCGCGGGCGTCGCGCTAATCGACGCCATGTCCCGCGAACCTGCCGCACGCTGCCATTCGAGTTCTGCTTGTTTCGCGCTTTCTTGCGTCGCTTCGAGTACGATCTTTCGAATCGCTGCCACCAGAGGAAACGGGTCGCGCCCCGGCGGAATCGTGATTTGCAATTCGTCCCACAACCATTGGCCTGAAGTCGAGAAATTAAAGTAGTGCCCTTCAATCGCAAAACTGTTCGTGAACGTTACGCGACGCCCAGTTGGATGGCCGGAATCGGTCCAGTTTCCCGTTTCCAGCAGCACCGTGTGGAACATGCCAGTCTCCACGACTTCACCGGTCACTCCGTTGATCTCCACCCAATCGCCCAGGCGGATTCCGTTCTTGCCCATCAATACAAGCCATCCGATAAATCCGACGATGAAATCCTTCAGTGCCACTGTGAGGCCGGCCGTTGCGAGCCCAAGATAAGTCGTCAGTTGTCCTGGCGGTCCGAATATCACCAGTAATGCGAACAAAGCCGAGACGACTTGCAACGAAACCCGAGCGACCGCCCGCAGCGTTTGTATTTGCCGCCGGTCCAGCTTCAGGGTGCCGAGCAGTCTTTCCAGCCACGAATCGAAGAAAATTCCTACGAGCAGCAGCACCAGCACAATCGCCAGGCCAATCAGCATCTTTTTCACGATGCCGCTTTGCCGAACGGAAACAAGCCCCATCCACTCCCCGTAAAGTTCGGAAAGCTCTTTTTCGTTGGCCGCGCGCTTATCCAGACTCGAAAGGTTGTGTTGGTCGTCGGCAACCGCTTTCGTCGTTTTCAGCGCCGCTTTCGCTTCGTCGTGGCTTCGCGTTTTCCGTAGGTTTTTTCCGACTGCCTCGGCCGTCGCGCCAGAGGTGGCTGCATCTCTGGCAAGCGAAGAATGCGCCGCAAGATCGGGCGAATTTATCTTTTCCGCGTCGATCTGCTTTGCCAGCGCGTTATGGTTTTCTTCCGCGGCCCTTGCAGATGCATCCGCTTCGGACTTTGCTTTGCTCAAAAGTTGCAGCTTCTGGTGTAGTGCATTCCATTGCTGAAAATCGTGCACTAGTCCGAACTGGTTGGAGGCTGCCTGCGGAAATTTGATCTCCGCGTCTTTTCCGTGTTCCGCGTCTTCGTGGGACTGCTTCAGTTGCGCGATGCGCCCTCGCCGGTTTCCGCCGGCTTCAGCAAGGTCACCCTCCGCATCTTCCACTTCATTGTTCGCCAGGTCGAGCGAAGACTTAGCGAGATCAAGTTGCTCGCCGAGCTGCTCTTTGCGGTCACCGCTCGCTTTCGTGGCCTCGGCAGTCAGCTGCGCCACTTGTGCCTGCAGGGTCTGCTGTAGTTTTTGCGCTTGTTGCAACCGCGCCTGAATTTCCTCCGCGTCCTTGGACAGCACCGGAGGGTGCGCATCGGCATCACGCAGCGCAATGTCGAACGCCAGATCCAGTTCGCGATCGCCGAGCGTCAATGCCTCTTTTGCGATCGCTTGTTCGTCGGGAGTATCTGCGAGCTGCGCCAATTGCCGCGCCGTCGCAAGCGCCGACTGGTCCACCAATTGTGCCGCAGCAGCCTTCTTTGCCTTAGTCGTCGCCGCGTTAGCAGACTCTCCCGAGCGCACGATTCCATAAATCGTCGCGCCCAACCCGGCGATCAGCACCGCCGTCACAATTTTCTGCGCTGTCCTCATACTCTGTTGTTCCATGATGGTACCAGTTTGTCCTTTGCCCGCGAACTGCCCGCTAAAAACAAAAACGCCCCCGATCCTGGCTGGGGGCGTCTTGAATTTACAACTCGATTCGTTCTAGAGGTAATCGCGCGACGGGCCTTCCAAAAACGCCCGCAACTTCCGCGACCGCGAAGGATGCCGCAACTTGCGCAGCGCCTTCGCTTCAATTTGCCGGATACGCTCGCGCGTCACGGCAAACGATTGTCCAACTTCTTCGAGCGTGTGTTCGCTGCCGTCGTCAAGGCCAAACCGCATCTTGATGACTTTTTCTTCCCGCGGCGTCAGCGTCTTCAGCACCGAAGAAGTCTGTTCCTTCAGGTTGAGGTTGATCACCGCATCCGACGGCGAAACCACGGCCTTGTCTTCGATGAAGTCGCCCAAATGCGAATCTTCCTCTTCGCCGATCGGAGTTTCCAGCGAAATCGGCTCCTGCGCAATTTTCAAAATCTTGCGCACCTTGGACACCGGAATGTCCATGCGCTTGGCGATCTCTTCGCTGGTAGGTTCGCGCCCGAGTTCCTGCACGAGCTGCCGGCTGGTGCGCACGAGTTTGTTGATCGTTTCGATCATGTGCACCGGAATGCGGATTGTGCGGGCCTGGTCTGCAATCGCGCGAGTGATGGCCTGGCGAATCCACCACGTCGCGTACGTCGAGAATTTGTAGCCGCGGCGCCATTCGAACTTGTCGACAGCCTTCATCAAACCGATGTTGCCTTCCTGAATCAGGTCGAGGAACTGCAAACCGCGGTTCGTATATTTTTTCGCGATGGAAACAACCAAGCGAAGGTTCGCTTCGATCAATTCCTTTTTCGCTTGCTCCGCTTCCGCTTCACCGCGGTGAATGAACGTCAGCGTGCGCTTCAGTTCCGTCAGTCCAACTTCGCTGGCGTCCTCAATGTCCTTGAGCTCCGAACGGCGTGTGCGCAATTCCTTGCGCGCATCCGCCGCCACGTCACCTTTGGCCATGTCCACGCGGCGTTCGAGTCGGCCCGCTTCGCGTTCGAGCGATTGCAGACGTTCGACCGTGCCGCGCATCTTGTCAATCAGCCGCTTCTTCTCGAACGGGTTGAAGTCGAGGTCGCGGATTTCCAGCGAAATTTCCACGCGCGTCCGCGCAACCGCCCACTTCGCGCGAACGTACGGCTTCTTTTTCGCCTTCGGCGTTTTGTCCAGCTTTACGGCTTGCTTCAGCGCCGTGTCGTAAAGCTTCGCGATTTTCTCGATGTGCTTCAGCGTCTGTTTCGTCTTGTTGGCGATTTTTTCTTCGGTCAGTTCTTCGTCGTCAAATTGAACGATTTCCTTGATCGACCGCGCGCCTTTGCGCAAATCATCGCCAACCGCGATCAATTCCTTGATCACGATAGGCGAGCGCGTGATGGACTTCATCACGACGAGTTGCCCGCGCTCGATGCGCTTTGCGATGGCCACTTCGCCTTCGCGCGTCAACAGAGGCACGGTGCCCATTTCGCGCAGGTACATGCGAACGGGATCGTTGGTCTTTTCCAGCGAACCCGGCGTCAAATCCAGGTCGCTGCTTCCCTCATCGGAATGAGCGTCGTCTTTTACGTGCGCATCGCGCTCGGCGCCTTCCACCGAAAGTTCCACCGCGCGCGCCGCTTTCGCGGACGCCTGGTCTTCGTAAATTTCGATTCCGTTTCGTTCAAACGTGGTGAGTAAATCGTCGATTTCTTCCGAAGAATGCAC
>Ga0075426_10003293_pt1 | contig 11537 bp, 11 predicted proteins | sample SoiMethybrSBSTD5_FD_75304 | JGI IMG/M metagenome (GOLD analysis project Ga0075426, IMG submission 75304) | Bulk soil microbial communities from a Populus tree surrounding site in Tennessee, USA - Soil MetaG P. TD hybrid SBSTD5 | ecosystem: Environmental > Terrestrial > Soil > Tree plantation...
CGAACAGGTTGATCCACAGAAAGGCCGGATCGTCGAACTGCGTTACTTCGGCGGCTTGAGTGTCGAGGAAACAGCAGAGGTGCTGAGCATTTCGCCGCGAACTGTGCGCCGCGAGTGGCAGCGTGCAAGGGCCTGCCTTTACCGCATGATCACCGAAGGCACAACCGATGAAACCCGACCGCTGGCGAGAAGTTGACGAAGTCTTCGCGGCCGCACTCGAACGCGCACCGCAAGACCGTGCTGCGTTTCTCGACGAGGCGTGCGCGAGCGATCGCGAACTGCGGCGCGAAGTCGAGAAGATGCTCGCGTTCGATCAGCAGGCCGAGGATTTCATTCAAACCGATGTTTTCCACGTCGCGGCGCAACTGATCACCGAACGCAGCGACGAACCGGCCTCGAAAAAGTCTTCCAGCTTTAGTTCACACTCCATCGACGATGCGCGCTTCATCCCGGGCGATGTGCTCGCCGATCGTTATCGCATTGTCGGACTGCTCGGACGCGGTGGCATGGGCGAGGTTTATCGCGCCGACGATCTGAAACTCAAGCAACCGGTCGCACTGAAGTTCCTGCCGGAGTCACTCACGGCGAACGGCGCTGCGCTGGCCCGGTTCTATCGCGAAGTGAGCGTCGCCCGTCAGATTTCGCATCGCCACGTTTGTCGCGTTTACGACGTGGCGGAGTTTGCCGGACAACATTTCCTCTCGATGGAGTTTGTTCGCGGCGAAGAACTTGGTTCGCTGCTCAAACGCATCGGCCGTTTGCCGCAAGACAAAGCGATCGAAGTCGCGCGCCAGCTTTGCGCCGGCCTCGCTGCCGTACACGAGCGCGGCGTGCTGCATCGCGATCTGAAACCCGCCAACATCATGCTCGACGAGCACGGCGACGTGCGCATCACCGACTTCGGCATCGCCGCGCTCGCCGAAGAGTTGGACCAGCGCGAGAAGATGGCCGGAACGCCAGCGTATATGTCGCCGGAACAGCTCGAAGGCCACGAGCTGACGGCCAGGAGTGACATCTATTCGCTCGGCTTGGTGCTTTACGAAATCTTCACCGGCAAGCGAGCCTTCGAACCGGTGACGTTCGACGAGCTGCTTCGTTTGCGACGCAGCGACAGCACACCGACCAGTCCGGCGCAGCATGTTCCCGAACTCGATCCACTAATCGAGCGCGTCATTTTTCGTTGTCTCGAAAGAGATCCGGCGAAACGTCCGTCGTCGGCGCTGCAAGTCGCCGCTGCTCTGCCCGGCGGCGATCCACTCGCCGCGGCACTCGCGGCCGGCGAGACCCCGTCGCCTGAGATGGTTGCCGCGGCGCCGAAGCAAGGCGCACTCAAACCCGCGGTGGCGATCTCACTACTCGGCGCCGCGCTGCTGCTGCTCGCATTCATTTGCTTTTTTTCGCGCGCAACGATGTTGCATCGTCACGTGCCGCTGGAGAAGTCGCCCGAAGTGTTGCGCGATCGCGCTGCTGAACTCGTGAAGAAGTTTGGCTATACGAGTGCTGCTGCCGACTCGATTTACGGCATAGGTCTCGATCGGCGTTACCTCGAGTACGTTCGCGATACCAACCCGTCGCCGTCGCGCTGGCAAACATTGAAAAGCGGACAACCGGCGGCGATCTACTTTTGGTACCGGCAGAGTCCAGGTTCGTTCGACGTTTCAAATGGCGGCGATGTGGACGAGAACACGCCCGCGCGGGTGTTGCCGGGAATGACTACGATCACGCTCGACACGCTTGGCCGGTTGCGATCGTTCTATGCCGTTCCACCGCAAAGTGCTCCGGCGGCCGAGACGAGTTCTTTCGATTGGTCTACGCTGCTGAAAGAGAGTGGGTTGGACCAGGCGAACCTGCAACCTGTTTCGCCAATCTGGACGCCGCCACATGAAGCAACGGCGCGCGCAGCGTGGGCCGGTTCTTATCCCGATCGACCGGAGCTCAAGTTTCACATCGAAGCCGCTGCGTTTGCAGACAAACCGGTTTACTTTCAGATCCTCCACGTTTGGGACCAGGCTCACGATGACCCCGATAATCTCACGTCGCCCAAGCAGCGTGCGCTCCGTGTTGTTGCTACTAGCCGTCTTTATCACCGTCTTGATCGGTAGCGCGGTGTTTGCCTTGCGAAATCTGCGACTCGGTCGCGGCGATCGCAAGGGCGCGTTTCGTTTGGCGGCATTTATGTTTGTGGTTCTTTCTCTGCGCTGGTTGTTCAATGCTCACCACGTCTTTACGGAGGTCGAAGCGCTCAACTTCATCGCGGGTGTGCAGCGCGTACTGTTTTGGGCGTTCTTCTTTTGGGTGGTCTATCTCGCGTTCGAGCCATTCGTCAGGCGGCGTTGGCCCGATCGAATCATTTCCTGGAGCCGGGTGCTGGCGGGTGGCTTTCGCGATCCGCTCGTCGGCCGCGACATCGTCATCGGCGCGCTCTTCGGACTTGCTGTGATCGTGTGCTCGCTCTACCTGCCGCGACTGGTGCCGCAGTGGTTGGGCCAGCCAACTGCGATTCCGTGGCTGGATTTTCCTGCCACCCAACTACTGGGTCTTCGTTCGTTTCCGTTTGCTTTCACGCAACAAATCTTCGGTGCTCTCTTTCAATCGTTTATCGTGCTGTTTGTCTTGTTCTTGATCTACATCATTCTGCGCCGCGAGCGCTGGGCCGCGCTTGCCTTGTGGGTGATCGGCGCGACCGCCTTGAGCCTCACGCAGGAGACTGCGGCGGGAGTTCCCTTCGCGTGTCTCGCTGCGGGTTTAGTTGTTTGGCTTTTGTACCGCTATGGATTACTGGCGCTGATCGTGGCGATCTTCTTCCTGCACCTGATGATCTTCTATCCGATTACTTCCGACTTCACGGCGTGGTACGCAGGCGATTTCGTCCTCGCACTCATCATCTCGCTCGCACTGATGGGATTTGGTTTCTACACTTCGCTCGCGGGCCAGCCATTATTCCGCAGAGTAAGTTTGGATGAGTGAAGGTCAACCGCGTGGAGTGCAAGATGCTCGCGAGCCGCGCCCGCGAACATCTTGCACTCCTCAAAGACCGAGCGAACCACTTACTGCTCAGTCTCATTGCGATCAACTAATTTCGAGAAACGACTTTGCTTTCCGTCTGCTGTTTGCTCCTGATAAAGAAACGCGAGGTTGTTTTCGTCAAAGATTTCGAAAAACTGGTCCCACTCGATCGGCTCGAGCTTGCCCTCCCCAGAAAAACCGGGGTAGTCGATACGTAACAGCGCAGAGTCGCGACTTTCGGTTCCCTTCACTATTGCCGGGTTCCCGCCGCGCTCTTCAACCCAGAGCCGGATCTCCTCGTGATTCGTGGTTATATGCGACTCGTGATCGCCTTTGGTTGCTTTCTTTGCTTTGCTCGCCTTCGCCATCGTTACTCCTTTCGATCCAATAGTGCCCGCTAACGCGTGGGGTGCAGATTGTGTTGACGAACGTCTACCTCAAAAGCTTTGCCATGAGTCAGGGAGCTTGGCGCGTTGAGATTTGCGTCAGGCGATACGCTGACACCGAGTCGTTCGACCAACTCACCACCGAACCAACCGCCAACGAGTGCGAACGCCAGTCCGGCAAACGAACAAACCGTCGCGATCGTGGCCGGTGTTTCCGGCGTGCTCCAACGCAGGTACAAACCAACCGCAAACAAGATGAGCGCGACGTCCATCACGATCGCGTGATAGAGCCCCACGCTCTTGGCGCGCGTGTTCTGCGGAATGTTTAACCAATCAATCAACCCAAACAGCGCCGCGATGAGACCTCCGATCAGTCCCGCTACGATCATCCAAAACGAAACTGTCGACCACGTGCGGTTAAGCGTTGCAAGATAGATTGCGTCGAAGATTGCTGCTGTCCCCAAAAGACCAAGCGGAAAAACAATCAAAATGGGATGAATTGCATGACCAAAGAACTTCGCTCTACTTTCCATGGTCTGCCTCCTTCTTGAACCTGAATTCAGTGAAACGGGTGGCAAGTTCAATGCCGCCCAAGCCACAGCATTTACGGCGTTTTTCTTACGATTACTCGGCTGTTTTCGGTACACGGGGCGTTTGCAAACCCGCCGCCATTTCGGCTTCTTATGTACACTGGCGGATAGATAAGAGACTCTGGCGGAGGTGAGTGATGCAGTTGTTACTGATCAGTAATTCAACGTTGTACGGCAGCGGTTATCTCGATCACGCGGAAACCGAAATCCGTGATTTTCTCGGCGACGTGAAACGCGTGCTGTTCGTGCCGTACGCTCTTCACGATTGCGACGCCTACGCCGCCACCGCCAAAGCTCGCTTCGCCAAGATGAATTACGAGCTGTCGTCGATTCACCAAACGAAAGATCCGGTTCGGTCGGTTGAAGACACCGGCGCGATTTTCATCGGCGGCGGCAACACGTTTCGCCTGCTCAAAAACCTATATGACTTCAAGCTCATCGAGCCAATCCGTCGCCGTGTCGCCGCCGGAATGCCTTACATCGGCTCCAGCGCGGGCTCAAACGTTGCCGCGCCGACGATCAAAACAACCAACGATATGCCGATCGTGGAGCCACCTTCGTTCGACGCGCTCAACCTCGTCTGGTTTCAAATCAATCCGCATTATCTCGACGCCGACAAAAACTCCACTCACATGGGAGAGACGCGCGAACAACGACTGTTGCAATACCTCGAAGAGAACGACACGCCTGTCGCCGCACTGCGCGAAGGAGCAATGCTGCGGATCGAAAACGGCGTAACGTTGTTGAAAGGATCTTCGGGCGCGCGGATCTTTCGCAGAGGACTCGAACCCGTTGAAATGTCCCCTGGCGATCAACTCGATGCGCTACTCCAACCCTCAACACCGACCATCTAAGTAGATAAACGTCTTAGTCTTCTACTGCTTCGAGATACCAGATGTCGACGTTCACTTCTTCCGCGTAGTGAATGATTGGCTCTGTTTTTGGCGTAGGCAGGCGATTGACTTCGAAGAGATTCGTGTCGTAGCTCTTCAGCGTCGCTTTGCGCAAGGGCCACGGCTGGTGAAAGATGCGCGCGCGATAGATGTCGCCGTCACTCTCCGCATACAAACAGTAACGCTCGGTGAGAAAGAATTCGCGCGTCCCTGGTTGCGCGACCGGCAACTCGTCGCCGATGGTCCACGCGGCGCGAAAGTCAGCGTCGCCCGAGGTTCGTTGCGCGCGAAACTTGAAGCTGCGCTTGCCGGTGAAATCAATTTCCGCGTGATGATATGGCAAATGAAAGAACGCACGCGCCGTTGTCGCCGCTACGATACTGTTCACGTCTAATGAAAAAAACCAGACGCCCGGGACGCCGTCGTAGTGAACGTAAGTTCGGACGTTCAGCTCGTGCATGGTGTCGAGGCCGGGAAGTGGCGGCGCGACGGGTGGAAACGCGCGGATGTCCCACATCGTGAAAGGCACAATGCCAATCCACGCCGCGTCACCATAAAGATCTAACGTCAACGCGTCGGGAATCAGGTGGCGAATGAGGTTTGGATCGACGCGCCAGTGCATGAAGAGAAGCTTGCCCCAATCCTGATGCATCACCGGTTGGCTTGGTGGTCGATGTCGGATGGCCAATCGATCAGCGTGGGTTGGTTGGCGAGTAATCTCGGATGTTCTCATAGAGACGTTGACCCTGGTTGAGCAAGTCAGGTGCCATGTTGGTCAACGATTTTTGGCGCGGTTTTAGTTGTGACACGGCTGTTTTTGGTACACCAACAACTTGTCGCTTGCTCGTTCCGGGTACATGAAGCGGAGCCGATGTATAACTATCTCACGCTAAGATGGGACCTCGTTGTTTCGCAGCGCTGCTTGTTCGTTTAGCGTCGTCAACCACGACGGCGACCAGATCGACCCGCTTTCCTTCCCTTTCGCTTCGCGTTGACCGATGCCGCCCGGTGCGGGTAGCAAACGGTTTGTGAGCGCGAAGAGATCTGAGGTCAACTCCGGAAACAAAGTGTCGAACATCACGGCCAACTTCGCGGGCAATGAAATTACCAACTCCGCACGCCCGTTCCTGCAAGCAGCGACAATCTCTCGCGCAGCGCGTTCCGCACTCACCGAAATCAGCGGCAACGCGTCGCCGATGCTGAACCATGCATATTCGTAACGGTGCTTCCCTTTGAAACCAGCATTTCGCGGACTGCCGGTACGCATTAGGCCAGGACAGATCGTCGTCACGGCCACGCCGTCTTTGAGTAACTCAGTGCGCATGCCTTTCGACAAGCCGGTCAACGCAAACTTGCTGGCGCAGTAAGGCACGAGATGCGGCACGCTGACCTTCCCTCCGATGGAAGAGATGTTCACGATGCGACCGCTCTTGCGCGCGCGCATGCGGGGCAGCACGGCCATCATCGTGTTTAGCGGCGCCCAGAAATGTGCGTTCATCGCCTTCTCGAAGTCCGCCTGCGTCATCACTTCGATAGGGCCCATCTGAATCACGCCAGCGTTATTCACGAGCACATCGACGTCGCCAAAACGACTTTCGACTGCGGCCATCATGCGGAGCACGTCTTCGCGACTGGTAACGTCGCAACGGTGCGTCATGACCTCCGCGCCGCGACTGTCCAGATCCGCTCTCGCAAGTTCCAGTTCGTCTTCGTCGCGTGCGCACAGTACGAGCCGAGCGCCTTGCGCGGCAAACTCGCGCGCGAGCACCAGACCGAGTCCACGCGAGCCGCCGGTGATCAGCACCACTTTATCTTTGAAGTCGTAACTGAGGCCGCGAAGCAGGAGTGATCTCACTACGTACGTACCCGCTGCAACTCCGGCCAGCGCGAGAAGGTTCTTCGTGTGGTTTGAGTTCATGGTGAAAACTTCGAGGCAACTGGTGCGCCACGCTCGAAGCCACAGACGCCGAAAGTGTGGGCGAGAAGTGAAGACGGGATCCACTTCTCGCCGGCTTTGATTTATTGCGACTGGAGCACCGACAAAATGTTTCCCGCCGGATCCTTGAACCACGCGATCTGTGGTCCAGGATGTCCTCGGAAGATGCCTCGCTTGTCGGTCTTCATGTCGGGCATGTCGTAATGTTCGAGCTTCACGCCCAGCGCCTCGAGTTCATCGACGGCTTTTTCGATATCGTTTACAGCGAAGTTAAGCACGGTGAACGATGCCGGTGTATGGTTTGGTTTTGGATACAAGAATACCCTGCCACCTTCTGTGTCGAGTTCGAGTCCTTCGGCAGTTTCGGAAACCTTGATTCCAAGAGTCTTTCCATAAAACTCTTTCGCCCGCTTAACGTCATTAACGGAGAAGCTCGAGAAAGTCTCCGCTTCCTGGAATAGGGTTGAAGCTTGCTTTCCACGTGACGTGGATGCGGCGTTTGCTGTCATCATCACTCCCCTTTCTTTTGACTTATTGTCCGCGCATCTATTACACCGCGCGAACGCCGTATTGAGGTCGCGGTTGGTTGATTTCGTTATTGCGTTTCCGTGGCGAGGAATCAATCAGACGTAGCAGGATCGAACAGCAACCATACGGCCATCGGCCGGCCTCTGGCTGAAATATTCAGATTTCCTGCTCCCTGTTTCAAACTTTTTGCGCGTTAGAGTCAGACAAGGAACCGTAAGGAGGTGTTCCGAAATGCTCGATAGATATACCTATCAATCCGCCCTCGCCGCGTCGGAGGTCATTCACTGGCGCGTTGAAGACATCATTGGCGGTGTGAAACGCCTCGATTTCGCGAAGCCGTTCATGCCCGAGCCGCTCGCACGAGTCGAAGAGCTTTCGTTTTTAGACCGCGAAGAGAAACGCATTCTGAACCAGATTCGCGGTAACGCGTACTTGTGCATCTTTGGCCTCGTCGAGGAGTTCATCCTGCCCTTCGTGTTGGACCACGCGCGGTCGCATCTGAGCGGTGACGACTACCGCGTACGCGCGTTAATCCAGTTTGCCGGCGAAGAGGCGAAGCACATTCAACTCTTCAAACGCTTCCGGCAGGAGTTTGAAGGCGGATTCGGCACGCATTGTGAAGTGATTGGTCCACCAGAGGCGATCGCGAGTGCGATCCTGGCCCACGATCCGCTCGGCGTCGCGATCACGACGCTGCATATCGAGTGGATGGTCCAGCGTCACTACGTCGACAGCGTTAAGGACGATCAGCAGCTCGATCCACAGTTCAAGAGCCTGCTAAAACATCACTGGCTCGAAGAAGTGCAGCACGCAAAGCTCGATACATTGATGGTCGAAGCGCTGGCCGAAGGACGCAGTGAAGAGCAGAAGTTGAAGGGTGTCGATGAGTATCTCGCGATTGGCGGGTTCATCGACGGTGGTTTGAAACAACAAGTGGAGTTTGATCTGGAGAGCTTCGAACGGGCAACGGGTCGGGAGTTGAAAGACAGCCAGCGAGAGGAGTTTCGCCGGCAGCAGTTGCAGGCGAATCGTTGGACGTACCTGGGTTCGGGCATGACGCACGAGAAAGTGCTCGACACGTTGGAGTCGCTCTCGCCGGAAGCACGGCGCAAGGTCGATAGTATCTCAGCCGTGTTCTGCTGAGGTGGGCCACAGGGAGCAATAGCAAGACGAGTTAAGGCATGGAGTGATCAACTGCTCCGTGCCTTTCGCTTTGCTCCTAATCTGTGGCTAACCTTTCGTGGCGTGAATTTTCAGCGTTAAAAGCACCTCGTCGCGAATCAGGTTATTCGTTGGGCCGGCGTAAGTGATGCCAAAGTCTTTGCGGTTGATGGTGAAGCTTGCGTCTACGTTGACGGCATCCGCAGTCGCGGTAATCGTCGCGGGAAACGTGATCGACTTCGTGACGCCGTGCATCGTGAGATTTCCCGTAACCGTATGCGAAGCGCCTTTGTCACCGCCGGGCTTAATCGCCGTTGAAACGAACTTTGTCGTCGGATTTTTCGCTACGTCGAAGAAATCCGGTGTCTTCAAATGCTCGGTTAACTTCGGATCGTCGGCAATCAGCGAACTCATATCGATGGTGACGCTGACGCGGCTTGTTTCCGGATTCCCCGCGTAATCGATCTCGCCGGAAAATTTCTGAAACGATCCATTATGACTGCCCGCGACTTGTGAGCCGGTGAACTCAATCTTCGAATTCTGATCTGTGATCAAATACTTCTGGCCACCGGCGGTCTGTGGCGCGACGGGCGCCGCGTTGCCGGTCACTGCCTGGCTCTTGTTCGTCGCGGGATTGCCACAACCAGCGAGCATCACCACGACCGCCAGGACCAATAACGATGTCCCAAAACGCATGTCCGTTCCTCCCCGTTTTTAGAGTGGTGAAGAACTTACCACGCCGTGGGCCAGCCAACAAACACGGCCACACAATCAGAGTAATTTGATAACCTCTATGCCATAACGCGCCGGCAACTTTAGAACTTCGCGATGAAAATCGTTTTCTGTAAAACCGGTTTCGCTGGACCAATCAGCGGCGCCGATGAAATTGCAGTGATGTATGCGCTCGAGCTGAAGCGCGCCGGACACTCAACGGCGCTATTGCTCGTGCACCCTCCGGCCCAGGACGACTCGCTGGCCGTCCGTCTGCGTGAAGCAAACGTTCCGATAACCGCACTCGCTTCGCCCGCGTTCAGCGCGTCGCTCGCGACCGCACGCAAGTTTGCGATTCGCGCGATGCGCGCGTTCAAGCCCGCCGGCAAACTGATCCTCCAGCGCTCGCGCAATGTTGTTTTCGATCTACTGCAACGCTATGAAGATGCTTGCTGCGAATACTTGATGCGCGAGCGTCCCGACGTAGTCCACGTTCTGACACCCGATCCCGGCGCGATGATGTTGATTCGTGCGGCGCACAAGACCGGCGTGCCGGTTATCTATCAAGAAGTCGGTTTGCCGTTTCATCCGCCGGGTTTCGAACAGGTGTACGAACGATTCACTTCGGTGTTGCCGCTTTGCGCGAAGGTTGCAGTGCTCTCGCCGCGATTGGCTCACGAAACAAGTGCGGCGCTGCCGCAGATCGATTTTCCGACTGTCGTGCCGTTGATCTCGCAGGAGGTAAGCAACGGCGTTCGACCGAATCGTGCGGTCCGGCAGGCGGTACGATTCGGCTTCGCGGCCCGGCTCGAATACTTAAAAGGCCCGCTGCAATTAGTCGAAGCATTTCGTCTGCTGCATTCAACCGAGCCAAATATCGAATTGAAGATCGCGGGTGAAGGTTCGCAGCGACAGGAGATCGCCGATGCCTTGCGTCGTTATGAAATCGAGAGTAAGTATGCGTTCGCAGGCGTCTATCAGAGCGTCGCTGAAAGAAACCGTTTCATGCAGGAGATCGACGTGTTCGTGCTGCCGTCGCTGACTGAAGGAACACCAAACGCGATCGTCGAAGCGATGGCCCATCACAAGCCGATCGTGGCGACGCGTGTTGGCGGCATTCCGGATCTGGTTACTGAGGAAGTCGGAATTCTTGTGCCGCCGAATGATAGCGAGGCATTGCGCGCGGCGTTGGCAAAGTTAGCCGCAAACGTGGAGACGCGCCAAACGATGGGCGAGGCGGCGCGCCGCCGTTACGAAGAACTCTTCACGCCGCGCGCAGTGATTCCTTTGCTGATCGATTTTTACGAGGGCATCACCGGACGAAACGGTCACGCAGGAAACACAACCGTTCATCCGTGGGCAAAATTAAACGGTGCGGGTTGAACAGCGCGTGATCTCAGTCGCCTGCTTCGCCTTCAGCCAGCACCGGCTTGCGGGAACGGCGCGAACGGAAGAACGACGTTCGATCCAGAACCTTCTCCTGAAACTCTTCGAGATAGAGATAGATCACCGGCGTGATGTAAAGCGTGATGAACTGCGAGACGATCAAGCCGCCGACCACGACCAGGCCGAGCGGCCGTCGCGACGAACCATCCGCGCCGTAACCCAACGCAATCGGTACCGCGCCAAACACCGCCGCCAACGTCGTCATCAGAATTGGACGGAAACGATCCATGCTCGCGTCGTGAATCGCCTTGTCCGCTGCTTCGCCTGCCTCGACGCGGTGGCGCGCGAAGTCGACGATCATGATGCCGTTCTTCTTTACGATGCCCATCAACATGAACATGCCGACGAACGCATAAAGCGACGCTTCCTGCCCGAACAGGATCAGCGTCAACAAACCTCCGACCAGGGCCGTCGGTAACGTGGACAGCACCGTCAGCGGATGCACGTAGCTCTCGTAAAGAATCGCGAGAATCACGTACATCACAAACACGGCCAGTGCCATCAGGATTGTCAGACTGCTGACAGTGTTGCTGAACGTCTGAGCCTCACCTTGCAACTCCGCGCGTACGCCTTGCGGCACGATCTCCGCGGCCGTTTTTGTGATGTAGTTCGTCGCGTCGCCGAGCGCCACGCCGGGCTTCAGGTTAAAGAAGAGCGACATGCTGGTGAACTGGTTCAAGTGGTTCACCGTTTGTGGTCCAAGCGTCGAGTGCCACGTCACGAGCTCGCGCAACGGAACGAGATTGCGGCCGTCGTCTGACTTGATGTAAAGCAGCGACAAGTCTTCCGGTTTCTCACGCACCGAATCGTCCATCTCGAGAATGACCTGATACTGATCCTCCGGCTTCTTGATCAGGTATGAGTAGTTCTGTGAATAGGC
>Ga0075426_10003294_pt1 | contig 11532 bp, 12 predicted proteins | sample SoiMethybrSBSTD5_FD_75304 | JGI IMG/M metagenome (GOLD analysis project Ga0075426, IMG submission 75304) | Bulk soil microbial communities from a Populus tree surrounding site in Tennessee, USA - Soil MetaG P. TD hybrid SBSTD5 | ecosystem: Environmental > Terrestrial > Soil > Tree plantation...
CGGCGTCGGCCGAGTGCGCGTGGGTGTTGTGGGGCTCTACGCCCGCAGGTGGACGATTGGTCTACGCCACGTTCGGCGCTTGGACTGAGCGACAACAGTGTGAAGCCGAACTGTGGCGACGATACCCGGACTTCAAGACCCGTGACATAGCTCCGGTCTGTCTTCCCGACACCATGGACCCGCGTGGTGAAGGTGGCGGGGAATGAAAGAATTTCCGCGTGCATGGATCGGTGTCCTATACGGCGCGATTGTCTGGTTACCCGTGTTCGGTTCACTGTACGCGAACATCCGAGATGCCCTGGCCGGGCGGTGGGGAGTAACGGATTGGATCGTCATGCTTCTGCTATGGGCCGCTGGCGCCGTTGTCTGGATGTTCATCTGCGATTGGGGAGCGCATCGGATTGGCGGTTGGTTTGGCTGGTGGCCGAACTCCCGAACGCCTGCCCAGCCTGTCGACGCAGAGGCCGAGATCTTAGTTGGCGACGCCTCGGCGATCCGTGAACCACAAATTTCGATGAAATTGCATTCTGTGCCGTGGGACGAGGTTGGCGCTGCGCTCGGGTCTCAATTACTGAAGGACGTATCGAGACTCAGCGAGGAGCTTACGAAGACCACGCCTCCTCTCCGCGAACTGCGCCAGCTGAGATGGCGCTACGAACTGTGTCTCTTTCACATGTTTTGGGCTTGGTACGTTGCTACCTCCCCGCGACTCGCAAATGCCAACGCCACAAAGCCCTTCCTCGACAACTACTACGGCGCCGCATTCACTACGCTCGCCGACGCGGGTTTAGTCACGAAAGAAACTTACGCCCAGTGGCGACGCGACGCCGAGGTGCGCTTCCCAGCGTACAAGGAAGCATTCGAGCGCGCCGACCCGACGGGCCTTCGTTTCTACACCGGGACCGTCGGTTACACATTCCTACGTTTTCTTGAGCCCGATAGGGACCCAAGCGGCTTGGCGGTGATCATTACGGAACTCGGCAGCATCATCTTCCAAGAACTCGCGAAGTACATCGAGAAGCTAGAACGGGGTGCCTGACTCGCCGGAAACACGATCAAATATTCGGACAGGTCGCGGTAACGGTGCTCATCGCGGAAGGAGGGTCTGATGACCGCGCGTCCGTCGAAGATCGCTCCCGGGCTTCTACTGCCGTTGCTCTTCGTGCTCGCCGTGCTCACGTTGGTCTCGTCAGCATCCGCCGAGTGCGCGTGGGTGTTGTGGATGAGCGACAGCCAGATCAGGGCTCAGAGTTCGTGGGTTCCGCACGGAGCGTTCGTCACCCGGCAGGACTGCATCATGGGGGCACAGAAGGCGTTCGACCCGTTCAGGGACGGGGGAATGTCGATCGTGTCTGAGGATCAGACGGGCGGTTTTTTTCTCATCACGAATGCGCTGCGCCCGAGTGGCGTCATCGTGCCGGTCACGGTGCAATGTCTCCCCGACACTGTGGACCCGCGTGGGCCGAAGACAAAATGAGTGCGTCAGGGATACCGTATTTCCGGCGGTCTTGGCGAGCAATTATCGTTGTCGTCGTATTGGGCCTCGGCCTCACTGCTATGGCGACGTTCGCGGGGAAACCTCTTGGGAGATACAGATTTATTCTGCTTTACTTCCAACCATTTCTACTCGGCTATGTGTGTGGGCGCATCCATCAACTGGCTGACCAACGTCAGTACCACAGCGATCCGCGTGCGCCGAAGGAGGGTGGGCGATGATATCCACGATCTATTATCGCTTGGACTAGTAATGGACTTCCGACTGCATTATCGCGGGCCATTAAAATCGAATGGCTCCCCGAAGCATAAGCAAGAGATTCGCCGGAGCCTCCATCCTCAATTGCGACGGTTGTGGCAGCGGCCGCCGCTGAATGATCATGCGCTGCTTTTTCTGAATCGAGAGGCGGCAGGATCGTTCGACTCACTCCTGCAGCGGGTCGGACCGTTCATGTTCGCCTCTCTTGTCAGTAGCAAGATCGGGCTCACCGCGGAGATTGATGTCCTCTTCCTGCGACACCAAGCGCCGGGTGAGATCGTTTCTCAGGGCGGCGACATCGATAATCGGCTGAAGACATTATTTGATGCACTGGCCGTACCGAATCTCGATCAGATAAAAGGTGATTCGCCGCGTGCCGATGAGGACCCATTCCATTGCTTACTCGAAAATGACGTACTCATTACGAGGATTCAGGTGACTACGGATCAGTGGCTAGAGGAAACCGGACCCGACGACGTCATTCTCATCCTGCACGTTAGCGTGCAGCATCGAGCGGCGTCGCCTGTGCTCTGGTCATGGACGGGGCCGAAATGATCGCCGCCATCTACGCCGACACTGATGTACCCACGTGGCCGAAGGGGAAGTGAGCGGTGACTGAGAATGCGCTCTACTATACGTTGTCCACGGTGGCGCAGACGTTAGCAGCCGCGCTTGCGATACTCGCCGCATTTATCGTGTTCCGCTTGCCAGACATAGAAAAGCTCTTCGCGGATTTCCAACGCGAGGCCCATAGCTACACGACAAAAGTCGAGGCAGACCAGCTTCTTGAAGCCGCACAGCGCGGCGGTCGCGAGCGTGTCGCTGAGCGTCTGATAAGCAGCAAAGCAACGTCCGATGATCCCGCACTGACAGAGGCATTGCTACGACGGGCGGAAGAGGTGAATAAAGCTTGGAATATGCGACAGGCCGGTCTGTCTGACTTGCGAGCCGTGTTTATGTTCGGCGGTGTAGCGATCGCCGGGTCATTGGTGGCCTTGCCCTTTGTTCCAAATCTCGCCCGCCAAGCTGAGTGGGCCAAGTCGATAGTCGCGGTCATTCTCGTTCTTTCCATATTCACACTTGGTCTTAACTACAGGATGATTCGGCGGCTTATTGGTGCGCGGTAGCCAGCGAAACTGCCCGTGTAATTAGGCGGGCAATGAGGTAGCTTGAAGCTTAGTAGCTTGAGCTTTAAAGCTGAGCTTAGTTACTTATCCGCACGTGGTGCTGCAAGGACTTTCTCACTTGGCTCGACTTCCTGGTAACCCTGATGCTGCCAGCGGACCTGACACTCTTCCCGTGATTCACGGAACATCTTCCAGAACGGTGGAATGCCGCCGTTGCTGTCACATTTCACTACCTGGCCGGTGACCGGGTGCTGGAGATACACGGATTTTGAAATACAGCCGGTCAGGGTAAAGGCGATCAACGTGAGGGAGGGCTATAGCGGGCGGGCTGAGTCCCGCGCCCCAGGTCTGAGCCACGCCCGCGTTTGCCGCCGCCGCGACCTCCTAACGGGCTGGGACGAGCAATAGATCCCTTCAGCGGCCTGGTGCTCGTCCTGTTCTTCTTCACCGCCCGTCATTTGACGGTCCGCGCGCCACTCTATTCCCTCCGTGGGCAGTGGCGACGGACATCAGTAATGCGTCGGTGCGCACTCGTCTCTTGTGCGCTCGCGCTGCTCGCCGTGCCGCGTGCCGCCGAGGCGCAGCCGCGCCACGTCGTCATTTTCGCAGCGGCAAGTAGCTGATTAATCGGTCGATGCCGGCTTGATGGTGCCGAACAAGCCATCCGTTTCGCCGTTTGGACCGGCTGTGAAAAAGAGAGTGTCGGAGCTCGAGTTCCTGCCGCCGCCCAAGGTCAAGGTCCACAACCCGTCGATGACGATGGGCTTACCGTTGCCGTCCTTGAGGGTGTCGAGGAAATGGCCGTCGGAGTCGAACGCGTTTATTTGCCCATTCCCAAAATTGCCGACGAGAATGGCGCCGCTGAACCGGCCGAAGGCGAACGATGCCCGGGCGACGCCCCACGGCGAGTTCAACGCTCCGCGCGACGCGAAGCGCCGCAACAAGTGGCCGCTGGTGTCGAAAACGTCGACAAAGCCATTGCCGCGTCCGGCCACGTCGTCATGCATGGCTGAGTCTTGCAATGCGTACGTGACAAAGAGGTCGCCGTTGATGTTCTGGATGCCGAAGGGCGCGAATCCAGACGGAATGTCTGGGTCGCGAAAGTCGCCGTCGATCTCCGCCGGTGTCGCAGCTCGGAAACGGTTCGACCCTGTCGGGGCGGGGGCGAACACGTCGATGGTCCCCGCCCGGAAGTTGGTCGCAAAAAGAAAGACGCCGTGCGCGTTCGTGCCAAACACCAGGCCTTTGTAGACCGCCCCCGGCGACTTGTCGACGGCGAGGACCGCGTGATCAGCCGGTGTCAGACCTCCCGTCCAAGCTGAAATTGTTCCATCCTCGGTGGCCCAGATGAATGTAGCCGGCAGGGCCGTGTTCGGCACGAGAAATGTCGTGGTGGGGTTCCACACGAGTCCTGTCGGCGCCGCGGGCGGCGGCGTCGGCGGATGCATCGGATCGACATGCATACACGCGCTCGCGGGCACAGTGCCCCCGGGAAGCGGAAGCTTGACCCGCAGAGGCGTGGGCTGCGGCTGAGGCACGCCGCTGCCATCGTAAAGCGTCGAACACCCCGTGGCATTGTCGGCGATCCAGAACGGACTGGCGCCGGGCGTGAATGCGACACCCCACGCGTTTTGCAGGATCGGATCAGTATGCGGCGCGATACCCGGCAGATCAGAGGTCAAGTTCGTGACGACATAGCGGTTTGGCCCTTTTCCAGGGTTGTCGCCATCGCCCGCGCGTACGGCCGAAGTAACGGTGACACACATCGCCATGACTGCGGCAGCGGACAGAAGTCGCTTGAAATGGTTCATAAGATTCGTCCTCCCGTGCTCCGGCGTTCTGGATCTACCAGTTATTCCGCCTTCTGCAGCCTCGAGCTGGGATTCTGGTCTTGTCGGATTGCGGATGACGGTCGCGTTGTGTTCGCGTTGCCGAACGAACCGCGTGACGCTTGTCATTCGAATCGACCTCTTTGGAAACGTTTCACATCGTAGATAGACGGACCCGATCAGTACAAGACAGAAACAGTTTTCTCATCCGTTTGAATACGCTATTAACGTCCTCTGAATGATTCACGGGAAGGCGAGTGCATTTGGCGACAGCAAGATTCTGCTCCCAGTCAACGCGGCAAGATTGCCGACACTTCCTATCTGAACGCTCGTAAGTTGCGGGCGAATAGTAAAAGTGCGGGCCGATATGCGGCGGACCTTTTTCCTCGGAATCTACTGACGAGTTGGAAAAGTTAACATGTCTTCATGGTCGGACCGACTCCACGCTGCGGAGCCCGCGCCGCGCAACTGGACGTTGACGGACGAGCTGCAGGCGTGAGTCGCGCGGACGCGCGGTGCGAAATCAGTCTGTCGAGTGTAACGCCCGTCGATCAAGGTTGCTCAGCGACGTACGTGAACCGACGCGATTCGGTGAAATTCGCTGCTGTCCGAGTTGGTTTTGCGCGTACGATCCGCGCTCGGTGCGACAACCTCCAGAGCGCCGACCCACCGCATAACCTCGGTCAGGTAGCAGAGGAAGATGTCGCCTGGCTTAACCCCCTTGGCGACGTTGCGGGTTGTTTGACGGAAGCCCGTGATACGCGCCCCTGCTTGGCGGAACTCCTCCCACGTCGTTCCGGTGAACAGATCGAACCATAGTTCATGTTAGGGGCCGCATCCTCCCTCGCCACTATTGGTCATTCAATCCGTGCGCCGCAGGAGCACGTCACCCATACCCGCTCCGGCTCCATGCCTAACATCCCAGTGTCAAGGCCGCCACAGCGTCGATGCTCTGCGATAAAGGCGTCAAGATCGACGGCGAGCCAGTCTGATTTCACGTCGCTTACTCCGCGCGGCGCGTAGATGGCGGCGATCATCGAGCAGCTTCCACTTCACGTATCAGATGCTCCCGAAGTTTGCTGGCAGCTTCATCCAGCCCATCGCGAATGTCCCGAACAGTCTGAAATGTCACGCGATCCTCAGGCGCCGATGCACCAGCTCGCCAATTAAGAAGAAGAAGAGGCTCGTAACGCGGGCTCCGGTTGGGTCGAACCTCGAAGGACTTGCGGGTTCGCCATCTGCCGATGTCCAGTGCGACATTCCGCTTCTGTGTGGAAGCTCGCGCACGGGGCCCAGACGTTCGTCGCCGTATCACGACCCCACAACACCCACGCGCACTCGGCGCGCGCGGCGCAGGAGAGGGCCCTGCCGTGGACGGCGGAGCAGCGCGCTCGCCTGGAGCAGCGCTAGACAAGCGCGACGCTCGAGCTCAATTCACCGTCTCACTCGTGCTCGATTCGGCGGATCGCGGCATCAACGTCGGCGACCGCGCTTGACGTCTCTCGCGCTCGGATATCTCTCAAGGCCGGGAGCGCACTTCGGGCGGGCGGGCCGATCAGACCCAGCGCCTTGACCGCGGCCTGTCGCACATCTCCGTCGGCGTCGTTCAGGGCCAACGTCAGAGTGGGAACGACTTCGTCGACAGCGCTCTCGCCTCCGATCCGGCCCAGCGTTTGCGCCGTAGCGCGACGAATGGAAGGGTCTGGATCTTTCATCGCCGCGGTCAGGGCCGGGACCGCATCACGGGCTGCTGGACCGATCATGCCCAGACTGCTGGCGGCGCCGTATCGAACGTCTCTGTGAGCATCACTCAATGCCCCAGCCAGCGCCGCGATCGCGGCGCTGGTAACGGAAGGATCGTACGAGGGTCCGGGTCCGGTCACGATGCGACGCAGCGGTCGCACCGCGTTGCGCCGAATACCTTTGTCTGGATCGCGTAGCGCCTGAGCGAGAGCCTCAACGACTCCGAGCTCACCAAGCGCCGCCGCTGCGGCTTTCCGGGTATTCGGGTCGCGATGCCTCATCGCGGTGTTCAAGGCCGAGATCGTGTCTGCCGAGGGTGGGCGGATCGACGCCAGAGCCTGAATCGCATCGATACGCACCTCGCGGTCGGTATCGTTCAGGACGCGGATCAACACCGGAGCCGCCTGAGAGCCGAATCGTAACCGAAGCGTTTCGACCGCCTTGAGTCGGATGCGCCGATCTTCATGCGCAGAGAGCTGTTCGACATCGGAAAGGCTCAGTTCCTCATCACCCGTCTCGACGGCCGGTGAGTGTCCCGGCAGCCAAGCGAGACTTACGAGCAAGACCAGGGTAAGTCCTCGCCGATATCGCGAACGATTCATGTCAAACCTCCAATGAACCGACGCTTGTCTCGTAATTTCGACGATCGATTGACATCCGAGTGTAAGTACGGTACTCGGGTGGCCGCTGTGGTCAAGCTTCTACAATTGTTATTCCCGCCGATCGCGATCTTGCGCCACGTCGAGAAGGATCATCGAGGGCGCGCACCACCTGGCGATCGCCTTCCGCCGAGATTTGCGAGAGATCGTGCGATGAAGCGCTGAGTGAAGGCGACATATCCGGCGGATCGGCCCAGCCCTCGAGCTGCGAAGTCTTGTGAGGGCCGAAAGGACGTCAGACCATGAGAACTGTCGTTGTAAAGCTTCTCATCACGCCAGGGTTACTCGGTCTTCTGCTGCTTCACCCATCTCCAGTCGCTGCCTTGCTCCCACTGGTCGGCAATCCGGCGTGTCCCGGAGAAGAGGTTCAGTACGATCCGGGCACCGGGCAAGACATCGTCGTACCGTCCGGGTACACGGTCTCGGTCTTCGCGAAGAATCTGAACTTCCCGACCGGCATCGCGTTCAAGGGGAACGCGAACAAGTTCGAGGTGTTCGTGCTCGAGTCAGGCCACGGCTTGCCGAGCAAGTGCAACGATCAGGCGAATCCGGCGTTCGGAGGCGTGTTCTCGAGCACCAACCCGATGACACCGGATATCGTGGTCTTCGATCAGAACGGAAACAAGGTCGCTGGGCCCCTCGGCAAGCCGACGTCACTCGATCCGGCTCAGAACAAGGGCTTCCAGGCCGAGGGTCCAGCGATCGATATCGCGTTCGAAAAAGGGCTCAGCGGTGGCCGGCTCTTCGCCACAGACTCGAACCAGGCCACGCATGGAGGGGGGCAGAACAACAGCTCGCGCATTGTGATCGTCGATCCCGACACCGGGCTCGTCACACCGTTCATCACCAACCTTCCCACGGGTGACCATCCATCTGAGCAACTCGCCTTCAAGGGCGAGTTCCTCTATTGGTCTCAGGGGTCCACGACCAACTCCGGTGTCGTTGGTCGTGACAACAACGGAGGTCTCAACCAGGCCGACATTCCGTGTCAGGACATCACGCTGAGTGACAACACCTTCGCCTCGGGCCCGTGCGTTGGGACCAACTGCAGTGCCGGTGTGCAGACGAGCGGATACACGCCGTTTGGACACACCAATAAAGGGGGCACGGTCAAGGCGTTCACTGGAGCCTCCCACCACGGAGTCTGCGACGGGGCGATCTTGAGGACGAAACTCAACGCCCAAGATCCGTCGAGCACGATCGAGCCGTTCTCGTGGGGTTATCGCAATCCCTACGGTATCCGCTTCGCGCCCGAGGATCATCCCCTCAAGGGCGGGCTCTTCGTCACGGAGAACGGCGAAGACGAGCGCGGAGCGCGACCGACCAACAACGCGCCCGACCGGTTGGCGCTCGCGCAGCAGAACCCCGACGGAAGTCCCGACTATCACGGCTGGCCGGACCGATTCGGGTTCCTGGACTCCACGCAGGCGGTGTTTGATCCGGTCGGCGGGCCAGGAGATGATCTCTGCACGAATCCCCCGAACCCTTCGTTCCCCGCGTGCATCCCTCTCGTCCTGGCGAATGATGTGCCGGTGAAACTGGTGCTTGCGCGGCCACCTCAGCTGATCACCGCGCCCCTCGCGCTGGAGCCGGCGGACTCCGCAGTGGTCGGGGCGGACTTCGTACCGAACTCGTTCACGAGCGCTCTGGTGCGCCGTGGTGCGGCGCTGGTCTCTCGCGAGGGAGATTTCGGCTTCTCCAAGGGCAATGGCGACCCGGAGCTGGGGCATGACATCGAGCTGGTCAACTTCAGCGGGCCTGGTCAACCGCTGCAACTGTCGCAGCAGCGGTTTTCCGCGAATACCACGGGAGAGCAGGCGTTCCCGGATGGGCTTCACGGGATCAACCGACCGACCAATCTCAGGTTCGGGCCCGACGAATGCGCGTACCTGGTCGACTACGGCGCCGTACGTGACTTCGGGCAGAGCGATCCATTGACGAGGTTCTGCCCGGCGAATCGCCCGGATGGAACCCCGAATCCGTCCTTCCCCGCTTGCAACACTGATGGCACCGGGCCGCTCGTTCAGATTCCCCACACTGGTGTGATCTGGAAGATCTGCCCGGTAGGGGGCGGACACGCAGAGAAGAATGACAACGGACAGGGAGCGAACGACAACGGACAAGGACAGAACAATAACAACGGAAAGGGAAAGAACAACGGCTAGCGCCGAAGCCAAGAGGAAGTAATTTTCGCCAGGCGGGGACGGCGTCGGCCGTCCCCGCTTTCGCCCGATCGCTAGATCGCCGCGTACCGCGGCATCACCTCGGCGGTAAACAGCTCGATCGACCCCCATCCGTCGCGATGAAATGGCTCGCGCACGAGCGTCGGGGCATCGGCGCGACCGGCAGGAAGGGCCGTGGTGGGCACCGACGTTCGCTGTATCAAATGAGCCACCTTGTCCACCGTAGCCCCGGGCATTAGCATCGAGACCTGGATGAGCCACTATAGTGACGTCGTCTTAGCCAAGGGGCCAGTCGGGTATTGGCGCTTGGGAGAGGCTAGCGGGCCGACCGCGACCGACGCTTCGGGCAACGGCTACGACGGAATGTACTACGGTACCCCGACGTTCGGACAACTAGGGGCCATCCTGGACGATCCGGATATGGCGATCGGGTGCAACGGCCCGGCTTCGATGGATTACGTCGAAGTCCCAGACCCCGACAGTGCGGCGTTCAGTCAATCGACGAGCGGGATGGGGCTCACGGTCGAAGTCTGGATGAGGCCCGATGTACTCGTCTTCCCAGGACAGACGCAAGAACGATACATCCATTGGCTGGGCAAATGTGTGTCCGGGTCAGGAGAGTGTGAGTGGGGGTTGCGCTTCTACAGTCAAGACTCGCCGTTACGGCCGAATCGCATCTCCGCCTACATCTGGAATCCGGAGGGCGGCGAGGGTGCGGGAGCATATTTTCAGGATGAATTGGTGCCGGGACAGTGGATTCATATCGTTGCGGTCTACGAGCCTGGAGACAAGGACACCAATCCCCCAGCGGGCGTTCACATCTACCGGGATGGTGTACAAAGGCGGGGTCCTCCGTCGTCCGGGACACTCTACAGGACCTACGGCATCGTACCGGCTCACGGCATGTTGCCCCTCCGCTTGGGCACACGCGATGCAGCGACCTCCGGCAGCACGTCCGTAAGCTACTTGACGGGCGGACTCGATGAGGTAGCGATCTATCCACGTGTCCTGATGGCCGATGAAATTCTGGAGAACTACACCGAAGCGCAACGATGTGGACACCGGTGAGGGCAATCGGCGGGCAAGTGCTCCGCAAACTGGGTGCGTTCTGACGCCGAAGCTGTCGTCTCGAGGCTGAAATTAGAGTCGCGCTAGCAATCGGCCCAGCTTTCTTACGTGGCGCCGCCAGAGGTGGTCGATGCACAGCCGACGACAGAGAGAAGCGTGTCGGCATTTTGACGATGGTGTCCGTGAACCACAAATGTTCCGAACAATCGGGCCGGTCGAAGGCTACCGAGTCGTTTTTCGTTGACGAACATACCAACGATACACCGGATCGTCTTCCCGACGCCGCTCTGAGCGTCTCGCCACGAAATTCGTCCCCCAGTTCGGGCGGCTGCCACGAAAATCGTGCCACGAAATTCACCCAAGCTAACTCCCGTTTTGCCCCCGTTCTATACGTGCTGTTCTGTCTACGAAAGCGCGTGGCGGACCGAGAACACGTTGAGGCTCCTATCCTTCCTAGGCCGCCGGTCCGGGATGCCGCGACGAGATACGAGCAGGCGCTCTACGCCCTCGCGCGCCTCCCTGACACACTAGAGCGGCTCGAAGAGGCCATCGACATTCGAACCTCACTCCGCACGTCCCTCGTGCCCCTTGGCGAGTTTACGCGGGCAGTCGAGCATCTCTGTGAGGCCGAGGTGCTCGCCGAACGCCTTGGCGATCAACATCGGCTCGGCTGGGTCTCCTCGGCGATGACCAACGTATGGGCGGTCGTGGGCGACCATGACCGCGGTCTCGCGGCGGGAGAGCGCACCGCCTCAATTGCGACATCGCTCGGCGACCCGAAGCTCGAGGCCGTGGCAAATCAGTATCTGGGTCAGATCTACCTCGTCAGAGGCGAATGCTCTCGAGCACGCGCTCTCTGCGAGCGGGCCGTAGCATTCTTTTCAGGTGATCATGTCCGCGAGCGCTGCGGTCAGATCGTCTTTCCTGCGGTGTTCTGCCGAGCGCGCCTGGCCCTGTGCTTGGCCGAGATGGGCGCATTCGCGGAAGCCATTGCCCAGGGTAAGGAGGCTGTACGGATCGCTGAATCGCTCGACCAGCCAGTGAGTCTGATGGTTGCAGGCCAGCTTCTCGGGCAAGCCCAGATCTGCCACGGTGATCTGCGGGCGGCTATTGTGACGCTCGAGAATGTGTTCGGCCTGTGCCGGTCGTTCGACATTCCGTACTGGGTCC
>Ga0075426_10003295_pt1 | contig 11532 bp, 7 predicted proteins | sample SoiMethybrSBSTD5_FD_75304 | JGI IMG/M metagenome (GOLD analysis project Ga0075426, IMG submission 75304) | Bulk soil microbial communities from a Populus tree surrounding site in Tennessee, USA - Soil MetaG P. TD hybrid SBSTD5 | ecosystem: Environmental > Terrestrial > Soil > Tree plantation...
CGCAGCCAGTGCGCCAGCCGGTTCGCCCGCCGGTGGAGCTCGGCGTAGGTGAGCGTCTCCTCGCCGCAGACCACCGCCACGGCCTCCGGGGTACGGCCGGCCTGCGCCGTGAAGAGCTCGCCGGCCGTGATGCCCCCAGGGGCCAAGCCGCCAGCCCAGCCGTCCCCCGTGGTCTCGCCGCCGCTCCACTCGCAGCTCACCTGATGCCGTTCGGCCGCGCTCAACAGCGGCAGATCGGCCAGCATCGCTCCCGGGCTCATTCCCTCCAGCAACGTCCGCAAATGGCCGAGCAGGCGCTCCACCGCGACTGGCTCTACCCGCTCGCGCTCGTAGCTCAAGCGCAGCGCCAGCCGCTCCCCTTCGAACACGATCAGGGCGAGCGGATAGTTGAGCGACTCGACCCCGCGGCGGATCGCCAGCCGCAGCGGAATCGAGCTGACGAAGTCCCGGTCCAGGATCTTGTCGATCGGCAGATTCTGGTACACCAGGATGCTGTCGAAGAGCGCCAGCCCCCGCGGCACGTCGCTCCAGCCCTGGATCGAGGCGAGCGGCTCGTGCTCGTGCTGCAGAAGCTCGCTCCCGGAATCCTGGAGCTCCCGCAGCCACGGCAGCAAAGCGACGTCGTCTTGCACCTGGACCCGCAGCGGCAGGGTATTGATCAGCAGCCCGACCATCGACTCGATTCCAGGCAGCGGGGCCGAGCGCCCGGAGACCGTGGTGCCGAACACCACGTCGCCTTCCTGGCTGGTCCGCGACAGCAACACCGCCCAGGCGCCCTGCAACAGCGTATTGACGGTCAGCCCATGCCGCTTCGCCAGGCCGACGAGCGCGGCCGTCGTCTCGACCGCAAGCTCGGTGCCGCGCTCAGCGTACGAGCGGCGGCCTCCGGAGGCGTCCCCGCGCGGCCGGGCTCCCGGCAGGGGCGTCGGAGCCGAAAACCCCGCCAGGCGCCGGCGCCAGAACCGCTCCGCCGCCGCCCCATCCCGGCGCTCCTGCCAGGTGATGAAATCCTTGTAGGGCACCGCCTTCTCGACGGCCGGCTTGCCGCCCCGGCAGAGCTCCGCATAGACCGCGAACACCTCCCGCAGCAGCAGCAGCAGCGACCAGCCGTCGAGGATCAGATGATGGAAGCTCCAGACCAGCTCCCAGGCCGCCTCCCCGGTGCGCACCAGGGTCAAACGCAGGAGAGGAGGATGGGAGAGGTCGAAGCCGCGCTGGAGATCGGCGCCCAGCAGCTCCGCCATCGACCGCTGCCGCTCCTCTTCGGACAGGCGCCGCCAGTCCTTCTCGTCCCAAGGCAGCGGCACCCGCCGGGCGACGACCTGCACCGGGTGCGCCACGTCCTGCCAGTGAAACGAGGTCCGCAGCACCGCATGCCGCTCGAGCAGGCGCGCCCAGGCCTCTTTGAGCCGTTCCACCTCCAGCGTGCCGGAAAGCTCGGCCACCAGCTGCCGGACGTAGAGCCCGTCGTCCGGCTCATTCAGGGCGTGGAAGAGAATCCCCTCCTGGACCGGCGACAGCCGGTAGATGGATTCCAGGTTTTCGGGTCTCATCCAGCCAATCCTTGCTCTCGGTGGGCGAGCTGGCTCATCAGCTTTTGGAGCTCGGGCTCGGAGAGACCGGATTCCGCAAAGTCGATGGCAGCAGCCCCGTCATCTCCTGGGGTGAGCGCCAGCCCCTCCTGCGGGACAGTTTCCTGCTCCGCGGTCTCGACAACGATCCGTTCCGCGGCCGCGGCCAGCTCGGAGATCGTGGGATGGCGGAAGATCTGGCGCGGCGTCAGCTTGAGCCCCGCTTGCGCAGCCCTGGAGAGGATCTGGATGCCGATGATCGAATCGCCGCCCAGGGCGAAGAAATTGTCGTGAATGCCGATGCCGTCACGCCCCAGGACCTGGGACCAGATCTCCGCCAACGCCTTTTCGGCAGCGGTGACCGGCGCCGCCCAAGCGGACGAGACCTGCTCCTCAACCGGCTCCGGAAGCGCCTTGCGGTCCACCTTGCCGCTCGGCGAGAGCGGCAGGCTCGGCAGGAACACCCACGAGGCGGGGATCATCGTCGCGGGCAGCTTCCCCAGGAGATGCGCGCGCAGCGCCGCGGCGTCGGGCGCGCCGTCGCCAGGGGTTGCCGGCACCACGTAGGCGACCAGGCGGGTCTTCCCCGACAAGCCGCGCGCCAGGACCACCGCCTCCCGCACGGCCTCGTGGCCGGCCAGGGCGTGCTCGATCTCTCCCAGCTCGATGCGCACCCCCCCGATCTTGACCTGGTGGTCGAGGCGGCCCAGGAATTCCAGCTCGCCGCTCGCCCGGTGGCGCACGAGGTCGTCCGTGCGATAGAGCCTGCTCCCCGGCTCGGCGGCGAACGGATCCGGGATGAAGCGCTCGGCGGTCAGCTCCGGGCGGCCGAGATAGCCGCGGGCCACCTGCACGCCGCCGATGTGAAGCTCGCCGGCCCCCCCCATGGGGACCGGCCGCAGATGGCGGTCCAACACATGGATCCGGACGTTGTCGATCGGCCTGCCGATCGGAACCGGGCGCGCGTCGCCCTCGGCCGCACAGGGCCACCAGGTGACCTCGACAGCCGCTTCCGCCGGACCGTAGAGATTGTGGAGCTCGATCCCCAGGCGTCCCAGGCTCGCGTGGAAACGGGCGGCGAGATCGCGCCCGAGAGCCTCGCCGCTCAGGAACACGCGGCGCAGGCAGGCGCAGGCGTCGAGCCCCGGCTGCTCCAGGAAGACCTGGAGCATCGAGGGGACGAAGTGCACCATGGTCACCCGAGAGCGGACGATCTCGTCGCGGAGATACGGCGGGTCCAGATGCCCGCCGGGCCGCGCCACCACCAGGCAGGCGCCCGCCAGGAGAGGCCAGAAGAATTCCCAGACCGAGACGTCGAAGCTCGCGGGAGTCTTTTGGAGGACTCTGTCCGCCGCCGTCAGCGGAAAGGTCTCCTGCATCCAACGCAACCGGTTGACGATGGCGCGATGGCTGTTCATCGCCCCCTTGGGCCGGCCCGTCGAGCCGGAGGTGTAGAGGACGTAGGCGAGCTGGTCAGGGCATCCGCCGCCGGCCGGGTTGCCGGGATCGGGGCCGCTCCGCCACGGGGCGTTGGAGGCGATCAGCTCCTCCGTGAGCGCCACGGGAACGCGGGAATCCGCGAGCATGTAGGCGATCCGCTCGGCGGGATAGGAGGGATCGATCGGCACGAAGGCACCGCCGGCCTTGAGCGTCGCGAGGAGACCCACGACGAGGTCGGCCGACCGCTCCAGGCACAGCCCCACCCGCACGTCCGGCCCCACACCCAACCGCGCCAGGTGAGCGGCCAGCCGGTTGGCGCGGGCGTTGAGCTCCCGGTAGGTCAGGCTCTCCTCGCCGAAGACCACGGCCGGCGCCTCCGGAGTGCGCTCTACCTGCGCTGCGACCAGCTCGTGCAGGCACTCCGCGCTCCCGGGGACGGCGGTGGCGTTCCACTCGCAAAGGATCTGCTGCGCCTCGGCCGGGCCGAGCATCTCGAGCTCCGAAAGACGCCGCTCCGGAGCGCGGGTCATCGCCGTCAGGAGATTGGCGAAATGGCCGGACATGCGGCGCACGGTCGAGGCGTCGAACAGATCGAGGTTCCACTCGAAGGCGGCGGCCAGGTCACCGCCGATTTCGGCGGCGAGGAGCGCGAGGTCGAGCTGGGCCGCGGGCCTCTCCAACGCGACCGACTCCAGCGTCAATCCGCCGCCAACGCCGCCGGTATGGACGCGCGCTCCCCCCTCGCCCAGGGCGAACGCGGCCAGATTTTCGAGCTCCGGCACCGGCGACCGCTCGAGCACGAGCATCGCCTGGAACACCGCCGGCCGGCTCGGGTCGCGCGCCTCCGCCAGGCCCTCGGCCAGCAGGGTGAACGGGAGGTCCTGGCGCGCCAGGCCGTCGAGCGTGGCGCGGCGCGCCCGGGCCAGCAACGTCAGGACGTCGGGGTCGTCCGCCAGCTCGGCGCGGAGCGGCACCGGGTTGACCAGGTAGCCGACGAGCCCGGCAAGCTCGCGCGACGACCGACCGGTGGTCGGCGTTCCGACGAGGAAATCCTCCTGCCCTCCGTGGCGGGCGAGGAGAGCCTCGAAGGCGGCCAGGAGCACCATGAAGAGCGTCGCCTCGGAGCGCCGCGCCAGGCCGGCCGCGGCGAGAGCGAGATCGCCCCCCAGGCGCCCGCCCGAGAGCGCTCCGCGGAAGCTCTGGAGATCCGGCCGCGGCCGGTCCAGGGGCAGATCGAGCGGCGCCGCGCCGGCAAGCTGCCGCCGCGCCCGCGCGAGCATCTCGTCATACCGGCCGGCCGCCTGCTCCCGCCGTTGCCGCGCCACCAGCTCGGCATAGGGTACGGCCGGAGCGGCGGGGATGGGCAGGCCGGCATACAGGTCACCCAGCTCGCGCAACAGCACCGCGAGCGACCAGAAATCGGCGGCGATGTGGTGCACCGCAAGGACCAGCACGCTCCCCGTGGGATCTTCCGGCCCGCGATCGAAGAGAGCCGCCCGCAAGACCGGCCCGTTTTCCAGATCGAACGGGCGAAAGGCCGCCTCGCGCACGCGCCGCCCGAGCTCCCCGGCGCTCCAGCCCGAGGCGTCCTCCTGAACCCACACGGCTTGGGCCTGCGCCGACGGCGGGTGAATGCGCTGGAGCGGTCCCTGCGGCCCGTTGGCGAAGGTCGTGTGGAGCGCTGGATGGCGTTCGACGAGCGTCAGGACGGCGCGGCGGAGAGCCTCCGGGTCGACCCCGTCGACCAGCCGGGCCGCCCCGGCGATCGTGTACGCCGCGCTCGCCGGAGCCAGCCCATGCAGAATCCACAGCGCCTGCTGTCCGAACGAAAGCCGGTATTCATCCGTCCCTGTGTCCGTGTCCGTCCGTGCCCGTCCGTGCTCGTCCGTGTTACGCCCCGCGGCAGCCAGCGCCGCCACCTCCCGCGCCGCCTCGGCGATGGAGCACCCGGACAGCAGCTCCGCCACGGACGGCGCGGCGCCGTACTCCATTTCAACCGCATGGCTCAGCTCGATCGCCGCCAGGGAATCGAGGCCGAAGGACGACATCGGCCGCTCGCGATCGATGCGTGCGGGATCGAGCCGCACCACCCGCGCGAGCGCCGCGTGCAGGAAGTCTTCGATCGGGCGCCCTTCCGGTCCGCTCGCAGGCTCTTCCGTCCCGGCGTCGGGCGCGGCGGCCGCCGGGTCACCCAGGGCGCTCCGGCCCAGGATCGCAAGCCCGCCGTCCAGGTAGAGGTCCCGGCACCGGTGACGTTGCACCTTGCCGCTCGTGGTCCTGGGCAGCGAGGCCGGGCGGATCAGGACCAGCTCGTAGAGCTGTGCTTCATGCTCTTCGGCGAGGCTCCGGCGCACCGCCGCCGCCACCTCCTCGACCGCCAGCGCCGGTAGAGCGTGGCGATCGGCCTCACGCTTGGCCTCAAACACCACGACCAGCCGCTCCTCGCCGAGAACCTCCACCGAAAAGGCCGCGCCGCACCCGGGCCGCAGGACGTCGTGCGCCCGCTCGGCGGTGAGCTCCAGATCCTGCGGGTAGTGGTTGCGGCCGCGCAGGATGATCAGGTCCTTGCGCCGGCCGGTCACGTACAGCTCGCCATCCCGCACGAACCCGAGGTCACCCGTGCGCAGGAAGCTGCCGCCCCCGTCCGCGAGCCGGGCGTGCAGCTCCGTCTCGCTCACCTCCGGGCGCCCCCAGTAGGCCGGGGAGATGCTCGGACCGGAGACCCAGATCTCGCCGACGCGGTCCGGTGGGCAGGGGACCCGGCTCTCGGGGTCGACGATCACCACCTGCTGCTCCGCCCAGGCGCGGCCGCTGCTCACCAACCGGAGAGCCGGGACCTCGCCGGCCGCGGCCGGCAGCACCTCCTGCCGCGCCAGCGCCGCCGCGGCGACGGTCGCAACCCGCGCCCCGTCCCCCGGGCGCCCGCCGGTGACGAAGAGCGTCGCCTCTGCCAGGCCGTAGCATGGATAGAGCGCCTGCCGCGCGAAGCCGCAGCCGGCAAAGGCCGCGGCGAAACGGTCGAGCGTGTCGGCGCGCACCGGCTCGGCGCCGTTGAAAGCCACCGTCCAACTGCCGAGATCGAGCCCCTCCCGCGCCTCCGGGCCGATCTTCTGCAAGCACAGCTCATACGCGAAGTTGGGGCCGCCGCTCGTGGTTCCGCGGTAGCGGGAGATCGCCTCCAGCCAGCGCCTGGGCCGCTGGAGAAAGGCCGTCGGCGACATCAGGACGCAACGGCCGCCGCAGTAGAGCGGCTGGAGCACATTACCGATCAGGCCCATGTCGTGGTAGAGCGGCAGCCAGCCCACCACGACCGCGTTCTCGTCGAGGCCGAAAGCCTCCCCGATCATCCGCTCGTTGTGCAGCAGGCCGCCCTGAGTGACGACCACCCCCTTGGGCAGCGCGGTCGAGCCCGAGGTGTACTGGAGGAAAGCCGGGGCATCGGGCTCGGGATGCTCCTCCGGCGCCTCTCCCGGCGCGGGCTCCGGGGCCGCTTCCATGTCCATCGCCATGTCCATCGCCAGCCACTTTGGCGCCTGCAAGGAAGGCTCCCGCCTGAGGATCTCCGCGGCTCCGGCGAGCAACGCGTGCGTCGTCAGCACCACGGTCGGCCGGGCGTCCTGGACGATGGCCCGCAGCCGCGGCTGATCCCGCCGCGGCCGGGGCGGGTAGGCCGGCACCGCCACCACGCGGGCATACAGGCAGGCGAAAAAGGCGACGATGAAGTCGAGACCCGGCGGGTAGAGCAGAAGAGCGCGATCGCCGGCCGCGGCTTCCCGCCGCAACGCCGCTGCCTGGGAGCGCGCAAGCCGATCGAGCTCACCCCAGGTCAGGCTCGCCGATTCGATCTCTCCCTCGGCCAGAAAAAGGTAGGCCGGCCGGTCCGGGGTCAGGCTTGCCCGTGCCCGCAGAATACCGTCGAGAGTCGCGACCTGACGGATGAAACGTGGAGGACTTCCACGACAGATTGACAGATCCACCATAAACTATCTTAGCGTAGACCCCGTCATCGGGTCCAGGACAGCGGCGCGGCGGGGCGTCCCGGATGGGCCTTGCCCAGCTCGATCTGGGCAAGCAGCGAGGGGTCGTCCCCGAGCCCCTCCGCGGTCTTTGCCTGCGACTTGCCGGACAACGCCCGGAACAGCCGTGCCAGAACATGGTCTCGCTCCATCGCTCCTCCACTGAGTCCAGGGGGTGATTTTTCCCCCGCTTTGGGTCACCGTATCGGACAGGCGCGGCCCGCGCGGACCAGGGTGGCCCGCGGCCGGCGCCGCGCCGGAGACCCGATCATGCACCGCACTTCCCTGGCCCTGACCCTCGCCGCCTCAATCTTGACCTCCGCCCCCACCCTCTTCGACCCGCTCTGGAATCTGCTCTCTTCTCTCGGGAGCCCAGCGGCCACAGACGAAGGTTGCGGGTGGGATCCCTGGGGCCGCTGCCCCGCCCCGCAGCCGGCGGCCGATGCGGGTTGCAGCTGGGATCCCTGGGGCTGCCCAAAGTGATCATAGATTGGTGAATGGGAGGTCCTGGTCATAACGGGAGCGGAAGAGATAGCGCAGGACGCGGCGGGCCAGCTCGGCCGTCGCCTCCTCGCGCTCCACCGCCTCCTGGAAGAGCCGCAGGGCGGCCAGGGCCTCCCGGTGCACCCCCTTGGATTCAAAGACCCTGACCAGCTCCGGAGTGAGCGCCTTGACCTCGGCCGTCCGGCCCTCATCGAGAAGCAGGGCTGCTTCCTCCAGCAGCGCCAGGGCCACGTCGTAGAACATCTCGCGGGCGGCGAACTGATGGCCGGCTTCCGCCAGGATTGCCAGGGCTTCCGCCCTCAGCCCTAGCCCTGCAGCGATCCGGCCTTCCAGCCAGATGAAGCGGCTCAGATTGATTTCGTCCTTTAGCTCGCCAGCGAGGGCACGCACCTCCCGTAAGAGCGTGGCAGCCTCGTGGAAACACCCGACGTGGGTCAGGTTGACGGCCAGATTGAAGTGCAAGCTGTACCAATCGCGGGGCTTGGCCTCCCGATCGACGAGCGGAACCGCTTGAAGAAGGGTTTCGATGGCGCGCTCGTACTCCCCCATGACTTCCAGGGTGAAGCCCTTCTGGATCAGGGCCAGCTCCGGCGATCGACTCACGACCGTAGCCTCGTCAAGGCGATTCAACGCCTCGGCCAGGCGACGCTGGTCCCTCCGCAAGGCACCTTCCAGGTGGAGCAGTCTCCCGGATCGAGGACTCCTTCCGGATCGGAGCCGGCCTGCCAGAGCCGGGCTGCATCCTGGCTGGAGTCGCGGGCTCAGCCCTGGAGCCAGCCGCTGGGCCGGCTGCTTCAGCTCTTGAGCCTGCCGCTGCCAGCCGGCAGGGCAGGGCTGCGAGCCAAGGCTCAGCCCCCGAGACAACGCTTATGCCCGTTCCCTGCCGAGCAGGGTGTGGCAGGACCTTTCGTTCAACGCTGGCTGAGGCGGGGCATCTGCGGCACTGCCCTGCCCGCCAAGCAGAGAGTCTCAAAAGGAGTGATTCTCAGTGAGAGACAAAGGAAGCGACAATGGAAACGACAAGCGCCTCGCCAAGGTGCTGCGCTGCGCCGAGGTGGTGGACCGGACCGGCCTCAGCAGAGCCACGATCTACCGCCGTATGAAAGACGGAGGGTTTCCCCGGTGTCGCCGGCTTTCTGCTGGCGCTGTCGGGTGGAGTGAAGAGCAAATCGAAGCGCGGATCAAGGCACGGTTTAGTGAGCCGGAAAACGGGGCGCCAATCTGACAACTTTCTGGCGCGGCCGGCGAATTGCTCGGCTTGTCCCCGGCTCCGCCGGGCGCCAAGGGCCACTCTCAGCTCCTGCCCTCCCCGGTCTCTCCGCTCTGCGCACCACGATGTCGTCTCGTTAAGCCTCCGGAAGCGGAACCCTCTCGCGATCATGCGCCGCAGCGCCGAACCAGCGGCGAGGACCCCCCGACGAGGAAGCGCAGAGCGCGCTCGCCCTATGCGCAGCCGGGCGCCGGCCCTGCGCGGGGGGGCCCGGCCGCGCCCGCTCATTTGCTCGAGCAACGCCATTTCACGCCGCCGTTTCGAAGCGCAGCTCGGGATCGTGTTGCGCGCGGCGCAGGTAGCCGGCGACCCGCCCGGCCAGCTCGGGGGTGGCCGTCTCCATCTCGACCGCCCGGCGGAAGAGAGCGAGCGCCTTTTGCGCCTCCGCGTGCACGCCCTTGGACTTGAACACCGGCGCCATCTGGAAGACCAGCCGCTTGACCTCCGCCGTCCGCCCCTTGGTGAGGTAGAGAAGGGCCAGGTCCATGCCGGCCTGCGCTTCGTCGTAGCGCAAGTCGTCCCGGGCGAAAGCCGCCCGCACCCACGAGAGCGCTTCGATCGCGCGGTCGAGCCGCCCGAGGCCGGCGTCGATCTTCCCTTCCAACCAACGCAGGCGAATCTGGTTGAGGCCGTCGCCGAGCTGAGCCTGAAGACGCCGCAGAGCGGGCAGCATCTCCGCCGCTTCGGCGGTCTGCCCGACCGTGCAGAGCGAATCCATCAAATTGAATTGGACCATACAGAGCAGGTCGGGCTCGGCTTCCTGGCCGATCTGCGCGAGCGCCTCGCGCAACGCCGCGATCGATCCTTCCGGGTTGTCCATCCGCTCCAGAGCATTCGACCGAATACAGAGGATCCGTGCTCGGATCGGCCCCGTCCGGGGCGCCAGCTCTGCCGCGCGGTCCAGCAGGTGCAGGGCCTCCGGCAACTGCCGCTGAGTGATCCGCAGCGAGGCTTCGAGGTCGAGAAGCCGCCAGGGCTCGGGAAGCTCGGGCCTGCCCTCCGGCGGGTCCGCCTGGAGGCACGCCGAGCAGGCGGAGGCTTCCTCCGCTCCCTTGAGGTCGCTCGCGACGCGCCGGGCGTTGGCGAGGAACGCCCAGGCGAAGACCCGGCTCACCCAGCCCTCGACGCCTTGGACCCGCTCGGCGACCCGGAGAGCGAGGCTCGCCAGCTCCAACGCCCTCCCGGCGTCGACCGACGCCACCCGCGCGCTCTCCTCGCCCGCCAGCTTCACGAAGGCCCAGCTCCAGAAGCTCGGCAGCTTGTCCAGCAGGTCCCGGATGGCGCCTCGGGCGCCGAGTCTGCGCAGGACCGGCGCGAGAGCGCGGACCTCCTCTTCGGGAACGGCCGGCGGCGGGGCTTGCGCGGCGACCAGCCGCTCCACCAGGGGGAGGGCGGCGCGGTGGAAGTCGGCGGCCAGGTCCGCGGCGACCTCGGCGGCGAGCCGCTCCTTGACCGCGAAGCCCCGGTCAGCCAGCCCGAGCAGGCGGCGCCGCACGGCGGCGGCCAGGCCGTCGAGCTCCGCGAGAGAGACGCCGAGGGCCTCGGCGATTCTCTTGCGCCGCTCCGGCCCCGGCACGTGCTTTCCCTTCTCGTAGTTGTAGATGGACGAGGCGGAGACGCCCGATGCCGCCGCCAGCTCCTCCCGCGACCAGCCACAAACCCACCAACGGAGCAGGAGAATGGCGGCGCCGTAGAACTTTTCAATCCCTGGCATGTCGGTCATGGAACGTCTCCCCCGGTTCACGCCCGGTGTAGAAGAAGGCTGCTTTTTCAGCCCTGCCGGAGGCACCATACTCGCGGAGAGGCGCCCGGCGGGCCACTGGAGGCCCTCCCCGGAGCGGCCTCGGCGAAAGGAACACCCCTATGCCTCCTCTCACTCTCCGGCGGAACATCGCCACTCTGGCGCTTGCCGCGGCTCTCGCGCTCCCCTGGGCGGCAGCCGCCGCTCCCCAGGCCCGGCACCAGCCAGCCGCCCCCGGGCTCCTGCACCAGCTCTGGTCCGTCCTCACCGGCTTCTGGGGCTCCGGTGTGACCGCGGACGACGGCTGCCGGATGGACCCGAACGGCCGCTGCCTGCCGGGCAGCGCCGCTCCGGCGCCGGTCATCACGCCGGACGACGGCTGCCGGATGGACCCGGACGGCCGCTCCCACTCGGGCAGCTAACCGCGGCGCGCTGTTGTCTCCGGCTGCCGTGCCGCTCCGCCGACCGCGGCCCGGCAGCCGGGGAGCCGTCACGCCGCCTCCGCGAAGACCAGCGTGGGATCGTGCTGCGCGCGGCGCAGGTAGCCCGCGACCCGCCCGGCCAGCTCGGGAGTGGCCGTCTCCATCTCGACCGCCCGGCGGAAGAGGGCGAGCGCCTTCTGCGCTTCCGCGTGCACGCCCTTGGACTTGAACACCGGCGCCATCTGGAAGACCAGCCGCTTGACCTCCGCCGTCCTCCCTTTGCTGAGATAGAGGCGGGCCAGGTCCATGCCGGCCTGCGCTTCGTCGTAGCGCAAGTCGTTCCGGGCGAAAGCCGCCCGCACCCAGGAGAGCGCTTCGATCGCCCGGTCGAGCCGCCCGAGGCCGGCGTCGATTTTCCCTTCCAACCACCGCAGGCGGATCTGGTTGAGGCCGTCGCCGAGCTGCGCCTGAAGACGCCGCAGAGCGGGCAGCATCTCCGCCGCTTCGGCGGTCTGCCCGACCGTGCAGAGCGAATCCATCAAATTGAATTGGACCATACAGAGCAGGT
>Ga0075426_10003296_pt1 | contig 11532 bp, 6 predicted proteins | sample SoiMethybrSBSTD5_FD_75304 | JGI IMG/M metagenome (GOLD analysis project Ga0075426, IMG submission 75304) | Bulk soil microbial communities from a Populus tree surrounding site in Tennessee, USA - Soil MetaG P. TD hybrid SBSTD5 | ecosystem: Environmental > Terrestrial > Soil > Tree plantation...
AGCGAAGCGCGACCTTGACGAGCAGAGCTCGAAAAATTTTAGCGCGACGAACATGGCAACCGCTCTCGACCTGTTGGACGAAGACTCTCCCGTTGCGGCGCAATTCGCTGAACGTAGCTTAAAGGGCGGCGTCCATTACGCGTTTGTCGATTTCCTGCTGGGCTTGCGAAAGAAAGACGAACCCACCGCCAACAGACTCTTTTTGGAAGCACTTAATTATCTGGCACAACAGCCGGCTGTAAATGTATTGGACTTCCATTCGCTGGGCCTCTATCTGTTTTCGAGCGCGGATAATGTTGGCACCGAGTACCACGTGTTTACGGTAGTGGAACAAATGCTCGTACCCAACATCACCGCGGATCGCCCCAACATTCCGAAAGCGCTCGTGCGAGCGTACCTATCAACCGCTGCGGATGTTCTTTGGCGGATGACATCTGACTCCGAGCAACGCAAGTACAGTTATGCGCTCTGTTACATGTTGCTGCCCAAATCAAGAGTCGTAGCTCCCGATCTGACAGCAAAACTCGACGCCGTGATGGCCGCGCTTTCGCCTCAAGTGCCAGCCGGACTGACGAAAGACACTGCCTACCGGTACTTGAATCAGCCGCCCACTACCACCGAAGAGAAACTAACCAAAGCTGAGAACAAACCTGATCAGGAGAGTCGCGATCTTGCTTATCTTGAAATAGCTCTTCAGGCGTGGCGTAAGGGCGACTTCAAAACAGCTCGTATCGCGCAGGGACGCATTTCGGTTTTGGAAGCCAGTCAGCGCCTAGCCGAAATTATTGATTTTGGAGAGGGCGCATGGACCATTAAGCAGAAGGCTCCTGAATTCTCGAAGGCAGAGGGCCTGGCGAATCGATTGCCAGAGGGAGTTGAACGCAGCATCTTGCTCCAGGCGATCGCGAAAGTCCAAACAAAAGCACCAAACCCGAATCTAACAGAAGAAACAATACTTAAAGCATTAAAAGCGGCTCGCTCGATCGCCGATGGCCGCCGTCCTTTTCTACTCCTTACTGCGGCCGCGCAACTGGCCAATCTAAAGTCGCCAGTGGCTTATAGTGTCTTGTCCGAGGCAGTCAAGAGTTTCAATTTATTCGAAGAGTCAGCACTTGCAGAATTAGATTGGGCTCAAACGGTTGAAATTGGGCCTCAGAAGGCCAGATTCCCTCTGGAAGTTGCGAACATCGATTTCGGCTTCAACGAGAGCTTTCGGGAGATTGCCTTCGCTGACCCCGAAGCAGCGATGGCTCAGGCGGACGAGTTGCGGCATGAAAATTTGCGAGCGCGCGGACTGGTGGAAGTTGCCAGAGCATTGTTGGAAAAGGTCTCACCAAAGGAGTCGGAACAAAACGAACTACCGATTCGCGTCGGTGAAGACGGTATGCGCAAATCGACGTTCCATGCCGTTATGCCTTCGTATCCCGAGGACGCGCTCAAGAGACGGCAACAGGGAGTTGCTGTTGTTGAGTTGGAGTACGACGCTAAAGGCGATGTAGTCAGCAGTTCTATTTTAGAAGCGCCATCGAAGAGCATTGGTGATGCGGTGGTCAGCGCCGTCAGACAATGGAAGTTTGTGCCGAGCAAAAAACAAGATGGCACTCCCGTGAGTGTTCGCGGAAAACTCACCTTTTATTTCGAGATCGACAAAGAAGGTAAGGGCCGGGTCCAAAACCCCAAGCAATACCGGCGACAATCCGAACAGTAACTCCTCATTCGAACAGTGACCATCCGAATCCTCAACATCGCGATCGTGCTTGTGGCTCTTGTGCTTTCCGGATTGCTGGTGAGGAAGTTCTTTTTTCAACGATCTCCGCAGAGTCCAAATTACCAGCTCACAACTAACGCGAAGCTCCGCGTAAACGGAATAAACTGGGCTGACTCAGATCGAACACTTTTGTTAGCGCTATCGAAGGAATGCAAGTATTGCTCAGCCAGTGCGGAGTTTTATCGCCGTCTAGCCGCGGGCATCGCGAGTCAGACCAACACGAGGCTGCTGGCGGTGTTCTCAGAAAAAGAGTCGGAGGCTGAAGCATATCTAAAGCGACTCGAGGTCCCTATTCGAGAGCTGCGGTACGTCTCGTTTTCGTCCTTGGGGATTAAAAGTGTGCCGACACTGGCGATTGTTAATAGAGATGGTGTCGTGACTTACATGTGGGTAGGAAAACTCCCGCCTCTGGAAGAAAAAGGCGTCATGTCCAAGCTGGGCCTTGAAGACACCAGGTCTCCTGATGAGTGGTCAATTACTGAAGCCAATCTTGAGCGCAAACTTGCGCACAAAGAGCAGCTGGTGCTGCTCGATATACGCGACCGCGCGGCATACACAAGCAGTCACAGAGACGGAGCGAGAAACATTCCATTGGATGAGTTGCCTGTTAGAGCACAAAACGAATTGCCCCTGGATCAAACGATTGTCGTCCACGGCAACGACCCATCTGAGACGGATTTAGCCTATTCAATTCTCGAGTCACAGGGCTTTGCCCACATCCTGCTTCTTGTCCAGGACCCAACGCCGCCTAACTTTTAAAGAACGCGCTCAATCAATCATCAACGACAAATCAATCGACGCACAAACTCGATTCCAACCTGTCGTCTCGACGATGGCCGGAGTGACGTATTTAGTGCAGATAAGCGCCGGGATTTTCGCTTGTCAAACGGAATTGAAGCGAGGGCGTACGCGGAGAGGTGACGAAGCAGTCAATACGTGTTGCGGTCCTTGGACCGGAGATCGTTTCGATTCTCTTTCGTAACTCTTATGAGGAAGCGCAACGCTTCATTCACGGCATCTGCATTCGGAAACGCGCCGGCCACATCAGGCTCAAGTCTAATCACATCACCAAAACTCTTACGCCCAGGTCCAAGCTTGCGGACTCGTAACGCTGATAAGTCATATTCAGGCCGAAGTTCGTCTTGTGATTCATCCTTCTTCATAAGCTTTTCTTTCAGCGGAGGTCACCTCTCGCGCACTAATCAAACGAACGACATCGTCTCTTTCAGTATAAGAGACGATTAGCAAACGCCCAGCCGTCGATTGCCCAACAATAAGATACCGATGCTCATTCCGAGTGAACCCGAGTATTCAGGCCGGAGATTAAGGCAGCCGCTTTCTAACACCAAGTTGCCACGCCGAAGGCTTACAGATCTGGTCAAGCGTTGAGCCGTGAACTGTCTTTGGGTCAATGGCAGATCAACGGACAACTTGACCATCATCTGCGAACTCGATCCATCGCCTGAGTGTGCCGCCGCGTTGAAGGCTACTTACTCACATCTAAGCGCCATCATCGGATCCACTTTCGTTGCCCGACGTGCAGGCAGATAACAAGCGAGCACTGCTACGCCTATCACGAAGAGCACTACTCCAGCGAAGGTAGCGGGATCGGTTGCGGTCACGCCGTACAGCAGACTAGTCAGGAGACGCGTCACCGCCAACGCCAGCATCAGCCCAATTATGGTTCCGATTAAGGTCAGGCCCATGCCCTGCTTGAGAATCAGCCTTATGACATCGCGGGTCTCTGCCCCCAGGGCCATCCGCAAACCGATCTCACGCGTGCGTCGTGACACTGAATATGACATAACGCCATAAATTCCGATCGCCGCGAGCACCAGCCCGAGCAGGCCGAAAACACCCAGCACCGTCGCGCCCGTGCGTGCCGACCACGATGCCAGACTGACGGTTTCGGAGAGCGGTTGCAGGTTTTGCGGCGGCAGGTTTTCATCGAGCGCCGCGACTTCGCGCCGCACCGCTGAAAATAAGCCGCGGGGATCGCCATCCGTGCGTACAATCACTGACGCAAGAGCAGAGTAGTTCTGCGCGAACGGCCGGTAGATGGTGGGTTCCGGTTCCCTGTCGATACGATTGAAGATGTTATTTCTCGAGTCTTTGGCGACGCCAATTACTTCACAGGAAACTAAATCCGATCGACCGACGCGCAACCGTTTGCCCAGCGCTTCGCCCGGTTCTTTGATCTCGGGCCACAAGCGGCGCGCTAACTTTTCGCTGACGATTGCTACCTGGGGAGATTTGATCGTGTCCTGCACGGCGAAACCTCGCCCACGAAGAAGCGGCGTACCAATGGTCTCGAAATACTGCGAGCCTACGGAAACACTACCGGCGAAGACCCTTTCGTTCGGCGGAACCTCTCGGTCCTCGGGGACGACAGGTGTGGACAGCCATATAAAACCGAGCGGCAACAGATTGGTCACACTCGCTGTTTGCACACCCGGCTGGCTTTCAAGTCGCTCGACAATCTGCCGGTAAAACTCCCGGCCTTTAGCTTCGTTATAGCCCTGAAGCCGCAGATTGAACGAAACCTGCAGCACCTGATCCGGTTTGAACCCCAGATCGATTTGTTGCGCATAACGCAAGGTGCGCAAGAATAAACCCGTGCTGATGAGCAGGGCCAGCGAGAGTGCGACTTGTGTGACAACCAGCGCGTTGCGCAAATTCAACCAGCGCACGCGCGGACCTTCCGCGTTGCTCTCATCCTTCAAAGCCGGGAGGACATCGGGCCTGGAGGCCTGCAGCGCCGGAACCAGACCAAAGATCACTCCCGTTGCGATGGCCAGGAGGAACGTAAAGGCAAACGTGCGGATGTCAAATGACAGATCCAGAGCAAAGGTAAATGGCGGCGGGAATGGCGGCTTGAAAGCCATCAATAGTCGATTGATCCAGTACGCCAGGAACAACCCGGCAGTTGCGCCAACGAGCGCCAGCAGCACACTCTCTGTTAGCAATTGACGAATCAATCGCCCTCGCGTTGCGCCCAGCGCCAATCGAACAGCGACCTCTTTTCGCCGCCTTAAGGCGCGCGCCATCAGCAGATTGGCGACGTTGGCGCACGCGATCAGCAGCACCGTAAGCACCGTTGCCCCGGCCAGCCTGGAGGATGTCACTGCCATCTCCCGGATCGGGCCAATCATGATGCCTTGGGGACTGATCAGCCGGAGAGAGCGATCATCATTAGGAGTAATGCGTTGCCCAGTCGGGGGAGGGGTGGACAGTTCTAGCTGGCGGTTGATCGTTTCGAGCGCGGCCTGCGCCTGAGTAACTGAAACGCCTTGTTTCAACCTTCCGATGGCGCCAAAGTTTTCATTCTGCCGGTTACTTAGAGGATCTTGCCTGGCCTCCCCGGGCTCCCACCTCATCGTTGCGAGCATCATCACCGGAATCCACAGACTGACTTTCATCGGAGGGCTCTCACCGTCGAAGCCTGCAGGAGCAATACCGACGACCGTGAATCGCTGGTTGTTCAAAACGATCGTCCGACCGACCAGCGAAGGATCGCTGTTGAAACGACTCTGCCAAAAGCTGTGGCTAAGGACCACGACTGGATGTGCACCGGGCGTACGGTCTTCCTCGGGCAGAAACGCCCGCCCAAAAGAAGGCTTAATTCCGAGCACGTCGAAGTAATTGCCGGAAACCATAGCGCCGAGAACGACTTCACTGCGCACGTTATTGCCGAAACTGATCGGCGCCTGCGTATAGAGCGCCAGGTCCGACAACACTTCGTTGCGCTCACGCAAAACCCTGAAGTCAGGATAAGAAAGTGCCGGCCCTCGCCCGTCACCGCGCACGAGCAGGACGAGTTGGCCGGGCGCTTTGACTATAGGCAACGGCCGCAAGAGCAAGGCATCGACCAGGCCGAAGATCGCTGTGTTCGCTCCTATGCCTAGCGCCAACGTGGCTGCAACCACAAGCGTGAAGCCGGGATTCTTGCGCAACATTCGCACGCCAATGCGAAGGTCCTGAAGTAATTCCTCCAACCACCGTGTCCCGCGGACATCGCGGCACATCTCCTTCACCTGCTCGGGACCGCCAAGAGCAAGATGGGCCTGTCTTTGCGCTTCCCCGGGACTGTAGCCCTGGCCGATCAGGTCACTAGTATGTAGGTCCAGATGATGGCGGAGTTCCTTTTCGAGTTTCTCTTCATGCTGCCTTCGGTGAAACAGGCGATGCCACCATCTCATCCCGCACCTCCTTCAGACATCTTGAGGATCAGACTGACGGCTTGAGTCAGACGCTGCCAGCCCGCGGCTTCAGTTTCTAGCTGGGCCTGCCCTTTCCGCGTCACGCGATAGAACTTGGCCTCGCGCCCGGTCTCGGTCAACTTCCAGTCGGCTGCCAAAAGGCTGCGGTTTTCGAGTCGGTGCAACGCCGGATAAAGCGAGCCTTGCGGAACCTGGACTACACCGCGCGACACCTGTTCCAGGCGTTGGGCGATCGCATACCCGTGAATCGGACCGAGGGCCACAAGTTTCAAGATCAACAGATCCAACGTGCCTTGGGGAAGATCTGATTTCGGCTTCACTGCTGTTACCTCCGTCTTCTACATATTAAAAAGCAATACGTGTAGAAGTGCAAGGTGTACCCAGGCCGGGCCACTCCTTTGACAGTTGACACTGAGGTGTTGGATGTAAAGGCTTGTTGACGCCGGCACGTATATCACAGCTTGCCGTCAATTATAACAACGCACTAAAGAATAAAATGCATTTCTCAGTTATTAACTATTGACAAGCGAAAAGTGCGCGTATACTGTGCCGCTGCTTTATCGAACCTGTACAGCGTTGTGCGCGCGCAAAGAATAGTTCTCTCTACACGTCTTTTACGCTCGCGTCTGTCTCGCCAGTCTGCCGTAACTGAACAGCAGTAAAACTTAACGACCTTTTAAAAACTAGTTCCCCCATGAGCAATATCCTCCTGGTACCCGTCCACCTGGATGCTCTCGTCTTGGACCGCGACCAGATGGTCGTGGAGACGACGGCAGACTTTAGTCGCTTACCCTTTTCCACGGGTAGTCACGACATCAATCCTGATATCGCAAACATCAGCGAAGAGCTCGTCTCGACGCCTTTTCAGAACGAGAACCTTTTACTCAGAAAAGGCATTCATCTTCACTGGTCACTACCTGACGCCCTCACGAGAGCGCGACCCGACCCGAAAAATCTTGAGGAACAGGTATTCCCACTAGTTCCGAATCGTTGGCTCGTCACGCGCTGTAATCAGACCGGTGTTGTCGAGAAGGAATGGATCGTCGAGAGCGATTACCTGCACCCGGTGAGCTCCGCCAAGGTCGGAGATGGTGTCGCCATTCCCTATTACAAAGCGGCAAAAGGTCAGCCCTTCCGCTTCATGGGGCGCACCATCATTTTGACCCACCAGGACACGGGGGAGCGTGAGTATTACCCGCAGCTAACAGCGGTCGGATATGGCGAGCCGGCCTTCGCTGCTTATTACCCGAACTGCCATTCCGTGTTTGGGTTTTTTGATGAAGAGTACTCAGGAAAAAAGGATGGGCGGCAATATTACCTGGCGGGTTGGTACAGCAATGCGGCGAACGACGTTCTGCAAGCGCATGCTCGAGACGCAAAGACTCTGAAGGATAGTTTCAAATGGGACATCACTCCCGCAGGTCAGGAGTTCCCCACGCGAATGGTGTGTTACGCGAGGCTCGTCGTTGGTGAGCTCATACCAAAAACGATAAGCCAGCGCCTCAGCGTGGCCATCGGCAACACCGGCACCGAAGCTCTGTCAGCTTGTCTGGCGCCTAAAGTACACGGCAACGCCGCGAAGCGCATCGTCGAAGATCATTTGGAAGCTATCGACCTCGCTGACGCACTCGAATATCGGCAACTCGACATAGCCCCGAAATTTGACGAGGCACGACACGAGAAGGGCTTCACAGCAGTCGCGGGAGGGACCATATGGACCGTTCGCGCCGAATCAACACCGGACAGACCCGCTGATGCCACCCACGTCTCGACCGGCATCACGTTACCGCGTGAAATAGGCCGTCTTCTCAACGTCGTGAATCAATGGCAGGCGAAGTATGACCGCGCGTGGCAGGAGATCGAATCCCTGCGCATCCAGCTCTTCTCCGACTGGTACAAATATATGCTTTGTGCGTACCCACCGGCAGACACGCGAGATGCATATCCCAATATTGACAAGGTCGCGTGGTACATCGACAAGCACGTCGATTCACTGAAAAAGAGGATCAACGAAATCGGCCAACTGGCGGTGGATGACAAGACCGGACGAGTTGTCGCAACGACGCCGTCCGCAGGTGACCTGGCTGTCGCTTTGGCTAACGCCATCAACGAGGTGCAAGCCTTGCTCGATGCACGCAAGCATCCGCCGCGCTACCAGTTGAAACAGACTTCCGGCCCGCGCTACTGGCGACCTACTGAGCCGTCGGTACTACTCGAAGGGCCGCTCGCGAAGCCGTCCCGCCGACACGGTCAGGACGGGCGGCCAAAAGACGGATTACTTGAGACACAGTTACTGACGGGTGCGGACACTACGATGGATCCGTCCGCAAAGACCTGGCGCGACAGAATCAGAGAGAGAATTGCCGAGCTTAGTTCCAACCGCGACAACTTCGCCTGCACCACGTGGCACGGACAGCCGTGGAACCCATTCATGCTCGAGTGGGAGGTAGAGGTCTTTCCCATCGCACACAACTCGAACATCAATCCGTCGACCGGTTGTTTCGCCGAAGACTTCATCACCACCAATTACCAACTCGTCGAAAACGACGTCGATCTATCGCTCAAGCAGGGCAAGGGTGCAACGACGAGCGCGGCAAACATTTACCGAGGTCGCTGTATTCTCACGCCGCATGCGAGCAAACAGGCCGCCGAACAGACCGAAGACTATCTGGAAAAAGAAGTGCTGCCACAGTTCTTCACACAAAAGAACACGCCCGCATCGGAACAGGTGGACGGTTACCTCAAACACAACCTGAGTGAGGTTCGAGCTTGGTATGAGAGGAGCAATAAATCGCTCCTGCGCGGTCGAAACGCCAAGCTCGATCCAAACTTAACAGCGCTTCATGCGTTGGGTGAGTTGAACAAGGCTGAAAGCCTTTCGCAAGCCTTGAGCGGCTTCAACGAAGCTCTGCTGATGCACAAGCAAACGCTTCAGTTGGACATTGCCGATCCGCTGGGCTTCGCGGACTATCAGCGGTTTGCCCAGGACGTCGGCAATACGGTGAACGATTCCATCTACAGTGCGCCGGCGCCGCTCAATGACTTTAATCCCATCCGCTCCGGCATGATGCAGATTCACAAGTTGCGATTGATCGACACCTTCGGGCAGATCAAGGATTTGGACGTTTCAAAAATTCTGTGCAGCGAGTCGCTGGATAACAACAGCGAAGATCCGTTCATCGCACTTCCGCCGCGGTTGATGCAGCCTGCGCGTATCAACTTCCGCTGGCTCTCAGCAGATGCCGATCAGGAGGAGATGAACGATCATCCTGCCACTACTCCGATCTGCGGTTGGGTGCTCGCAAACAACCTCGACAACAGCCTGATGATTTACGACAACGACGGGAAGGCACTTGGGTCTCTCGTGAGACGAGACGCACGTGTCGAGTGGGTGCGTGCGCCGGGCGGACTTGGAGTCAGGTACGTCGGAGACATACCCAATTCCCATCTACAAAAGATGGTCACCAAGATCAAGAGCTGGGGCGGTGTCTTCCTTCACGACTTCATCTCGGTAATCGACAGTGCTGTCGAGAACATCGAGCCGGAAAATTTTGCGCAACATCAGGATCTGGCCCTGCTCATGGGCCGTCCGCTAGCGCTCGTGCGCGCGTCTTTGAATCTCGAGTTGAAAGGTCTGCCCGCCACACACCAGGGCTGGAACGAATTCCGCCAGGCCATGCAAAAGGGTACGCGCAACGACAACGGCTTCACAGAGGTACGCTTCCCGATCCGCATCAGCGAGTATCGACAGTTTAACGACGGAACGGTTGGTTACTGGAAGGAGAAAGACGACACCTACGAAGACGAGACGTTCTTCGCGCCGCAGAGCGACACGGACGTGGAGCTCACAGGCGGCCACCTCAAAACCCGCAACACGGTTTTCTTCCAGAGACTGAAGTCTGAGCCGCAGATCTTGAGCCTGTTGATCGATCCGCGCGGCGTAGTCCATGCGACCACCGGTATCCTGCCCTGCAAAGCGATCAGCATTCCGCCCGACCAGTATGCCGCCGCGTTGCAGGCAATCGAGATCACTTTCCTGAGCACACCCGTTCTCACCGACGCAGGCAAGATTCGTCTCCCGCTGCCCGAGGAAGCGGGATACAAATGGTCGTGGTTACATCAGAACCTGGACCACGAGTGGACTGAGATTTCTGAACGCGGTGTCGTCAAGAGAGACTCTTTTGCCGCGCTCGCGGTCGACGTAGAAGTCCTCTGGGAAGAACTGAAAGGCCGGGGTTGGATCAAATTGCTCAATCCGCCAGATGACGCACGCGCGAGCGTGGTAGCGAAGGACGACAGAGACGAGCCGACTCTCGACAAGTTTGAGGAACAGACGGACAAGATTGAAGACATACTCGATCGCGTTCATATCGGACCAGTCGATCCGGCAGCAAAGTTCTCAGGACCGCAAGAGATTCGCGAGGGCTGGCTCAAGTTGAGTTCGGCGGACGCCGCATAAGAGTCAAGGAATAACTCGGATCCCCCACAGTAACGAAGGAGAAATCATGGCCGCCACAATGAAAGCCAGCGACGCATTCAGCTTCAACCTCTTAAACCGCGACCGCCATTCGATTATTGGCATCTTCGACGGCGAGCAGGGACAGAAGTCGACACTTGAAATCACTAACAGCTCGGGGCGCGATCTGAGACCCAAAGCATTGCCTGGCCAGGACGCGGGTGCGAATAACCATCACTTTGAGCTGAGGTTCAGGCCCGGCACTCTAAAGCTTAACGCCGCCAACCCGATCGCAGTGGACCCTGGTGAGGGTGGCTGGCTCATCAGCAAACCTGTTGAGAACACCGACGGAGTATCTCTTTACCTCCTGAGCACAAAACAGGTTGCGCTGCGAGCGGGGGCAACGCTTTCTCTGAAGCTAAGGAACATCAGCGCCGAAGGCGCCGGCGGCGCGCGCGGCACGAGGGTCGAATTCAAGTGGGGCGGCAATCTGGAGTACGTGGCGAATGATAGATCAGCGGGGGAGGTCTTCTCCGGATTCCGCGTGCAACACCTGAGCATCGTCAACGAGAGTGGTCAGAAAAACATTCCGCTTCACGTCGGCATCGTCGGCTCGAACAAGATCTTGAACGACGGGAAGGCGGAGAACGTGTTGGCGATGCGCATCACGAATGTGCTCCCAACGGGGGAGGGGAGCATTCAGTTGAATAAGGAGGGTCGACCGATTCTCGATCCGCCTCGCGCGGAATTCACCATCTCCTTCGACTCTTCGCAAACAGGAGACTGGGCACTGGGCAAATTGACTGAGGTTGAGAAAATCACGATCAAAGCGAAGGCGGGCGGTAAAGAGTTCAACGTTAAGGCGCCGGTGCAGGGCCAGTCTCCGGAGTGGATCATCTGGCCAAAAGACACTGTCACGCTCGCACCAGATGATTTCGTCGAGTTGACGCTCGATAACATCAAGAGCTCGCTTCCCGCGGGACAAACCAACGTCTACATACACTACAAGAACATTCCCGGCTACTGGGATGGAGATTTCGTGGCCCACATTGAGAAGGCGCCGGTCGTCTACAAGGAACAAAAGGTCG
>Ga0075426_10003298_pt1 | contig 11529 bp, 21 predicted proteins | sample SoiMethybrSBSTD5_FD_75304 | JGI IMG/M metagenome (GOLD analysis project Ga0075426, IMG submission 75304) | Bulk soil microbial communities from a Populus tree surrounding site in Tennessee, USA - Soil MetaG P. TD hybrid SBSTD5 | ecosystem: Environmental > Terrestrial > Soil > Tree plantation...
ATCTTGCGAATGGAGAACTTAAAGTGAGACTGCCAGAGTATCAAGTAGTCTTGGTACCGCACTAGCTGCGAGTTGGCTAGACGCTTCACATCCTCAAAGGGTATATCTCGCATCCAGTTATTGAAGTCGTACCCTGCGCCGTAGAGTACAAAGGTGCAGTAGCCCGCGTGCTTCGCCAGTCCCCACAGCCAATCTAGACACTCTTGGGTAGTAAGTCTGCTACCTGTGTAGAGTCTCGGGTAATCTGGTAGGGAGCAGTCGAGGAGTACGTAATCATCACCTACTCCCTCTCCATCTACCCCAACGAAGTAGTTTTTGTAAACGGAGATAGGTTCATACACGGCTACGAGTCTGTGACAAAACTCCTAACAGTGCATTGCGTATGTCTACTTCTAATGTCCTCTTGGGAAGTTCCATGAAAAATTCCCAACTAATTTCTATCTTCCTAGGTCCCTTAGCACTCTCATAGCTACGTATGAATGTGCGAAAGAACTTGGCTAGTTCGCTGTTGTCGTCGCTGTAGAGATTGCAGGAAAATGGACCGCTACCGAAGGGGTCTTTTAGCTGGATGCTAGCCTGTAGATACTGATCCTCAAACATCTTCTGTATTGCTCACCCCATATACCTCGTATGTGGCGTGTTCATGTCCGTAACTGCCGGAGCATCCATGTCTACCACCTTGGGAACTTCCACGGTTGGAGTCCGACTCTTAATCGATTCCTGCAACGAAGGTTGCTTAAGTCCCTCACTCTCTAACTTTCGCCACAATGCAAGCACAGCGATAGCGGTAGAAGCAGAGATAATCCCTGCTTCCACCATTACAGATAACGCGTCCATTACTTGCGAACCTTCTTGGCTGGCGGCAGTGCGTATGCTCTCGGCTCCTGCTGCATGGTCAGAGGGTTAACGCTGCAATCTGGGCACGCGTCCATCGCTACCTCAACTTGGTAAGTTGTTCCTTTCTCAGGATCGCGCTTAACAGTAGTAGCTCTGTACGTCTGCCAGCCGCTAGCAATCTCGGAGAAAATTCGGCCGCATCTATCACACATTCTAACGCTGCTCACCAATGCACTCCTTTTGGTTTGGTACGAAGATCATCAACCGTTGTAATGTCGGCCATGTAGCCAAACAGGTTAACGGCTCGCACCTTTGCTAGTAGTTCTCGGGCTGTCTTAAAATCGTTCTCGTCGCGCCACGGTGTGCGTTCTACCAATCGCTCTAGAAGATCGTAGAAGTTGAGAACGTCCTTATTGTCGGGCAATTAGGCTGCACGCTCCCTCAAGAATCCCTCTGCTCTAAGGTCGTTAGCGCATCCCTGACATATGCGCAACCAAAGATACCTAGCTCTACCGATACGTACGCGGTGAGGAGTAGATAACGCTTGCTGTGGACATCCATCTACGGCGCACATGGCATCGGCTCCGGTATCTTTTGAAGAGAGCAAAGTAAATTCTCCATAGTTTCTGTAGGCAAAAAGAAGAGAAGCTAAGGTACAGCACCCTAGCTCCTCTCTGGTCCGTGATGGCCTAGCTTACTTCTTAGCTGCGGCCTTCTTGGGTTCGCGCTTAATGACTTCGACCCAACGCGCGTGGCGCAGCCGGAACCGCTTTCCGTTGTCGGCCTTGTAGATCGCGCCGTCTGGATGCTCCGTAGCAGCCGTAGCGACGTTCGGCAAGTCGGCAGGAAGCGCAACCTTACCGCCAGTCTGCTTCTGTTCGAAAGCTCCCATGAAGTCTGTTCCTCCTTATCAGTAGTCGCTAGCTCTAGCGCCACTGAGGAGCTTACCACAAAGTAAGTAGAGAGAAGCCCGCCCATTTTAGGTGCGGTTTTCCTTGGCAGGACGGAATGATTTACCCTTGGTCTAGCCAAATCGAGCAAGGCTGTCACTCCCTTATTCTTCTCCCCGTGGAACCACGCTACTTGAGAAGCTTTCCGTCCTGCTGCACAGGCACAGGATTGAAAACCTTAAAACCCTTGGAGGTAGCAAAGCTAGCTACCTGAAAAAGCTGTCCCTTGTTCAGGTTGTCCAAGAAGGACACGACTGCGGGCTTAAGCTCGCCAACCGGCCTACCGATGGTGACCACGATCTTACCTTTGGTAGGGTGACCGATGGCGTACACATAAAAGCCATCGTAGCCGGTGAACTTGTCTCCGTCGTATTCTCCCTGCTTCGCCAAGAACATAAGCGGTCCTGTGTGACCGTTCACGCGCTCGTACAGGTTGCCATCGGCAGAGTAGATAGGGGTTTGTAGGTCGCACAACTGCACGAAGTTTTCTTTCGTAGGTGTAGCCGGAACAGGCGCGGAGATATCCTCTCGCGTAATTCCGTACTCTGCCATGATGCCAGCGAGGTTACCGAAGTCAATATCAGACTCGGTAGCGGGCATAGTGGAGAGAGCCTTAACCTCTTCTACTTCCTCTGCTTCTTTAGTCTTAGCCAATTGCTCTATGCACTCCTTACAGATGGATGTAGCCGCGTGGTGATCCAGCAGCTAGGACACACAATCACTCCGTTGCGGACGTAGTAGTGGACTCGCATTACGCGTCCTTTCTTAGATACCGTGGCTTCTTTGATTTTGTCGCCACAGGTACTACACCGCATGACGGAGCTAGTTTCCCACTCTCCCACTAGGGTTTGTCTTACCTCCTTTAATATGCGAGAGGAACTAACTACTAGATTCGGTACTCCGTTCGCTTGCGCTCGCTGTAACTCCTCTTTCCAGACTCTAGGCTGAGTATGATTCAGCGTCACTTGAGCATCTTCGGACTTGTCCTTGGCTTCGGTTCCCTACTACTAGCCTGTTAGCTCCTCTCTACCGATGGCCTTAGCCGTTACATCCCCGGCTCGCGCTCGGATCACGCGGACCCTAAGAGTACTCGGCCAGCCTCATTAAGAGTCTAAAAGACTTAGTGCGTAATTGTGAAGTTCTAAAGACAGACTGACTGCTACTCGGGGAGTCGTCCTCTCACAACCTGAGCCTCTTGCCACCACGCCGGATGTGTGAGTTCCCACAGCTTGTAACGTGCAGCAGTCAGGTAGTTCTTTAGATACGTATAGGTAGTGGGATTAAGAGAGAGGATGTAGACCAGCAGCACTACCGACAGTGCAGCATCCATCAGTAGTGCCGCAGTCTTACGGTTCACTTTGGGCCAAGTGCGCGAAGGAAGCAGTCAAGATCATGTTCGATAACATCAATCGAACCTTGCAACTGCACACCGTTAGCCAAGCTTTTAAGAGCTAGGTACACCCTTTCGTAGCCACGGATAAAAACTCCGTTAGTAGATGGCTGATACGTACCGGGAAACGTTGCGATGGTTCCAAGGAAGTCACCGAACGATGCGGGTTCTACGTTGCTGTCTTGCGGCATCACGGAACTACGGAAAAGCAATCCCGGTGTACCAGCACCTAGCGCCGTGAATGGATCGTTCTGCGCGATGCTAGCTCGGATAAGCTCCCAGATTTTAGTAGGCGGGACTTGGCCGAAGTACATAAAACCGAAAGTTAGTCCGGTACCAACATACGTAGCAGGAATAACAACCGGCCTAGAGGTAGTAGACCCTAGTGCTTCTCTGCTACCCCATGCGGGCTTAGTAGACGCGTGCGCTATCTGTGCAAGGTCACTAGCAGAAGGAGGGACCGCACGCACTGGCGCACCCTGAATACCGCTAGGTGGAAGTTCAATCGTGCCATAGGTACCGAGAACAGGATCGTTGGGCTTATCGATTTGATGGTCGCTCATGCTGCACTTAGCTCCTCTTTAGCTTTCGGTGAAAGTTTCTTACCTCTGCCGTATCGCGCCTCTTCTACCTCTTGCTGTGTCTCGGGAGACAGCCGAGCCTTAGCCTTAGCCATTCGCTGTGCGTGTGCCGCATCCTGCTCGGGCTGTGACGGTTGCTGTTCGCTCGGCTTGGGCTTAGCCCTAGATGTCTCGGCTACTGCCACAGCAGCACCTACAGGACCGCCAGCGAGAGGTAGAAGGGACTGTACCTTGTTAACCATGCCCATCTTTTTAAGTGCGAAGGCTGAGAAGATAGCCACAGCAGAGATTATCAACACTCCACCAGCAGCCATAGCCAAGAACCCTACTACCCCATCCATGCAAAGGGTGGTGGAGTTACCAAGCACTGTGATTGTGGGACCGCCAGTAACACAGTCCGAGACTTGCGCAAAGCTAGAAGCATTGGCTCCGTACGTGCTACCGGGAGGGATGATAAATCCAATGACTCCACGCATGGAGCTAATACGATTGTCGATAACATCATAGCCTCTGTAGTTCATTTCCGTAACGTTAAACGTGCCGTCAGCGTTTACGGAATCTACTACCGCTACATGGCCTAGCGCAGAGTATCCGTTACCTGGACCGTAGACCGCGATGGAGTCTGGTACCGGCTTTTTGAGGACAGTGTATCCCTGCTTCTTCGCATTACCTATCCAGTCTTTTGCGTTGCCTAGATATGGGTAGATGTTGGGATAGCGCGTAGCCACGTAGTACGTGCAATTCCCATATGCGTAAGCTTCGATTGCTGTCGCCACAAGCTCTTATGTCCACGAGAATGGAGCAACGTACTGTGACGGTATCGACGGCTGCACCAGCGGTCTAGTGTTAAACGTAGTAGCTGCTGCTTGTGATGGAGTAGGAGCAGGACTAGGACTAACAAAGTTACTCACTGGAACAATGGAAGGGTTCCATGCGGGATTAATGGATGGCGCGATGGTGGGATTCCATGGAGTAGGATCGTGAGCCCCAAGAATAGAAGGCCCACTCGGGCTGATCCGTCCACCTACATAACCCTGTTGCCCATAGCTGAACGGGGAAATAGGCGGTTGTGGTGCAGTGCTGGAACCCGGCTGCGGATAAGGGTACTGATTCCCTGCAATCGGTCCACTGTTAACCTGTGGAGTGGCGCTAGCTTGTCCGGTGTTCATACGCTTAAAGAACCAGTAGCCACCTACTAGGACTACGAGTCCAACAGCGATGGCGTACACCGGAACTCCGAACACTTGCTTAGTGAGAAACTCTTTCATACACCAAACCTAGTTCTAAGAAACTCTGCCGATGTTGGAATCACCGGAGCCCTCATCGGAGCCGGGTAGATAAAGTTTCCACCACTACCGCGCTTACCCATCTTGGGAGGCATGTTGATATCTTTCGATGGTTTGATGGCTGGCGGAGGAATCTTCGCGCTAGCGGCAGTCCTCGCAGCATCGCTAGGATGTGAGGTAGGAGAGTACAAGTTACGTGAGACTAGCAACGCGGGACGTATCGAATCGTTGCTAGTGATGTACCCCTTAACTACTCCACCAGTGACAGTGTTGGAAGCGATAGTAGGATCGGCACCACTCTCACCCTGCCGAGGAGCGATGTGCAACGGTCCACCAGCCGTTGTATCGTGCGGGCTTTGCACAGGTACAACTTTACCCTTAGCTCCCTGAGTGTTCCCTAGCTCTCCTCTTCGCGTATCTGCTCCATCGCTATAGTGATTGCGAAAAGCTAAGGTAGGCGTGTCCATCGGGAGAACAGGCCCACTCTTAGGAGTGCTAAAAGGTGTGTAAGGATGCGCTCTGCGAGCCACTTAACTAACCTTCTGTCCTAGCACACCTTGATAGGTAGGAACGAGTAGACTATGTAGCGCGTTACCTCCTGCGGTAAGTGCGCCTGGGTGGGCTGCAAGATCGGCAATAATCATGCCGACTACAGCAAGAGTAAGGATTGAGAAAACTCCTCTCACAATACAGTCTGTCTCCTCTGGTTATTCTGGAATGGGTTATATGGCTGCGCTCCTGTCACTTGCTGAGCCGATGGATTACCGTTCTTGGTAGCTTGCACTTCCTTATCTTTCTCGGACTGGTAGCTGTAGACGAGACTTCCAATCAACAGTCCCCATGCAAGCACGATTCCTAGTCTCTCGTTACCCATCGCAACGATACCGGACACAGCGAAAGCAGCCGAAGCCCAGAAGAACCAGTAAGGTTCTGGCATCTGCTTAGGCTGTACACCGTGCTTGTACGCTTGTAGGCCCATTACGAGTGCCCAAGGGACTGCGATTCCCAACTACTGTACCTGTGCTGAAACCGCGAAAGAACCCGACGGAGGCAGAACCCACAGCACAGCAAGAGTAGCAAGTGCGGACAGCACTGCCAGCCCTATAAACTGCTGCATGTTAACCACTCCTCTTAGTAAGGATAGCGAACGAGCCGAACGGTGGAGCGACCCAAAAACCAGCAGCAATGCCAACTCCAATTGCGAGAAACGCTACTAGAGCTTGTTTCATTTTCTCCTTTAACTTTTACCTCTATTCCTGTTTCGGTTGGGGTCGTAGGTATCGAATTGCAATGGTGCTGGCGTTATGCCTAGCGCCCTCTCTACTGCTTGTCTTGCTCTGTCCTCTGCACTAACTGCCGCTGGCCCGGCTACTGTATCTGTTGGGAACGGTTGCTTTTCTTTAAGTTGTCCCGGCATTGGGTTGAGTCTGTCACCTTGCCCACTCAGTAGCCACCATAGGGATACGTTCTCATGCTTCAAGATGTAGTGACCCCAATCTATGAGAGCGTACCCTACATATGCCAGTCCAAAAATCAGAGCAAAGCCCGTTAGTTAGCTCCTTGCTGTGCTTTGTCGGCTGCTTCAGAGATAGCCTTAGTATCAGCAGCAGCGTTACCACGTCGTGCAACCTCTGCCGCTACAGCAGCTTCGAACTCTTCTTTCTTCAACCTAGCAGCCTTGTCCGAGTCTGACTCGGTGTAAAACTGCTTCTTCTCGTCGTCTGTACCAGCAGCCTCTAGAAAAGCTGCTTCCAAATCCTTGCGCTCGTTTTCGCTGATTGCTCCGCGATGCGCGAGAGTCCGCAACGCTTCAAAGAAACTAAGATTCGGCAAGTTCTGTTACGTCCTCCTGAATGGTGTTAGTAATGGGAGGCTCGGCTACCGTGGCTTTACTGTTAGGAGTGCTAGAGCTAGAGCGTGCAGTAGCTTTGGTAGCCGAACCATTCCCGAGAACGATGTTTTTAGGAAGGGGTACGTCGTCTTTAGTGTAGAGAGCTACACATACTCCAACCATCGCACCGATGGCGGCATAGATCGACGCGTAAATGAGAACCCTTCTCATTGGTTGTTAGTTCACCCCTTCTTAGAAGGGAAGTTAAAGAAGTAGTTAGCTGCAAGCACAACCGCTACTCCAATAACAAAACCGTAGACATGAGCAGATGTCATCCTAGTCTTGCGCCTCCAACGTGGAATACAAACAACACGCCAAGAGCAACAGCCCAAAACACAACGGCTCTTTTAACCGCAGGATTTGCACTCATGATGGCTGCTGTCCCCGGCACTCCGGCTGTACGCGTAACGCCTTCTTGCACACTATTAAACCTCCGGCAGTCCTTGCGCGATAGGTCCGCTCGGCACAAGCTGAGTGATGATCGCGTAGAGAACAGCAGGAGCAGAACCGATGGTTCCCCACGGAGTCATTTCAACTTCGATAAGAGTTCCGGGGTTAGTCTGCAAAGCCTGCTCTAGCGTGTCGAGATAGCCGAGGTTAAGCTGCGAAAGCGAGGATTTGAAGCTGTAAGCGATAACGCCGGAGTCTCTAGGAGTTCCAGAGAACATGTAGAACATGCGGTCCACAGCTTCAATAAACGTTTCGTCAAAGCGTGGCACACCATCAATGTAGACGCGGATTCTACCCGTAGTAGAGTTCCAGCCCACACCGGCAGTGTCAGCGGTTCTAAGTCCTGCGTTGTCGCGGAGAACGAGGATAAGAGAGGTAAGGTAACCACCAGTCCTAGGAAGCTGCACACGCGTTGAAGCAGCAGAACCAATAGTCTGGTTACCCTGCACCACAGCAGTTTGGAAAGTTGAACCGTTACCGGGAGGCTCAACAGGGTTAGAAGGGTCTACATCGTAGTAGAACTCGTCTACGATTGTCTGAATGGTTGGCGGAGTAGTGGGAGCAGTCGAGTAGATACCGATTGCTGAGGCTGTGCTAGCTCCATACTGGATAAGCAGTGATGGAAGAACGCTAGAGTTACCGATGGAAACAACTCCGTAGCCTTTCGTACCTTCCACAGGCAACATAAGGTGCGTAGTAAAGTTTCCAGTTGCAGCAATCGCGGAGTAACTAGGAAGCTGCGTAACGGTGTTGCCGTTGTAGATCGGTGAAAAACCCTGGCCGCCGTATTTCTGCAAAAGATAGCAGAGTGACATACCGTCGCCAGTGAGAAGCGGAGTACCCCAAGGGTCCTTAAACTGGATAAGCTGCAATGCGTTAGCAACTCCACTAGCAGTAGAGTCCGAGGACGCGACAGCAGCAGCACCAGCACCACCACTAGCAACTACGGTGATGTCCAACCATCTAAGGTAACCGGGAGCAGCAGCGAGAGGGTTGGTTAGCTGTCCACCAAAGACAGTACCAGACTGGTTGTAACCAACGCGACTTGCAGCCCTAGCGTATCTAAGGAACGGTCCACTACCCGCAGCCGGGTTAGTAGTCTGGGGCTGCGGTCTACCCGAAGCTCCTATTCCTGCGTTCGGCGCGAGCATAGTTGCTGGCATATGTGCTTAAAAGTTAACCTCCATCATTACTAGAACAACATTGCGATAGCTGCGGCGTTAGCATCGTTCGGATTCTTTGCAAGCTGCTTGGATGCCCAACCCCTTGCAAGCCCGTTAATCGTCGCCATTGCAGCAGCCACAACAAACAGCGTAACGCCCAAGCCGAGTATGCCGCGAAGTGATGCCTCCATATACGCATATAATAAGGACGAGAGGATGCCCGAAAACGAAGCTCAGGGGACCGAGGTAGACAATGGCGGTATCACTTCCTCAAGTACGGACACCCCGTCAGATTGGGAAAACGAATACGCTTCTTGGGAAGAGGAAGTAGCCTACCGTCTGCGTAGACTTGAACACAACTCGGACGAGCTAGTTAAATGGGCTGCTAGTCTTGCAGAGTTCTTAAACCGTATTCAAATTCCACTATGGTTGATAAAGAAGAAGTAGTGCAGTCCATCACACAGATACTTAACCCTCGCACAGGGGAACCGTTCACCCTCTTTGATGCGCAGAGAATCTTACGTGCAGACTTCAAACGTAGAGTGCGAGCGTCAAAAAGAAAAGCTGAAAGGAGAGAGAAACTGAATGGGTTTTCTTAGTGCGGTTCCGCGTTGGTTGGTCGTACTTATCATCATCGCAGTAATTGTGTTCATTGCCAACGCTCTTGGCATCATCCACATCCACGGTAGCGTACAGGGTAGCGTAGGACTGTAGATATGCCGTGGACTGCGCATATCACCTGGAAAATCTCTGCGATTGCGGACAAAATCAAGAAGTGGTACAGGAGGAACTTTTAACAATGCCCGAACCAGTCAAACCGCCAGCCGAGTACAAACCGCCAGCTAGTGAGGAGGAAGAGAAGCTAAGATTTTCTAAGTTTCTTGAAGATTTCCTAGAGGAGGATGATGCGCCTTCTACGAATCAGCAGCCTCCTAGCCATCCTCCTATTTCTAGCTCTAGTAGCTCTACTCCTAATATCGCAGCCCAGATAAACGCTGCACTAGATGCACGAGATAAAGACAAGAAAAACAACGAAGCTCTAGAGAATCTAACTAAGGAGGTAGCAGCACTGAAACTCCCCAAGCGCAAGAAGTGGTGGGAGCCGTGGTCGCTGTTCAGTGATAGCTAATGTCTGAGGAACCTAAGTGGCCGTGTGCTAACTGCAACCAAGTTTTTTACACTCGTAGCGCACTAAAAAAGCACCAGTTACGAGAGAAATTAGCTTCTAAAAAAGTAATTTTGCAACCAGGAGAAAGAGGACAAGGACCGCGATCCAATCCCATAGGTGGCGGTTATCACAATGGCTAGACCAAAAGTTTTCGAGGAAGTACAGGAAGCACCCTCGGACGAGACAGCAGCCGATCAAAACAGTAACGGTGCTGCTGGATGGGAAGTTAACACAGCCACAGCTACGCCAATAGGAACCGGCCCACATAAAGGTAGACACACCTACCGCGATGGCGTGTGTATCAAGTGTGGTGCTATCGAAGGACAAACACAGCCACGACAGCAGAGAACTTCTCTAGCTCCTCGCGCTAAGTCCGGTAGCATCGGTATCCCACAACTTATTAGTGCTGTGTGGATGGCTGCTGGCATCGGACTAGAGAGACAGCCGTGGATATTGCAAGAGCCTACACAAGAAGGAATGGCTCCTCCTGCTGTGGCAGTAGGACGAGTGCTAAAGCTAGAGAGTGCAGTAGCCGGTAAGCGCATAGACAAAGCACTCAGAGGAACGCCAGTCTATGCAGTGCTTACTAAAATGCTGGATGCTGTCGGACCTTGGGCCGATCTAGCGCCATTGATCGCACCACCTTTGATTATCGGTATCGCTTCTGTGAAGCCTGAGCTAGGTGAACAGTTTAGGCCGATGCTCGTTGCATCACTGATTCCGATGCTGATTGAGTCTGCGAAAATGGCTGAGGAACAGGCTCGCTTGTTACAGCAATTCGAAGGTGTGACGGCAGAGGTTCTAGAACAGGCTAACGTTATCGTGGATAGCTTGCTTAAGAAAGAAGATGCCTCTTAACTTTCAACGTACCTCCCATCGTAAGTGGGCTGTCTTTGAGAAAGGTTCTCACATCGGGTATGTAGAACAAGAAGAAGGTGGAGGCTTGTGGCAAGCTCACGGTATCGGTCAGAAATTTTCTAACCGTAATGCTGCTGCTAAAGCCTTAGTAATGAAGAAAAGGTATGCAGCACGTTGATAGCTCCCGACGATCTCCAACCAACCGGAGACTTAACTAGGCAAGAGTTCCTAGAGGAGTTTGTCTACCGCTACAAGCCCGGACAGCACGTAGTTTTCTTCGGCGCTACCGGCAGAGGTAAGACAACGCTAGCGGGACAGATGCTAGCCATGCCCACCATGCCTAAGAATGATGGACTTATCACCATCCAGCTAGGGCCGGACCTAGCACTACAGAATCTTGGTAAGCCTACGAAGTCTTGGCCTCCCTTCGGGTTCGATGTGATACTACTAGACCACAAAGATAGAGGAGTGCCAATCATCCGACGCTACCAGCCACTACCCAAGAAGCCCGAAGACTTTTTAGGGATACGTAGGCAAGCATCACAGATTCTACGTTGGATGTTCGGTAGGTCTAACTTCACTGTCTTTATTCCTGATTTGCAAGTAGTAACTGACCCTGGCATGATGGGCTTAGGTAAGGAAGTAGATCAACTAATCATCACCATACGCAAGCGACAATCTAGCGTGTGGATGGACTGTCAGGCTCCGCGATGGATACCTAGTAGCTGCAAGGACAACACACAGCACCTAGTTATATGGCCCACTCGTAACGAAAATGCGATTAAGTCTCTCGGCGCGATTGTCGGTATCGATCATCGATACATTATGTCTCTGTTCCGAGGGATGCACTACCACGATGCGCTCTGGATAGATGTAGTCGGCGACGAGTTTTTCATAGTAAGGAGAAAATAGAGCGATGGCGAAGGACGATAACAAGCTAGATTTTCCTAGCAAA
>Ga0075426_10003303_pt1 | contig 11525 bp, 9 predicted proteins | sample SoiMethybrSBSTD5_FD_75304 | JGI IMG/M metagenome (GOLD analysis project Ga0075426, IMG submission 75304) | Bulk soil microbial communities from a Populus tree surrounding site in Tennessee, USA - Soil MetaG P. TD hybrid SBSTD5 | ecosystem: Environmental > Terrestrial > Soil > Tree plantation...
CCGAGGTGTCCGAGGAGCGTGACCTCGACTTCGACGACGCCCGCCTCGAGCTGGCCGGCGGCCCGCTCCAGCTCGACGGCGTCGTTCGCTACGACCTCAAGGCCTCGCTCGGCGGCCACGAGATCAGCGTCGAGGAGCTGCGCGCCCTGGCCGCCGCGACCCAGCCGCTCGTGCGCCTCGGCGGAGAATGGCGCGCGCTGAACCCCAAGGCGCTCGCGCGCGCCCGCGCCCTGGCCGCCTCGGCGCTGCACAGCCCCGGGATGCCGGCGATGACCGCGCTCGGGGCCGCGCTGGCGGGATCGACGGACGTGCGCGGCGTCGTCATGGGCGTCGTCGAGTCCGACGGCGACCTGGCCGGCCTGGCGGCGCAGCTGCGCGATCCGGCCCTGCGCCGGCCGATGGAGCCCCCGGAGGGCTTCGACGGTCTCCTGCGGCCGTACCAGAAGGCGGGCCTGGGCTGGCTCGTGCGCATGCGCGGGCTCGGCCTGGGGACGCTGCTCGCCGACGACATGGGCCTCGGCAAGACCGTCCAGCTGATCGCGTATCTGCTCGACCACCGCGACGAGGACGGGCGGCCGGCGCTGATCGTCTGCCCGACCTCCGTGCTCGGCAACTGGCAGCGGGAGCTGCACCGGTTCGCCCCCGGCCTGCGCACGTTGATCCACCACGGCCCCGACCGCACGTCGAAGGCGGCCGACCTGGAGGGCTGGGACGTCGTCCTCACGTCCTATGCGCTCCTGCCCCGCGACCGCCGGCTGCTGTCCTCGCTGGAGTGGCGGATGCTCGCGCTCGACGAGGCCCAGGCGGTCAAGAACCCGCTCACGCGGGCGGCGCAGACGGCGCGCGCCATCACCGCGGGCCACCGGGTCGCACTGACCGGCACGCCCGTCGAGAACCGGCTCGACGACCTGTGGTCGATCATGCACATCCTGAACCCCGGCCTGCTGGGCACCCGTACGGGGTTCCGGCGCCTGTTCGCGAACGCCATCGAGCGCCGCGGCGACGGCCGCGCCGAGGACGCCCTGCGGCGCATGACCGGGCCGTTCCTGCTGCGCCGGCGAAAGACCGACCCGGCGGTGCTGCCCGACCTGCCGCCGCGCCAGGACTCGACCGAGTTCTGCACGCTCACGGTCGAGCAGGCGGCGCTCTACCAGGCCACGATCGACGCCATGATGGGCCGCGTCCGCGGCCTCTCCGGGATCGAGCGGCGCGGCAACGTGCTGGCCCTGATCACCCGCCTGAAGCAGGTGTGCAACCACCCGGTGCACGCGCTCGGACGCCACGGTGCGCTGGCCGACCGCTCGGGCAAGCTCGACCGGCTCACCGAGATGCTGGCCGAAGTGGTGGCCGAGGGTGACAGCGCCCTCGTCTTCACCCAGTACGCCGTCATGGGCCGGCTGCTCGCCGAGCACCTGGGCAAGGAGGTCAACGGCGGCCTGCTCTACCTGGACGGATCGACGCCGCGCACGGCCCGGGAGCGCATCGTCGACACCTTCCAGGCCCCGGACGGCGAGCCGCGCGTGCTCGTCATGTCGCTGCGGGCCGGCGGGCTCGGGCTCAACCTGACCAATGCGAGCCACGTGTTCCACTTCGACCGCTGGTGGAACCCGGCCGTCGAGGACCAGGCCTCGGATCGCGCCCACCGGATCGGCCAGACCCGGGTCGTGCAGGTGCATCGGCTCGTGTGCGCCGGCACGATCGAGGAGCGCATCGACCAGCTGATCGCGGGCAAGCGCGACCTCGCCACGCGGATCGTCGACCGCGGCGTCGAGACGGTGCTCTCCGACCTCGACGACGACGAGCTGGCGGCGCTCGTCGCCCTCGGCGAGTAGCCGCGGCGAGCCCGAAGCCTCCTTCCAGCGTCCCCCAATTCGGGTGATGGAGCCGTCTGCGGCCCGCGTCGATGTTCAGAGGTACGAACGCGTACCCCCCGGGTGTCGGACCAGAGGAGGCCGGCACCGCGCGCGCAACCTTTCCAGGGAGGCAGTCACGTGGCGCCCACCCAGCCTGAGCAGCGAGATCCATGCCCTGATGCACCCGCCGCCGGCCGTCGCCTGCGCGCGCTCGCCCGCACGTCCGGCCAGACGCTGCCGCTCGTCGTGGTGTTCATGTTCTCGATCCTGGTGTTCGCCGGTCTGGTGATCGACTTCGGCAACGCCTACCGCGTCCAGAAGGCGCTGCAGGCCTCGGCCGACGCCTCGGCCGCCGCCGGCGCCGGCCAGCTGACGATGGTGTACCCGCCGGTCGTCGCGAACGCGACCTCCGCCGCGCAGAAGTACGGCTCGCAACCGGGCGGCTCGAACCCGATCAACGGCGTTCCCGCCGGGAACGTCAGCCAGAACGTCAGCGTCACCTGCGCGCAGCAGGCCGGCTACAACTGCACGAACGGCTACCCGAACACCGTCACCGTCGACGAGACGGCGAACGTGCCGACGTATCTCCTGAAGCTGCTCGGCTTCAGCACGATCACGCTCAAGGCGCACGCGCAGGCCTGCTCACCGTGCGGCGGCGTGCCGCTCGACGTGATGGTGGTGCTCGACCGCACCGGGTCGATGTCGCAGAACAGCAAGCTGACGAACGCCAAGGCGGGCATCAACGCCTTCATGAAGACGATGGACCCGACCCTCGACAACGTCGGCCTGGCGGTGCTGCCGCCGGCGCCGAGCTCGGGCCAGGGCTGCACGGACGTCAGCTCGTACTTCACCGACACGAAGAAATATCCCGACGGTTCGCAGCAGTACGCCGGCAGCGGCGGTACCTACAGCCTCAGCAACGCGGCCTACGTCCTTGTGCCGCTGTCGAACGCCTACGCGACCAGCACCGGCAACCTGAACGCGTCGTCGCCGTTCATGTCGACCTTGAACTGCGTGAAGGCCGGCGGCGGCACCGCGTACGCCGAGGCCATCGACGCCGCCTACCAGGAGCTCGTCAAGGACGGGCGCGCCGGCACCCAGAAGGTGATGGTGGTGCTCTCGGACGGCGCCGCCAACGACGGTCCGACCTTCCTCGCCTCCACGTCGCCGTACCGCACCAACCCGTGCGGCCAGGGCGTCACCAGCGCCGGCGTCGCCAAGGCGGCCAAGGTGCTCGTCTACTCGATCGCCTACACGGCGAACGGCGACGAGTGCGACGCGGCCATCGGCGCCAAGATCGGGAGCACCACCGTCCAGTGGTACGGCAGCTCGAACTGGGGCACGCCGGAGTCGCCGGCGATGCCCGCCGAGACGGCGCTCCAGAAGATCGCGAGCCCCGGCACGCAGTACTTCTACGACCTGCCGAACCCGACGTCGCTGACCGGCATCTTCCAGCAGATCGCCTCGGACATCACCGCCGGCCAGTCGCGGATCGTCCAGTAGGCCTGCACCGGGTGCGGGTGGCCGCTCCGGCGGCCATCCGCGCCCTATACGCTTCCCGCCCATGATGGACGCGGTCGAGCTCCTGCAGCGTCTCGTCGAGCTCGAGAGCCCGACCGGCGACCGCGAGCGGATGGGCCACATCGGCCGCTTCATCGCGGCGGAGCTCGAGGCGCTCGGCGCCCGGATCGAGCCGCGCGACCCGCACCTGATCGCGCGGCTTGGGCCCGACGACGGCCCGGCGCTCGTGCTCATGGCGCACATGGACACCGTCTGGCCGGCCGGCACGCTGCCGAAGATGCCGTTCCGGGTGCAGGACGGCTACGCGTACGGGCCGGGCGCGCTCGACATGAAGGCCGGCATCGTGACCGGCCTCGAGGCGCTGCGGCGGCTGGGCGAGCTGCGCCGGCCCGTGCACTTCCTGGTCACGGCCGACGAGGAGATCGGCAGCCCCAGCGGCCGTCCGCTCGTCGAGGAGCTCGCCACGGGCGCCCGCGTCGCGCTCGTGCTCGAGCCGCCGGTCAAGGACGGGACGATCACGACCACCCGCTCGGGCCTGGCCCGCTACCAGCTCCACATCCGCGGCCGCGCCGCACACGCCGGGAACGGGGCCCGCGCCGGGATCTCGGCCGTCGACGAGCTCGCCCACCAGATCATGGCCGTGCACGGCATGGCCGATCCGGCCGCCGGCATCCGCACGAACGTCGGCCAGGTGGGCGGCGGCACCGGCGACAACGTGGTCGCCGGGGAGGCCTGGGCACGGATCGACGCCCGCGCCTGGACGGCCGACGGCCAGCGCACGCTGGAGCAGGCGATCCGCGGCCTGCGCCCGCACAACGACGGCGCCGTCATCGAGGTCAGCGGCGGCGTGACGCGGCCGCCGATGGTGCAGACCGCCGGGGCCGCCGAGCTGGTGCGCTCGGCCATCTCCATCGCGAAGGACGCCGGGGTGAACCTGGCCGAGAACGCCTCGCCGGGCGGGTCGGACGGGAATTTCGCGGCCGCCGTCGGGACGCCGGTGATCGACGGCCTCGGCCCGACCGGATCGGGCGCCCACGCCGTGGACGAACGGGTCTCGCTCGAATCGCTCGGGGAGCGGATCTCGCTCCTTTCGGCGCTCCTCATCTCACTGTAAGGTTGAGAGGAGTCGCCGCCGGAGCGGCGAACAAGGGCAGGTTTTCGTTCCGTTGTCTTAAAGGAGTGTGACTATGGACTGGTCGCAGGTTTCGCGCAGCCAGTGGATCGTGGTCGCCGGCACTGTCGCCACCCTGATCGGGGCCCTGTTCCTCGACTGGTACTCGATCACCGTGAGCCTCGGCGCGCTCGGCCACATCTCGGCCAGCACGGGCGCATGGGATGCGAACGCGCTCGGCAAGCTCGCGGTGATCGGCTCGCTCGTGATGCTCGCGGGCGCGATCCTCCTGTTCATCCCCAACACCGTGCAGCTGCCCATCCCGCTGCCGCAGGCGATCCTCATCGCGGCGGCCTTCACGGCGCTGATGGTCATCTTCGAGTTCATCGACCATCACAGCCACACGGCGCTCGGCCTCTGGCTGACGCTGATCGGCTCGCTCGTCACCGCCTACGGTGCGTTCGAGATGGGCGGGCGCATCAGCGTGCCGTCCGGCTCGTCCTCGTAGCGGACTCGAGGTGCCTGGCACCGGCTCGCGGCGCCAGGCACCGGTCCGTTCGTCTACACCGCCTTGACGGCGGCGACGAGGCCGGTGACCGAGGCCTTGGCGTCGCCGAACAGCATCGAGGTCTTCGGGTCGAAGAAGAGCTCGTTCTCGATGCCCGCGAAGCCAGTGTTCATGCTGCGCTTGAGCACGACGACCGCTGACGACTCGTTCACGTTCAGGATCGGCATGCCGTAGATCGGGCTGCCAGGCGTGTTCTGTGCGGCGGGGTTCACGACGTCGTTCGCGCCGATCACGAGCGAGACATCGGTGCGCGGGAACTCCGGGTTGATGTCGTCCATCTCGAACAGCTGCGGGTAGGGCACGTCGGCCTCGGCCAGGAGCACGTTCATGTGCCCCGGCATGCGCCCGGCGACCGGGTGGATCGCGTAGCGGACGTCGACGCCGCGGCGCTCGAGCTGGTCGGCCAGCTCGCGCACGTTGTGCTGCGCCTGGGCGACCGCGAGGCCGTAGCCCGGCACGATCACGACCCGCCGTGCGTAGGCCAGCATCACGGCCACGTCCTCGGCGGTCGTCGCGCGCACCTGACCGTCGGCGCCGCCCGGGCCGATCGCGGCCGCGCCGCCCGAGCCGGTGCCGAATGCGCCGAAGACCACGTTCGTGATGGTGCGGTTCATCGCCTTGCCCATCATCTGGGTGAGCAGCGTGCCGGAGGCGCCGACCAGCGTTCCCGAGATGATGAGGACGTTGTTCGAGAGCGCGAAGCCCGTCGAGGCGGTCGCAAGGCCGGTGAACGCGTTCAGCAGCGAGATCACGACGGGCATGTCTGCGCCGCCGATGGCCATCACCATCTGGATGCCGAGCACGAACGCGATCGCCATCGTCACCACGAGCAGCGCCTGGCTCTCGTGGCCGGTGCCGAGGATGACGCACAGCACCAGCACCGCTGCCACGAGCGCGCCGGTGACGATGCGCTGGCCGGGGACGACCACCGGCGATCCCGTGATCATCTCCTGGAGCTTGCCGAAGGCGACCATCGATCCGGAGAAGCTGATCGAGCCGACCGCGGCCGAGAACAGAATCGAGGCGATGATCTTGCCCTCGACGTGGCCGGGCAGGCCGACGGTGTCGTGGTAGTCGGCCAGTGCCACCAGGGCCGCCGCGCCCCCGCCGAAGCCGTTGAAGAGCGCCACCATCTGCGGCATCGCGGTCATCTTCACCTTGCGGGCGCCGACCGCCCCGCCAACGCCGCCGATGATGGCGCCGACCACGATCCACTGGTAGGACAGCACCCGCTCGTCGAACAGGGTGGCGACGATCGCGAAGGCCATGCCGATCGCCGCGAGCTGGTTGCCGGAGCGGGCGGTGGCCGGGGACGAGAGCCGCCGCAGGCCGATGATGAAGAGGATCGCGCAGACCAGGTACGCCGCGCCGATCGCGTCAGTGCGGCTCAACCGGTGTCTCCGCCCTTCTCGGCCGCATCCGGCTCGGGCCGCTTCCGGAACATCTCGAGCATCCGGTCGGTGACGAGGAAGCCGCCGACGACGTTCGACGCGCCGAAGGCGACGGCGATCGTGCCGACCACGGTCGTCAGGGTGCCGTGATCGGAGCCTGCCACCAGGATCGCGCCGACGATGACGACGCCGTGGATGGCGTTCGTGCCGCTCATGAGCGGGGTATGCAGCATCGTCGGCACCTTCGAGATCACCTCGATGCCGACGAACGCGGCCAGGACGAACACGGTCAGCTCGACCAGCAGGGACTCGTTCACGCGGCCTCCGGCTGCAGGAGCCGCGTGGTCACGCGGCCGTCGTGCGTGATGATCGCATCGGCGTTGATGTCGTCGTCGAGATCGATGGCGAGCTCGCCCTCGTGCACCAGATGCTCGAGCACCGCGCCGATGTTGCGCGCGTACATCTGGCTGGCGTGGAGCGGCATTCCGGCCGGCAGGTTGAGCTGGCCGATGATCGTCACGTCCTCGCGCACGACGGTCTCGCCCGGCTCGGTCAGCTCGCAGTTGCCACCGGTCTCGGCGGCCAGGTCGACGATCACCGAGCCGGGCCGCATCGCCTGCACCGCCGAGGCGGGGATCAGGCGCGGGGCCGGGCGGCCGGGGACGAGCGCCGTCGTGATGACGACGTCCATGTCGGCGATGTGGCGCTCGAGCTGGCGCTGCTGCTGGGCCTGCTGCTCGTCGGTCAGCGCGGTCGCGTAGCCGCGCGAGTCCTGCGCGCCCGTGACTGCCAGCTCGATCTCGACGAACGATGCGCCCAGACTCTCGACCTGCTCCTTGACGATCGGGCGGGTGTCGAACGCCGAGACGACGGCGCCCAGCCGGCGGGCGGTCGCGATCGCCTGGAGCCCGGCCACGCCCGCGCCGAGCACGAGCACCTTGGCCGGGGCGACCGTGCCGGCCGCGGTCATCAGCATCGGGAAGAACTTCGGCAGCGTCTCGGCGGCCAGGATCACCGACCGGTAGCCGGAGACGGTGGCCTGCGACGAGAGTGCGTCCATCCGCTGCGCCCGGGTGGCGCGCGGGATCGACTCCATGCCCCAGGCGGTGATGCGCCGGTCGCAGAGCGCCTGCACCAGCTCCGGGCTCGTGCGCGGCCACAGCCAGCCGACCAGGGCGCAGCCCTCGCGCAGGGCGGCGACCTCGTCCGGCTCGATGCGGCCGACGTGGACGACGACGTCCGCGTGCTCGTTGAGCGCCGCCGTCGTGTCGACGATGGTCGCGCCGGCCTCGCGGTAGGCGGAGTCCAGGAGCGCAGCCGGAGCGCCCGCCCCGGACTCGACGAGAACCTCGATCCCGAGCGGCTGGAGGCGGCCCACCGCGTCCGGCGTGAGCGCCACCCGGCGCTCACCGGGGGCGTGCTCTCGCGGGACGGCCACGTACATGGCGAAAGATCGTACCGACCGGGGGCCCGGTTCGCCTTGGGAACCGTGGCGGAACTGTCTCATTCACGCTACAATGATTAGTGATGTTAACTATTCCTGATTCCCTCGAGCTGGCGAACGGCCTGCGGCCGCTGCTCCTGCAGCTGAACCGCCACCTGCGCCGCGAGCTGGCCGGTCTGGGGATCACCGCCGGCCAGGCGGCCCTGCTGCACGTCATCCGCACGCACCCGGACATCGGGGTGCGCGCGCTGGCCGAGCACCAGGGCGTGTCCGCGCCGGCGATGTCCGGCTACATCGACCGGCTCGAAGCCGCGGGCTTCGTCGCGCGCGTGCGGTCGGCCGAGGACCGCCGCCGGGTCGGCCTGCGGGTCACCGGCGACGGGGTGCGGGTGCTGCGCTCGGCCCGCTCGCGCCGCACCGCCTGGCTGGCCCAGCGCCTGCGCCGCCTGAGCGACGCCGAGCGGGCCGCGGTCGCCGCCGCGCTCGAGCCGCTCGCCCTGCTCCTGGCCGAGGATCCCGCGTGACCGCCGCGCTCCTGCGCGCCCACACGCGCACCTTCGCCAGCCTCCGCAAGCACCGCAACTACCGGCTGTTCTTCGGCGGCCAGGTCGTCTCCGTCAGCGGCACCTGGATGCAGAACATCGCCACTGCCTGGCTCGTCCTCGAGCTGACCCATTCGCCGGTCGCCGTCGGCATCCTGGCCGCGTTCCAGTTCCTGCCCTATACGGTGTTCGGCCTCTTCGCCGGCGTCCTGGTCGACCGCCTCGACGTGCGCCGCACGATCATCGCGACCCAGGTCATGTCGATGGTCTTCGCCTTCGCGCTGGCGGGGCTCACGCTCGGCGGGATCGTCACGGTGTGGGAGGTCTATCTGCTGACCGGGCTGCGCGGGACGGTGCTCGTCCTCGACGCGCCGGCGCGGCAGGCGCTCACCTACCAGATGGTCGGCCGCGACGAGCTGCCGAACGCCGTCGCGCTCAACTCGAGCCTGTTCAACGCCGCCCGCGTGGTCGGCCCGGCGGTCGGCGGGCTGATCGTGGCCGCCGCCGGTCCCGGCGCCTGCTTCCTGATCAACGGCCTGAGCTTCCTCGCCGTCCTCTACGGGCTCCTGCGGATGCGCGTGTCGGAGCTCTTCCCGGTCGACACCAGCCGCCGCCCGACGAGCGTCCTGGGCGGGACCGCCGACGCCCTGCGCTACGTCCGGCGCACGCCGATGGCGATGACCGCGCTCGTCGCGGTGCTGCTGCTCAGCACCTTCTCGTTCAACTTCAACGTCCTCCTGCCGGTGCTGGCGCGGACGACGCTCGACTCCGGCCCGAACGTGCTCGGCGCGATCACTGCGGCGTTCGGCGGCGGCGCGCTGCTCGGCGCGCTGATCGCGGCCTCGCTCGGGCGGGCCAGCATGCGCGCGCTCCTGATCGCGATGGCGGGGTTCGGCGCCGCCCAGATCCTGCTCGCGCCCGAGAGCTCGCTGGTGGCTGCGTGCCTGCTGCTCTTCGCGACGGGCCTCGCCTTCACCCTGTGGACGTCCAGCGCCAACTCGACCCTTCAGCTCGGCGCCCCCGACCACCTCCGTGGCCGCGTCGCCGGGCTCTACTACTTCGCCTTCAACGGCACCGGCCCCGCCGCCGGCATCCTGGCCGGGTGGCTGGCCTGGAAGGGCGGCACCGAGCTCGCCTTCCTCGTCTCCGGCGCCATCGCGGTGGCAACGGCCGTATGGGCGGCGGCCCGCCTCCAGCGCGACGGCCGCCTCGCCGGGCTGCCGGCGTTGCGCCTCGGCGGCGCGGGCGCTCGGGGGCGGTAGGCCCGGCCGGAGCTGCCGGCAGGGCCGAACGGGCGGTTGGCCCCTCCCTGATGCCCCGCCCACATCATCTGCCCGGACCTTCTAGAATGCCCGTTCTAATTTCGGCGATGGGAGGGCCCGTGCGACTCGGACGGATGATCGGATACGCGGCGGTGGTGGCCGTCGTCGCGAGCGCGTGTGGCAGCGGCTCGTCGTCGGGCGGCAGCAGCGGAGGCAGCGGTTCCCACCGCGGCGGCACGATGATCATGCTCTCCAATACCAGCTGGGGCACCCTCGATCCCGCCAAGAACTACACGGTGCTGGGCTTCCAGTCGGCCCAGTACGTCGCCGACGGGCTGGTCGGGTTCCGCCGCGCTGCCGGCGTCGCCGGCACCCAGATCGTCGCCGACCTCGCCACCACCGTGCCCGCGCCGACCGACGGGGGCAAGACGTACGTCTTTCACCTGCGCAAGGGCATCCGCTACTCCAACGGCGCGCCGGTCAAGGCGAGCGATTTCGACACGGTCTTCAAGCGCCAGTTCACCGTCCCCGGGCCGGCGAACAGCTTCTACGAGGGGATCGTCGGCGGCACGGCATGCGCCAAGAGCGCGTCGGGGTGCGACCTCTCAAAGGGCGTCGTGACGAACGATGCGGCCGGCACCGTCACCTTCCACCTCACAGCACCCGATCCCGAGTTCATGGACAAGCTGGCGCTGCCGTTCGCCGTGGCCGTTCCCGGCTCGACGCCGCCGCACGACATGGGCAACAACCCGGTCCCGGGCACGGGCCCCTACATGTGGAAGACCTACAACCCCAACAAGGTCGCCGTGATGGTGCGCAACCCGTACTTTCACGAGTGGTCGGCCGCGGCCCAGCCGAACGGCAACCCGAGCCGCATCCAGTTCAACTTCGGCCTGACCGTCGAGGACGAGGTGACCCAGATCGAGAACGGCCAGGCCGACTGGATGGCCGACGCGCCGCCCGCCGACCGGCTGGACGAGATCGGCACCAAGTACGCGTCGCAAGCGCACGTGAACGCGCAGACGGCCATGTACTACATGGCGCTGAACGTCAACATCCCGCCGTTCGACAACCTGAAGGCGCGCCAGGCCATCAACTACGCCGTCCAGCGGGGCACGTACGTGAAGATCTTCGGCGGCCCCTCGCTGGCGCAGCCGTCCTGTCAGGTGCTGCCGCCCAACTTCCCCGGCTACAAGCCGTACTGCCCGTACACGCAGGACCCGAGCTCGTCGGGCAAGTGGACGAAGGCCGACCTGGCGAAGGCCCGCAGCCTCGTGCAGGCGTCCGGCACGAAGGGGGCGAAGGTCGACGTCGTCGGCACGACCGACACCGTCGGAAAGGCGATCACCCTCCAGTTCGTCCAGGATCTCAACCAGATCGGCTACCACGCGTCGCCGAAGTTGCTCTCGAACGCGATCCAGTACCCGTACATCCAGGACTCGCGCAACCACGTTCAGGTCGGGTACTCGCAGTGGTACCAGGACTACCCGGCGGCGTCCGACTTCATCAACGTCCTGCTCGGCTGCCCCTACTTCCACCCGAACAGCGACGCCAGCCCGAACATCTCGGGCTTCTGCGACCACTCGGTGCAGGCGCAGATCGACCAGGCCCTGAAGGTGGGCGAGACCAACACGGACGCCGCGAACGCGATGTGGGCGAAGATCGATCAGCGCGTGACCGACCTCGGCCCGATCGTGACGCTCTTCAACCCCAAGCTGGTCGACTTCGTGTCCAAGCGTGTGAGCGGCTACGAGTACAACCCCCAGGCCGGGTTCCTGTGGGATCTTGCGTCGGTGCGGTGAGCGCGGCCTCACCCCCGGGGCCGCGTAGCTC
>Ga0075426_10003304_pt1 | contig 11525 bp, 7 predicted proteins | sample SoiMethybrSBSTD5_FD_75304 | JGI IMG/M metagenome (GOLD analysis project Ga0075426, IMG submission 75304) | Bulk soil microbial communities from a Populus tree surrounding site in Tennessee, USA - Soil MetaG P. TD hybrid SBSTD5 | ecosystem: Environmental > Terrestrial > Soil > Tree plantation...
GCGACGCAGCGTGGGAATACTGCGTCGCCTTTGTTTTCCGGTTGCCGTCCTCACCACGGCAACCAAGAATCGAGAACAGGAAGTGATGTTGTCATCACCCGTATCTCTTGCCCCGCCTGAACCGGAGCAATCAAAGTGCCACTAGGGGCTGGCACTCATACCGGTTACACGATCCACGCTTTCACAAGACTTCTTGACTAAAGCGCGGCGAATGTTCATGGTGCGCCAAATTTTTTCGTGTAAAAAGTACATAAGTTGGAAGAAATATTTACCCTTGATTGCCACACAAGTCCGGGAGATTCCACCTGATCTGCAATAATGCCGCCGAGATTGGTTCTACCCTCGTAGGTTCACGCTCAAATGATGTACGGTCGTGGTTGAGCAAGGTGGCTTGCTATAATCACAGTGTGCGAGTCCTCCTGGCCACGACCAACCAAGGCAAGCTCATCGAGCTCACGAAAATCATGAGAGATCTGGGAGTTGACGTCATTGGCTTGGGCGACTCGGCATCGACTGAAGAAATCGAGACAGGCTCAAGCTTTTCAGAAAACGCATTGCTAAAGGCCCGGCATTTTTACAAGCTCTCGGGCGAGCCGACCGTCGCCGATGATTCGGGACTTGAAGTCGTGGCCCTTGGCGGGGCGCCCGGTATACATTCGGCTCGGTACGCCGGTTTTGATGCGAGTGACGGCGATCGAGTTATGAAACTGCTTCTGGAGCTGAAGCACGTATCAGCAGCTCGCAAGACGGCTCGCTTTGTTTGCGCTGCTGCGTTTGTTTGGGAGGAAGGCGAAAGAGTCTTCCTGGGAGAGGTGGCCGGAACAATTCTCGATGCTCCAAGAGGACACAACGGGTTCGGTTACGACCCGGTCTTCTTCTACGAGCCGTTGCTAAAGACCTTTGCTGAATTGGCTCCAACTGAGAAAGCGGAAGTAAGTCATCGCGGTCGAGCGTTTCAAAAGCTGGCCGCGTGGCTTCGCGAGTCAGGCGTGCTTGACACTCGGAGGTCGGGTGATAAAATTATGCCTACCGCGGATAAAACCTGTGCGTCTCCGACTGAGGGATAACCTATGAAACGAGCATTAAAACCGTGCTTACTGATCGCCCTCGCTGCGATCGTGTACGCGAACATTCCGGCACAAGCGGCTGCAGGCCGCGGCTCCATCCGAGGAGTTGTAATGGACACAAGCGGCAGCCCGCTTACGGGAGCTGCGGTCATTGTTTTGGCGGACGCCGAAGCAGCAAAAGCTGACAAGGTTATCAAGCGGGCAAGCACTGATGGCGATGGAAAATTCACCGCGGCTGGCCTCTCGCCCGGCCGCTACCGCGTCAAGGCACAAGCCGAAGGTTTTAATGCAGTCGAGCTTGACGCAGAAGTACAACCGAACAAGGTCACGATATTCGATTCAATTTTCCTGCGTCGAATCACCACCTTTGCCGATCAGACTGATCTCAACAAGGATTCAAAATACGCGGCTCGACAGGCGCGCTCGACGATTTTTCATATCGACGAAACGTCGAAGGATCCGGTCGCGACCGATGATTCCTCGGTTGCGCTTACTGATCGCTCGCCCGAGATTCACGGCGCGGTAAATTCTTTCGCGCAGACCACTGCGGGCCGGGGCGATGCGAGTTCATTTGCGGGCGTGAACTTCGCCCTCTCAGAGCAAATCGCGAAGGACGCCAATGTCGCGGTGAGCGGGCAGCTTGGTTATGGAAACGGCAGTGCGCAGAGTTTGACGGCAATGGCCTCCGCTCATGCCGGGGACCATCATCACCTATCGGTCGCGATGGGCTACGGCCGATTTACGTTCTCGCGTCAGAGCACGCCCAGGCTGGGACAGATTTCTTTTTCAGCGACCGATACCTGGCAGATATCAGGGCCCGTGCTCATCGTCTATGGTCTCGAGTTCGACCGCTTTGCGGAGCGCGGGTCAGCATCGAGCGTGTTGCCGAAATTTGGAATCGCTTTGGACGCGACGGCTCACACTCGTTTGTTCGCCGGACTCGTTCCGGGCTCGTCGAGCGACACACAATCGAAAGTCAATCTTGAGTCGGGTGAGATTGAATTTTCCGAGCCAAAGGCCGTCGCCGTAGCAGGAGGACAGCCGGTGATGGAACGAAGCTATCGGCTTGAGATCGGAGGCGAGCAGATTCTATCCGACAAATCGTCGCTCGAGGTGATGGGCTTCCTGGACACGGTTTCAGGTCACGGAGTCGGACTTCTCGCAATTCCAAACGAAGCCGCTCAATCTTCGCCGACTTTTCGATGTGAAGAGCAGTCGGGTCGCACTCGCGGCTTACGTGTGGTATATCATCGGCACTTCAACAAGATCATCGACGGCTCGGTGGGATATTCCTTCGGAGAAGGCCAGCAACTGGATTCGAGAGGAATCACGACACCCGCGAATCTTTTTCGCAACGGATTGTTTAACGTCGTATCGGCGAAAGTCGATGCGAACTTCGTTAACACCGGAACCAAGGTTTCAACTGTGCTTCGACTTTCGCCGGGACAGGCTGTATTCGCCATTGACCCGTTCCAGGGGCAGCTCTCGACTTATGATCCCAATCTTAGCGTCTTAGTGACACAGGAGCTGCCAAGCTTGAGTTTCATACCCGGCCAGTGGGCGGCCGTCATCGATCTGCGCAACCTGTTGGACCAACAGACATCAGTCGCGGATGAGCGACAGGAACTGATTGCGAGCCGCTTTCATCGAGTCGTGCGGGTCGGTCTCTCGCTCAGGTTTTAGACCCGCAAGATGGGTCAGGGCGGGAATCAGCAAGCCCCTCAACAGCATTGTTCGGTGTTCTGCCTATCTCCCTCTGGCTCGCGTTTCTTGCAGGCATTCGGTTTCGCTTCAATTAGCGTTAGAAAGGTGCATCCAAATTATTGGATTCTCCTCCGAAAATATGGAAGATGAGTTGATAAGGGCTTTAATCCGCGACGCTTAAATCTTCTCATCATTAGTGGTAGTCGGCTGCGAGAGCAGGAATACGAGTTGCACATAGCGATTTAAGACTATGTCGCCTTCCGTCTTTGATTTAAGCACCTCGGAGTTTTGAGAGATGAAAGATATCGCGAGCACGATCAAGCTTGTCGCCGTTCTGGCGATAACCATCGCGCTGGTAGCTATCGGCATCCTCAATCTTCGAGATCGTTTGAGCGTTCCTCCAGTCGCCTCCGATGGAATCGAATGGATCGACACCGCTGACGGTGTTCAAGCGAAGTCCGTTAGTCCGGATTCTCCGCTCGCGTACGCGGTCAGAAAAGGCGACTACGTAAAAGCTTTCTTCTACGTGGGCCGGTATGACGGAGCTTCCGCTGCGAAGTCCGCGCCGCGGTTTCTCGACTACGAGCAGGTCAATCGTGCGGAGACTCTGGCGCACTACCTCGAGAATCAAGGCGTGGGAAACTATGCTCGATACGCCATCCTGCATCCGGATCCCGTGCTCAAGGACATCTATGGAATCAAGCATCCGATTTACGATGTCGATTTCAAGGTCATAGCTCGGGAGCAACACCTCGGGAGAGGTCTGTATCTCGCTTTCATTGGGTTGGTGTATCTGGCTATTGGATTGTTCGTGCTGTTCAAACAACGCCGCGCGGCGCTGACTTATCACTTTTACGCGTGGTCGTTGCTTTCGTTTGTTGGCTACTTCTACAGTTCGACGCTCGAGTTTACGAAACTGGATCGGTTGGTGAGCTTTCTTGACGGTTCGGCTTGGGCACTACTGGCGCCGGTGTTCCTGCACTTCTGTGCGAATTTCCCATCAAAACGCAAACTATCCACGCGCTTGCGGGTGACGATAGCTGCATTGTACGTGCCGGCGTTCTTGTTGATAGCGGTGGAAGCGTTGTGGCACTACAAGCCTGACATTCGTTTACGACCGGATTCGCTTCTCTTCGGTAGAGCTTCACTGGTCGAGTGGGGCAACGCTTTAGGCAAGATTGAACTCGCTCATTGTGCGCTGTTCCTGATTCTGGGGAGCGTGCTTCTGTTGCGAACTTTCCTCCGCGCAAAGAAGCCGTTGCTAAGGCAACAGCTCAAGTGGATCATCTGGGGACTTGGGCTTGCCGGTCTCCCGTTCGCGCTGCTGTATCTGATTCCTTACATCTCAAATCTTGAAATCACTCCGATAATGGAGACCGTGGCGTACACGCCGTTGATTTTGATTCCCTTCTCGTTCGGTTACTCGATCATCCGTTATCGCTTGATGGATGTGGACGTGATAATGCGCAGAAGCTTCGTCCACGCGATGGCGAGCCTTGCCGTCGCCGCAATCTACATGGCGATGCTTCTGGGAGTCGGTGATTTTGTCAGGTTCATTTGGGCGACGGCCGATCTGAATTCGTGGCGAACGCGTGCGGTCGTCGTAGCCGGCATGCTCATCGTCGCGATGCTGTTCGCGCCAATCAAGAATAAGCTTCAAGAATGGGCTGAGCGATGGTTCTATGGCGAACGATACACGTTGCGAACGGGGCTTCAGGATTTCGGCCGAACGCTTGCTCAGACCACAGCCTTGCCGCAGTTGCTGGACTCACTCGTTCGCCGGCTCTCCGATATGCTTTCGGTTCGCAAGGTCGCTATCTTCATTGAGAACGAAGGCTCACCGTCGGGCTTTTATTTAGCCCATTGCTCGGGCATCGACAGCGATATCGATCTTCCGAATGACGTCAAACAGATAATTAGAATCCGATCGCTTGGACGAGGCTTCATCGTCGCCAACGATCTGCGAAACGGTCACGACGGGCATTCCGATGCGGACGGGCTCGAAGCGGCCGGCAGAGCACACGAAGAACTCTTCTATTATGTGCCTTGCGTTGTAAGAGACCGAATGGTGGCAATCATCGGCATCGGGCGAACGATCTCCGGAGCGATGTTAACGAGCGAAGATACCGATTTGCTGAGAGCTTTGTCGGGCTACGTCGCTGTCGCAATAGATAACAGCCTGCTCTACCGTTCCGAAATGGAAAAGGCGGAAGAACTCGCCAGACTAAAGGAATTTTCTGAGAACATCGTTGAAAGCGTTAACGTCGGAATCCTTTCAGTTGACTTCGAAGGAAGGATTACGACGTGGAATAGCGCGCTCGAGGAGATCTTTGGCATCTCGCGCGAACGAGCGCTGCGCCGCTCTGTCGAAACTGTATTTGATAGTGATTTGATTTACACAATTCAAAACGTGACCGGGCCGGATGGGTGGGCGCTTCGCGACACGCGGCACATCTACAAGTACAACGCCTCCACCGAGGACGGCCGTCCCCTCACGTTGAACATCTCGCTTGCGCCCTTCGAGGCAGCGCGAGGCGTTGTTACCGGCACACTCGTGGTGATCGAGAACGTCACCGAGCGAATGCAACTCGAGCAACAGTTGCTCGAGCGCGAAAAACTTTCTTCAATAGGACTTCTGGCGGCCGGCGTAGCTCACGAAGTCAACACGCCGCTGGCCGGGATTTCTTCTTACGCGCAGATGTTGTTGCAGCAAACTCACGAAGGCGATCCCAAGCGAGGCTTGCTCGAAAAGATTCACGTCCAGACCGTGCGCGCTTCGGGTATCGTGAACAATCTCCTGAATTTCTCGCGCACCGGAGATGCTGAATTTCGCGAGCTTGACATCAATCGAGTGCTGGACGACACGCTTCAACTGCTCGAGCCGCAACTTCGCAACGCCGCATTTGAAATCACGCGCAACTACTCGGAGCATCTTCAGCCGGCTTACGGCAGCGCCTCCAAGCTTCAGCAGGTTTTCATGAATCTGATACTCAATGCGCGCGATGCGATGCCAAACGGAGGACGGCTGACGATTCACACTCGCGCGGTTGATAGCTCGCTCGTCGTTGACTTTCGAGACACTGGCGTCGGCATCGCGCCGGAGAATATCGCACGCATCTACGATCCATTCTTCACAACCAAGGATGTCGGAGAAGGAACAGGTCTCGGCCTCGCGTTGTCCTACGGAATCATCCAGGAGCACAACGGACGGATCTTCGTCGAGAGCCGCCCCGGTGAAGGCACGCACTTCACGATCAAGCTTCCTTCCGCATTCGCGCGCCAGATACAAGCGGCAAGCGATTAGATTGTCATTTACTGCGTCGAATACCAGCCCGATATGGCCTCTGGCGGTTCGCAACTCCTAGCTGCTAGCATTCACTCTTATGGTAAGAAAAGGAAGTATCCTCGTTGTAGACGATGAGGAAGTAATGCGGGACGTGCTCGGCAGTTTGCTCACTGCCGAGGGCTATCAGATAGAACTTGCGCGAAGCGGCGAAGAAGGACTCGATAAGTTTCAACAACGTTCCTACGATCTGGTTTTGCTCGACGTATCGATGCCCGGTATTGGAGGGCTGAGAACGCTCGAAGAGATTCTTAAACTCGACGCCGAAGCCGTTGTGGTGATGATCACTGCTTATGCGACCTTCGATACTGCGATTTCGGCGATGCAGCGCGGCGCGTTTACCTGCATCAGCAAGCCATTCGACAACAAGGAGATTCTAAAGCTAATCACTTCCGGCGTTCGCCGCAGACGGAAGGACGAAGAGCGGCGGTCGCTTAAACAAACCCTCAAACGAAGCACGGGACCGAAAGAAATAGTCGCGCGCAGCGAGAAGATGGCTGACATACTTGCGTTCGTCGAGCAAGTCGCTCCGGCGCGAAGCACCGTTCTTATAACCGGTGAGAGCGGGACGGGCAAGGAACTTATCGCTCGCGCGATTCACAACCAAAGCGCGCGCGCCGACAAACCTTTCATAACCGTCAACTCGGCCAACTTGCCCACCGAGCTTCTCGAAGCCGAATTGTTCGGTCACACTCGCGGCGCTTTTACCGGCGCCGTAGCGGCGAAGAAGGGTTACTTCGAAGTCGCGGACGGCGGCTCGATCTTTCTGGACGAAATCGGAAACATATCGCTTGAAACACAAGCGAAACTCCTCCGCGTGATTCAGGAGCGAGACTTCACGCCGCTTGGCGATACGACTCGCAGGCAAGTGGACGTGCGCATCATCGCTGCGACAAACGTTGATCTCAAGCAGGCCGTGGACGAAGGTTCGTTTCGTGAAGATCTCTTCTATCGCCTAAACGTCATTGCGATCGCTCTGCCTCCGCTTCGAGAACGCCGCGAAGACATTTTGCCGTTGGCGCAGCACTTCATTCGGAAGTATGCGGCTGAGAACAATCGAAACATCTCGGATCAGATCGGCGCTCCAGTCTTGTCTGCTCTCGAGGCTTACAACTGGCAAGGCAACGTTCGCGAGCTTGAAAACGTGATGGAGCGCGCGGTGATCATAGCTCGCGGAAAGACGATTGAGCGTGAAGATCTTCGCGAAGAAGTGTTGAATCCTCAACGAGCGATAACACAAGTGGGCGGGCAAAGAGTCGCAACTCAAATCGATCTATCACGAGGCATATCTTTTTATGACGAAGTGAACCGCTTTCAGATTGAATTGATTCGGCGGGCGCTTGAAATAACCGGCGGGCATCAATCTCGAGCCGCGAAGCTCCTCGGAATGAACACGACCACGCTCAATAGCAAGATTCGGTACTACAACATCAGACCCTAGCGCACACCTTCGATTCGCTACTTCTCCGCCATCGCATCAGTCACCTTGATTCGACCCGCGATGATATCTTGCTTGGTTCGCTCGACTTCATCCAGCACCGATGGCGGAATAAGTTTCCGATTATAGTCGTCGAGCGCGTAGCCCACTCCGTCATTCGCGAGCCCCAACTCGTGAATGCCTCCTTTGAAGCGACCCTCGGTTAAATCCTTCACCGTGTTGAAGACGGAGACATCGACGCGCTTGATCATACTCGTCAGTATGAAGCCGGGCTTGACCCAGTTCTGATTTGAGTCGACTCCGATTGCGAGCTTGTTCATTTCTTCGGCCGCATCGAATACGCCGAGCCCCGAGTTGCCCGCTGCCTGAAAGATCACGTCCGCGCCGCGATCTATTTGCGCTTTCGCAAGTTCCTTGCCTTTGCCCGGATTGTTCCATGCCGCGTCGGTCACGCCAACATAGTTTTCGAATACTTCGATCTTCGGGTTCGCGTATCGCGCGCCTTCAGCGTAGCCGGTCTCGAATTTGTGAATGAGAGGAATGTCCATGCCGCCGACGAATCCGACCTTGCCTGTCTTCGTCGTTCGAGCGGCGATCATTCCAACAAGAAAGGACCCTTCGTGTTCTTTGAATATCAGCGAAGCGACGTTTGGAAGATCAATCACCCCATCAATGATTGCGAACTTCAAGTTGGGATAGTCGTTCGCGACATCGTTCATGATCGGCGCTTGAGCGAAACCGACTCCGATGATCAGATCGTAACCGCGCTCGGCAAAGGCTCGCATTGAAGGTTCGATCGAAGTCGGGTCACCAGGCTCGACATCTCGCAGAAAAATGCCCAGCTCTTCCTTCGCGCGTTTGACCCCTTGCCACGCAGCCGCGTTGAAAGATTTATCGTCTTTGCCGCCGATGTCGAAAACGATTCCGACGCGAAGCTTGCCGCCTGACTCATCGCGCTTACCGAGGACGCTCGTGCAGGCAGGCGTGAGGAACGCGGCTACTAATGTGAGAACTAAGGCAACCGTTTTGGTCATTTTCGAGAGGCGCTATTTCACCTTAGAGAATAGTCTGTCCCATCTTGTTTTACCATCGCGACCTTCGGACCAGTAGACCATAAATGGCTTTCCGATAATAAGCGATCTAGGAACCGTTCCCCAAAATCGGCTGTCGAGGCTGTTATCCCGGTTGTCGCCAAGGACGAAGTATTGGTCGTCGTCATACAAGCCGTCGTTATTGGCGTCGTAGACCTGCCGCAATTGGCTGTTTCGCTCAATGTCTTCGGGTACTCGATCGCCCTTCACCGGAATCTTGAACGCTTTCGTGACACCGTACTGTGCAAGCTCGTCGGCAGGAAAGACGTTCTCCTCGGCCTTGTAGTAGAAGACTGTCCAGAACGTCCCGCCTTCATCCCGCGTTGGCTTGAGCGTTGAGACGTCGTCATTGTCGTATTGTGGCTCGACAAAGACTCGATGCTCTGGCAATTCCTGATCATTTGCGAAAACTCTGTCCGTCTTGCTGTCGCACCAGATCGTCTCGCCCGAAAGCCCGATTACTCGCTTGACGAATACTGTTTTTAGATCTCTCGGGAATTTGAACGAAACGATATCACCGCGCCTTACCTCGCGTACGAGGAGGTTAACGACAAGACGGTCACCGGGTATGATTGTGTTCTTCATCGCTCCCGTGGGAACCCGGACAAAATTCAGAAAGAGTGAACAATAGGCGAGTCCTGCAGACAGAATGATTGTTACGCATCCCAGAACGATGATCCTTTTCTTGCCGAGTAGTTTCATCGTGGCAATAGATAAAGCACCGCGCAAACCTCTGCGCGAACCTCCGCGTCCAGCGCGGGATACTCGCCCCCTGTAATGGAGTTTGTTAATTCAGAGAGACGCAAAGCCGACAACCACGCACAAACTTAAGCCTGCCCTATTTATCAGGCGACTCGTACAGAAATGCAACGTCGTGAAGCTTGTTCTCTCTTCCGTCGTGGACCGCATATTGATTTCGTTTGCGCGCGCCCTTGGATGTCACCGAGTAGCCCCAAATGTTGGCCGCGCCGTGTTCGCCGTTCTTGTTAAGCGCGTAGAAGTTGATGTTGAACTTCTTCAGCTTCGCCATATTGTTGTTGTAGTTCGCCGCCACTCGCTTGCACGCTTCGAGCGCGGCGTCGGTCGGCGACATTCCTTTGCGCATCATTTCTACAACTGTGTGCGCTCCGTTGATCTTGATGCATTCTTCACCGCGGCCGGTTGATCCCGCAGCGCCCACTTCGTTATCGACGAACAATCCACAGCCGATCAACGGTGAATCACCCACGCGGCCGGCCAGCTTATGAAACAAGCCGCTGGTGGTCGTAGTGCCGGAAATGTCTTTGCGTTCGTCAATCGCAATGCAGTTGATGGTTCCAGTCGGCGGGTGAGCGATATATTCATCGGCAAGCGCGAGCAGTTCGGCGCGAATCGGAGTTCCGTCGTAAAGCTTGCTCTGCGTCGGCGAAGCGTCAGGCGCTGCAAGTCCCGGACCCCACGCGTCGTCGTCGCTCATTCGTTCCTTCCAACGAAGCCAGACGATTCGCGCTTCGTCGGTGAGCAAGTCCATCTCCTTGAAACCCTGCGCGACCGCGAACCGTAACGCTCCGGGTCCGCAGAGCAGCACGTGATCTGTTCTCTCCATCACTGCTTTCGCGACTTGCGCGGGATTCTTGATTCTTTGAAGCGAAGCTACCGCGCCCGCGCGCTTGGTTGGGCCGTGCATCACGCTAGCGTCAAGTTCGACCACGCCGTCTTCGTTGGGCAAGCCTCCATAGCCGACGCTCATGTCTTTGGGATCGTCTTCAACGATTGCGACTCCCGCGACTACGGCATCAAGCGTGTCCTTGCCCGCGCGAATCATCTCCATCGCCTTCGCGGTCGCGCGCAAACCGTTGGCACTCGACACCACCAGCGGGCGCGAGCCTTTTGATTGGCCAAACGTGATCGGCGACATACTTGTGAATAGTCGCGCGCCTAGTCCGGCGATAGCAGTAGTGCGAAAGAAGTCTCGACGATTTACAGTCTTCATGATGTCTCCTTCTCAGGCTCTGGGAGCGCAGGCATCCTTGCCTGCTGTTTTTGTCCGATAGGCAGGATGCCTAAGCTCCCAGGCCGGCTCGATTCTAACGAGCGTTGCGGGCTTTGTAAATTAGCGAAGCACAGCTCTGATCAACTTCGGCGACTCGACCGGCTCGGGACCTATCTTGTAGGCCGCGCGAATGTCGCGCTCAATTTCACCGTCAACGGTACCAGCGTTGAAATGAACAGTCGCGAGAGTAGAATCACGAGTGACCTCATCGCCGATCTTCGCGCGAACGGTCAGTCCTACGCCGAGGTCAATCGCTGTATCGAGCCTCGCGCGACCAGCGCCGAGCAGCATCGACGCATGTCCGATGGTTTCGGTATCGATGGCCTGAACATAGCCGGACTGCGATGCAACAACATCGTGATGATGTTTCGCGCCAGGCAACAATCTGTAGTCGTCAATCGCTCGAGCGTCGCCGCCCTGCGCTCGAATGATCTCGCGCATTTTTTCAAGAGCTGCGCCCGAAGCGATCAAGTCGTGATAAACGTCGCGAGCTCGCTCGACATCAACCGCGACGCCGCCCATAACCAGCATCTCCGCCGAAAGCTCCCGGCAGAGCAAATTGAAATCCTCCGGGCCGCGCCCTTTCAGTGTTTCAAAAGCTTCGATCAATTCCAGAGAATTACCTACTGCGCGGCCGAGCGGCTGATTCATGTCGGTGATCAGAACAATGCACTCTTTGTTCATCCCGCGAGCGATGGAGATCATCAGGTGCGCGAGTTCTCGTGCGTCCTCTTCCTTTTTCAGGAACGCTCCGCTGCCGGTCTTCACGTCGAGCACGAGGCCGCTCGCGCCTTCGGCCATCTTCTTGCTCATAATCGAAGCGGCCATCAGCGGGCGGCAAGCTACGGTC
>Ga0075426_10003307_pt1 | contig 11516 bp, 8 predicted proteins | sample SoiMethybrSBSTD5_FD_75304 | JGI IMG/M metagenome (GOLD analysis project Ga0075426, IMG submission 75304) | Bulk soil microbial communities from a Populus tree surrounding site in Tennessee, USA - Soil MetaG P. TD hybrid SBSTD5 | ecosystem: Environmental > Terrestrial > Soil > Tree plantation...
CCAGGTCCAGTCCAGCGTCGGTGTAGGCCGAGACGAGCGCGACCGTGCTCGAGAAGAAGAGCACCAACGCCCCGAGGAGGGACACGACGGTCGCGGTCTCCGCCGCAAGAACGATGGAGCTCGGATCGCGAACTCGCCCCGTGAGGATATTGATCGACAGGATCAGCGCGATGAGGGAGATCCCTCCGAGGAAGGTGCTGAAGCCCGAGATTCGCGCGTTGGCCACGTCGTAGTTGGCCATGTTGGGTTTCTTGACCGGTACTCGGGGTCACCATAAGGCGTTGGGGTCGCTTCGCGGTACGCCTCCTTCGCGCCGGCTGCAAGGTCGCCTGCGCGCTGCTCGAGAACTACTAGCACTTGGTCCGGGGGAGCAAGGCCGCAGCCAGCATGTCGCTGGGCTTGCGGGCCTGCCTCCCAGCTCAGCGCTCCGGTTCGCCGTCGCCTCTCCAGGGGGCCGGAGCTCCCTAGGAGATCCGGCCCGGATCAGGGGGGACCTGTGCCGCGCCTAGAACTTCGTCCACACCCCAGAAGCGTAGGACCACTGGTCTCCAAACGCGAAACTGCACTGAGCGCCGAACGTGCAGCTCTGCCCGCCGAAGAGCAGGGTGATGCCGTCGGTGGGGTCCGCCGTCATGTCGGCCGCCTCACGGGCCGGCGGCGAGGGAGCCGGAGTCAGATGCGTCCACGCGCCCGCGGAGAAGGTCCACGTGTCGGCGAGGCTCGCTCCGCTAGCGCCCGCGCCCCCTGCGAGGACTACCACGCCCGCCGCCGCGTCGTAGGCCGAAGACGCCCCTTCGCGGGCCGAGGGCGAGCTGGTCGGGGTGAGGTGCGTCCAAGTGCCCGCGACGAAGGTCCACGTGTCGGCGAGGCTCCCCGCAGTTCCGTAGCCCCCGAAGAGCACCAGGTAGCCGTCCGCGACATCGAACGCGGCCGCGGCGAGCTTCCTCGCGGAGGGTCCTGCGATCGCCCACGAGGTCCACGCCCCCGCAGAGAACGTCCACGTGTCCTGGACGAGACCCGACGCGGTCTGCCCCCCGAAGAGGACCACGTAGCCGTCGACCGGGTCGTACGCCATCGCGGCGGGCCGGCGAGCGGACGGGCTGGACGCGGGGGTGAGGTGGGTCCAGACCCCCGCCGTGTAGGTCCAGGTGTCCCCGAAGAACGCCGAGGTCCCGGCGAACCCGCCGAAGAGGACCACGACGCCGTCACTGGCATCGTCGGCGAGCCCGGGGTCCCAGCGCGAGGCCGGCGAGACCGAGGGAGCCAGGCGGGTCCACGTGCCGTTGAGGAACGTCCAAGTGTCGTTGTAGACCTCGGGGGATCCCTGGCATGCCGCGGAGCAGCCTCCGAAGAGGAGGACGTAGCCGTCGGTGCTGTCCCACGAGAGGCCGGCGACGGCGCGGGGCGGTGGGGCGGTCGAGCTGAGCAGGTTCCAATCGCCCCCGGAGGACGACCAAGTGTCGCCGAACGAGAACGGGCAGGCGGTCCCGAACGCGCAGTTCTGGCCGCCGAACACGAGGACGTAGAGGTCCTTCCCGTCCCAGGTCATGCCCTGGGAGTCGCGCTGGGTCGGGGCGACTTGGGTCGCCACGCCGGTCCAAACGCCGAGGCCTGCCGCCAGGTGGAACGTCCAGGTGTCGGCCAACGTCCCGAACGTGCCGGCGCCGCCGAAGAGGACGAGCTTAGCCTCGGCAGGGTCGTACGCGATCGAAGCGGCCGCACGGGCCGGAGGCGAACTGCGGGTGGGCACGTGGAGCCACGTCCCGTTCGCGAACCGCCACGTGTCGGCGAGGTAGCCGGACGACCCGTAACCGCCGAACAGGATCAGGGCGCTGTCACCCGCGTCGAATGCCATCGTGGCGACCTTGCGCGCGGGGGGGTGGGTCGTCGGGGCCTGCTGCGTCCAAACCCCGGCGTGGAAGGTCCAGGTGTCGCCGAGCAGGGTCGCTGACCCCCGAACAGGAGAACCTTGACCCCCGAACAGGACGACCTCACCGCCGGCCGCAGGGTCGGTCGCCATCGCCCCAGGCCGACGAGGCGACGGGGCGGTCGGGGTCACGACATGAGTCCACGTCCCCGCGGTGAAGGTCCAGGTGTCGTTGAGGTAGGTCGACCGGCCGTCGAACCCGCCGAACAGGACGACGTAGGCGTCCGCCGGGTCGTACGCCATCCCAGGGTTCCAGCGGGGAGAGGGGGCGACGGGCAACGCGAGCTGCTTCCAGGCTCCGTGCGCGTACGTCCACGTATCGTTGAGGGTTGTGGCGGAGGAACAGAGGGCCCTGCAACCGCCAAAGAGGACGACGTAACCGTCCTTCGCGTCGTAGGCGAGGCCGGGCACGGCCCGGGGCGGCGGGCCGGGTAACGAAGCCAGGGTGGCCATGCTCGGTGACCCGACCAGTGCACAGCGGGCTGAGGATCCGGTACCCTGAGAAGTGCAGCTGCCCGGCCCACCGCCGAGTGGAGCGGCACCAGATTGCAACGAGCGTTCGGCCGCGGCAATCTGCAGCGAACCCAGCGATGAACCCAACCCACCGACAGCGGCCGGGGCAAGCGGGCGTGCCCCCGCGTTTCCCATCAGTCCGATCCCGCTGACGAGCAGGATCCCGACGAGGGCGATGGCGCCGGCGTGCCTAGGAACTGGTAGGTTGTTTCTAGAGGGGTCGACGATATCGACCATGTTCCCGAGAAAGAACCAAAGGACTTAGTTCCTTCCTTACCGAAATGCGACCTCAGAGGTCGCTGTATCAAGGGCGTTTCGCGGATGGCTGGACCCAACCGCGCCGGGTCGGGGTGCCACCTGCAAGGACGCTTGCACCATCCTCGCTAGCAGTTTCCTGGCGGAGGAAGTGGTGCGCGCCCCCGGGGTGCCACATCTGACCCAAACCTGCGGCTCACCTCTTCATAACCACCCGCGTGGTGGGAGGAAGGGCAACGCGGCTCGGGATACCGAACCACTCTGTCGAAGCCATGGCATACATTCTGCGCTTCAAAGTGGACGGGCTCGCCGGACGAGACACCGCACTATCGTTCGAGCTAGATCGACACCGAAACGTGCTCTTCGGGCCTAACGGCTGTGGCAAGACGTCCCTGCTTCGAATTCTATTCGGTGCGTTGCGCAACGATGCAGCCGGCCTCGCTTTGGTGCCCTTTACCCGGGCGACCGTGACGATCCACTCCGTGGACGACGACCGCACCTACACGCGAACAATCCAAAGGCCGACGCAACCCACTCCTGTGGAGGACAGGTCCATTGCAGTTGTCTCCCCAAGTGATCCTGGCGCGTCTCCCAGTGGGGCTGGGAAGGGCGCAGCACTTTCCTGGACGACAAGCCCTGCCATTCCGGAAGCCTCCGCCTCGGTGTATGCCGCGAGATACCTCCCGAGTTCACGGCTGGTGATGGGGGGGCCACGACCAGGGGGGGCCTGGTTTCATGACCCGTCAGCTCAGTTTACGGAAGCCGAATTAGACCGAGTCTTCGCGATTGACTTGCAGAATCGCTGGCGGGCGTACAGCACGAAGTTTCTACGGGTGATTAACGAAGCACAGGAACGAGGTCTGGCTAGCGTGTTCAAAAGCGTGCTGCGGCCGGCCAAACCCGGTCACCCTGGTCGGGCAGTTGCATCCCCCGGTGAAGAAGAGGCATTTTCTCGGATGGTCGCGTATCTTGGCCGTCAGAACAAGGCAGGACTACTCCCCTCAAAGTCGGCGTTCCTTAATCGATACAGGCACAACCCGCTGCTGCGCCGCGTCGTTCGAGATATCACAGAAATCGAACGAAACATCGAAGTCGCGAGCAAGCCACGCGATCAGGTTCAGGCCCTGATCTCTCAGCTCTTCTACGGAGGAAAGTCCGTCAAATTCGACGATCAACGAATCGCAGTAAGAGCACGAGGCGGGGAGCTGCTCGACCTTGCCACGCTGTCGTCGGGTGAGAAGCACATTCTTCTACTCCTAGTGGAAGCGCTAAACTCGGAGCAGAATCCACTTCTCATCGACGAACCAGAGATCTCACTCCATGTCAGTTGGCAGAAGCGGCTGCTGGAGGCGATGTCTGTTCTGAATTCGAGGAATCAAGTGATAGTCGCGACCCACTCACCCGAGATAATGGCAGACACTCCGGATGAAAACATCTTCCGAATCGGGTAGCTCACCAACCTCGGGCAGGCCGGGTCACTCCCTTGAGGGGTTTCTCCGGCTGGTCCAGTTGGCGGACCCAACCCTGGTCGTCATGGTGGAGGGGCGTCAGGTAGATGCAAACTTCTTCGGCAGGGTCTGTGAGGAGGTCTGCAACTTGAGGGGTACGACCTACGAGATTTACACGTCCGACTCAATTGGGGGTGGCGGCAAGCCGAGGCTCCTTGCCCTGTTCGAGCGTCTTCGTGCGATTGGCGGACTCGACACGATTACCGGAGGCAAGCGTACGGCCTTCCTCTTCTTCATGGACCGGGATTCCGACCATTTCTTCGGAAGGCTACTGAGCTCGGCCCACATCAACTACACTCAGCACTACTGTGTCGAGAACGACTTGTTTCTTCACGGAGACCTTGTCACTGCGATCGCGGCAGCGGCGTCAGTTGATCGCCGGAAACTGAATAAATTACTCGGCACCCGGCCGGGATTGTTTCAGGAGATCTCAGCGAGGCTCAGAAGATGGGTTGTCCTATGTCTGCTCTCAGAGCATCTTGGAGTCCATCACAGAGTGAGGTATCACACTGTGCCAGAGTTCGATTTCGATGAGGAGAGGGCTGAGGTCGCCCTCGGAGAAATCGCCGACTTGGCTGGCATTTCAAGATCTGTCGCTCGAGCGCAGCACGACACACTCCGTGACAAGGTTCTGGAATTGGAGGCGGGTGGGAGGATTGACACGGTGCTAAAGGGAAAGTGGTACCCTTACATGTTCGACCAGTTGTTACGGGAGCGCCTCCATGGAACGAATTGGCAGTCGGCCAAGTTTCCGCAACGACTGACCGCGGCCTTACTCGCTTCGTTGGATTTTGGGGCGCCCTGGGCTGATGTCTATAGAGCCGGAGTTGCCCGACTCCTGTGATAAAGCAACGACCGAATCGCTGACGAAGGTAGCGGATACGGGGCTGAGCAATCGGCGCCAGTCGTGCGGGCTACGGCCGATTGGGAGAGGATCCTCGCGCCGCGTTGCAGGCGAGGGTCATTGCAGTGTCATGCGATATCGTCGGTGTGGCGGGCCCTAAGGTCCGTCGCATGCCGCGGCCATGCGACGTCGCTTTCAGTGGTCTGGGGGCCCACCAACGATACCAAGTGGGCGCTCCAAGCTGGTTTGGGCGGCCAGGAACGTGGGCTGGCTGGGTGGGCACGCTCGAACATGAGTTGGCTCCGCGGCGAAGTCGATTCCTCACAATCCGACCTCGGAACGCTCCCAGTACATGTTAATCACATGATAGAGGGGGCCCGGAGGGGGTCCCCTCCAATACCACGCGGCGATGCTTATCGCCTGGGGCACATGGGGTGACCGCATGGGGCGGTCAGCAGGAGGACTCGAGGACCTGGCATCGAAGAAGCGGAAGGGAGGCGCACGCGCCACGTCCCTCCTCGGGACCTCGCTCGTGGATGAGGCTCTTGCCACCATGCCTGACGTCGATTCGACGATCGAGCAGGGATTTTCTTCGATCACCGCGCAGGGATTCACTGCCTCAAAGGCAAGAACCGAGTTCGGGACGTGGCTGGTTGCCGCGCACAAAGCAGTGGAGGAAGCCCATAGGAGGGCAGAGACGCAAGCGCTCGACCATCTCGTGGACCTACTAATCGAGCGGGCGGGTGCGGGGCCAGTCGGTGAAACAAAGTTTGATCTTCACGAGTACGTGAGAGGATTTCTACGTCGAGCAGCCCCCGATTTCGTGGCATTCGAATTTCGGTCGGGGCAGGCACGGAAGAGTCGTGCGGGATCGGTGTGGGAGAAGATCGGGACTCGGTTCTTGAAGTGGAACGAGATTCCGTGTGAAAAGCCTACCGGGGCAAATGCGAGGAGCCTGCGGCAGATTGACAGGGTCGTTCCCTCTGTGCAGGTGGCCCTTGACACCCCGGACAGAGCAATCCGGCTAAGCTTCAAGACAGAAGCGCGCGAGAAGTGGCGAGTCCTCATCGACGAAGGGCGTCGAGGACACGTCTACCTCGTAACGCTCGGCGAAGATGTGACCCACGATCGGCTCAAGGAGATGGCGGAATCTCGCCTCGTCGTTTACGTGCCTTCGGCGATAAAGGAGGGTGACGAAGTGTTCAGGAAGAACTCTGCCTTGCGCCCTCTCGACGACCTGCCGCGAGACCTTCGACGCTACGTTCCTAGCCTCTAGGGCGGCTCAACACAAGGACGTACTCATTTGCCATTGTCTCGCCAGTGTGGCCGGCTATGTTGCTAGGCGAATTTCGTAGTGGCATGACCTTGTTCGGAATGCCCCTAACGATAGTATCTTCGTGGACAAGCCCGCACTCGTTTTCGAATAGCTCAGACAGGATCACGTCGGTCTCCAAGCGAACGCCCTTCACGGTTCGGTTTCCGACCACGACACAAGCCCGCGCGCCTGGCGACAGCGCCGCCGCGACGTTTCTGAATGCTGTGCAGAGGTCGTCGTAAAATGCCGAAACTTCGGCGGCCCGGCCCGCGTCCTTTGCCGCGATGTCCCTCAGGTGGCCAGCGAGAGTGGGGGACGCCGGAGGCGCCTTCGAGTCGGTCACAGGAGTGCCTCCTAACGAGTCTCGGTCGATTGAGTTCACTGCCTTCCGATCATATCCGAGCCAAGCGAGGGAAAGGCTTGAGAATTGCCCATACGCGACGGTCGTGCGACTGTCGCCGTACGGAGGGGAGGTAACGATCATGTCGTATTCCTCCTTCGGAATCGTTCCGGGAGTCCGTACATCCCCGGCCAGAACACGTGCTTGATGAATCGGGGTCGGGAGCATGGAAGCGAAATCTTCCATCCGGGCGACATTCCGAGTAGCGACGGCAGAAAATGTCGCGAGTACCTCGGGGTTCCAGTCCCCACGTTTCTCTTTCGGAATACGGAAGACCTTGTACTCATCCCGGCGAGTCCATGAGACGTGTCGTGCGGTCTCGGCCAAGCAAATTTCGAAGAATCCTTGATACGTCGGGCTGACGGACTGTATCGCGCGCCTCAGTCGTCCAAGACCCTGAATCGCACGGGGCGGGAACCAAGCTTCCAAATTTGGAAGATCGACCTCTGGCGGCGCGACCGGAAGACGATTGAATCGCGCTTCGACATCGAGCTTTGATTGATGGAGGCTTTCGGGGTCGAGCGGGGTGGCTTTGACCGTCGCAAGCCTCACGGCGAACGGGTTCAGATCGATGCCCACAGAATTCATGCCGTGAAGCATGGCCTCCACGAGGGCAGACCCAGACCCGCAGAACGGGTCCAACAGGTTTCCGGTGCCACCTACCGGGCCATACTCCGCAATCAGGCGACGAACTAGTGGCGCGACCATCATCGCTGGATAGCGAAAGATTCCGTGTGTTGCGTATCTCGTGTCTTGTCCGCGAAAGTCCCAGCTGGAGTCCGAACGTCGCCTCTCCCGAGGGTCCCTTTGCTTTGGGGCCCTCCCAACCCTAGCCGGGCTACGAGTCTTTGGGATGGCTAGTGCAGCCACTGGTGCTCCATAGACAGACCTCTGGACGGGTGGCGACCACTCGCGGGTAATTCAAGCGAGATTAAGGAGCTCCGGTTACGGTTCGAGCTGAGCCTGTTTCTCGGACCTACCGCCGGATAACTGTGGCTGTCACAGGGCAGAGCGACCCGATGCGTCAACCCTCGCGGCGCTCCGAGTTGGTGTCGCCCCGAGCGACGATAGCGTAGGCGAGGGCGAAGGACCGCTTGCGAAAGCCGAGTTCGAACGAGCCGGCTTCCAGCCACTCCCACCAGGGCGCCCCCAAGGCTATGGGAACGGCTCACAGTCTCCTGTAGTCTACGAAGCACGATCCTGGTTTCAAGAGGGGGTTCTCAGGCGGATTTCGGGACGCTATTCGTCGGTACCAACCCAGAATGTCAAGCGCAACGGACATTGCAACTCCGACGCCGGTCAAAGACACACTTCGATTCTTCTCAGGACCGCAGCCTCAAAGGGGGAATCTTCCCCTCCCCCTAGCCTAGATGTTCCCTGCCAGCGACCAGGCAGGAGTGGAAGCGGTACAAACACACCGACCGGCATCGAGCCGTTCCGGCGGAGCTAGGACCTTCACTCGGTCGACTGCGAGCGACCTTGATCGCTCGAGTGCCGCTTGAGCCAGCCTTGGATCGTAGCCAGCGCCTCCTCCAGAGACTCCCTGTCCCTCTTGATTTTCAAGTACACTCCGTCCGCTTGAAATGTCCGGTATCCCTGTTCGTGAGCCGCAAAGGTTGCTGACGAAGAGGACGCGGACCGCTCGCCATGGTCACCCGCCTGTGGATCGCTTTTCCAAGGTTCCGCCACTGAGCCAGGCTTGGACGGGCCTCCTTGAGATAGATATCGTTGGGCGTCCTTGTAGAGTCTCTCGACATCCGTCGATGCTCTCTCGATGTCCGCGAGAGGAGCTTGCGTCACATCTCTGAGAGTGGTTTTGAAATCAGCCTCGTGGAAACCGGTTCCGAGTCTCTCGAAGAGTGCGCTGAGCAAGCCGACTCGTCGGACTGCCTCCGCTCTCGCATGCGACTTGTCAGCCTCACTTAGAGGATGAGCTATCCTCTCGCCGAGGGAGGTAAGAGCGATAGTTCCTTTCGTGCGATCGATTAGTCCGTAGTATTTTGTCAGAGAAGAGACCTGATGGTAGAAGTACCCGGAATCAGGGCTCTTGAGCCCCATCACGGTGGCCAATCCATTCGCAGTCTTGACGCTCTCACGTCCAACTTTCTCGACGATCTCGAACGCCTTGCTCGCAGTCAGTTCAGGGTAATCCGACTTTCCTAGTCCTGGCATCCTACTTCAATCTCCTTTGGGTTGGTGTCTTCTGAATCGGCAAAGTCCATTCCTATGCTCCCGTGACCGCTGTCGTCGCGATCGGGGCGGCCGCCGGAGTAGAGGGGGAATCCGTCTCATTCAGTATGTCAATGTACGGCTTGTATGCGTACCGCCGATAGTGCCTCTGACCCGTGACTTCACGAAGGATGCCGAGGCTCTCGAGAGCGCCGACGAGCGTGTTAGCCGTAGGGAACGATGAATGAGTGATGCCTCGAACATCTTCCACGGACACTATGGGCCGAGCGAAGAGGCTCTCCAGCAAGGTGAGCGCCTTTGCAGCTCGACCCCCCATGAGTTTCGGGATGTCCTTTCGATGGGTCTCGCGAAGTCGCGCAATCTGATGAGCGGTGGCGGTCGCTTGGGTCGAGACGCGGGCGACCCCCTCGAGGAAAAAGGTCAGCCATCCCTCCCAGTCTCCCTCATCCCGGACCGCCTGAAGCCTTCCGGTGTACTCGTCCCTCCGCTGCCTGAAATGATGCGACAAGTAGAGGAGCGGCCGGCGGAGCGCGTTCTCTCGGGTGAGGAAGAGTGTAGTGAGCATCCGACCCACACGCCCGTTGCCGTCGAAAAAGGGGTGGATTGTTTCAAACTGAAAGTGGAGGAGGCCCGCCCTCGTCAGAAGAGGTATCTTGCTCTTCGAGTTCGTGAACGATTCTAGGTCGCCCATCAGGCGCGTAACTTCCCCGGGTGGGGGCGGGACGAAAGTCGCCTCTTCAATCGGGCAGTGTTTGTAGCCAATCCAAACCTGCTCGTTTCGGAACGAACCCGGGCGTCGCTCGCCTCCCCGCCCGCCGGTCAGGAGTACGCGATGGACGTCACGAACCAAATCGAGATCCACCCTGGCACCATGGTCGAGTCTATCCAGGCCAAGGTTGAGGGCGGCTACGTAATTCGCGACCTCGGCCACATCTTGGCCCGACGTAGCTGGTTCTGCGCCCGCCTCGTATTGGAGCAGGTCAACTAGCGTGGATTGGGTTCCTTCAATTTGACTTGAGAGGACCGCCTCCTTCCTGACGTACATGTAAACGAAGAGGTCGGCGTTGGGTAGGGTCTCGGTGATCGCATCCAGTCGCCCAAGGTTCCGTTCGGCCTCGGTCAGCGCCGCTACGTATTCGTCAGAGTTGGTGACAGGGGGTTCAGGCGGGAGTGCTTTGGGGAGGAATGTCCGGACTCCGTCCCGTAGTGGGACGTACTGGCCCGCGCGGCCCGGCTCGCCCATGGTCTTGAGCCCCCCAGTTCCCTTGATTGTGTCACCGCAATTAAAGTTGACTACCTATGGCACTTTAATTAAGAAACTGGTCTGAAAGGCTCCTTGAAACACTTGGCCCGAGCGCCTCGAGAGGAACCCCCCAATCCTCGACCGCGCCTGCCTGCGGGTCCTCCCATTTCGGCCCTCACGGAGTTGACTCGTGATCGTAGCCTCCCGGTCCGACCAGGTCGCAGGGTTCGGGTTCGTACGGCCGGGGCGCGAGGACATCCGACGGCGTCTAACTCCGGGGTCTGGTGCAACCATCATTTGCACGTGCAGGGGGCGCCCGGACACAGTTGGGTGGGCGTGTATGTTATACAAAACATATAATAGAGTTCGCGCCAGCGCTCTTCCATGGACCCCCTATTCGGAAGCGAGACCCGCGCTCGGGTTCTCGAGCAGCTGGCGTCGACTCCGCGTGCGCAGTCCGCGTACCGTATCGCCCGAGCGATCGGGGCCGAACCCATCCAAGTTCTCAGAATACTCAAAGGTCTGAGGGACCTGGCCGATCGATCCGAGAAAGGATGGGTGCTTACGAACGAACTGCTCCGCCATTTCCTGCGAGACCGGTCGACTCGCGAAGCCGAGAAGCTACGACTGGAGAAGGACGAGCTTCTCCTCTCCTTTGGACTCACGCCGAGCCGGAACCACGAACGCGCACAAGTTCGACCAGATCATCGGGTCCGCGCGTAAGCCCGAAGACCGAATAGCCTGGTTCGGCGCCCTCCTCGCGAAGGAGAGTCGCACCGAGGTGGAGATAGTCGGAGGTTCCGCAATCTCGATCTACCTCTCTTCGGCCGACCACGTTTCGCAAGACGTTGAGCTGGTCGGGAGGAGAGACCGAATCACTCCGATTCTCCGCCGATGGAAGTTTCAGGAAGTGGAGGGGAGAAGCCACCGGGCGTATTGGTTCAAGCGAGCAATTGGACTGGTCGATCTCGTGGGGGCAGGGGATCGTTCAGGCCTTCGCCCTCGCCGTCTGGTGACTCCGCACGGCCCCGTTCTGGTGAGCGCAGTTGAAGCGCTCATAGTGCGTCGCTTGACCCGGGCCCATCGTGAGAAGTCCAACGATCTGTTCAACCAGGCCGTCGAACTTGCGAGGCAAGAGGAGGTCGACTGGGAACACGTTGGATCGATGGCCCGGTACGAGGGAACTCTCACTCTGCTGAGAAAGCTTCGGAAGTCCGTTCGAAAACAATCGAGCGATGCTTGAGGTCGCTCTGCCCTAATCGCCGCGATCGCCCTTGCAACGGAAACTGCACCCGACCCGGAGGCAAGAGATGGGGCCCGG
>Ga0075426_10003310_pt1 | contig 11509 bp, 12 predicted proteins | sample SoiMethybrSBSTD5_FD_75304 | JGI IMG/M metagenome (GOLD analysis project Ga0075426, IMG submission 75304) | Bulk soil microbial communities from a Populus tree surrounding site in Tennessee, USA - Soil MetaG P. TD hybrid SBSTD5 | ecosystem: Environmental > Terrestrial > Soil > Tree plantation...
AGATGCCGTAGACGAGGAGCGGGCGCCTGCCGCGCAGCTTCTGGATATAGGTCGCCGCCGCAAAACAGTCGTCGGCGCCGAAGGCGATCGGCGCATTGTTGTCGCGCCCCTTCTCAGAGCGGCCGTAGCCCTCCATGTCGACGCACCAGGTGTCGTAGCCGCGGTGGGCGAAATACTCCATCACCGATGAATCCGGCCGGCCGGGCACGTCGAGATCGAACGTGGGCTGGCTCGCCATCGAGGAGCCGTGCACGAACAGCACGGTCCGCTTGGTCTTGCCCGGATCGCCGGCGCACTTGTTCCACAGGAAGAGCTTCACGTTGCCTTCCTTGGTGGTCCAGTGCTCGGTGCCGGCCAGGCGCGGCGCGGATTGGGTGGCAACGTCGTTCATGGTTGCAATCTCCGTGCGGGCGTCACTTGGCCGGTTCACTTGGCCCTGATGTCGTTCGCCTTGATGAGCTTCGCCCATTTGGCGATCTCGGATTCGATATGCGCGCCGAACTGCGCCGGCGTCATCGAATCGGGAAAGGCGTCCTGCTGCTCCCACGAGTCCTTGATGTCGGGGCGGGTGATGATCTTGTTGATCTCCCGGTTGAGCAGGTCGACGATCGGCTGCGGCGTGCCTTTGGGCACCATCATGCCGATCCAGATCGAGGCCTCGAAGCCGGGCACGCCGGCCTCGCCGAGGGTCGGCACGTCGGGCAGGGTGACCGACCGCCGGGTGCCGCTGGTGCCGAGCGCAACCACTTTGCCGGCCTTGATGAACGGCGCCATGGTGGGCACGGAGTCGAACATCATCTGGATGTTGCCGGCGAGGATATCGGTACGCGCACCGGTGCTGCCGCGGTAGGGCACGTGGACGATCTCGGTGCCTGTGAGGTTTTTGAACAACTCGCCCGCCATGTGGTAGTTCGAGCCGATGCCGGAGGACGCATAGTTGAGCGTACCCGGCTTCGCCTTGGCGAGCGCGATGAAGTCCTTCGCGGTGGTGACGCCGAGCCCGGGCGGGACGACCATCACCAGCTCGGAATGGAAGAGCTGCGCCACCGGAACGAAATCGCGCATCAGCTGGTATGGCTTGTCCCCGATGAGCGTCTCGTTGACGGTCTGGGTGGCCGAGATCATCAGCAGGGTGTAGCCATCGGGCGGCGACTTCGCGGCCACTTCGGTGCCGATCACCGTGCCGGCGCCGGGACGGTTCTCCATCACCAGGGGCTGCTTGAGCGCCTTGCGCAGCTCCTCGCCGAGCACGCGCGTGAAGACGTCGGTCGGGCCGCCGGCCCCGAACGGCACGATTACCCGGATCGGCCGGCTCGGATAGTCATCCGCATGGGCTGCGGACAATGTCATCGTCATGGCCGCGGCGAGCAGCCAGAGGGGCGAGAGGGCGCGCAAAAGGGCAGTCATTCCAGGCCGTCTCCGTTGTTGGGTTCCGCGCCGAAGGCGCCGGACTATTCTGATGGCGAGGAGCCATGTCAACGCGCGGCATGGCGACGCATGAGGCCGCCGACGTCCCCTCGGCCCGTCAGTGGGTCCCGAGCATCTGCCGCGCCTCGGCCGGCGTGGCGACATGGTCGCCGAGGACCTCGATGATCTTGGCCGCCTTCTCGACCAGGGCGGCATTGCTGGGCGCGAGCTGCCCCTTGCCGAGATAGATGTTGTCCTCGAGGCCCACGCGCACATGGCCGCCGAGCAGCACCGTCTGCGCCACCATCGGGAATTGATGGAGCGAGATGCCGAAGGCGAACCACGGGGAATTGGCCGGCAACAGGTTGCGCATGTAGGTCATGGCTTCAGTGGTCGCCGGCTGCCCCCAGGAGATGCCGAGACAGATCTGGAACATGCCCGGCGGCTTGATGTGGCCGGTTTCGATCATGCGCTTGGCCAGGAGCAGGTGGCCGGTCTCGAACACTTCGAGCTCGGGGACGATGCCGGCGTCGCGGATCGCGACCGCCATGTTTTCGAGAATCGAGGGCGTGTTGACGAACACGTACTGGCCCATGTTCATGCTGCCCATGTCGAGGCTGCAGATCTCGGGCTTGAGCTCGACGACGTGCTTCACGCGCTCGGCCGCCGTCTTCAGGTTGGTGCCGGGCCCGACTTTCAGGGGCTCCTCCGCGCCGGGCGCAAAGCGCGCGCCCGGACCGGTCGTGAGATTGATCACGACATCGGTTCCGCTCGAGCGGATACGCTCGAACACCTCCCGATAATGGGCGAGCTCCATGCTCGGGCGGGTGGTCTCCGGATCGCGCACATGGATGTGAACGATGGCGGCGCCCGCCTTGGCGGCGTCGATCGCCGACTGCGCGATCTGGGCGGGCGTGACCGGGACCGCCGGGTTCTTGCCCGGGGTGTCGGCGGAGCCGGTGACCGCGCAGGCGATGATGACTTTGCGTTGCATGAATTCTCCCCGGGATGCGTTCCGGCGCGCAATCTAGCCGCTTTCCGGCCCGGCCGGATACAGGGCTCCGCCGGGTGACGCGCGGGACATGCGTGCGCCGCGCGCACGGCGCAGTGGCCGCCCCAAGCGAATCGTCGCCCGCATGAAGCGAGCGGAACAGTCACGCACTGCCTACTTTCACCGCGTTCTGGTCGGCTTGCCACCTTTGGTGCACTGCGCTAAGCCTCCGGCCGCCCCGCCCGCGGAACGAATCTTACGGTCCGCCCTCCGATTGTGACGAGACCGGTAAGCCTTCGGCGCCGCGCGGTCGCAATGACTGCGAGGCGCGGGCGTTCCGGGGCACGGGATGCGAGGCTGTGGACGCCGATGAACGCGCTGTTGAATCCACTGTTCCAGGATTATCTTCCTTTGGTGATCTTCATCGCCATTGCGGCGGTGATCGTCCTCGCCCTGCTCGTCGCCCCGTTCATCGTTGCCTTCAAGCAACCCGACCCAGAGAAGCTGTCGGCCTACGAATGCGGCTTCAACGCCTTCGATGACGCGCGGATGAAGTTCGACGTGCGGTTCTACCTGGTCGCCATCCTGTTCATCATCTTCGACCTCGAGGTTGCCTTCCTGTTTCCCTGGGCGGTCGCCTTCAAGTCAGTCGGCGTGCTCGGCTTCTGGTCGATGATGGTGTTCCTTGCAGTTTTGACGATCGGTTTTATCTATGAGTGGCGGAAGGGAGCGCTCGAATGGGATTAGTCGAGCGCCCCACCCCCAAACATGGACATCAATAAAGGGAGCGCTCGAATGGCTTTGAGCGAGCGTCCTGCCGTCGCACCGGCGGCAACCGGCATCCTCGACCCGCGCACCGGCAAGCCGGTGGGTGCGGACGATGCCTTTTTCCTCGGCCTGAACGAGGAACTCTCGGACAAGGGGTTCCTGGTCACCGCCGCCGACGATCTGATCACCTGGGCGCGCACCGGCTCGCTCATGTGGATGACCTTCGGGCTGGCCTGCTGCGCGGTCGAGATGATGCAGGTCTCGATGCCGCGCTACGACGTCGAACGCTTCGGCTTTGCGCCGCGCGCGAGCCCGCGCCAGTCCGACGTCATGATCGTGGCCGGCACGCTGACCAACAAGATGGCTCCGGCGCTCCGGAAGGTCTACGACCAGATGCCGGAGCCGCGCTACGTGATCTCGATGGGATCCTGCGCCAACGGCGGCGGGTACTATCACTATTCCTACTCGGTGGTCCGCGGCTGCGACCGCATCGTGCCGGTGGACATCTACGTCCCGGGCTGTCCGCCGACGGCCGAGGCGCTGCTCTACGGCATCCTGCTGCTGCAGAGGAAGATCCGCCGCACCGGCACGATCGAGCGGTGAAGGGCGTGCATGATGACAAGCGAGCAGCTTGAGGACTTCGGCCGCAAGATCGCCGCCGCGCTTCCGGGTGCGGTCACCGGGCAGACCGTTGCCTACGGCGAGCTGACGATCGACGCGCGGGCCTCCGACATCGTGAAGGTCGTCACGCACCTGCGCGACGACCCGGCCTGCGAGTTCGTCAACATCATCGACGTGACGGCGGTCGACTGGCCGTCGCGCGAGAAGCGTTTTGACGTCGTCTACCATTTCCTTTCGCCCACCAAAAACGCGCGCATCCGGGTGAAGATCGAGACCGACGAGGCGACCCCGGTCGCCTCCATCACCGACGTCTTTCCCGGCGCCAACTGGTTCGAGCGCGAGACCTACGACCTCTACGGCGTGCTGTTCACCGGCCATCCCGACCTGCGCCGCCTCCTCACCGACTACGGCTTCCAGGGGCACCCGCTGCGCAAGGACTTCCCGCTCACCGGCTTCGTCGAGGTGCGCTGGGACGACGAGCAGAAGCGCGTGGTCTACGACAAGGTGCGGCTCGCCCAGGAATTCCGCAATTTCGATTTCCTGTCGCCCTGGGAAGGCACCGAGTACGTGCTGCCGGGCGACGAGAAGGCCAAGGGGTCGTGACATGAAGCCGACCCTCACGCCCGGGCTGACCCACCGCTTTGTGTATCGGGTGCCCGACAACAAGACGGTGCCGCATCTCTATCCCGAGGTGGCGGAGTTCCAGGCGATGCCGCGCGTGTTCGCGACGGGCTACATGGTCGGGCTGATGGAATGGGCCTGCATGCAGCTCATGGCGCCGCATCTCGATGCGGGCGAGGGTAGTCTCGGCGTGCATATCGACGTCAACCACACAGCCGCGACCCCGCCGGGGCTGACGGTGACCGTCGAAGTCGAATGCACCGACATCGCCGGCAAGCGGCTGTCGTTCAACGTCAAGGCGCACGACGGCGTCGACCAGATCGGCGCCGGACGTCACGAGCGCTTCGTGGTTGCGTGGGACAAGTTCAACGCGCGGACCGCCGAGAAGGCCGCCAAGGCGGCGGAGAACGTGTGATGGCCGAAACCGGGCTGCGCAACTTCACCATCAATTTCGGGCCGCAGCATCCGGCGGCGCACGGCGTGCTGCGCCTGGTACTGGAGCTCGACGGCGAGATCGTCGAGCGGGTCGATCCGCATATCGGACTCCTGCACCGGGGCACCGAGAAGCTGATCGAGTACAAGACCTATCCGCAGGCGATCCCCTATTTCGACCGGCTCGACTACGTCGCGCCGATGAACCAGGAGCACGCCTTCTGCCTCGCCGCCGAGCGGCTGCTCGGCATCGAGGTGCCGCGCCGGGCGCAGCTCATCCGCGTGCTCTATGCCGAGATCGGCCGGCTGCTCTCCCATCTCCTCAACGTGACCACGCAGGCAATGGACGTGGGCGCGCTCACGCCGCCGCTGTGGGGCTTCGAGGAGCGCGAGAAGCTCATGGTGTTCTATGAGCGCGCTTCCGGCAGCCGGATGCACGCCAATTATTTCCGCGTGGGCGGCGTGCACCAGGATCTGCCGCCGAAGCTGATCGACGACATCGAGGCGTTCTGCGATCCGTTCCTCAAGGTCTGCGACGACCTCGAGGAGCTGCTCACCGACAACCGCATCTTCAAGCAGCGCAACGTCGACATCGGTGTGGTGAAGCTCGCCGACGCCTGGGCGCTCGGGTTCTCCGGCGTGATGGTGCGCGGCTCGGGCGCCGCCTGGGACCTGCGCAAGGCGCAGCCCTACGAGTGCTACGCGGAGCTCGAGTTCGACATCCCGGTGGGCAAGAACGGGGACTGCTACGACCGGTACTGCATCCGCATGGAGGAGATGCGCCAGTCGGTGCGCATCATGAAGCAGTGCATCGCCAGGCTGCGCAGCCCGGACGGGCAGGGGCCGGTCAACGTCGCCAACAACAAGGTCGTGCCGCCGAAGCGGGGCGAGATGAAGCGCTCGATGGAGGCGCTGATCCACCACTTCAAGCTCTACACCGAGGGTTTCCACGTGCCGGCCGGCGAGGTCTATGCGGCCGTCGAGGCCCCGAAGGGCGAATTCGGCGTCTATCTCGTCGCCGACGGGACCAACAAGCCCTACAAGTGCAAGATCAGGGCGCCGGGCTTCGCACACATGCAGGCCATGGATTTCCTCTGCCGCGGCCACATGCTCGCCGACGTCTCCGCCATTCTCGGTTCGATCGACATCGTGTTCGGGGAGGTCGACCGATGAGCGTCCGCCGTCTTGCGCCGCCCGAGCTGCAGCCGAAGGAATTCGCCTTCACCAAGGCGAACCTCGCCTGGGCGAAGGAGCAGATGAAGAAATATCCGGAAGGCCGGCAGCAGTCCGCGGTCATCCCGGTGCTGTGGCGCGCCCAGGAGCAGCAGGGCTGGACGTCGCAGAAGGCGATCGAATGCGTCGCCGATCTGCTCGGCATGCCCTACATCCGGGTGCTCGAGATCGCGACCTTCTACACCATGTTCCTGCTCGACCCGGTCGGCAAGAAGGCGCACGTGCAGGTCTGCGGCACGACGCCGTGCCGGCTGCGCGGCGCGGACGAGCTGTTCAAGGTCTGTCACGAACGCATCCATCACGAGCCGTTCCACGTCTCGGCCGACGGCAATTTCTCCTGGGAAGAGGTCGAATGCCTCGGCGCCTGCGTGAACGCGCCGATGGTGCTGATCGGCAACGACACCTATGAGGACCTGACCGCGAAAAGCTTCGAGCGGGTGCTCGACGGTTTCGCGAAGGGCAAGCCCGTGAAGCCCGGACCGCAGATCGACCGTCAGTTCTCGGCCCCGATCGGCGGGGCGACCACGCTCAAGACCGTCAAGGCGTGACCATGCTCGACGACAAGGACCGCATCTTCAAGAATCTCTACGGCCAGGGCGACTGGGGCCTCAAGGGCGCGCGCAAGCGCGGCGCCTGGGACGGCACCAAGGCGATCCTTGCCCAGGGGCGCGATCACATCATCAACGAGATGAAGGCCTCCGGCCAGCGCGGCCGCGGCGGCGCCGGCTTCCCGACCGGCCTCAAATGGTCGTTCATGCCCAAACAGTCCGACCGGCCGCACTACCTCGTGGTGAACGCCGACGAGTCCGAGCCCGGCACCTGCAAGGACCGCGAGATCATGCGGCACGACCCGCATCTCCTGGTCGAAGGCTGCCTGATCGCCGGCTTCGCGATGGGCGCCCATACGGCGTACATCTATGTGCGCGGCGAGTTCATCCGCGAGCGCGAGCGCCTGCAGGCCGCGGTCGATCAGGCCTACGAGGCGAAGCTGATCGGCAAGAACAACGTCAACGATTGGGATTTCGACGTCGTCGTCCATCACGGCGCCGGCGCCTATATCTGCGGCGAGGAGACTGCGCTGCTCGAAAGCCTGGAAGGCAAGAAGGGCCAGCCGCGCCTCAAGCCGCCGTTCCCCGCCAATGTCGGCCTCTATGGCTGCCCGACCACGGTCAACAACGTGGAGACGATCGCGCAGGTGCCGGACATCATGCGGCGCGGCGCCGCCTGGTTCGCCTCGATCGGCCGGCCGAACAACACCGGCACCAAGCTCTATTGCATCTCCGGTCACGTCGAGAAGCCGTGCAACGTCGAGGAGGCGATGGGCGTCCCGCTGCGCGAGCTTTTGGAGACGCATGCGGGCGGCGTGCGCGGCGGCTGGGATAATCTGCTCGCCGTGATCCCGGGCGGCTCGTCGATGCCGCTGGTGCCGGCCCCGCTGTGCGGCGACCTCAAGATGGACTTCGACGGGCTCGCCGCAGTGAAGTCCGCGCTGGGCACCGCCGCGGTGATCGTGATGGACAAGTCGACCGACATCGTCGGCGCGATGGCCCGCATCTCTTACTTCTACAAGCACGAGAGCTGCGGCCAGTGCACGCCGTGCCGCGAGGGCATGGGGTGGATGTGGCGCGTGCTCACCCGCATGGCGGAAGGGCGCGCCCATAAGCGCGAGATCGACATGCTGTTCGACGTCACCAAGCAGATCGAAGGCCACACGATCTGCGCTTTTGGCGACGGCGCGGCGTGGCCGGTGCAGGGCCTGCTGCGGCACTTCCGGCCCGAGATCGAGCGGCGCATCGACCAGTATGCGGCGAACCCGCATCCCGAGCCGGTGCCGGTCGCGGCGGAATAGAGGAGATCGTGATGGCAACGATGCAAGCCCTGGGGCGCGTCATCAGGTTGCTGGCGCGGCTGGACATGACGCTCGGCGTCGCCATGACGGCGGTCCTGCTCGCATGCCTGACGCTGCACTGATGTTTCGAAACGAAGATGTGACATGAGCAAGCTCATCGTCGACGGCAAGGAAATCGAGGTCCCGCCCGAGTACACGCTCTTGCAGGCGTGCGAGGCGGCGGGCGCGGAGATTCCACGCTTCTGCTTCCACGAGCGGCTCTCGATCGCGGGCAACTGCCGCATGTGCCTGGTCGAGCTCAAGGGCTCGCCCAAGCCGGTGGCGAGCTGCGCCTGGGGCGTGCGCGACTGCCGGCCCGGCCCGAAGGGTGAGCCGCCGGAGGTCTTCACCAAGACCAGGATGGTCAAGAAGGCGCGTGAAGGCGTGATGGAGTTCCTGCTCATCAACCATCCGCTCGACTGCCCGATCTGCGACCAGGGCGGCGAATGCGACCTGCAGGACCAGGCCATGGCCTACGGGGTCGACCACACCCGCTTCCAGGAGAACAAGCGGGCCGTCGAGGACAAGTACCTCGGCGCGCTGGTCAAGACGTCGATGAACCGCTGCATCCAGTGCACGCGCTGCGTCCGCTTCGCCACCGAGGTCGCGGGGGTGCCGGAGCTCGGCGCGATTGGCCGTGGCGAGGACATGGAGATCACGACCTATCTCGAGCGCGCCATGGTGTCCGAGCTGCAGGGCAACGTGGTCGATCTCTGCCCGGTCGGCGCGCTCACCTCGAAGCCCTACGCCTTCGTGGCCCGGCCGTGGGAGCTCGGCAAGACCGAATCGATCGACGTCATGGACGCGCTCGGCTCGGCGATCCGGGTGGACACCCGCGGCCGCGAGGTGATGCGCATCCTGCCGCGCATCAACGACGACGTGAACGAGGAGTGGATCTCCGACAAGACCCGCCACGTGGTGGACGGGCTGCGCGTACAGCGGCTCGACCAGCCCTATGTGCGCACGGGAGGGACGCTCAAGCCGGCCACGTGGAGCGAGGCCTTCGGGCGTATCGCCGGCGCGCTCAGGCCCGTCGACCCGGCGCAGGTCGGGGCCATCGCGGGCGATCTCGCGAGCGTCGAGGAGATGTTCGCGCTCAAGGACCTGATGACGCGGCTCGGTTCGAAGAACATCGACTGCCGCCAGGCGGGCGAGGCGTTCGATCCGCGCTGGGGACGGGCGAGCTACCTGTTCAATGCGACCGTCGCCGGCATCGAGAAGGCCGACGCGCTGCTGATCGTCGGCGCCAATCCGCGCCGCGAGGCGGCGGTGCTCAATGCCCGCATCCGCAAGCGCTGGCGCGCTGGCCCGTTCGCGATCGGCGTGATCGGCGAGCACGCGGACCTGACCTATCCGTACCAATACCTCGGCGCAGGACCCGAGACGCTGGCAGAGCTCGCGGCGGGACGCGGCGATTTTGCCGGCATTCTCAAGGAGGCCAAGAACCCCCTGATCCTCCTCGGCACCGGAGCGCTGGCGCGCCGCGACGGCGCCGCGGTGGCGGCGATGGCGGCCCGCGCCGCGATGGCGCTCGGCGCCGTCAAGGACGGCTGGAACGGCTTCTCGGTCCTGCACCACGCGGCGGCCCGGGTCGGCGGGCTCGATATCGGCTTCGTGCCGGGCGAGGGCGGGCGCAGCGCCGCCGCGATGGCGGCTGCGGGCGCGCTCGACGTGCTCTTCCTGCTCGGCGCCGATGAGATCGACGTCGCGCCCGGGGCCTTCACGGTCTACATCGGCACGCATGGCGACCGCGGCGCTCATCGCGCCGACGTCATCCTGCCGGGGGCGACCTACACCGAGAAATCCGGCCTCTACGTCAACACCGAGGGCCGGGTGCAGCTCGCAGATCGAGCCGGCTTCCCGCCGGGCGATGCACGCGAGGACTGGGCGGTCCTGCGCGCGCTCTCCGACGTGATCGGCCACAGGCTGCCGTATGACTCGCTCAACGCCTTGCGGGCGAAGCTGTTCGCGGAGCATCCGCATCTCAAGCGGATGGACTCGATCGCGGCCGGCAACCCGGCCGACGTCGAGGCGCTCGCCGCGCGGGCGGGCAAGCCGGACAAGGCCGCGTTCCGCTCGTCCGTCCAGGACTTCTATTTCACCAATCCGATCGCGCGCGCGTCCGCCGTGATGGCCGAATGCTCGGCGATCGCGGAAGGCGCGACCCGCGCGGCCGCGGAGTGAGCATGGGCGACTTCTGGACCAACGATTTCGGGCCGCTCTGGGCGAACTATCTCTGGCCGCTGCTGGTCATTGCGTTCGAGAGCCTCGTGCTGCTCGTGATCCTGCTCGTCGCCATTGCCTTCATCCTGCTGGCGGACCGCAAGATCTGGGCGGCGGTGCAGATCCGGCGCGGCCCGAACGTAGTCGGCCCCTGGGGCCTGCTGCAGTCGTTCGCCGACATGCTCAAGTTCGTATTCAAGGAGCCAGTCATTCCGGCGGGCTCGAACAAGGGCCTGTTCGTGCTCGCGCCGCTGGTCTCCTGCGTGCTGGCGCTCGCCGCCTGGGCGGTGGTGCCGGTCAACGCCGGCTGGGTGATCGCCAACATCAATGTCGGCATCCTGTACGTCTTCGCGATCTCATCGCTGGGCGTCTACGGCATCATCATCGCGGGCTGGGCCTCCAATTCGAAATATCCGTTCCTCTCCGCGTTGCGCTCGGCCGCGCAGATGGTCTCCTACGAGGTCTCGATCGGCTTCGTCATCATCACGGTGCTGCTCTGCGTCGGCTCGCTCAATCTCTCCGCGATCGTCGCGGCGCAGGATACCAAATGGGGGCTGCTCGGCTGGTACTGGCTGCCGCTCTTTCCGATGTTCATCATCTTCTTCATCTCGGCGCTCGCCGAGACGAACCGGCCGCCGTTCGACCTGGTCGAGGCCGAGTCGGAGCTCGTCGCCGGCTTTATGGTCGAGTACGGCTCGACGCCTTACGTCCTGTTCATGCTCGGCGAGTACGTGGCGGTCTGCACCATGTGCGCCATGCTGACCATCCTGTTCATGGGCGGATGGCTGTCGCCGATCCCATTTGCTCCGTTCACCTGGGTGCCCGGCGTGATCTGGTTCACCCTCAAGGCGCTGTTCGTGTTCTTCATGTTCGCGCTGGTGAAGGCCTTCGTGCCGCGCTACCGCTACGACCAGCTGATGCGGCTCGGCTGGAAGGTCTTCCTGCCCATCTCGCTCGCCATGGTGGCGATCGTGGCGGGTGTTCTGCAATTTGCGGTGTTCGACTCCGGGGCGCGGTCCGAGGTCCGCCCGGCCGCCGCCCTGACCGATCGCGTCCCGCCGAAGTGAGGATGCCATGAGACTGGATCAAGCCGCGCGGGCGATCTTCCTGAAGGAGTTCTTTCAGGCGATCGTTCTGTCGATGCGGTACTTCTTCAAGCCAAAGCCGACCCTCAACTATCCGTTCGAGAAAGGGCCGATCTCGCCCCGCTTTCGCGGCGAGCATGCGCTGCGCCGCTATCCGAACGGCGAGGAGCGCTGCATCGCCTGCAAGCTGTGCGAGGCGATCTGTCCGGCGCAGGCCATCACCATCGAGGCCGGCCCGCG
>Ga0075426_10003313_pt1 | contig 11506 bp, 6 predicted proteins | sample SoiMethybrSBSTD5_FD_75304 | JGI IMG/M metagenome (GOLD analysis project Ga0075426, IMG submission 75304) | Bulk soil microbial communities from a Populus tree surrounding site in Tennessee, USA - Soil MetaG P. TD hybrid SBSTD5 | ecosystem: Environmental > Terrestrial > Soil > Tree plantation...
AGCTCCGATCATGTTCGACACACCGGAAGCCGATCGGGTTTTGACCACGCTGCAGGTGTTTCCACCCGACAACCCGTGGAACGAGAACATCGCCGATCGCCCGGTCGCCCCGACGTCGGACGCCATCATTCGCAGCATCGGGCGCGATCAGCCGCTCGGTTTCAATCTCGACATGAACTTCGTCATCGTGCCGCCGAACCAGCCGCGCGTGCCGGTTCGCGTCCTGCTCTATCCGGAGGAATCAGATCCGGGACCGTTCCCGATTCCCGACACGGCGCCGATTGAGAACTGGCCGTTGAGACACAACGAAGATGCGGGCGCGCTGCCGAAGCCGGGCATGACGCTCGCGCTGTTTCAGCGCGAGGGATCGGGCGATCGCCATCTGATCGTGGTCGATCCGCTCAACGGCCGGCTGCACGAGTTCTACCAGGCTCGGCGCACGGATCACGGCTGGCAGGCGTCACAGGCGTCCACCTTCGATCTCACGTCGAACCGGTTGCGCCCCGAGCGATGGACGTCAGCTGACGCCGCGGGCCTGCCGATTTTTCCCGCCGTCGTCCGATACGACGACGTGGCGCGCGGCGTCGTGCGGCACGCCATGCGCGTCACCGTTCGCCGCACGCGCCGGGAGTACGTCTATCCGGCGCGCCACTTCGCCAGCCGGGAAACCGACGCGTCGCTGCCGCGCATGGGCGAGCGGCTCCGCCTGCGGCGCGACTTCGATGTCTCCGGCTTTCCACCGCACGCGCAAGCGATCCTGCGAGGACTGCAGACGTACGGCATGCTGGTCGCCGACAACGGCGCCAACTGGCTCCTCTCGATCGCGCCAGACCGTCGAATCGAGGGACTCGACTCGCTCGCGCGAGTCAAAGGATCCGATTTCGAAGTGGTGGTGCCGACCGGTCCGGCGCGCGCGGCCGACGAGGTTCGCGTGGCGACGGGAACACTGGAAGGAATCGCCGGCAACGCGCCGGGCATTCGAGCCTTTCTCGGCATTCCGTACGCCGCCCCGCCGATCGGCGCGCGCCGCTGGAAGGCGCCTGAAGCCGCGCCCCCGTGGACCGGCGTCCGCAAGGCCGATACGTTCGGGAGTCGCTGCGTGCAGACGACCCCGTTTCCCGACATGATCTTCCAAAGCGCCGCCGAGAGCGAGGACTGCCTCTCTCTCTCGGTCTGGACGCCGGCGAAGACGTCGGCGGAACGGCTGCCGGTGATGGTCTGGATTCATGGCGGCGGCTTCTTCTCGGGCGCCAGCGACGAGCATCGCCACGACGGAACCGCGCTCGCGTCCAAAGGTGTCGTGCTCGTCGAGCTGAACTATCGACTCGGCATTCTGGGATTCTTCGCGCACCCCGCGCTGTCGGCCGAATCCGATCATCATGCCTCGGGCAATTACGGCTTGCTGGATCAAGTCGCGGCCCTTCGTTGGGTCCACGAGAACATCGCCGCCTTCGGAGGCGATCCCGCGCAGGTCACGATCTTCGGCGAGTCCGCCGGGTCGTTCTCCGTGAGCGCGTTGATGGCGTCGCCGTTGACCCAGGGCCTGTTCGCCCGGGCCATCGGCGAAAGCGGCGCGTATTTTTCCAGCACCACGTTGCCGCTCAGCCGCCTGGCCGCTGCCGAAAAGCGGGGTGTCGATCTCGCGGCGCGGGTGGGCGCCGCGTCGATTGCCGATCTTCGCGCCATGCCGGCGGCGGAGATCATCAGAGCCGCGGGCGCGGAGGCGAGGTCGTACGCGCCGATCATCGACGGCGACATGCTCGCCGACGATCCGTGGAACGTCTTCGCCGAGGGAAAGCAGCGACGCGTGCCGCTCCTTGCCGGCTGGAACTCCGCCGAGCTCAAGCCGCCGCCGACGACCGCTGAGGCTTTCAAGGCGCAGTTGAAATCGCGGTTCCCGAACGATGAAGCCGCGGCGCTCGCCGCCTATCCGGCAGACTCCGACCGCGAGGCCAGCCTGTCGGCGGTCGCTCTGGCGAGCGATTCGTTCATCGGCTACGGCACCTGGAAATGGATTGAGACCCACGCCGCGACGGGACAGTCGCCCGTGTATCGGTATCTCTTCGATCAGATTCTCCCAACCGCAAACGGCGCCCCCGCCGCGAACGATCCCGGCGCTGCGCACGCGACCGACATCGAGTTCGTGTTCAACACGCTCGATTCACGCAAGCTGGCATGGCGCGCCGACGATCGCCGCGTCGCCGACATGATGGGATCGTACTGGACCAACTTCGCGAAGACTGGCAATCCAAACGGCGCAGGGTTGCCGGCGTGGCCCACATGGAAAGCCGGCGGTGGCGGTCAACTGCTGCGCATCAACGCGAACGCCCGGACCGAGGATGAACAGCATCGCAACCGCTATGAATTTCAGGATGCGGTCGAGCGAAACAGGCGCGGAAAGTAAGGCGTTTGGTGGATGGACGCCGAATTGAAGCGACGCTGGTCCTTCTCATCCTTGGAGTCGAAGGCACGTTCTTTCACCCCGGTCAGTGGAACCAGAATGCAAAGCTCGCCGCGACCGTGGCCTTTGTCGAACCGGGCACTCCGTATACGGGAACGTTCAGAATCGATGGCCTCAAGGATGGCGCGCGATTGTCCACCGGCGACTGGGCGGAATCGCGTGGAGCCTTTTACTCGAACAAAGCTCCCGGCGTATCGCTGCTGGGCATCGTTCCGTATTTCCTCTTGTACTATGCGGAACGATCGGCAGGACGCGATCCGACGACCCTCGAGCTCACCCAGATCAACGCCTTCGCGCTGAACCTGTGGATCTCGGTGTTCTGGAATGTCGTGGCGGCGCTGGCGCTGCTCCGAAGGCTGCCGCGGCTTGGTGTTCATTCCATCGAGGGGGCGGCGGTTGTCGCGTTGGTCTATTCGTTCGCGACGCTGGTGCTCCCGTTCGGCTGCTCGGCGTGGGGTCATTCGACGGCGGCCGCCTTCATCACGCTTGGAACGCTCGACGTGGCGGAGGGTTCACGTACGCGTTGTCTCCTGGGAGGCCTGTGGTTGGGAATGGCGGCGTTGACCGAGTACCTTGCGGCCGTGTCGTTGCTGACGGCCGCGATCTTCGTCCTGTCCGGCTCTGACAGGGCGGAACGCTTGTGGAAACTCGCAGTCGGCAGCGCGCCGCCAGTCGTCATCCTCTTGATGTATCAAGAATTCTTGTTCGGGAGCTACTTCACTCCCGCTGCGTCGCTGTCGAACCAGCCATTCCTGCAGCCAGGAAAGATCGCCGGGCTCTTCGGCGTCCCGAATCCGGAGAGCCTGTTCCGCCTGCTGTTCGGACCCGGACGGGGCGTGTTCTGGCAGATGCCGGTCCTGCTCGTGTCCGTCTTCGGCGTCGTGTCGTGGTATCGACGTCGCGCCTTTCTGGCGTTCGCGCTGGCCAACATCGCTCTTTATGCCCTGTCGATCTCCGCGATGGATGCGTATCAGGGCGGCGTGACGACATCCATGCGGTACATGATCGTCGCGCTGCCGTTCTTCTGCATACTCCTGCCCGACCTCCGCGCGTTCGCCTACCGGAGGACGTTCCTGCTGCTCTTCGTCATCAGCGCCGCGAACATGTTCGTCCTCGCCGCCACGAGCACGATGTACGCGTCCGAATTCCCGCTTTCTCAGTTTGCGTATCCAGACTTCTGGCGGGGCAACGTGGCATTCAATCCGTTGCTCGCTCGGATCGGCGTGCGCGGGGCCGTTCCGGCCTTTGCGATTGCCGCCACAGGCGCGTTCGCACTCGGATCGCTGCTCAGGACTGTGCTGATGAACCGTCGCCGGAGTCCCGAAGGCGCACGCTCTTGATGAAATGCCCGCGCCATCGATGACCGAGATCAGCGCGGTGCGATTCGTCGATCGCGATGCGTCGACGCGCGAGATGGTCGAGCGCGCGGTCGATGACGCACGGGCAGAACGATCTCAAAACTGGCGCTCACCAACCTCGTCAGAAACTGCTCCAAAACGGCACACGAAAAACATGCCGCTCTATGCTGAAGGTCCCCACTTTGTGGGCATGACCGGTCCTGCGCGACGCTGATAGACTCCTAATTTATCAACGATTTAGCGGAATACGTACCTCGAGGCACCGGGATCGGCCGAGTTCCGGCATTCTGGTTGCCTTAGGACGAGGCTGTGTCATTACAGTCCTTTGTTGTCATAAACAGTCCTAATACGAGAGAGGCGGCTCTCGACCTCTCTCTCCCCATGATCGACGCGCTCGCACGTGCAATGACCGCGCGCGACGGCGACACGCACCGGCATTCGCAGCGCGTCCAGCGCTACGCCGGCGCGCTCGCCCGCGAGGCCGGGATCACCGATTACCCGACGCTCGAAGCGATTGACGTCGCCGCGCTGCTGCACGACGTCGGAAAACTCGGCATTCCCGATCGCGTGCTGCACAAGCCCGGGCCACTGACGGCGGGCGAATACGACCAGGTGAAGCAGCACGTCATCATTGGCTCCGATCTTCTGTCGGCGGTCGCGTTCCCGAGCTCGCTCGCGCTCATCGTGCGGCATCACCACGAGAACTGGGATGGCACCGGCTACCCGGACGGTCTCGAGGCGCAGACGATTCCGCTTGGCGCGCGCATCCTCGCGATCGTCGACTGCTACGACGCGCTCACCTCCGATCGTCCGTACCGCCGCGCGTTGTCGCATGGCTGCGCCGTGGCGATGATTCACGAGCGCCGCGGGACGATGTACGACCCCGACATCGCGGACGCATTTCTCCGGATCGTTCAACGCCTGCATGCGGAGCCCGCAACCGAGAGCGCCCGCAGGCCACAGACACGAACGACTGCACTCTGGTTAGAAGCGAGGGCGGTGTGAGAAGGCGGAAAAGCGACAATCCGACCTTTCTGACGCTGCCAGCCGCGGCGCGTGTCTACGTGGGCGTGGTCGTCGCGGCCGGAGCAGGCTGTCTGATCGCAGCGGCGCTGCAGCTCCATCTCCAGCATGCCGGTCTCTTCACGATCCTGCTGGGGCTCGCCATCGTCACCTCGACCGCGAAGATCGAGTTGCCGCTCGGCCGCAGCCAGTCGACTCTCTCGCTGTCGCACGCGGTGAATTTCTGGGCGCTGTTCGCGCTCGGACCGGCCGATGCGACGTGCATCGCCACCGTGAGCGCCTGGGCGCAATGCACCTTGCGGGCCGGCGGACGAAACGCGCTGCACCGCATCGTCTTCAGCATCGCGTCGTTGACGGTGACCGTCTGGGTCGCCGGTCTGCCGCTGGCCCTTCTCGCGGGCCCGGATGCCTCGAGCTTCGCGACGCTCGTTCGCACGGCCGCGGTGGTGGCGCCGTTCTATTTCTTCATCAACACGGCGCTGGTCGCCGGGGCGATCGCGCTGTCGACGCGACAGCCGGCGGCGCGCGTCTGGCAGCGCAATTTCGTGTGGAGCGCGCCCAGCTATCTGGCCGGCGCAGCGCTGGCGGCGATTGCGACCGCAGCGTCGGCGCGTGGATGGTCCGGATGGCTGGCGCTGCTCGCGGTGCCGCTCTACCTGGTCTTCCGGAGCTATCACACCGTCGTCGCGAGGCTGCGGGAAGAGCAGGATCAAACGCATCGCGCGATGGAAGTGCAGCTCGCGACCATCGAAGCGCTCGCGCTCGCGATCGAAGCCAAAGCGGGCTGCACGCCCGAACACATCCGGTCGATCCAGCAGTACGCGGCGACGCTCGCCGAAGCGGTCGGCCTCTCCGACAGCGAGGTGCAGGCGGTCCGGACGGCGGCGTTGCTGCACGACGTGGGCAACATGGCGGTGCCCGAGCACATCCTGTCGAAACCCGAGGCGCTCACGCCTGAGGAATTCGAGCGCGTCAAGATTCATCCGCGGGTCGGCGCGGAGATCCTCCGCAACGTGCCGTTCGGCGCGCCGGTCAGCGAGCTCGTGCTCTGTCACCATGAGCGATGGGACGGCCTGGGCTATCCGGCAGGGCTGCGGGGCGAAGATATCCCGGTCGGCGCGCGCATCCTCGCCATCGCCGATTGTTACAGCACGCTCCAGGCCGACCGTCCGTACAGGCCGGCGCGCAGCGAAGAGGCGGCGATCGCCGTGCTGCGCGAGCACGCCGGGACTGCGTTCGACCCGACGCTGGTGGAGATGCTGCTCGCGCGCCTGTATGGCTCGACGCCGGCGCTCACGGACGCGCCGATCCAAGGGGCGTGGAACAACACGGAAGGGCTCGCGCTGCAGGACATCGCGGGCGCGCATCGCGAAGAGCAGACCCTCTACGAGATCGCGCAGGCGCTCGGCTCGAGCCTCGGCGTCGCCGAGGCGATGGCGCTGATTCACGACAAAGTCAGCCGTCTCGTGCCGTTCGTGACGTGCGCACTGTTCCTCGGCGATGACAACGAAGGCTATGTGTGCCGATACGCGCACGGTCCCGGCACCGAAGCGCTGTTCAAGTGGACGCCGAAATCCTGGAGCGAGCTCTCGCTCAGGCTGCCGTCGTGCGCCGACGGCCGTGGCGCGCATGGTGAGGATCTGACGTCGTTGCTGCCGTGTCCGCTGATGTTCGAAGGACGCCTGATCGGCGGCCTCGTCATCTACCATACCGTTCCGGGCTGCTTCACCGACGAACATCGTCGCGTGCTGGGCCGCGTGAGCGAGCAGGCCGCGGCCGTGATCTACAACTCGACGCGCTTCGAGCAGACGCAGCACGAGTCGCATACCGATCCGCTGACCGGCCTGCCAAACCGCCGATCGCTCGATCGGCAGTTCGAGACCGGGCTGGCGCATGCCGGGCGCAACAAGACGAGCGTCAGCGTCGTCGTCCTCGACCTCGATCGCCTCAAGGAGATCAACGACACCTACGGCCACGAGGCGGGCGATCGCGCGCTGCGCACGGTCGGCAACGTGCTGCGCTCGACGGTCCGCCAGAGCGATCTGTGCGCGCGCTTCGCGGGCGACGAGTTCATCGTGGTGTTGTGGGACTGCAGCCCCGAGCACGAAACGCGCCGGGTCTCAGAGATTCAGAACGCGGTGAGCGCGCATCCCTTCGAGCCGCGGCCTGGCGTCCGCGTCTCGCTCTCCATCAGCGCCGGACCGGCCCGCTTCCCCGTCGACGGCAACACGTTCGAAGAGCTGCTTTCGGCGGCCGACGAGCGGATGTACCGCGACAAGGCCGGCCGTCGCTCGCGGAACTCCGGCCGTCACGCACTGACCCAAGCCGAGCGCGCGTAGTTCGTACATCGGTTGCGATCCGCTATTACGCCTGAAGGCGCGTGCTATAGTCCGCGGACGCGCATGGGGCTCATCGGTCTCTTCTACCCCTGGGGACTCCTCTTGCAGGCCGTGGCGATTCTCCACTTCCTCCGCCGCCGGCCTGATACCTACTGGCTCTGGATCATCCTGTTTGGCGGCGGTCTCGGGGCGCTGGTCTACATCGTTGCGGAGGTCGTCCCCGATGTGGATCTGCTGCGCGCCTCGCTCGAGCGGCGATCGCGCCGCAATCGAATCCTTCAGCTCGAGGCGATCATTCTCGAGAACCCCGCAATCGGCAACCATGAGGAGCTCGCCGATCTGTATCTCGAGAACGGCCGGTTCGCGCGCGCGCGCGAGCTGTACGACAAGGTCATCGCCACCCTGCCCGATTCGCTCGATGCCTTCTATCGCCGCGGGCTCGCCGAGCTCGCGCTGGAAGACTTCACCGCCGCCCTCGCGGATCTGGAACACGTCGTCTCGACGGATCCGAAGTACGATTTTCATCGGGCGATCGCGCTCCTCGCGCACGCGCATGCGCGCGCCGGTGATCCGAAGCGGGCCGACGAGCTGTTCCAGCGGGCAACCGCCATCTCCACGCTGTCGGAGACGTACTACAACTACGCCTCGTTTCTGGCAGCGCAGCAGCGCACGTCCGAGGCCCGAGACTGGGCGCAGCGGATCCTCGCCAAGAAACCGACGATGCCGCGCTATCTGCGCAGGCGGGAGCGGCCGTGGTTCCGGAAGGCCAACGCCCTGCTCAAGCAACTGAACTGATGCTGCCGCTGGCCATCGCGCTCACGGTGTTCGCGTCAGGCCCCGATCTCTCGAGCCTGGAAGCGAAATTCGATCGCATCGTGCGCGCGGCGCGTGGTGAGGTCGGCGTCTCGCTGATTCATGTCGAGTCGGGCGCGCGGCTTGCCATTCACGGCGATCAGCGCTTTCCAATGGCGAGCGTGTACAAGCTGCCGATTGCGTTGGAGCTCCTGGCCCAGGTGTCACAAGGCGCGCTGACGCTGGATCGTCAGGTGCCGATTCTCGCGAGCGACATCCGGGCGTGCTGCACGCTGTCGCGGCGCCATCCGAACGGCGGCGTGACGCTCAGTGCGGGCGAATTGCTGGAACTGATGATCGTCGAGAGCGACAACACGGCGGCCGACGCCGTGCTGAAGCTGGTGGGCGGCCCGCCGGTGGTCGAGCGCCGGCTGCGGGCGCTCGGGTTCGACGGGATCAACGTGAACCGCTACGAAGGCGACATCGCGTTCGAGATGGACGGCGTGCTGAATCCGCCGCCGCAGGCGCAATGGACGCTGGAGCTCCAGCGCCGCCTGATCGCGGAGGTCCCTCCCGCCGCGCTGCGCGCCGCGCGCGTGCGCTACACCCGGGATCCGCGCGACACGGCGACGCCCGACGACATGGCGCGATTTCTCGCGCGGCTGCAATTGGGCAACCTGCTGCCGCGCGCGCCGACCGATCTGCTCCTCGACCTCATGGCACGCGCCAAAACGGGTCCGCATCGCATCAAAGCGCTGCTGCCGCCCGACACGTCGGTGGCGCACAAGACCGGCACCACCGACGTGGTGATCAACGACGTCGGGATCGTCACGCTGCCGGACAACAGCGCCACCGGCGGGCACCTCGTGCTGGCGGCGTTCGCAATGAACGGCGGGCGCGTGACGGCGATGCAAAAGACGATCGCGCAGCTCGCCGGCGCCGCGTTCGAATGTTTCACCGGCCGGCCGCTGCCGCCGCCCGAGAAGCCGAAACCGCCGCCCAAAAAAAAGCGCGTCAAGCGGCGTTGACGCAAGTACCCTCTCCAGCCATGCGACGACTCATCTTGTCAGCACTCGCCGCCGCGGCTGCGACGCTGACGGCGCAATCCCCCCAGACCCCGACGACCCGCGTGCCGCGATTCACCGTCGTCGAGGCGACGATTCGCGAGATGCAGCGCGCGATGCAGGATCACCGCGTGACCTCCCGCGAGCTGGTGACGCAGTATCTGACACGGATCGCGCTGTACGAGAAGCGCATCAACGCGGCGATCGCGATCAACCCGCGCGCGCTCGACGAAGCCGATGCGCGTGACGCGGAGCGGGCACAAGGGCGTGCGCGCGGGCCGCTGCACGGCATTCCGATCGCGCTCAAGGACAACATCCACACCATCGATCTGCCGACGACGGGCGGTGCGCTGGCGTTCGCGACCTTCACACCGCCCTACGATGCGACGCTCACGAAGAACCTGCGCGACGCGGGCGCGATCATCATCGCCAAGACAGTCCTGACCGAGCTCGCCAACTGGGTCGCCGGTGCGCCGACGCCGATGCCCGGCAACTACAGCGCCGTGGGCGGCTTTGCGTACAACCCGTACGATCCACGTCCCGATCCCCGCGAGCCGACCAACGACGGCCGTCCGCTGCTCAGCACCGGCGGATCGAGCTCGGGCGCGGGAACGGCCGCGAATTTCTGGGCGGCCAACGTCGGCACCGACACCGCCGGCTCCGTCGTCAATCCCGCAGCGCTCACGATGCTCGTTGGCATCAGGCCGACGACGGGCCGGATCAGTCGCCACGGGATCATGCCCATCACCCTCGACCAGGACACCGCCGGTCCGATGGCGCGGACGGTCGCCGACGCCGCGATCCTGCTCGGGGCGCTCGAAAGCCCGTCGCCTGACCCTGACGATTCCGCAACGACGCGATGCACGCCACCCGCGGGTCGCGATTACACGAGGTTCCTGAAGGCTGACGGCCTGCACGGCGCGCGCATCGGCATCCCGCGCGCGTTCTACTACGAGCGGCTGACCGTGCCCACTGAAAAGGCTCCGCGCGGTGGCTTGAACGACGCGCAGGCCAAGCTGATGGCCGAGGCGATCGACGTCTTGCAGCGTGAAGGCGCGGTGGTCGTCGATCCGGCGAACCTGCCGAGCGTCACGGATTCGGATCCAGCCGGCAACATTCTGCTGGTCGACATCTGCTCGGGCATCAACAGCGGCAAAGGAAAGGATGCCAACTGCTCGGTCGTGCTCAAATACGGAATGAAGCGCGACTTCAACGCGTACCTCGCGACGCTGGGCGCGTCGGCGCCGGTCAAGTCGCTCACCGACCTCCGCATCTTCAACCTCACGCACCTGCGCGGCAACGCGATCCGCTACGGGCAAAGCAATCTCGACATCTCGGACGAGATGGACGTGAGACAGGATCGGGCGCGCTACGAGGCGGACCGCGCGAAGGACGTCACGCTGGCGGGCGATCGCGGGTTCAAGGCGGCGATCGAGAGCAATACGCTGGACGCGTTGATGTTCCCCGGCTGGAACATTTCCAACCTGGCGGCGCGTCCGGGTTATCCGGAAATCGTCGTGCCGCTCGGCATGGTGCCCGCGGCGGCCGGCGCGGGCGCGAATCCTCTCCCGGCCGGGTTCGATCCCAAGCCGTCGCCCTACAGCGCGGCGTTCGTCGGCCTCGCGTGCAGCGAGCCGCGCCTCATCGAGATCGCGTACGCATTCGAGCAGGCGACGAAGCGCCGCGTGCCGCCGCCGTAGGGGTCGGAGTGGGGTCGGAGTGGGGTCGGAGTGGGGTCGGAGTCCGTCAAGATACTGACGCTGGCAGCTCGAGCCGCGCGCGAAGGCCGCCTGCCGGCGCGCTTTCGAGCGAGATCGATCCGCCGTACAACTCGGCGAGCTCACGCACGATCGCGAGGCCGAGCCCGGAGCCCGGTGCTGCTTCGTCGGCTCGCACGCCGCGTTGCATCACGACGTCGCGCATCGACGCGTCCAGACCGGGACCATCGTCATCCACAGTAATGACGATGCGGCCGTTGCGTTCCGACGACTCGACGATGACGCGGGTTCGCGCCCACTTGCACGCGTTGTCGAGCAGATTCCCGAGCATCTCGTCGAGATCCTCGCGCTGAGCGCGCACCGAGTGCTCGGCCGCGACGTTCACCTGAATCGTGACGCCGCGATCGGCATGAAGCCGGAGCAGCGTGCGAGCGAGTCCGTCCGCCGAATCTCTGACCAGGCATCGCGCGCCGGGCGTGGCGCCCGAGGCGGCGGCGCGGGCGTGCGCCAGGTGATATTCGATCTGCCGGCGCATGCGTTCGACCTGCTGGCCGACGGTCGAGGCCACGTCGCGATGACCCTCGGCGGCAGCGCGTTCGGCCTCCTGCGCCAGCACCGCCAGCGGCGTTTTGAGACCGTGTGCGAGATCGCCCGCCTTCGCGAGCGCTCGACGGATCGCCTGGTCGCGGTGATCGAGGAGCGCGTTGAGATCGTCCACCAGCGGCTGCACTTCGGTCGGATAGCTTCCGTC
>Ga0075426_10003315_pt1 | contig 11499 bp, 8 predicted proteins | sample SoiMethybrSBSTD5_FD_75304 | JGI IMG/M metagenome (GOLD analysis project Ga0075426, IMG submission 75304) | Bulk soil microbial communities from a Populus tree surrounding site in Tennessee, USA - Soil MetaG P. TD hybrid SBSTD5 | ecosystem: Environmental > Terrestrial > Soil > Tree plantation...
GCTTTCTGGATCGCGGCGCGAAGCTTGTCCGGAGACTGGCCGCCGACGGCGCGATAGACGATCTTTCCCTGACGATCGACGACTAAAGTGGTGGGGAACCCATCCACGAAATAGAGTTCGGTGACGCCCGGCTCGGAGCCGAGAAGAAGCGCAAAGGTGTAGGCCGATTCTCGCGCGAATTGCGAGACCCGTGGCCCATCTTCCCCAACATCGAGGCCAAGAACCACGACGCCTTTGTCTGAAAACTGCTGGTGAATCTGCTGGAGGTGAGGCATCTGCTCGCGGCAGGGCGGACACCAGGTAGCCCAGAAATCCACGACGACAACTTTGCCGCGGAGATCTTGAAGGTGGATCTGGCGGCCCTGCGTATCGGCAAGCGTAAAGTCCGGAGCTTCGCTGCCGATTTGCGATGCGCTGCGCGTTTGCTGCTGTTTGATTGCATTGACGGCACGGACGGAGCCGGAAGGCGTGAACGCGAAGACGTCATCGGAAACGGGCTGATTCCATTTGGAAATGTAGTAGTAGATGAGGTGCGAGCCGTCTTCCGTGTAGTAATTCACGCCATAAACCTTGAATGATTCTTCGTCAATGCGATACGAGGCCATGTAGACGCCAGAAGGCGTTCCTTCGGGCCAGCGGTCGCGCGAAAGCATCACAACGTAGACAGGCACAGATTTGCCGTCGACTTCGTAAAGATCTTCCCGGGCGATGACGGCTTTCTTGACGTGCTGATTGATTTCTTCCAGGTCGGTGATGGGAGTGCGCGCGGAGGCCGATAGTGAAGATTTTTGATATTCGTTCGAGTCGCGATTGACGATCCAAAGATTTTGGCCGTCCGAGATCGACAATTGGCCATTCGTGGCTTGCTCTTCGATGCGGAATTTCCCGGGGCGTGCGCCGGAAAAGATCATTTGGCGCTTGATAACGTTGGCACCGCGGATGTCCTCGATGGTCGCGCGGAACTCGTAGCTTTGGAGCTTTTGGTAAGTGGTGGCGACGTTCTGAAGGATTTGGCGGGCGTTCGTGTCGTCATCTGCATTGGCCGAAAAAGATAGTGAGGCGGTTGCCAGTGCGATTAGACAGAACCTTTCCAGTATGCTGGCGCGACGACTTTGCGAAGAATGGAATGAGAACATGGGCGTCCTCTGGCGGCGAATCGCGTTGCAGTTACCTACGCTGGCATAGGGCTGTGCGGTTTTGCAATAGAGCGGGACTTCCGAGAACGGGTTCCACAACTTAAATCGAAGAGCGGCCCGCCTCAGTCCCTCGGCTGCGCTCGGGATAAAAAAGCGGGCCCTACAACAGCTTGCTTTGTGTCAGCTTGGCGGACGCACGCTGAAGCGTACGCTACATTATTTTGCGGCGGCGGTGTGGGAGGCGGAAGCCAGGGTGCGGAGAGATTCGGTGTAGGGGGCGCGGGCGACGCCACGTTCGGTGAAGATGGCGGTGATGTATTTGTTGGGGGTGACATCGAAGGCGGGGTGAGCGGCGTGAACGTCGGGCGCGATGCGGATGCCTTTGATTTGAGTGACTTCATCGGAGGAGCGTTCTTCGATGGGAATGTGGTCGCCAGTGGGAATGGAAAGATCGAAAGTGGAGACGGGCGCGGCGATGTAAAAGGGAACGTTATTTTCTTTGGCGAGGACGGCGATCTGGTAGGTGCCGATTTTGTTGGCGGTGTCGCCGTTGGCCGCGACGCGATCGGCTCCAGTGACGATAGCGGAGACTTTTCCGGATTTCAGGAAATGGCCGACCATGTTGTCCGTGATGAGCGTGAGCGGAATGTTGCTGCGATGAAGTTCCCACGCGGTGAGGCGCGCGCCTTGCAGATAGGGGCGCGTTTCCGGAACGAAAACGTGGAGCTTTTTGCCCTGCTCGACGGCGACCTGAAAAACACCGAGCGCGGTGCCGATGCCTGCAGTGGCGAGGGCGCCGGCGTTGCACTGCGTCATGACGTGGCCGTCTTGCGGCATGAATTCGGCGCCGAAGCGGCCGATGGCTTCGTCGGTGGCGCGCTTTTCGGCGTGGACGGCTTTGGCTTCTTCCACCATGGCCGAGGAAATTTGCGCGAGGTCTTGCGTGCGCGCGGTGAGTTCCTCGAAACGATGCTTCATGCGGTCGAGGGCCCAGAAGAGATCGACAGCGGTGGGGCGGGTTTTTGCGAGGGTATCGAGAATGACGGGAAATTCGGCGCGAAGTTCAGCGAGAGATTTGGCGGTGGATTTTTGCACGCCGATAGCTACGCCCATGGCGGCGGCGACACCGATGGCGGGCGCTCCACGGATGACCATTTCGCGGATGGATTTCGCGACGTCCTGATAGGTGGTGTAGGTGTAGGAGACTTCTTCGCCGGGCAGGAGGCGCTGGTCGAGCATGACGACGCCGCGGTCGGTCCATTCGATGGGTTGGGCTACGAACATTCGGGAGCGATCCTCGCAAACTTCTATTGTAGCGAAAGAAGGCGGGGCGGAGGAAATGGGGATCAGTGATGCGGAGGCGGGAGCTGTTTGGCGTATTTTGCGAAGATGAGGCCGAGTGTGCCGAGGACGGCAATCGTGGAGTTGTAACCCAAATGCATGAGGAAACTGGCGAGGGTTGACTGTGCCCGGGCTCGAACGACGGTGAAAACGATGCCAACACCGATTAATGCGCCGACAATAGCCCACGCCCAACCGAGCTGATAGCCGTGCATGAGACCAAAAAGTACGCCGGTCACGACAATGCCGGGCACGAGGCCAAACCACTTAGCTAGGAGCGGAAACAGATAGCCGCGAAAAATAGTTTCTTCAACCAGCGGCGCGACGAGAACGGCCATTGCCATAAAAGCGAAAGCCATCGTGCGATTTTTGAGGATGTCCTGAATTGGAGCATGCTCGGGCGCTTTGGCGAGAGCGGTGACAAGCATGACGACAATGGAGAGACCGCAGCCGAGAGCCAGATACAGCCAGGGCTGAGACGGAGCTTTGGTATTTTGCGGATTTAATTTTCGCCAGCCGAGGGAAAGCCAGAAGGGGCTGCGGTAAAAGAGCGTAAGCGTTAAATAGAGAAAAATTAAAAGAAGAGCATACCAAAGGACCATGCTGCCGATGGCGAAAGCGGGTTTGGAAATGGCGAATTGCTGCATCTGTTGCGGTGTGGCATGAGCCGAGAGCGATTTCGTGGCGATGTAGTAGGCGGTGAAGCCGAGCTGCACGAAGACCAACGAGAGAAACCCGAATACACCGAAGCAGAGGAGATGTCCCCAAGACCATGGGATTTGGAGGTCGGCTGGAGCAGGCAGAGCCGTGTGAAAAGGTTGTGGGTGGGCGGCGCCGTAGGTGAAAGGGTCGCCGGGAGGAATTTCGGAAATTGGAGACGCATCCGGGGCGTCGGGAGCAGGCGGTTGCGGGAATTCTGGAGCGGCTGGGGGGAACTGCGGGTTGTCGTCAGAGAACGCCATTATTTGCCTTTGCCGATTTCCTTGCGCGATTTTGCGGCGCGGCGTTTTGAAGACTTGCCGGGCCAACCGGTTGCGAGCGCGGCGGCGACGAGCGGCAAAAGAAGCTCGTGGTGCCCCGTGATGGCGAAACCGCGCGAACCGTCCGCGTGCTTTGCCGATGCAGGAGCCGTTGGGCGCTTCACTACATTTTGCAACGGACGATAGTGCTGGATGAAATCGAAGTTGGCGGTGGTTATTGGCCGTAAGGGCACACCAAGATTGCGGACGACGGAGACGGCTTTCAGAAAAACTTCCGGCAAAAGCACGGCGGAACCCCAATTGAGATATGCGCCGCCGGGATGCATTTCTTTCACGAGCGAGCAGAAGAGGCGGAAATCATGGTGCGTGGCGGCGCCGAGGGCGGGGCCGTCGGCGGCGGGATGCATGTGAGGAATGTCGGTACCGATGGCGAGGTGAACAGTGACGGGAATTTTGTGTTGATAGGCGGCGAACAGTACGCTGGCGGCCGTGTGTTTCGGATTGAGTTTGCGGGACGCGAGAAATTTTCCGGAAGCTTCACCATAACCGATGCCGGTGTACGCAGCGGTGGAGGCGATTTTGTTGAGATAAGCGCCGGTTTCGCGGGCCATGCCGAAAGCGCCGGCGCCGAGGCCGGCTTCCACGTCTTCGGAAGTGTTGCCGCAAAGAGCGATTTCGAAATCGTGGATGAGGGCGGCGCCGTTCATGGCGATGCCGGAGACGAAGCCGCGGCGGATGAGATCGTTGAGGACAGGGCCAAGGCCGGTTTTGATGACGTGGCCACCGAGGCCCCAGAGCACGGGTTTGCGTGCGCGTTTTGCGGCGTGGATGGCGGAGAGGAGATTGCGGAGGTCGTTGGCAGCGAGGAAGTTGGGGAGAGAGTCGAGAAGATTCTTGAGAGACGAGTTGGGAGCGGGCGGTTTGGCGAAGTCGGCGACGGTGACTTTGCTTTTGCGGGAGGCGAGCGGATAGGTTTCGATCTGGCCGAACTGGAGCGGGAGGATGGAGTAGATGGTCATGGGTGGACGGATAACTTTAGCGTGCTATGTGCGCTAATTCCAAGCCGCGTAGAGCCCGCCTCAGAAGGCGGCCTCTACGACGGCGGAGGGCGCACGGGGCGCTAGCACATGAAGCGGCCGGTGGGGATTACACCGCCGAGCGACGCGATAAGCGGGATGTCGGCGAGGCAGGAGATGAGAATTCCGCCGACGCGCCAGTAGCGGTCGCGGGATTTCTCTCCGAAAAACCAGGGATAAGGCCGCGTTGTGCCGCGATAAAGGATGGCGGCCATGATGCTCCATTCGATCCAGCGGACGGGAACGTAAACGGCTAGATACGCGACGATGTTTTGCGGAAGGCCGGAACCGAGGATGGAAAGAGCGAATCCGCTAGATAGGTAGATGACGATACCGAAGAAAAATCCCATGAAGAGGCGGAAGACGCCGAAGCCGAGAGCGCGCGCGTGCAAAAGTTTCCCTTCGGACTGAAACAGGCGGAGGCCGACGTAGCACCAGATGCAATACGCGATGAGCTTGACGACGAAATAGAGAGGGCTATCGAGTGCTCCCATCGCTTGAATGCTCCGTTGAAAAAGATTATTTGGCGGAACCGTTGGAATTCGTCGATGGGATAGACAATACACGAGCGAGGGCCTGGCCGGTGTAGGACTTTTTGGAGCGGGCAACTTGTTCGGGCGGGCCTTGCGCAACGATGCGGCCGCCGCCTTCGCCACCTTCGGGACCGAGATCGATGATCCAGTCGGCTTGTTTGATGACGTCGAGATTGTGCTCGATGATGAGGACGGTGTTGCCGAGCGAGACAAGGCGCTGGAGAACGTCGAGCAGTTTGCGGACGTCGTCAAAGTGGAGGCCGGTGGTGGGCTCGTCAAGGATGTAAAGCGTGCGGCCGGTTTGGCGTTTGGAAAGTTCGCGTGCGAGCTTGATGCGCTGGGCTTCGCCGCCGGAAAGCGTGGTGGCAGATTGGCCGAGCTGGACGTAGCCGAGGCCGACCTCTACGAGCGTGGAAAGTTTTTGCTGAATCTGCGGAATATTTTCGAGGAGCTTTAGCGCTTCGGAGATGGGCAGATTGAGAATGTCGCTGACGGACTGATTCTTGTACCGGACGGCGAGCGTTTCGGAATTGTAACGGCGACCGCGGCAGACTTCGCAAGTTACGTAGACGTCGGGCAGAAAATTCATTTCGATGCGGCGCAGGCCGTCACCCTGGCAGGCTTCGCAGCGGCCGCCCTTGACGTTGAAGCTGAACCGGCCGGGCTTGTAGCCACGTTCGCGCGATTCGGGGAGCATGGCGAAGAGTTCGCGGATGGGGCCGAAGACGCCGGTGTAGGTAGCGGGATTCGAACGCGGCGTACGGCCGATGGGCGCCTGATCGATTTCGATGACTTTGTCGATGAACTCGATGCCGGTGATTTCGCGGTGCGCGCCGAAAGGTTCGCTGGAGCGATAAAGTTTTTGCGCGAGGGTGCGGTAGAGAATGTCGTTGACGAGCGTGGATTTCCCGGAGCCGGAGACTCCGGTAACGACCGTGAGGAGGCCGAGAGGAATCGTGACGTCGACATCTTTCAGGTTGTTGGCGGTGGCGCCAAGGATTTGGATGTTTTTCCCGTTGGTGGCGCGGCGCGAATCGGGAACAGGAATCTTGAGCTCACCGGAAAGATAGCGACCGGTGAGGGATTCGGCGCTGTCTGCAATTTGTTGTGGCTTGCCTTGCGCGACGAGGTAGCCGCCGGCATTACCCGCGCCGGGGCCGAGATCCACGACGAAATCGGCGCGGCGGATCGTGTCTTCATCGTGCTCGACGACGAGAACAGTGTTGCCGAGATTGCGGAGGCGTTCGAGCGAACCGAGGAGGCGTTCGTTATCGCGCGCGTGAAGGCCGATGCTGGGCTCGTCTAGAACGTAGAGAACGCCGCGAAGGCGCGAGCCAATTTGTGTGGCGAGGCGGATGCGCTGGGCTTCGCCGCCGGACAGCGTGGCGGCGGAACGGTCGAGGCTGAGGTAGCCGAGGCCGACGGCGAGAAGAAATTCGATACGTTGAGCGACTTCCTCGAGCGGGCGGGCGGCGATTTCTTTTTGGCGGGCGGTGAGATGCGAAATGATTTTGTCGACGGCGGGGCGCGCGGAGGTCAGGGAGAGAGAAGTGAAATCCGCGATGGACCAGCCGGCCAGTTTTACGGCCAGCGATTCCGGACGAAGGCGCTTGCCGTGGCAGACACTGCACTGCGTGGCGGACATATACTGCGTCATCCACTCGCGGTAGGCGTCGGAATTTGATTCCTCGAAATTCTTTTCGAGAAATTTGAGGATTCCGTTGAAGCGGAAGCCTTTTTCTTTCTTTTGTTTGGATTTTTCAGTCGCGGCGTCTTTCGCGCCCGGACCGCCAGAAGGCGGATAGCCATAGAGGAGCAGGTTCTGGATTTTTTGCGGGAATTTGTCGAAAGGCGTGTCGAGATCGAAGCCGTGGGCATAGGCGGCAAGTTCGAGCGTGCGTTTGAGGATTGTGGACGCGGAGCCAGGGCCGAGGCCGCCATCGAAAAGCGGGCGGCTCCAATCGTGAAAAATTTTGGCGGGATCGAAGTCGTATTTCGAACCGAGGCCGTTGCAGGCAGAGCAAGCACCGTACGGCGAATTAAAACTGAACGAACGCGGTTCGAGAATCGGAACGCTGATACCACAATCGGGGCAGGCAAGTTTCTCGGAAAAGACATGTTCTTTGCCGCCGACGACGGCGACGATGACGAGACCGCCGGCAAGTTTTAGCGCGGTCGTGACGGACTGTTCGAGACGGGAAGCAATTCCCTGTTTGACAAGAAGTCGATCGACGACAACTTCGATGGTGTGATTCTTGCGCTTATCGAGCGCAGGAAGATCGTCCATTGGATAGAGTTCGCCGTTGATGCGAACGCGGACGTAGCCATCCTGGCCAAGTTTTTCGAGTTCCTTGCGATAGGCGCCTTTACGCCCGCGAACGATGGGCGCGAGGATCATGACGCGGTCGTCGGGCTGGGCGAGTTCACCTTGAAGAATGGATTGAACGATGGCTTCACTGGACTGACGCGTGATGGGGTTGCCGCAATTGGGACAATGCGGCACGCCGACGGAGGCGTAAACGACGCGCAGGTAATCGTAAATTTCGGTGATGGTGCCGACGGTGGAACGCGGCGAGCGCGAAGTGGTTTTCTGCTCGATGGCGATGCTTGGCGAAAGACCTTCTATGACGTCCACGTCCGGGCGTTCCATCTGATCGAGGAACTGGCGGGCGTATGCGGAAAGAGATTCGACGTAACGGCGCTGGCCTTCGGCGTAAATCGTGTCGAAAGCGAGAGAAGATTTGCCAGAACCGGAGAGCCCAGTGATGACGGTAAGCGTATTGCGAGGGATCTCGACCGAGATGTTCTTCAGGTTGTGTTGCCGTGCGCCCCGCACGACGAGTTTCGTCAGGCCCATGTTGCGAGAGTGCTCCCTCCACAGGAGCTCTGGCACACAGTGGGTAGACTGGGGCCAGAATAACTTTCAACGATAGCAGGCAGAGTTCAGAACGGTCAAGAAAGGGGAGCGTAAGGCGATGTATTTTGGACGGATGGGTGTCGGATTTCAGACCCACCGATGGAAATTGCTGTGGCCGGAGCCCGCAATTCCAGATAATTGTTCCCGCGACGTCCCGTGGAGGTGCCTTTAACCAGTTCCGTTAACGAACGCACGGTGCCAGGGGCGGGTAATTTTTCGTGGGTGGTACCGCCTTTTTACCAAGATTTAGGTGGCAATTGTGTTGAAAATGAAGGAGTTAAGAATGGCGCACGGGTTGCATTTCTTTCCAGGCGTGGGGGAGGCGAGCCGAGGATCCCTTTAGGGGATTGAGGGCTGGGCCGGTTCGCTTCTCCCCTTTTTTGTTTTAGGGCTGTAAATACAAGTTCTTGGTCTCGCACTTCCGCTAACGGTGAGTCCGACCCCTTCGGAATCTCGCCAACCTCCTAACACCCCAATAAAAACCGGACGTGGCGGAAGTGTGTCCGCAAACGAAGCAAAGAAATAACGAAGTAAAGTAGCAACGATGCGGCGGCAGATGACCTGTGCTTCAGCTAGGCGCGATGGATGGCAAGTGCGGGAGGATTCCCGGAACGGCTGGGCTCGGGCTTGCGGGCGGTGTAGTCAGTGAGTGTGAGGCCGAGCATGATAGCAAGCCAGAAGAAACCGGAAATGATGACGAGTTGCGTGCGTCTCGAACTGTATTTGCCGTGCATGAAAAAGAGAATGACGAGCGACATTTTGATGGTGGCGATGGTCAGGGCGAGGACTATATTCCAGCGGCCGAGATCAACCTTGGCGGCCTGCACGGTCAGATAAGTACCGAGCAGCAAAGCGCCCAGGATCACGGCGTAGAGTTTGGGTGAAACGACATGTTCCGAATGGTTCGACACGCGAATCTCTCCACTCAAGCCAGATGGCGATTAATCAGATAGAGCAACGGGAACAGAAAAATCCAAACGATATCGACGAAGTGCCAATAAAGACCGATATTTTCGACCGGCGTATTGTAGTTGGCGTCGAAGCGGCCCTTACGGGATTCCAGAATCAACCAAAGAAGGAGGCCGGCGCCGACGATCATGTGCAGAGCGTGAAGGCCGGTCATCCCGAAATAAAGAGAGAAATAAAGCTGCGCGTGGGCGTTGAGCGCGATTTCGCCGCCTTCAGCCTCGACGCCTTCCCGTACTTCCTTGATCTCGTCCTCATGGTCCTTTTCGGTCAGGCCGCACACGGAGGCGGGGTTCTTGGCGCAATAGGTGACGTCGAAATTGCGGCCGGGCACGATGTGGTGGTCGAACTTCTGCTTGTATTCGACGACCTTGACGCCGAGAAACACCGTGCCGAGGACGAGCGTGGCAATCAGAAAGAGAGGAACCAGTTTTTTCTTACTGGTCTGCGCGGACCAGACGGACATGGCCATGGTAAAGCTGCTGGCGATGAGAACGACGGTGTTCGCGAAGCCGAGCGGTAAGGACAGCATGTTGCCGCCGACGCCGAAGGCGGTCGGAAATTGATGGCGATTGATTGTGTACGTGAGGAAAAGGCCGCCGAAAAATAGAATTTCCGTAACCAGGAAAATCCACATGCCGAGCGTGGCGGTTTCCTTCTGCTGCTCGAGCGTCTTATATTGTCCGTACAGCTCTCCGGTGCGATGCACTCGGTGCTCCTTCGACAAATTCCGGCGGATGCTCTCCGCCAATTCACCGATCTAAAGATCGGCCACTACACAACGCCTTACAAGGGCCCGAAATCTAGTCGTCGCCGTGCGCCGGCGAAAGCTTGCCCGGCACTCTCGGCTTCGCACCCGTAAGGCCCAGGTCCGGACGGTTAACGAAATCGTACGGCTCCCAATCGACGACGGGAGTCTCATGGAAATTTTCAGTGAGCGGCGGCGAAGCGGTCTTCCATTCGAGGCCGGTTGCGGGCCAGGGATTCGGGCCGGCAATCTTGCCGTAGCGCATGGACCATGTGAGATAAATCATCGGCAACAGATAGCCAATCGCGAGAATCGAAGCGCCCGCAGTGGACATGACGTTCAGCACTTGAAATTCGGGCGGGTAATTGTGATAACGGCGCGGCATGCCGAGCCCGCCAAGAATGAATTGGGGGAAGAACGTCAAATTAAAGCCGACGAAAAGAATGATCGCGGCGGCGCGCGCAAGAAATTCCGGATAGAGGCGGCCAGTGATTTTCGGCCACCAGAAGTGAAGTCCGCCGACGTAACCCATCACCGCGCCGCCGACCATGATGTAGTGGAAGTGCGCGATGACGAAATAGGTGTCGTGCAGATGAATATCCAGGCCGAGGCACGCGAGGAAAAGACCGGTGAGGCCGCCAATGGTGAAGAGGCCAATGAAGCCGAGGGCGTAGAGCATCGGCGTGTCCCACGAAATGGAGCCTTTGTATAGCGTGGAGGTCCAGTTGAAGACCTTGACGGCGGACGGAATTGCTACCAAGTAGCTAAGGAATGAAAATGCGATGGCGGCGTAAGTGGCTTCGCCGGTGAGGAACATGTGGTGCGCCCAAACGATGAAGCCGATGACGGCGATGCCGATACTCGACGCAGCGATGAAGCTATAACCGAAAATCGGTTTGCGAACGAAGGTGGGAATGATTTCGCTGATTACACCCATGGCCGGAAGAATCATGATGTACACGGCAGGATGCGAATAGAACCAAAAGAGGTGCTGGAAGAGAATCGGATCGCCGCCGTAGGCCGGATTGAAAAAGCCGAAGTGGAACATGCGTTCGAGGCCTGCGAGTAGCAGCGTGATGGCGATTACGGGCGTGCCAAGAATCATGATCAAGCTGGTGGCGTAATGCGCCCAGACGAAGAGTGGCAGGCGGAACCACGTCATGCCGGGGGCGCGCATCGTGTGAACGGTTACGAGAAAATTGAGGCCGGTGAGGATCGAAGAGAAGCCGTTGATGAAGATGCCGATGACGGCGGGTGTTACCGCGGAATTTGAATAGATGCTGCTGAGCGGCGTATAGAAGGTCCAACCGGTATCGAGGCCGCCGGTCGCGAAAGAATAGAGAACAAAGCTGCCGCCAACGAGGTAGATATACCAACTCAAGAGATTGATCTTAGGGAAGGCGAGGTCTTTCGCGCCAACCATGATTGGGATCAGGAAATTGCCAAGGACGGCGGGAATCGAAGGAATCAGGAAAAAGAAAATCATCGCGACGCCGTGCATCGTGAAGAGCTTATTGTAGGTTTCCGGCGTGACGAGGTAGCCGGCGGGCGTCAGTAAGTGAATGCGAATCAGTGTGGCAAAGATGCCGCCGACGAAAAAGAAAAATGTGACGGAAGCGAGATAGAGCAGGGCGATGCGCTTGTGGTCGGTGGTGAGGAGCCACGAACGGATTCCGTACGTCGCGTTCAGATAATGTTCGCTCGGAAGCTTGTGTTCGCCGCCGTTCGAATTTGGTGTGGCGCTCATGACTTATTTCTTCCCCGTTGCCGGTTCGCCCGCGGCGGGTTTCCCCGGCACAGGC
>Ga0075426_10003316_pt1 | contig 11499 bp, 5 predicted proteins | sample SoiMethybrSBSTD5_FD_75304 | JGI IMG/M metagenome (GOLD analysis project Ga0075426, IMG submission 75304) | Bulk soil microbial communities from a Populus tree surrounding site in Tennessee, USA - Soil MetaG P. TD hybrid SBSTD5 | ecosystem: Environmental > Terrestrial > Soil > Tree plantation...
TCAACATCCAGCGCCAGCCCGGCGGCAACGTCATCGAGGTGGCGGACCGCATCAAGGCGTTGCTGCCGCAGCTCCAGGCCTCGCTGCCGGCCGCGGTCGACGTCGCGATGCTCACCGACCGCACGGTGACGATCCGCGCCTCGGTCCGCGACGTCGAGTTCGAGCTCGCGCTCGCCGTGCTGCTGGTGGTGCTGGTGATCTTCGTCTTCCTGCGCAGCGCGCGCGCCACCATCATTCCGAGCCTGTCGGTGCCGCTGTCCCTGATCGGTACCTTCGGGGCCATGTATCTCATGGGCTACAGCCTCGACAACCTGTCGCTGATGGCGCTCACCATCGCGTCGGGCTTCGTGGTGGACGATGCGATCGTCGTCATCGAGAACATCTCGCGCTACATCGAGCAGGGGGAGCGGCCGCGGCAAGCCGCACTGATCGGCTCGGAGCAGGTCGGCTTCACCATCATCTCGCTGACGGTCTCGCTGGTCGCGGTGCTCATCCCGCTGTTGTTCATGGCCGACGTGGTGGGACGGCTGTTTCGCGAGTTCGCCGTCACGCTGGCGGTCACCATCCTGATCTCGGCGGGGGTGTCGCTCACGCTCGTCCCGATGGCCTGCGCCAAGCTGCTGCGACCGGTCGAGGAGGAGCGCGAGAACGTCTTCCAGCGCTGGAACCGGGAATGGTTCGAGGCGCTGATCCGCGGCTACGGACGTGTGCTCTCCTGGGTGCTGGACCGGCAGACCGCGACCCTCCTGGTCGCGCTCGCGACTTTCGTGCTGACCGCGCTGCTCTATGTCGCAATCCCCAAGGGGTTCTTCCCGACCCAGGACACCGGCCTGATCCAGGCGATCACCCAGGCGCCCGAGACGGTCTCGTTCCGCACCATGTCCGAACGGCAGCAGGCGCTCGCCGCCGCGATCCTCAAGGACCCGGACGTCGAGAGCCTGTCCTCCTTCATCGGCGTCGACGGCGCGAACACGACTCTCAACAGCGGCCGCATCCTCATCAATCTCAAGCCGCACGCCCAGCGCACTGCCGACATCGACACGACCATTCGCCGCATCAAGGACGAGACGGAACGGGTGTCCGGCATCACGCTCTACATGCAGCCGGTGCAGGATCTCACCATCGACGCGGTGATCAGCAAGACCCAGTACCAGTTCATCGTCCAGGACGCGAACCCGGCCGAGCTTTCCGAGTGGGTGCCGCGCCTGGTGGACAAGCTCAACGAGCTGCCGCAGCTTGCCGACGTCGCAAGCGACTTCTCGGCGCGCGGCCTCTCCGCCTATATCGACATTGACCGTGATACCGCCGGCCGCTTCGGCATCACCCCGGCGACCATCGACAACGCGCTCTACGACGCGTTCGGCCAGCGCATCGTCTCGACCATCTTCACCAACACCAACCAGTACCGCGTGATCCTCGAAGCCGACCCGTCGCTCAAGGCCTCGCTCGACTCGCTCTCCTCGATCTACCTGCCGACCTCGACCGGCTCCGGTCAGGTGCCGCTGACCGCCATCTCGCATGTGCGCGAGCAGATGGCGCCGCTGCAGGTCAATCACCTGGCGCAGTTCCCGGCCAACACGATCTCGTTCAATCTCGCGCCCGGCGCCTCGCTCGGCGAGGCGGTCACCGCGATCCGCCAGGCGCAGGCCGACATCGGGCTGCCGCTGAGCGTGATCACCCGTTTCCAGGGCGCCGCCCTCGCCTTTCAGGCCTCGCTGTCGAACGAGCTCTTCCTGATCCTCGCCGCGATCGTCACCGTCTACATCGTGCTAGGGGTTCTCTATGAGAGCTTCATCCACCCGCTCACCATCCTGTCGACGCTTCCGTCGGCCGGGATCGGCGCGCTGCTCGCCCTGATGGCGGCGGGCGACGACCTCACGATCATCGCGATCATCGGCATCATCCTGCTGATCGGCATCGTCAAGAAGAATGCGATCATGATGATCGATTTTGCGCTCGACGAGCAGCGCAACAACGGCCGCACGCCGCGCGACGCGATCTTCCAGGCGAGCCTGCTCCGCTTCCGTCCCATTCTGATGACCACCATGGCGGCGGTGCTGGGCGCGCTGCCGCTGATGCTCGGCACCGGCGTCGGCTCGGAGCTACGCCATCCGCTCGGAATCTCGATCGTCGGCGGACTGCTGCTCAGCCAGGTGCTTACTCTGTTCACCACTCCGGTGATCTACCTGTGGTTCGACCGGCTGGCGGCGCGCCTGAGCGGAGCGCCCGGCGCGCCGCGGCCGGAAGGCGCGCTGCCATGAGCGTGTCGACACCCTTCATCCGCCGCCCGGTCGCGACCACGCTGCTGACCCTCGGGGTGGCGGCGGCGGGCGCGATCTCCTTCTTCCAGCTGCCGGTTTCGCCGCTGCCTCAGGTCGATTTCCCCACCATCTCGGTGCGGGCGCAGATGCCGGGCGCGAGCCCGCAGGTCATGGCGACCACCGTGGCGACGCCGCTCGAGCGGCATCTGGGACAGATCGCCGACGTGACGGAGATGACCTCGAGCTCCTCGGTGGGCTCGGCCCGGATCACGCTGCAGTTCGGGCTCAACCGCGACATCAACGGTGCGGCGCGCGACGTGCAGGCCGCGATCAACGCGGCGCGCGCCGACCTGCCGGCGAGCCTGCGGTCGAACCCGACCTACAAGAAGGTCAATCCGGCCGACGCGCCGATCATGGTGCTCACGCTCACCTCCGACATCGTGCCGCGCGGCGACATGTACGACGCGGCCACCACCGTCCTGGCGCAGCGGCTGTCGCAGGTCGACGGCGTCGGCGAGGTGGAGGTGAGCGGCAGCGCCCTGCCGGCGGTGCGCGCCGAGCTCAATCCCACGGCGATGTTCAAGTACGGCATCGGTCTCGAGGATGTGCGCGCCGCCCTCTCCTCCGCCAATGCGCACAGCCCCAAGGGCTCGATCGACGTCGGCCCCCTGCGCTACCAGCTCTACGACAATGACCAGGCCAGCCGGGCGGACCAGTACCGGTCCCTCGTCGTCGCCTACCGCAACGGTGCGCCGGTGCGGCTCAGCGATCTCGGCGAGGTGGTGGATTCGGTCGAGAACCTGCGCAATGCCGGCCTCGCCAATGGCACGCCGGCCGTGCTGGTCATCCTCTTTCGCCAGCCTGGCGCCAACATCATCGACACGGTCGATCGCGTCACCGAGCTCTTGCCGGAGCTGCAGGCCTCGATTCCGGCAGCGGTCGACCTCAAGGTCGCGATCGACCGATCGACCACCATCCGCGCCTCGCTGCATGACGTCGAGATGACGCTGGTGATCGCCGTGATCCTGGTGGTGCTCGTGGTGTTCGCATTCCTGCGCGATCCCCTGGCGACCCTTGTTCCCTCCACCGCGGTTCCGATCTCGCTCCTCGGCACCTTCGGGTTCATGTACCTGCTCGGCTACAGCCTCAACAATCTGTCGCTGATGGCGCTCACCATCGCGACCGGCTTCGTGGTCGACGATGCGATCGTGGTCGTGGAGAACGTCTCGCGCCACATCGAGGCCGGAATGTCGCGCCTCGAAGCCGCGCTGCTCGGTGCGCGCGAGGTCGCCTTCACGGTCCTGTCGATGAGCCTGTCGCTCATCGCCGTGTTCATCCCGATCCTGCTGATGGGCGGTATCGTCGGTCGGCTGTTTCGCGAGTTCGCGATGACGCTGTCGATCGCCATCCTGGTCTCGCTCGTGATCTCGCTGACCACCACGCCGATGATGTGCGCTTTCCTGCTGGGGCGTGGCAGCGGCCGGCATGGACGCCTTTATCGCGCGAGCGAGCGCGTCTTCGATGCGGCGCGCGCGAGCTACGAGCGCTCGCTCGGCTGGGCGCTCCGCCATCCCCTCACCATCGTGCTCCTTCTGATCTGCACGCTCGGGCTGAACTGGGAGCTGTTCAAGATCGTGCCCAAGGGATTCTTCCCGCAGCAGGACACCGGCCGGATCATCGGCGGCATTCAGGCCGACCAGAGCATCTCGTTCCAGGCGATGCAGCAGAAGCTCACCCAGTTCATCACGATCATGCGCAAGGATCCGGCGATCGACAGCGTGGTCGGGTTCACGGGCGGCGGGCAGACGAACTCGGGGTTCGTGTTCGCGTCGCTCAAGCCGCGCGCGCAGCGCCAGCCGGCAGACCGCGTGATCAGCCGCCTCTCGCGCGAACTCGGCCAGGTTCCGGGCGCGACGCTCTTCGTTCAGGCCGTGCAGGACATCCGGGTGGGCGGCCGGCAATCCAACGCCCAGTACGAATACGCGCTCCAGGCCGACGATCTCGAGTCGCTCTATACCTGGGGTCCGCGCATCCTCACCGCCATGCAGGCGCTTCCGGGGATCAACTCGGTCAATTCCAACCAGCAGAACAAGGGGCTCGAGACCGACATCGTGATCGACCGCCCGACCGCGGCGCGGCTTGGCATCGCGGTCAGCCAGATCGACAACACGCTCTACGACGCGTTCGGTCAGCGGCAGGTCTCGACCATCTACAGCGCGCGCAACCAGTATCACGTGGTCATGGAAGTGGCGCCGCAGTACTGGCAGAATCCCGAGACCCTCAAGAACATCTACGTCAGCACCTCGGGCGGCGTGATCCGCGGCACGCAGGCCACCAACGCGGTCGCCGGCACGGTATCGAGCAGCAAGGTCAAGAGCACCGCGGCCGCCGTCGCAGCCGATACGGCGCGCAACCTCGCCAACAACGCCATCGCCAATTCGGGCCGCGGCGCCACCTCGACCGGCTCCGCGGTGAGCACCGCTGCCGAGACCATGGTGCCGCTCTCGGCCGTCACCCACGTCGAGACCGGCACCACGCCCCTCTCCGTCAACCACCAGGGGCCCTTCGTCGCCACCACGATCTCGTTCAATCTCAATCCGGGCGTGTCGCTCAGCGACGCCACGCGGGCGATCGAGAACGCCATGCTGCAGATCGGCGTGCCGGCATCGATCCACGGCAGCTTCCAGGGAACGGCGCGCCAGTTCCAGGACTCGCTGCGGAACGAGCCCTTCCTCATCCTGGCGGCGATCGTGGCCGTCTACATCGTGCTCGGTATGCTCTACGAGAGCTTCGTCCACCCGGTGACGATCCTCTCCACCTTGCCGTCCGCCGGCGTGGGCGCGGTGATCGCGCTCATCATGTTCAACACCGAGTTCAGCGTGATCGCGCTGATCGGCCTGATCCTGCTCATCGGCATCGTGAAGAAGAACGCCATCATGATGATCGACTTTGCGCTCGATGCGGAACGCACGCGGCATCTCTCGACGCGCGACGCGATCCACGAGGCCTGCGTGCTGCGCTTCCGTCCGATCATGATGACCACCATGGCGGCGATGCTGGGGGCCGTGCCTCTCACCTTCGGCTTCGGCGAGGGAAGCGAGCTGCGCCAGCCGCTCGGCATCGTCATCGTGGGCGGGCTGTTCATGAGCCAGATGCTCACGCTCTACACGACGCCGGTGATCTATCTCTATTTCGACCGCTTCCGGCTGTGGTGCCAGCGGCTGTGGCGGCGGGAGGCTCCCTCGATCGCGCCGGCCGAGTGACGCCGGTCATCCACCGCGCATCCGCCGGAGCTTGCCGCGGCGGAAAACGTTGTTATCGTCCCGGGGCTACCGAGGGAGGGCATCGTGGGAAGCCGATATGACAACGCAGTCGCCGGCGGACTGGTCGCCCTCGCGGTCGGCGCGCTCGGCTGCGCGAACGCCGCCGCGATCGAATACAAGGACATTGCCGGAAAATGGTGCACCAGCGGCGGCACCGAGCAGTTCGACCGCAAGAACCTGATCGCGATCCCGTCCGGCACCAACGACCGGCGCGTCTACCCGATCGAGCGCTTCGACTTTGGCGACAAGAGGGTCACCGTGGTGTGGAAGGACACCAAGAAGAACGAGACCTACACCACCGATTTCGCCGAGTTCAGCCCGGACGGCCGGCGCATGGTCCAACTCCCGAATGAGAGGGGACCTCGGCGCGAATTCCATCGCTGCTAGGCGTGATTGTACGCACCCCGAAGCTCGCGTAACGCCATGCCGCGCCTGCGCTTGCGGGCCGCGCGGTCATTGCCCACCGAAAAAGGTGTCGCCGATGGTTTACACGCGGCGCCGACCATGTGGAATGCTTGCCGTTTCGGCGCAAATGGCCACAAGATGGGGCACGGGATTGTCGGGGCGCGATTCGGCTGTGAGACTGACCAGTTATCTTGCATTTGTCGGGCTTGCGGCGTTCGGCGCGGGCGTCACGGACGCCGCGGCGGCCGATCTCCCGGCCACCAAGGCTCCCGTAAGGCCGGCCTCACACGATTGGAGCGGGTTCTATTTCGGCGGCCATGTCGGCTACGGCCTCGGCCATGCCGATGCCACCGTCTGGGACCCGAGTGCCACGGCGGGAGCCAACAGATTCGATGGGCTCACGGCCGGCGTGCAGTTCGGCTATAACTGGGTGCTGCCGTCCCACCTGCTGCTCGGGCTCGAGACCGACCTCACCTTCCCCAGCTTCCTCGAATCGAATGCGATCGTGGCCGCGCTTCCGACTGCGCGTAGCGACGTGACCGAGCAGATCGATTACGCCGGGACCATCCGCGGGCGGCTCGGCTACGTTGCGGATTCCTGGATGGTCTATGTGACCGGCGGTTACGCGTTCGCGGGCACCCGCATCCTCAATCAGCTGCCGGCCGGCGACGAGGAGAAGACGCTCAACGTTCGTTCCGGCTGGGCGCTCGGGGCGGGTGTCGGTCTTGCGCTCTCGCCGCATTGGAGCACGCGGCTCGAATACATCTATCACCAGTACGACGGTGCGAATGTGCAGTTTCCGTCCGGCACGCGCTACATGTCGAGCATGGACTTCCACGAGCTGCGCGTCGGGCTCGATCGCAAGCTCGGGGAGGCGGGCAACGCGGCCGCGGACGCCAACGTCGGCACCGAGTCCGACCGCTGGGAGCTGCACGCCCAGACGACCTATATCCAGCAGGGCTATCCCTCGTTCCGTTCACCCTACCAGGGGCCGAACAGCCTGTCGCCGCTCGCGCAGACCCGTGAGACGTGGACGAACAGCGCCTTCGTGGGCGTACGGCTGTGGGATGGCGGCGAGCTCTATTACAATCCGGAGCTGCTGCAGGGCTTTGGTCTCAGCGACAGCGTTGGGCTCGCCGGCTTTCCCAATGGGGAGGCGCAGAAATCCGATTTCGCGTACCCGCACTACAACACATCGCGGCTCGTTCTACGCCAGACTTTCGGCTTCGGTGGCGAGCAGGAGACGCTCGAAAGCGCGCCGAACCAGCTTTCCGACAAGGTCGATGTCTCGCGGCTCACGCTGCAGGTGGGTCGTTTCGCGGTCAGCGATTATTTCGACAACAATTCCTACGCGCGCGATCCTCGCCGCGATTTCATGAACGGATCGATCTGGGCGTCGGGCGCATTCGATTATGCCGCCGACAAGGTCGGATACACCTATGGTGGGGTCGCTGAGCTCAATCAGAAGGACTGGGCGCTGCGCGCCGGCTATTTCCTCATCGACAAGGTGTCGAACTCCAACGCTTTCGACACCAAATTCTTCCAGCGCGGCGAATACGTGCTTGAGCTCGAAGAGCGTTATACTCTGTTCTCGCACCCCGGCAAGCTGCGCATCATCCCATGGGTCAACAGCGCCTTCGCGGGCAGCTATCGCGAGACGCTGGACAACCCGGCTCTCGATCTCGACATCGCTCAGACCCGCAAGGGCCGCATCAAGTACGGCTATATTGTCAACCTCGAGCAAGCGATCGCGGACGATCTAGGCGTATTCGGGCGCTGGAGCTGGAACGAGGGGCACACCGAGATCATGGCGTTCACCGACATCGACCGCAGCCTGTCGGGCGGCGTCTCGATCAAAGGCAAGCGCTGGGGCCGCCCCAACGACACGGTGGGCCTTGCGGGCGCCGTCAACGGTCTGTCGCGCGATCACCGCGACTTCATCGCGGCGGGCGGGCTCGGCATCAACATCGGCGACGGCCGATTGAATTATCGGACCGAGCGCATCCTGGAGACGTATTACTCGTACGCCCTCCTCAAGACCACGAGCCTGACCTTCGACTATCAGCTCGTCGTCAACCCGGCCTATAACGCCGACCGGGGTCCGGTCTCGATCTTTGCCGCCCGGCTGCACGCCGACTTTTGAACCTCGGCCGCACCGGCGCTCAGGTCATCTTCAGCGGAATGCCGCCCAGGAAGTCGCGCTTGCCGATCTCGACGCCGCAATGACGCAGGATCGCGTAGGCGGCGGTGAGATGGAAATAGAAGTTCGGCAGCACGAAATGCGTGAGGTAGTCGCCGCCCTTCATGTGGCCTTTGTTGTTCGGGCCGAGCGGGAACGTGATCTCGCGGTCGCCCGCGGCGTCGATCTGCTTGGCATCGAGCGTCTTTACATAGGCGAGCGTCTTGGCGATGCGCGCCTTCAGCTCGTCGATGGTCTTCTCGTTATCCTCGTAGCGCGGCGGCTCGACGCCGGCGAGCCGCGCGCCTCCGTTCTTCGCCTGGTCGCAGACGACCTGCACCTGGCGCGCGAGCGCGAACATGTCGGGCGCGAGCCGCCACTGCGGCAGCACCGCCGGATCGAGCTTCTTGGCAGCGGCAAACGCCGCGGCCTTGTCGAGCACGCCGGACAGCGCATTGAGGCCGATCTCGAACACCGGCAGCGAAGCTTGCGACATCGTGTAGGTCATGGGCACGTCCTCGGGGGTCGATCACGAAAGATGCGGCACCATGCCCGCGGCCGCGCGCGAATTCAATCGTCCGGATGGTGATGACCCTGCGGACGCTGCACGCTATCCTGGCGGCCAATCCGACCGGCCGGCGCTGTCCTGGCGCACGCGGCCCCCATCACCCCAAGGAGGTCCTCATGACTGCCGGCCGTTTCCGGCGCGTTTTCGGCTTCGTCGCCGTGCTGCTCGCCGCGCTTGCGCTCGCGACGCCGTCGCGCGCCCAGGCGCCCTACCCCAGCCGGATCATCAAGCTGGTGGTGGGATTCGCAGCCGGCGGAGGCAACGACATCATCGCGCGCATCGTTGCGCAGAAGCTTCAGGAAGGTCTCGGTCAGACCGTGATCGTCGAGAACCGCCCGGGCGCCGGCGGCCGGCTCGCAGCCGAGTTCGTCAAGAACGCGGCGCCTGACGGCTACACGCTGCTGGTGGGCGCCGCCGGCGCAATGACGATCATCCCGGCAATCTCCGAGAAGCCGCCCTACCACGGCACCAAGGATTTTACGCCCTTGTCGATGGTCGCGGCCTTTCCGCTCATCCTGGTCGTGAACAAGGACCACCCGGCGAAGACCGTCAAGGAGCTGATCGCCTGGATGAAGGCGAATCCCGACAAGTCCAACTACGCGACATCGTCGCCCGCCTTCACGCTCGCGACCGAGCTGTTCAAGCTCAGGACCGGCGCGCCGGGCACCGCGATTCCCTACAAGAGCAGCAACGAGTCGATTCTGAGCGTGATCAGCGGGCAGTCGCTGCTCACCATTGCGGATCCGCCGCCGACGACGCCGCAGGTTCTCGGCAACCAGGTGCGCGGCCTCGCGGTGCTCGATGAGCATCGGCTCAGCGATCTTCCCGACGTGCCCACCATGACCGAGGCGGGCGTCGCCGACGTCAACGTCTCACTGTGGAGCGGCCTGTTCGGCCCCGCGCGCCTGCCGCCCGCGATCGCGCACAGACTCGAGGGCGAGATCATGAAGATCATGCAGATGGACGACGTGAAGGACAAGTTCAAGAAGATGGCGACGCCGACCGTCGGCAGCAGCGCGGCAGACTTCGCGCGCATCATCGACGAGCAGACCAAGACCTGGGCCGAGGTCGGTCGCGTCGCGAATGTGAAGCTGGACTAGTCGCGGGTCGCGGGCACTGCGCTTGCGCCCCTCCCCCGCTTGCGGGGGAGGCCGGGAGGGGGAAGCCGCTTGCTCAGTGCGTGTGGCTTCCCCCTCCCCGACCCTCCCCCGCTCGCGGGGGAGGGAGAAGAAGCTCACGCGTCCTGGATCGGCGCGAGCGGCGGTCGGCCGCGGATCATGTCCGAGGCCTTCTCGGCCATCATGATGACGCACGCGTTGATGTGTGCGCCGATGAGATCGGGCATCGCGGAGGCGTCGACCACCCGCAGCGCCTCGAAGCCGCGCACGCGCAGCTCGGTATCGAGCACCGCTTCGGGGCCGATGCCCATCGGGCATGTCCCGGCCGGATGATGCGCCGTGATCGCGACCTTGCGGACCCAGGCGTCGATCTCGGCGTCTGTCTTGACCGCAGGTCCCGGCGCGATCTCCTCGCCGCGAAACGCGTCCATCGGCGCCCGATAGGCGACATCGCGCGCGCGCCGCACACCTTCACGCAACAGCGGCAGATCGCCCGGAGCGCTGAAGAAGTTGTACTTGATGCGCATGGGCGCGAGCGGGTCCGCGGAGGCGAGCAGCACCTCGCCGCGGCTGTCGGGATGCAGGAGCGCCGGCCGGATGCCAAAGCCGTCGAGATAGGGCTTGCGGATGCCGGGGAACCAGAGATGCGCGGCCGCCGGCAGGCCGCGGAACATGAACTCGATGTCCGGCACCGCGATCTCGGGCCGCGTCTTGATGAAGGCGTGCAGCCCGCCCGGCACCACGATGCCGGGCCCGGTCCCGAACAGATAGCCGCGCACCATGCTGATCGCCATGCGATCGAAGCGCATGGCATCGCGGAACGGGCCGGGATCCGGCCGCGTGAACCAGAGTTGCGAGGCGAGATGGTCCTGCAGGTTCTTTCCCACCGGCAGATCGGCCCGCACGTCGATGCCGATCTTGCGCAGATGCCGGGCCGGCCCGATGCCCGACAGCATCAGCAGGTGCGGCGTCGAGAAGGTGCCTGACGCGACGATCACCTCGCGCTCGGCGATCGCCTGCTCGAGGCGGCCGTGCTTGAGGAACTCGACCCCGATCGCGCGCGTGCCGCGCATGAGCACGCGCGTCGCCTGCGCTCGCAACTCGACGAACAGGTTTTCCCGCTTGCGCGCCGGCTTGAGATAGGCGGTGGCCGTCGAGGAACGCCATCCGTTACGGATCGTGTACTGGCCCTGGCCGAATCCTTCCGCGCTTTCCCCGTTGTAGTCGGGCGTGTGCGGGATGCCGGCGGACTTGCCGGCGTCGATCCACGCCTGGAACAGCGGATCGCGCGTCTTTGACCACTCGGTGCCGAGCGGACCGGAGCCGCCGCGATATTTGCTCTCCCCGTCCTCCCAGGTCTCGCTGCGCTTGAAGTAGGGCAGCACCTCGGCGAAGGACCAGCCGCGCGCGCCCTTCTGTGCCCAGCGGTCGTAATCGCCGCGATGGCCGCGCGTGTAGGCCATGACGTTGATCGAGGACGACCCGCCCAGAACCTTGCCGCGCATCGCCTCGATCCGGCGATCGTTCAGATTGGGTTCGGGCTCGGTGTGGAATCCCCAGTCGTGCAGACCGAGGTCGTGCATCTTGCCCATGCCGAGCGGCACATGGATGAGGGGATCGAGATCGCGCCCGCCCGCCTCGATCA
>Ga0075426_10003317_pt1 | contig 11491 bp, 10 predicted proteins | sample SoiMethybrSBSTD5_FD_75304 | JGI IMG/M metagenome (GOLD analysis project Ga0075426, IMG submission 75304) | Bulk soil microbial communities from a Populus tree surrounding site in Tennessee, USA - Soil MetaG P. TD hybrid SBSTD5 | ecosystem: Environmental > Terrestrial > Soil > Tree plantation...
CCCACGGGGACCACGCGGTGGTGATCCTGCGGGCGGTGGAGGCCGAATGCCAGGATCGCGTCCGGCCCTTGACCATGGCGGCGACGCCGTGGAGCTACGGCGGGTGAGCCTGGCCCACAATCGGAGCCGAATCGTTTCGACGCCAGAGTGAGCCGCCCGACCAAGACAAACCAAGCATTCGGGTCGAACATGGAACGATTCGTGGTGTTGGACAGCTGGCGCGGAATCGCTGCGTGCCTGGTGGCACTGTTCCACCTCGACGCCTACAGCCATCTGTACGGAGTGCCTTTTCTGCGCAACTCCTGGCTTTTCGTCGATTTCTTTTTCGTCCTGAGCGGTTTTGTCATCGCCGCGAACTACCAACAACGACTGCGCGACGGCTTCGGGGTGGGACGGTTTCTTTTCCTGAGGCTGGGAAGGCTGTACCCCCTCCATTTCGCAATGCTGGCGCTTTTTGTCGGCTCCGAGGTCCTGAGAGCTGCAGGGAAGGTGCTGATCCAGGGGCCTGCGGCGATCAACCCGGTGTCGCTCTTCAGTACCCCTCAACAGGCGCCGGATACGATTCTCGCCAATCTGCTGCTTATCCAGAGCCTCCACCTATACGATTTCCTGACCTGGAACGTGCCGAGCTGGAGCATCAGCACGGAGTTCTACACCTACGTCGTTTTCGCCGTGTGCCTGGTCGGACTTCGCAGGCATGTGTGGATCGCCCTCCTTCTAGCCATGATCGGGGGCCCGGTTTTGATCGCGATGTTGAGCGAGCGCTTCATGAACGTCCATTTCGACTGGGGGATTATTCGGTGCATCTACGGATTCGCCGCCGGCGCGTTGGCGTGGAACATCTACGAGAAATGGAATGAAAAGCTCAGGAAATGGCTCTCCGGAAGCATAGTCGAGTGGGGCGCTCTCGGCCTCGTCGTGGTGTTTGTGAGCGTAGGCGGCCCGACGCAGCTGTCGATCGCCGCTCCTTACGTGTTCGCGCTCGTCGTGCTCGTCTTCGCGTTTGAGGCGGGCACCGCGAGCGCGATCCTCAAACTGCGGCCGCCGGTTTTTCTGGGGACCATCTCGTATTCCATCTACATGACGCACGTTTTCATCGAGCAAAGATTGTTCAACGCGGGCGGCGCGCTCGCCAAGCTGTGGCACGTCGACCCCTTTACGCACCGCGAGATCGACGGGCACGACTTCTACTTCCTGGGGACCCAGCTATGGCATGGCGATGTGGCTTACGCCGTGTACCTCGCGATGATCATCGCCATGTCCTATTTCACTTTCCACTGGATCGAAAAGCCGGCGCGGGAGTGGGTGAGGAATCGGGTGCGGACACGGCAGCAGCAGAGAGCGACCTCGCGCGGCATCGTTGGCGCCTAGGCGGCACTGGATCTCTGCGGCCTTGCTCAGGTTCTCGTCTTGAGCGTGAACTTGTCGCGGTAAAGGCCCCAAGCCCTGCGGGCGATTCGACCCCAGGCGGCGCGTTTCGTGAGGAGCTCCCATCCGAGCGCCTTCGCGCGCCGCAGTCCGGTGTAAATCCTATTCGCAACGGCCGGGGTGGGCGTGATGCGCACGAGGCACCAGAGGGCGGCCGCGAGCGACGCACCCTGGCCACGCTTCGCCTCTCCGAAGTAGCGCAGGGCCTCGGCGCGGTTTCCCTTCCCGAGGGCGGCCCGGCCGACGACGAGCTGCCTCGCCCGGCGAAGGGCGGCAATTTCGGGGTCCTCGCTTCGCTCTCCTCCGAACAATTCCTCGAACTGGTGCAGCAAGTCGCGCTCGAATTCGAACCGCGTCGAGCCGGTCGAGAGGTGTCCCTCGCTCAGCTGCGTGCCGTCGCGGGCGTACTCGTGCTTGATTGCCATAGGTAGCGGAAAGAAGTTCGCGTTGAACCGGCGGCAGAGATTAGCCAGGTAGCTGTAATCGGCGCCGATCCGGTAGCGCACGTCGAACAGGCCCACCGCTTCCCGGGCGCGGCGCGTAATCACCGTGGGCTGCAGGGCAAAGAGGAAACCGAAGCGCATGTGCTCGAAGACACGGCCCCGGTACAGGCGCGCGTCGCGGTAGGGAGTGCGGGCCACGATGTCGCTCCCCCACTGCCCGATCGGCTCCACGCTTGCGAACACCCTGCGGTAGGGATCGCTCTCTCCGGGGCGCAGCCTCAGCAACGCGGAGCCCGCACGCTCGGCGAGCGGCGGGTACCACTCGGTCAGGGCGCTGCGCAGGAAGTAGACAAGACCCGCAGAGCCCCCATCCTCGCAGAACTCCCCGGAGAGAAAGTCTTCGCTGGGAAAGGCACGGAAAAAAGCCACGCTGAGCTCCAGATGGTGCGGGAGCCATTCGTCGTCCGAGTCCAGGAAAGCGATGTACTGCCCGCGCGCGCGCAGCATGCCGTTGTTCCGCGCCGCATTCACGCCTTGGTTCTTCTGCCGGATCAGGACAAGACGCGGATCCGAGCCCCCGATCAAGTCGGCCGTGTCGTCGGTGGAACCGTCGTCCACCACGATCAGCTCCCAATCGGAGAACGTCTGCCGCTGCACGCTCGCGATGGCGGCCTGGATCGTCTCTCTGCGGTTGTAGGTCGGGACGATCACCGAGACGAGGCTCATCGCTTGGACTCCCGGCCTGCAAGCTCCCTGAGAAGCACTATGCCGTCCTTGGGTCCGAGGGTCACCTCGCTGGCAGCAGAGCCGTCGTTGATTGCGCGATCCTGGTTGCCGCGGAGCCGGCGCAGGCCGGCCTCGAGCTTGACGGTCTTTGCAGAGAACGTCGGATTGACGAGCACGATGCCGTTCTCAAAATCCCGGCGCCAGACTCCTTCGGTCCAAGCGGTGGCCGGCGGTCCCGAGCGCGCATGACCGAGCTTGTGGTCGTACTCGTCGAACCACGGAACGCTGCTGTACTCCACGGCCTTGTCCGTAAACGAGAAATAGCCGTCGTCGAGCAGGCAAGACGTATATCCATAGCGGAAGAAACGATAGTCCGTGGGGCTCCCCTGGATGTTGAAGCCGACGATCTTGGGCGGCCTGGTGTTCCGCAGTACCGCCCTGTAACGCTCCATCATCTCGCTCCATCCGGCCCGTGACTCCAACGACCATGTCCAGCCCATCAGCGATTCCAGAAACCCTCCGTTGAGTTGATCCCGCCACTGCGCGTTGGCCAGATCGTTGTCGGTGTTGCCGATCAGCAGCCGATTGGGGGCGAGCTCGCGCAGCCGGTTCCACTCGGCCAGGTGGCCGGCGTAGTGAGCGGAGAGAATGGCCGGGTCCTTGCGGTCATCGTTCCTTCCGTCCAGATTCCAGTCTGCCGTCACGCGGGGCGCCCCGACGCCGTCGAGGTACACGATGTCGAACTCCGGGATGTCGCGGAAAAAGACCGCGTATTCGCGCTCTGCGAGCCACTGAGGCCAATGCCGGCCCTTGGCGTCCGCGTGCGACCAAGCCGTGAGGTTCACCTCCCAGGTGCGGTATTCAGAAGTCCACTGGACCTTGCGCTCGGCGGCGTTCAGCAGCCACCACTTGCTCGCGTAGAGCTTGTCGCGCTTGTCTCGATCCGCCATGTTGTAGGGATCGTCATAGGCTTCGTTGAGGATGGTGTACTGGCCGACGAGAATCTTCGGGTTCCGCTCCTTGAGCACCTCCACGACCTTGCGCATCGCAAGGGTTGCGGTCGGGGCGTACCCGTCGGGCCGCCAGCCTCGATGGAAACCGAGAATCACCACGTCCATCCTTGCCAGCTCTTTCTGGTAGTCGGCGTCCTGGTAATTCTTCGCGCCGATGTTCATGCCCATCAGCCGGGGGAAACTGGTGCCCGCCGGTTCATCTCCTTTCGCAACCGGGCTTTCGGCGCCGAGGGCCAGCAACGCGCAAAGCAGGAAGGTTTCGAACGCGTGCCTTGGATGTTGCTTTTCCAATGGCAAGGTTGCTTGATCCACAGGAGCTCTCGTCGTCCTCGGCTTCCCTGCACTAAGCGCGCTCGACGGTGTGCGGCAGGTCTAGCTGTGCGCTGCCGGCCGGGGGGAATTTCGGCGCCGCCAGGCATCGCGAAGAGGAAGCCAGATGCGGCCTCTTAGGGTCACCGGCAGCGTGCAGTCGTAGGTGCGCACCGGCTGCCCGCCGAAGTCTTTCTTGAACTTGTTGATCCCGGCGTTTTCCGGTATGGATTCGTCCTCGAAGAGGCCGCCCCAGTCGTAGCGCTCTATCCCCATCTGCTTGAACTGCAGCATTTCCTTCCAATGCAGCCAACGGTTGGCGCGCCCGATCAGGGCGCGATAATCGTTGTCCTTGTTCCTGAAACAGGAACCGGTGTACTGGAGCCAGGCGGCTTTTCCGCTGATGAGGTAGGCGTGCCAGATCAATACCTCGCCGTTCTGGGAGGCCGACGTGAGCACGAGCTGGCGGGCCCTGCAGGCGGCGAGCAGCCATTGACGATAACAGGGGGCGACCGACTTCTGCGCCGCAAACGCGTCATAGAACGCCTGGAATTCATCCAACCGGCTTTCCGGGTCGGTGATGAACTCCATGCGAAGCCCATCCTTGGTTTCGGCGCGTCTGATCTTGTAACGGCAGTCCTTGCCGAATTTCTCCGTGATCGCGTCGGCTTCGACGGAAAGATCGGTCACCATCGTGAGGAACGGAGTGGTCCGGGCATCCGCGATCGGAGCCTCCCTCTGGCGGTACAGCACGATATCTACTCCGGAATCGCCAGTCGGCTCCTCGTCGTACCAGACTTCCCCATAGACGGCGGCCCGGCCCTCGATGCGGATCATTCAGGCCCCCGCCATTTCTCGACTGGCAGCCCGGTCGGAAAGCCTGTGCGCCGTGCTGCCCGATGCTGCTTTGCCCAGCGACTCTTCGAAGCGCGCGTGGAACTCTTTCAGGGTCACGCCGCGGCACCAGGTCGAAAGCTCTTCAAACAGAATCTCTAGGCGCTCGTACAAGAGCTCGATATCCGATGCGCTCCGGAACGTCGGACTTCCACCCGGCATGAGCTCCGAGGAATGCAGCGAGAAATCCAGGTGGGCAGCGCTTTCAGCCCGCGCTGCGCGCGTCGCGCGCAGCATTCCGCGAAGATTGCTCTCCGTCGGGCACAAGTGGTTGAGCGCAGGCGACACCAGCCTGTTGGCGGTCTGGCGCAGCAGCGGGATGCGATACACCCAGGGCGCCACCCGGAACAGGCCGCTCGTGCGGATTGTCATGGGAACTTCCAGCATCCCTCCGAACGTCGGTACCGAGATGTCGGAGGGGCTGAAGAAGTAGGGGCGGTCGGGAAAGTCCGTGTAGTCGGAGCCGCCTTTTCCGTTTGGATCGCCCGGAGTTCCGCTCCAATCGAGCCCCGGGCTCACCGAGCAGTCCACGCGATATCCCTCGTCAAGCAGCATGGCGGCATAGCGACCGTCGAAACCCAAACGCCCGGCACGATGACTGAGCATCGCCTGATCGAACCGGTCTTCGAGGAGACGCGTGACGACCTTGATCTTCTCCTTCATCACGGGGTCGGGATATTCGATCAAGTAGGGCTGGTAGCGAAAATCGTCGCTCGTCAGCGGCACGAGCGGCGGCGAATTCCATGCGTGCAGGTGCATGCCGATCTCGCCGGCGCCGCGGGCGAGCACGTCGCGCCCGAACTCGACGAAAGCCTCGGACATCGCCATCTCGTAGTTCGTCAGATAGACGGGCTTGAAGCGGAATCGCTCGCAGAGAGACTGGAAGCGAGGCAAATACTCCGCATTACGGGTGGTGATCTCCCGCGGTTTCGACCAGAGGTCGTCGCCCTCGGTGTCAATCGTGATGATGAAAGGCATCTCAGACATGGCGTGCTTGGCCCGACACGATCATCTGGCCGTTGCTGTTGTCAATGCGCGTGACGTGCTCGAACGTATCGAGGTAGGCCGCCAGAACCTTTTCTTCGCCGTGTTCCCGCTCCATGAACGCACGGCAACGATCGCTTAGCGCTTTCAGGGCAGTCGCGTCGCCCAAAAGATGTTTGACCGCGGCGGGAATCTGCGCAGTGGAACTTACCGCCACGCCGAGATTCTCGCGCTCGATTACGCGGTCCGGATCGATAAGCGTCACGACGGGAACACCCCTGATCCAAGCCTGGAGGTAGGAATTCGGGAATCCTTCGATATCCGAGGTATTGACCAGTATCTTGGCCCGACCATACAGGTGACCGGCGTCCCGATACGACAGGCGTCCGTGAAAAGTCACGTTGGCTTTGGCGGCGGCCGCGTCTCTGATGCTCCGGAACAGGGCTTCTTCGCCGGGCAGGGGCCCTCCTACCATGTGAATTTTCACCTCCGGCAATTTCTCGGCGAGCTCGAGAATCCGGTCCGGCCGCTTTACGCCTCGGATGTTGCTCACCCACAGCACGTCGATATCGCGGGCGGCGACCGGCTGGGGCTTCTCCACCAACATTCCCGCCACCCGACCCGCCAGACCGTAGTTGCGCGCCAAAGTCTCCGATTGCGAAGCGCTCTGCACGAGAATGGCATCGGCTCGCCGCAGACCGTATGCATAAAGCCAGCGGTCGCGAGCAAAGGGCACGAGCAGGCGTGATCCGTCGCAATCCGTGTCGCTCGCAGTGCGAAAGACGAATCGCTTGCGATGACGCCGGCAGAACAAGGCCACCAGGCCAACATGCATGCCCGCGCAGCTGGTGTAGTAGAGATCGGCACCGGCCCGCGCCAGCGCCGACCACATGCCGGTCCAGCGGGGGTGAATGAAGCGAAGCACCGGCAGTCCTGCGTTAGGACGATAAGCTTTGAAAACCCGAATCCCTTCCCATTCCGCGCCGTCAGGCTGGCCATAGTCCCAAACCACCGTGCTCACCTTGTGACCCCGGCGAGCCATTGCGCGGCAGAGCAAGGTTTGCTGGACCCCTTCACCGGCGATATTGTGCTGTTTGTATTCGGGTGCCAGGACCGGCAGGTTCTCGACCCCTACAAAGCAGATTTTCATCGCCAAGATCGTAGCTCGGCTCGAAGACGGCACAGCGCCGGGATACGCCCTAGATCTGATCCGTTCGGCTCATGGGCCGGTCTATCGGGGAACGGTCGAATATCCGCGGCCCGGGCGGCCGCGAGATCAGCCCTCGGCGGGGCGTACGTTCAGCCATTTTTCCGCGCGGTTGATCGCGCGGAGGACCTGCAATTTCATCGTGTCGCGCAAGGCGCCCCCACCATAGGGCGCCGGACGCAGGCCCATCTTCCGCAGCCGTCCGTTCAGGTTGTAGATCATGCCGCGTCGCAGGGAGGCGCGCGTCTTGAAACCGTTGCTGAACGAGATCGACACGGCGTCGCCGTTCTTTATCCAGTGCGGGTCGGTGGTCGGAATGTGGATTCCGTACCCCGCCTTGAGCTCGAACACCGTGGCGCGTTCCTGGTATCGCTCGTGGAATACCATGTTGCGGCGGATCGCCGCGCCGGTGAAGTGCCTTTCCAGTTCGACCTCCGAGAGGACCTCGCGGTCCGACGCGCTGAACACGCTGATCGTCTTGCTGCCGCGGATCTGGAGCAGGAAATTGATCTCCTTGTCCATGTGATAGGGCGTGACCGACCCGGGTGAGGTCACGAAGATCGCGGCTTCGCGCTCGCACATGCCCGGCTCGATCCGCTCCGACAGCGGCTCGATCTCGTCCAGGCACTGGTTGAGGACCGCCAGGCACTCGGGGTCGGCCTCCGCGCGCTTGAGCACCATCCACGAGCTGCACTCCTCGATCCGCCTGACGGTTTCCTCGGCGGACAGGCCCGTGTAGGGCGTCTTGTCCTGGTCGGGAAGGCTGACGGGGATTTTCCCGGCGTTGTACTCGACAATGCTGGGGGGAAGCGTTCCGGCGAGCTCCGCCAGCTTGGCAAGCCGGAACAGCGGGTGATCGCATAGATTGTGCCGGAATAGAAACGGCTTGCGATTGAAATGGGTGCGAAACGTTTCTGCGTCGATGTCCAGAAAACGGCCCGCTGCGGCCGATGGGCCGGCGGCCACGCTGTCCAAGAAGGGCACTTTCGCATGATTTACCGTTTGCATGTCTTCGCCTCCTTCATTTCCGTGAAATTCTAAGCGGCCCAGGGATCCGGGGTCTTCGCAGCGGATTCATCCGGTTTGTCCGCGGAAAACATCTTCTGAATCCGGCGAGTCGTCCATCGCAGGAGCGGCAGGCCCGAAACCAAGAACTCGCCCAGCGCGCCCGTGCCGATGGCAAGGCTCTGGATCGTTTTCCGCTCGTTCGAAAGCCGGTTGACGAGGAAGTTGTCTGTCGTCGCGCAGGAATCCATCCACCGCACGCCAGGCCGCGTTTGAAGCTGCCGTATGCTGTCCAACTCGAGCATCGCCCCGGGCGAGAAATCCGCGAATTCCTCGTCGTACGCCGTCTTGAATGCGAACGATCCTTCGCCGGCAACGAACGCACATCGGCGAGCGATGGGACGGCCATCGAAATCGAGGCCAAGCATGAGCAGGCGGCCGCGGCGAAAGGCGGAAGTCACGATCTCCGCGAAATAGCGGCGACCGCGCTCCGAAGAAGCCAACGCACTGCCGCGCTGGCCCTTCCACCCGCTCGCCTCGATCCGCAGGAACTCGTCGATCCAGCGCGCGACGTCGTCCTCCTGTCCTATTTCGAGATGCTCCACCCGGCCGCGCTCGCTCAAACGCTTCTCTTTGCGACGCAGCCTCCGGCGCAGGTCGCCCGATACCGCCGACTCGGGGTGGGTGTTCTTGTCGTCTCCTGCATGCCACAGACCGCGCGTAAAAATGTCGGTTATGCAGTTTCGCAACCCAAGCTCGTTGGTCACGTCGATCAGCATCTTGCGGAATGGGCCGTCTCCGGAGATGCATCTCAGCTCCACCAAGGAGGCGCTTGCCTCGCCCGATCGGAACCACCGGAAAAACTCGACCAGGCACTCCTTGGCGGCATCCGCGCGCACCAGGGGCGTACATACGTAGCAGTGGAGGTGCTGCCACAGGCTCACGGAGGACACTTTGAGCTTTCTGAAACGCTGGACCGGTTCGAGCGGAAACAGCCCGCCCAGTTTTGCAGGAGCATCGGGGTTGTGGAGGTCGTGGAGCAGCACCAGAACGACGGCAATGTCCTTGCCGAACGCTTCCAGCGCCGGCAACAGCATCCAGTGCTCGTAGAAGACATTGGGTTCAAGCGCGGTCGCCGCGAGCTCTTCCCAGGCCGGAACGAAGGCCGATAGCGCCTGCGGGTCGCGCAGCACCACGACGGAAGTCCTGTGTTTCGCTTTCGTGGGGACCAGTCGGCGCGGAATGCCTGCCGCCGCGGTCCCGGGGCCCTGCGTCGCTTTTCTTGGATCCATAGCGGGCCTGATTGCCGGTCTGCCAAATCGTGCCAAAATTGACCCTGCGTCAACCCCGCCATCTGCGGCGGCCCGAGTTGTATCGCGTCCGGGCCGTGCGCTGCGTTCCGACGGCCTGCGGCTGAATTCCCGAGTCTGTGACGACAAGGCGCAGATCGACGGCACGACCATCATGAGACAGGGTTCACCGCGTCCTGATCACAGGACGTCTGCACGATCGTAGTGATGCTCGATGAAGCAAGATATCGTCCGGACTTGATCCGTCCGGACTTGATCCGTTTGCCTCATCCGCCCTGGAAGCGCAGCCACCATTCGCCCTCGAGACGACTGAGATAGGCGTTCCCTTGGTGGATCGCGGCGGCGAGCTCGGCGTGGCGCGAGTGGACCAGGGTCCATGTACCCTCGCGGCGGAACCAGCAGTATCGATCCGAAAACTCCTGGATGTGGCGCGGATCCAGGCGTCCCCGCACTGCGGCCGCACCCTGTCGCCAGGCATCGGCAAAGAGCCGCTGCAACACGCGCCCGAACGAGCCGTTGCAGGCTGCAATCTGGACCACCTCGCTCACCCCACCCGCGCGCAGGTAATAGAGGTACCACCCGATCAACCGTCGCCCGCCTTCGAGCACGGCACGCGCGCGCAGTTTTCCGTGACGTACCTTGAGGGCCGTCTGCTCGAGCAGCCAGGCGAGCGAGCGCGCATCGTATTCCGGCTGCAGCGCGCTGCCATCCGCGACGTCGGGCAGGTGGTCCAGCATCGCAGCCGCATCCAAGTCGTCTTCCGCGAGCTCGGGGTCCTCCTGATCGAGCCGGTTTGGATGCAAGCGGGCTGCCAGCGCATCGACCAGGGCGCCCAGAGGCCGCGCCGGCAATGTCAAGGCCGGAGCGAGCGCGCGGCGCTCTTCCAGAAGCGACAGCGCGAACCGCACCGGCCTGAGCGGGCGTGTCCAGTGAAGGTTGTAGAGCAACGGTGCCGTCCCGCCGAGTCCGGTCCACATCTGCCGCGACAGCTCGTTCGCTCCATCGGCGATGAACAGATCCTGAGTCCCGGAAAGCGCCGCTCTCGCCAATTGCAACGCTGTTAGACCGTTACGCCGGTTCGGGTCCACCATGAATTGGCAGCCCACCGCGACGCGGATCGGCCGTCCGCGAAAGAGCATCCGCCGCGGCATCACTCCTGCGAAGCCGGCCACGCCACCGTCCTCCTCGGCTACCCAGGAAGGCAGCTCGAGGTTGCGCCATGGGTTGTTGAAGAGTATCTCCCGGAAGTAGGCTTCACACGCGGCCTGTGAAGCCCAGCGCTGCTGCGGATAGACGCGTCCGAAGAGCGCCGCAACAGCGGGAATGTCATTCTCGGCAAAGGTGCGAAGCGTGGCCATGGCACCCGATCCCCGGTCATCAAAGATCGAGCCGAGAAGCTGATCTCACTATCTCGCGCTGCGAGAGGGGAGCAGCGGTTCTCCCGTCCAGGGTTCGGTGGCCCTGGGTCGCAGTCCCGGAGGGTTCCCCTCCTGATTTGCCGCAGCGTGACGGACCTCAAGGGAAAGCAGCTGCGCCGTCTGAGCGCCGGCGCCTGCCGTGCGTGCGGCGACCAGCCCTGCGATCCTCGCAAGCGTGCGCAAATCGTCGAGGTCGATGTCGTCGATCTTGATTTTGAAACCGAAACGCTGCTCGAGCTGTACCAGCAACTCCACCAGCTGAAGTGAGTCGAGGATGCCAGTCTCGAAGAGATCGGTGTCCGGAGACGGCGCCTCGATGTGGAGACTCTCGACAAAGAGAGCGCCGAGGCGCCGGATGATCGCATTCGTGTCGGTCACTGGATGCTCCTCTAACTTTGCCCCGACGCCGCGCCGACCATGCGGTCAGCCCGGCTGGGGTCGTCCGGCGAGGACGCCTCCACCTGCGCCTCGCGGGACTCGGCGACGAGGAACGCATTCTTCAACCGCGGACGATCGATCTTGCCGTTCGCGTTCTTGGGTAGAGCCTCATGCCGGCCCCAGCGGGTCGGAAGCATGTAAGCGGGCAACAACCTCGCCAGGTCCTTTCGCAGGTGTTCGACCGAGACCGCGCTGTCCGAGGCGAGGACGTACGCGCAGCAGATGAGCCATCCTTCGAAGCCATCGGATTGAATCGCGACCACCGCGCTCTCCCGCAAGGCGGGGAGCGAGTGGAGCGCCGCCTCGATCTCGCCCA
>Ga0075426_10003318_pt1 | contig 11489 bp, 7 predicted proteins | sample SoiMethybrSBSTD5_FD_75304 | JGI IMG/M metagenome (GOLD analysis project Ga0075426, IMG submission 75304) | Bulk soil microbial communities from a Populus tree surrounding site in Tennessee, USA - Soil MetaG P. TD hybrid SBSTD5 | ecosystem: Environmental > Terrestrial > Soil > Tree plantation...
CCGTACATAGGCGGCCGCGCGCGGGTCGTCGAAGTAGATCGCGTCCGCGCACTGCGCCGGATCGAATCCTTGCGCCACCAGCTCGGTCTTCTTCTGCTTGAACGTCATCGTCACCTCGAGCTCGTCGCGCAGACGCACGAACAGCGGCCGCGCATAGTCGGGCAGCAGGGCATGCACATGGGCGCGCAAGCCTGCGAGATCGAGGTCGGGACCGGCGACGATTGCCGCCATGCCGGCGCGGCCCTCATGGGCGGCGACCGCGACACCGTACACATTGGCGTCGCGGATCCCGGGACAGCGATTGAGGATCTCGGCCACCTCGCCGGTCGAGACATTCTCGCCCTTCCAGCGGAACGTGTCGCCGATGCGGTCCACGAAGTAGAAATAGCCGTGCCGGTCCTGCCGCATCAGGTCGCCGGTGCGGAACCAGGCGTCGCCGGGCTCGAACACGTCGCGCAGGATTTTTGCCTCGCTTTCCGCGCGGTCTGCATAACCCTCGAACCGGCCGCTCGGCGCTGCCGGATCGTTGACGATGCGGCCGATGGCCTCGCCGACCTCGTCCGCCGCGCAACGGATGCAGAAGCCGCGCGCATCGCGCAACGGCGCCTCGCGCGTCACATCGAACCTGACGATGCGCACCGGGAAGCGGCGCTCGAGCAGGCGTGGCAGGCGGCCGATCGCACCCGGCCGGCCCTCGAAATTGAACAGCGTCACATTGCCTTCGGTCGCCGCGTAGAACTCGATGATGCGGGGGATGCGGAAACGCTTCGCGAAGGCGGGCCAGACGTCGGGACGCAGCCCGTTGCCGCAGGCGAGACGCAGGCGATGGCGTGCCTCGGCCGGATGCGGCGGGGCATTGACCAGATAGCGGCAGAGCTCGCCCACGTACTGGAAGATCGTGCACTCGTGGCGCGCGATATCGTCCCAGAAGGCGCTCGCCGAAAACTTGTCGCGGATCACCACGCTGCCGCCCTTCACCAGCAGTGCGCCGATGGCGACCACGCCGCCGGTGGTGTGGTACATCGGCAGGCAGTCGTACATGCGGTCGGAGGCGCGGGTCGCCATCACGCCGGCAAAGCCGAGCGCCGCCAGCATCAGCCGGTAATGATTGACGTTCGCGGCCTTCGGCATGCCGGTCGTCCCGGACGTGTAGATGAACAGCGCGTGATCCTCGATCGTGAGCGTCGGCCGTTGCACCGCCGACAGCGGCTCGCCGGACAGCGCCGCGACGGTGCGGTCGATGCGGCGGGCCGACACGGCGCCGCCGCCATGGCTCCAGACCTGCGGTGCGCTCTTGAGATGCCGCGCCGCGCTCGCAAGCGCCGAGGCCAGCGTGTCCGCGACGATCACGTGCGTGGGCGCGACCAGGTCGATGCAGCGGGCGAGCGAAGGGCCGACCAGATTGGTGTTGAGCAGGGCGACCGCGCCGCCCGCCTGGATGATGCCGAGCCAGATCGCGACATACTCGGGCCGGTTGGGCATCAGGAGGCAGACCGTGTCGCCCTTGCGCAGCCCTTGCGCAAATGCCCACCGCGAATAGCGATTGGCGCGCTCGGCGAGGCCGCAATAGGTGAGGGTCTCGGCCTCCGAGATGAGCGCCGGCTTGTCGCCATAGCGCGCGGCGAGCTCCGCCATCAGCACCGGAAACACGCGAGTGGGATTTTTTGCGATCGGGCTCGCGTGCCGCAGCGCGCGCAACGCGCCCGCAAGGAACACCGCGTCGTTCCTGAGCCGTTCGAGCAAAGTCATGCCCTATCGTTACCCGTCATCGCCGGCATAGCCGTTCGAAGAACGGCGTCGCTTCGCTCGCCTATGCCCGGCCATCCCGGTCTTTCCCTGCGCCGCATAGACGTGGATGCCCGCGACAAGCGCGGGCATGACGCATACAAATCTACCGATCGACGCCGCCGAACGGCACCAGCGGATTGTCGATGATCGCAGCGCGGTCCGGGCGGTCCACGCCGGCCGGCGTGAGGAACGCGTCGAACAGGCCGCGGATCGTCTTGGGCGGGATGTCGCGCACGATGAACACCATGCGGGTGCGGCGGTCCTCATCGGGCCAGGCCTCGAGCTGCGCGGTCGGGTGGAAGACATGCTGCACCCCATGCACCACGACCGGCTGCTCGGGCGTCTCGGCGAGCTTCACGATGCCCTTCAGGCGCAGCAGATTGGGGCCGTGCGTCGCGCGCAAGAGCTCCAGGAACATGTCGAATGCGGCCGCCGGGATCGCCGCCTCGGCCGTGAGCGCGAAGGCATGGATGCGCGCGTCGTGCCGGTTGGGATCATGGCTATGCGCATGGGCTGTGCCGGCATCGTCCAGCGCCTCGGCGGCGAGCCAGCGCTTCACGTCCGGACTCTTCCGCGCCGGATTGTAGAGCCCGCAATTGAGAAGCCGCGCCGGCACGGCTTCGCCCGCCGCGCCATCGAGGATCGGCGCCGCGGGATTGAGCCCGCGCACGCGGGTGAGCAGGTTTTCGGCCGCGGCGCGCCGCGCCGGCGTGTCGAGAAGATCGGATTTGGCGAGCACGATGCGGTCGGCGACCGCGATCTGCTTGACCGCCTCGGGCTGCGCATCGAGCGTCACAAGCCCGTTCACCGCATCCACCACCGTGACGATCCCGTCGAGCCGGAAGCGCAGCACCAGGTAGGGATGCAGCATGATGGTGTGCAGCACCGGTGCCGGATCGGCGAGGCCGGTGGTCTCGATCATCACCCGGGAAAAGGCGACGCGCGCATTGTCGCGATCGCGCAGCAGCTTTTCCAGCGAGTCGACGAGGTCGCCGCGCACCGTGCAGCACAGGCAGCCGGTCGAGAGCTGAACCACGTTGCCCTCGACCCGCTCGACCAGCAGATGGTCGATGCCGACCTCCCCGAACTCGTTGATCAGCACCGCCGTGTCGGCGAGCGCCGGGTCCTTCAGCAGGCGGTTGAGCAGCGTGGTCTTGCCGGCGCCGAGGAAGCCGGTCAGCACCGTGAGCGGCAGCGGTGCGACCGGTCCGCGCGGACGGGTGCCGGGCTCCGCCGTCATTGCGTGTGCGGCGCGCTCTTGGGCTTGGCGGCCTTCGCCTGGGCGGTCTTCGGGGTTTTCGCCGCCGGCTTCGCCTCGGTCGCGGCCGCGGCAGTGTTCTTCGCCGCCGCCGGCTTGTCGGTCGCCGCGGCCTTGGGCTTGCGGCGCGGTTTTGCGGCCGGGATGGCGGCGTCGTCCGCAGCGGTCGCCACCGCGACGGCGCGCTTCGGCCCGACATAGACGACGATCGGCGGGACGGCCGCGAGCGGATTGCCGGTCAGCAGCGAGGCGCCCGACCCGTCCTTGGTGGTCGCGAGCGTCATCACGCGCTGCTGGTCGTTCTCGGCGGTCGTGCCGGCGTCGTCATCCTCGTCCTCGGCGGCCGGACGCTTGCGATGCGGCCCGCAGGTCTGGTCGCGCAGATCGGGCGGATCGGCCTTGATCGGCTGCAACGCGTCGACCGTGCCGAGCGACGGCAGCAGCCAGGCCAGGGTCGAGGAGTTAAAGCCGCGCTCCAGCAGGCTGGCCGCCTTGGCGGTGCGCACCGCGCCGGATGGCGCGCCGAGCACCACCGCGATGAGGCGCCGGTTGCCGCGCGTCGCGCTCGCCACCAGATTGAAGCCGGATGCGCAGATGAATCCGGTCTTCATCCCGTCGGCGCCCGGGTATTCGGCCAGCAGCTTGTTGTAGTTGCGCATGACCCGGCGGCCGAACTTGATCGACGGGATGTGCCAGTAGGAATCGAATTCGGGGAAGTCGCGGATCAGCGCCCGCGCCAGAATCCCGAGGTCGCGCGCCGAGCTGATCTGCGCGTCATCCGGCAGCCCGTTCGGATTGACCCAGTTGGATTGGACCATGCCGAGCCGCTGCGACGTCAGGTTCATCTCCTCGGCGAACTTCTCCACCGAGCCGTCGATGCCCTCGGCCAGCACCACCGCGATGTCGTTCGCGGAATGCACCAGCATCATCTTCAGGGCGTTGTCGACCGTGAGCTGTATCCCGGCCGGGAAGCCCATCTTCGACGGGCTCTGGGACACCGCCCTCGGCGAGACCGTGACCAGCGTGTCGAGGCCGATGCGTCCCTCCTTGATGGCCTGGAGGGTCACGTAGGTGGTCATGAGCTTGCTGGTGGAGGCCGGATGCCAGGGCAGGGTGGCGTTGTCGGCCTGCAGCACCTTGCCGCTGTTGGCATCGATCAGCAGGACCGCCTCGTGCCCGGCCCTTGCCGGAAAGCTCAGTGTCGCCGCCGCGAGGACGGCGAACAATCCACGAGCCAGAAGTCTTACGCCTGATGCCACCACTGTCGGTCCCGCTCCCGGTTGGGTTCACTTGCGCACATCAACCGCACCGCGGCCGACGCTCGCATTTTACACGGATGCCAGGGCCGAACGCAAAGCACCTGGGCCGCCTCCCCTTTAATGCCGGATGTCGTAAACTGATCCCCGAGCGAAGCACCGGAATTCGGCGCAACCATGAACGAATAGTCAGGAAATGAACGGTCCGGAGGCGAACACATGACCGCCTGCATCATCGGATGGGCTCATACGCCCTTCGGCCGCCTCGACACGGAGACGGTCGAAAGCCTCGTCGTACGGGTCGCCGAGGAGGCGCTGCGCGACGCCGGCGTGGCGCCGGCGGATGTCGACGAGATCCTGCTCGGTCATTTCAATGCCGGGTTCTCGGCGCAGGATTTTACCGCTTCCCTGGTGCTGCAGGCCTCGCCCGATCTGCGCTTCAAGCGCGCGACCCGGGTCGAGAACGCCTGCGCCACCGGATCGGCGGCCGTTCATCAGGGCCTCAAGGCCATCGAGGCCAAGGCGGCGCGCGTCGTGCTGGTGGTCGGCGTCGAGCAGATGACGACGACGCCGGGGCCGCAGATCGGGACGAACCTGCTCAAGGCCTCGTATGTGCGCGAGGAGGCCGATATCGCCGGTGGCTTCGCCGGCATCTTCGGCCAGATCGCCGGCCTTTATTTCCAGAAATACGGCGACCAGTCGGATGCGCTGGCGCGCATCGCGGCAAAGAACCACAAGAACGGCGTCGGCAACCCCTATGCGCAGATCCGCAAGGATCTCGGCTTCGCGTTCTGCCGCACGGAAAGCGACAAGAACCCCTTCGTCGCCGGCCCGCTCAAGCGCACCGACTGCTCGCTCGTTTCCGATGGCGCCGCCGCCCTCGTGCTGGCGGACCTCGAGACCGCACTCGCCATGCCCAAGGCAGTGGCGTTCCGCGCCGCGGAGCACGTTCAGGATTTCCTGCCGATGTCGCGGCGCGACGTGCTCAAGTTCGAGGGCTGCGGCGAGGCGTGGCGGCGCGCGCTGGCACGCGCCCGCGTCGCGCTCGGCGACCTCTCCTTCGCCGAGGTGCACGACTGCTTCACCATCGCCGAGCTGATCGAGTACGAGGCGATGGGGCTCACCCCCGAAGGCGAGGGCGCGCGCGCCATCGCCGAAGGATGGACCGAGAAGAACGGCCGGCTGCCCATCAATCCGTCGGGCGGACTCAAGGCCAAGGGCCACCCGATCGGCGCAACCGGCGTCTCGATGCATGCGCTCAGCGCGATGCAGCTCTGCGGGACTGCCGGCGACATGCAGGTGAAGGACGCCAAGCTCGCCGGCCTGTTCAACATGGGCGGGACGGCGGTCGCGAACTATGTGAGCATCCTGGAGCGGATCAAGTGAGCCGCATCGACGGGAACGGCGCCGTAGGGTGGGCAAAGGCGGCCGTGGCGTCATCGGATTGCCATGGCATGCGTTCCGCCGTGCCCACGCGGAGTTGCCGGAGTTGCCATCAGCCGCGTGGGCACGGCGGAGCTGGCGTTGTCCACCACGTGGAGGCTCGGGCCGCCTTTGCCCACCCTACGAGCCCGGAGCGCGTCACGTGATCACCCGACGAGCTATTCTCGCTGCCTCGCTGGCAAGCCTGATTTCCCCTGCACGCGCGGAGGGATATCCGGAGCGGCTCATCCGGATGATCGTCCCGTTTGCGGCCGGCGGGCCGGTCGACGTCATGGCGCGTCTGGTCGGTCAATATCTTTCGGCCCGCTTCGGCCAGGCGGTGGTGGTCGAGAATCGGCCGGGCGCAAGCGGCACCATCGCCTCCAAGCTCGTCGCGACCGCCGAGCCCGATGGCTACACCCTCCTGTTCGCCAGCGCGGGTTCGCTCGCGATCAGTCCGTCGCTCTACAAGAGCCTCGGTTACGATCCGGTGGGCGGCTTCGCGCCGGTGGCGATCGTCGCCAATCACCCGCTCGCGATGGCGGTGCACCCGAGCGTGCCGGCGAAGTCGGTCGCCGAGCTCATCGCCTACGCGAAAGCCAATCCCGGCATGCTCAACTTCGGGGCCGCGCCCGGAACGCCGCCGCACCTGATGATGGAGCTGTTCTGCAGCCTGGCTGGCCTCAAGATGGTGTTGGTGCCCTACAAGGGCGCGGCCCCGGCATTGACCGATCTCCTCGCCGGACGCACCCAGGTCACGATGCTGTCCACCACCGTGATCGTGCCGCCGATCGTCGCAGGACAGCTCCGCGCGCTCGCCGTGACCAGCACCAGCCGTTGGCCCGAATTGCCCGACGTGCCGACCATGCGCGAAGCGGGCTTCGCCGGCTTCCCGCAAGGCTCGTGGACCGGAGTGGTGGCGCCCGTCGGCACGCCGCGTGCCGTCGTGGCGAGGCTCAACGCGACCATCAACGAGGGCCTGCGCTCGAGCGAGCTGCGCGATCACCTCGCCAAGCTCGGCGCCGAGACCAAGGTCGAGAGCGCGGAGGATTTCGCCGCGCTGCTCGCCGACGAGATCCGCAAATGGGCCGCGGTGGTCAAGGAGTCCGGGGCGACGCTCGATTAGAGCGAGGGGACACCACGCCGCCGACCACTGTCATCGCTCCACGCCATCGATGACCTGCAGCTCCAATCCATCGATCAGCTCCGCCCTCCGCGCGTCGGCCTCCTTCATCTTGGCCGCAGCCTGCTTCGACGTCGCCGTGTTCGACCCGAACAGGACGATTCCGCCGAGCAGGGCCGCCACGCTCGCGGTCAACACCATCGGATCGGTGCGGATCGCCCCGAGCAGCGTCACCAGCAACGCGATTCCACCGGCCGCGATCGCGACCTTCGCGATCAGCTTGAGCTTGCGGCAGCCCTCGATCGTGTCGGCCAGCGCATCGATTTGCGACTCGAGGCGCGCGATCTCGTCGCGCGGGTCGTCGTCGGCATCAGAGCGGCGCACGGACCGCAGCCGGTGCGTCCGGCGGCTCGGCGCCGGCGCCCGCCATGAACTGCGCCCGCGCGAGCGCGGCGAAGCGGCCGCCCTGCTTCACCAGCTCGTCGAAGCTGCCGCTCTCGATGATGCGCCCGCCGTCGAGCACCAGGATGCGGGTCGCGTTGCGCACCGTCGAGAGCCGGTGTGCAATCACGAACGTCGTGCGATTCTTCATCACCTCGTCGAGCGCGGCCTGCACGCGCGATTCGGTTCCGGCATCGAGCGCGCTCGTCGCTTCGTCGAGGATGAGCACCGGCGGGTCCTTGAGCAGGGCGCGCGCGATGGACAGCCGCTGGCGTTCGCCGCCCGACAGCGCGCGGCCGCGCTCGCCGGCCGTGGCCGCAAAGCCGTCCGGATTGCGCTCGATGAACTCGAGCGCCTGGGCCCGCGCGCACGCCTCCCGCATCTCGGCTTCGGTCGCGTCGGGCTTGCCGGCCTGCAGGTTCTCGGCGATGGAGCGGTTGAACAGCAGCGCTTCCTGGAACACCACCCCGATGTTGTGGCGGAGCGCCGACAGCTTGAGCTCGCGGATGTCCGTGCCGTCGATCTTGATGGAGCCCGCCTGCGGATCGAAGGCGCGGTGCAGCAGCGCGAGCGCGGTCGACTTGCCGGCGCCGGTCGCGCCCACGAGCGCGATCGTCTCGCCCGGCAGCGCCGTGAACGACAGGTCGGCGACCGCCGGGAGCCTGCCGTCATAGGAGAACGAGACCCCGGCGAACTCCACCCTGCCGCGTACCCGGCCGGGGTCGATGGCGTCCGGCCGGTCGCGCACGGCCGGCTCGGTGTCGAGCACCCCGAAGAACTCGCGCAGCCGCGGCGCATCCATGAACACCTTGTTGACGAAGTGCACGAACCGCTCGAGCTGCGCGATCAGCAGCGCAGAGAAATTCATGAACATCACGAGATCGCCGATCGAGGCCTGGTGGCGGGAGTGCAGCCAGATGCCGGCGACGAAGATCGCGAGCAGGGTGAGCGTGGTCGAGGCGCGCGTGAGCACCGCGAGCATGGCCCACCATGAGAGCACGGGAATCTGCGCCGCCAGGAGCCCTTCCACGACGTTGCGCAGGCCCGAGACCTCGGCCTCGACGCGGCCATAGCCCTGGACCAGCGCGATGTTGCCGAGTGCATCGGAGGCGCGCTCCGCGAGATCGGAATAGTGCCGCTCCACGTTGCGCTGGAGCGAATCGGTCTTGGCGACCACGAGCGCGGTCAGCGCGCCGAAGATCGCCGCCACCATGATCAGGGTCAGGCCGAGCCGCCAGTTCAGCAGCAGCGAGAGCGGCAGGATGACCAGCACCATCATGGCGGCGGAGAACGAATCACGGAAGAAGTCGAGCCACAGGCTCCACAGCGCGTCGGTGCCCGCGAGCATGACCTTCATCAGGCGCCCCGAATGGGCGCCGCCATGGAAGCTCAGCGGCAGCTGGAGCACGTGCTCGAAATAGGAGGTCAGCACCGCGTGCCGGCGGCGGTGCGACAGCCTGTCGGCATGCAGCGCCACCGTGACGCTGGCCGCAATCGTGAACAGCCCGAAGGCGACCCAGGCGGCGAGCAGCCCGGCGACGGTCGCGACCGACGGGTCCGCGCCGGCGCGCTCCGCTCCGGTCAGCGCGTCGATGATGCGGCCGAACAGGACCGGCTCGGCGAACTGCGAGGCGGCGAGCGCCAGATTGCCCAGGCCGAGCAACCAGCCCAGCCGGGCCTCGGGGCCGAGCAGGGCGAGCGTTCGGGCATAGATGCGCAACAAATCCATGGGGATGCGTGTGTGGATGGCCGCACCTTAGCGCATGTCGCGGCGAAGTGGCCACCGGTTCGCAGATGAACGACATGCACCGACCGATGAACCTGGAGCATGTTCCGATTCGGCGGGGATCGGAACACGCCCCACGGTATTTTCGGTCGCCTGCATGCCTTCCGTTACCCGCCGGACGCTCGCGCGAATGCACAGCGGGTCGGGTCCGCGCAAGATGTTGGTTGAAACAACCAAAAGCTGTAGTAACCTAGCGTCGCGAGCCGATCTCGGTCGGACGACCCGCGTCGTGATGCCGGCGGCAGGGAATGGATCAACCTTCATTTGCTGCGGTGGCGGCCAGGCGGCCCATGACGAACATTCCAACCGAGCTGTTGCGCACTTTTGTCACCGTCGTTGACCTGCGCAGCTTCACCCGGGCCGCGCACGCGCTCGGCGTGACCCAGCCGGCCGTCAGCGCGCAGATCAAGCGGCTGCAGCAGATCCTCGGTGGCGAGCTCATGGACAAGCGCGCGCCCGGCGTCGCGCTGACGCCGTTCGGCGAGAATGTGCTCGCCCATGCCCGCCGCCTGCTCGCGATCAACGACCGGATCCTCAGCGTCGCCGGCACGACCTCGGCCGCAGCCCAGACCCTTGGGGTCGGTGTCCCGGGGAACTTCGTCGGCGATCCATTGTGGCGCACGTTCGCCTGGAGCCGTGCGCTGCGTCCCGATATCCGCTTCCACGTCAGGAGCAGCTCCAGCGAGCTTCTGTTGCGCGACCTGCAGCAGGGCGAGCTCGATGTGGTGTTGACGCTCTCCAACTCTGGCCCCCACGCCGAGGCTCAGTTCCACTGGACCGAGGAACTCGTCTGGGTGCGCGCCCCGCTCACCAGGGTCGATCCCGACCTTCCGGTCCCATTGGTGAGTGCCGGGGAGAAGTGCCTCACCCATCGTCAGGTGGTCGATGCGCTTGAACGGGCCGGGCGCGACTACATCCTGCCGTTCGCCGACACCTGCCTGGGCGGTCTCACGGCTGCGGCGGGCGCCGGGCTCGGCGTGATGGCGCTGCCGCGCTGCATATCTCGGGCCGCGGGCCTGGTGGTCTGGGCGGATGCGCCGCTGCCGCGCCTGCCTCCGGTCGTCTGCAACATCTGCATTCGCGACGGTGCGGACGAGATCGCGACCGAGTTCGCCCGCGCCTTCGCCGAGGCCCTGATGGGTGGTCCCGCGCCGGACCTCAAGCGTGCGGAGCGGGCCGCCGGCTGACGTCAGCGCGGCGCTGGGGACGCTCGCGCGCAAACGGTTGCGATCGAACCGCGAAGCGCCCATTTTGCGCTTGGAGTGGGGCGGAGTCGGGCGCGGCGCCGCTCCTCGCAACGAAAGCTCGATCGGGGACCATGCCCGACGCCAAAGCAGCGCAGGTCGCGCCGGCCGCTGCGCCGGAGCTCGAGCCGCTGCGCGCGCCCTATGGCGTCGCCGACGAGGAGCTCGCGGCGCGCTTCCTCGCCCAAGCCGGCCGACCCGCGGACGCAGAGGCGCGGATCGATGCGCGCGCCCGCCGCCTGATCGAGGCCATCCGCGCGCGCGCGGGCGGCGTCGGCGGCATCGAGGATTTCCTCCACGAGTACTCGCTCTCCACCAAGGAGGGGCTTGCCCTCATGGTGCTGGCCGAAGCCTTGCTGCGCGTGCCGGACAATGCCACTGCCGACCGTCTGATCGAGGACAAGCTCACGGTTGATTTCACCCGTCACGAGGTGCGCTCGGACGCGCTCCTGGTCTCGGCCTCCGCCTGGGCGCTCGGGCTCTCGGCGCGGATCATCGAGGCGCACGAGACCCCCGAGACCATCGTGGCGAGCCTGGTCGGCCGGCTTGGTCTCCCGGCGGTGCGGGCCGCCACCCGCCAGGCGATGCGGCTCCTCGGCTCGCATTTCGTCCTCGGGCAGAGCATCGAGGAGGCGCTCGCCCGTGCCGCTGGGCATGGAAAAGCCCGCTACTCGTTCGACATGCTGGGCGAGGGCGCCCGCACTGAGGACGACGCCGAGCGCTATTTCGTGGCCTATGCGGACGCGATCGATGCCATCGGCCGCACGGCGGGCAACCGGCCGCTGCCCGATCGGCCCGGCATTTCGGTCAAGCTTTCGGCCCTGCATCCCCGTTACGAGGCGGTCTCCCGCGCGCGCGTGCTCGCCGAGCTCGTGCCGCGGGTGATCGAGCTCGCCCGCAAGGCGATGGATTACGATCTCAATCTCACCGTCGACGCCGAGGAGGCGGATCGGCTTGAGCTCTCGCTCGACGTCGTCGCCGGTACGCTCGCCGATCCGTCGCTCTCCGGCTGGGACGGGTTCGGCCTCGCGATTCAGGCCTACCAGAAGCGCAGCCTTGCGGTGATCGACTGGACCGTCGCGCTCGCGGAAAAACTCGACCGCCGGCTGATGGTCCGTCTCGTCAAGGGCGCCTACTGGGACACCGAGGTCAAGCGCGCGCAGGAGCGCGG
>Ga0075426_10003319_pt1 | contig 11485 bp, 10 predicted proteins | sample SoiMethybrSBSTD5_FD_75304 | JGI IMG/M metagenome (GOLD analysis project Ga0075426, IMG submission 75304) | Bulk soil microbial communities from a Populus tree surrounding site in Tennessee, USA - Soil MetaG P. TD hybrid SBSTD5 | ecosystem: Environmental > Terrestrial > Soil > Tree plantation...
CTCCTGCAGCGTGATGTCCTTGCCTGCCGTGATGTTGAACAGGATGCCCTTGGCCCCATCGATCGAGGTCTCGAGCAGCGGGCTCGACACCGCCTGCTTGGCGGCGTCCTCCGCCCGCGAGTCTCCCGCGCCATGCCCGATGCCCATGAGCGCCTCGCCCGCGTTCTCCATGATCGCCTTCACGTCGGCGAAGTCGAGGTTGATGACGCCGGGCTGAGTGACCAGGTCCGAGATGCCCTGCACGCCCTGGCGCAGGACGTCGTCGGCCATGCGGAACGCATCCTCCAGGGTCGTCTTCGAGCTGGCGACCTGGGCCAGCCGGTCGTTGGGGATGACGATGAGCGCGTCGACCTGGCTGCGCAGGGCCTTGATGCCCTCTTCCGCGGTGTCGTTGCGGACGCGACCCTCGAAGCCGAAAGGCCGCGTGACCACTCCGATGGTGAGCGCGCCGGCTTCCTTCGCCTGCTGGGCAACGATCGACGCCGACCCTGTGCCGGTGCCGCCGCCCATGCCGGCGGTGATGAACACCATGTCGGATTCCTTGACGACCTCTGAAAGCTCCGATCGGCTTTCGTCGGCCGCGTCGCGGCCGCGGGTCCAGTCGCCGCCCGCGCCCAGGCCGCGGGTGAGCTTGCTGCCCATCTGCACCTTCACGTCTGCCTGGCAGCGCTCCAGCGCCTGCTTGTCCGTGTTGACCGCGATGAACTGGACCTTCAGGGCCTTCGAGATCATCCGGTTGACGGCGTTGCCGCCGCCTCCGCCGCAGCCCACGACCTTGATGCGGGCTCGCCCCTCGTGCAACTCGCTTTCTCTCATGTTGATGACGCGATCCTCCTTCTGGGGATTTGCTTTTGCCATGGCGAGCTCCAGCTGGTTGCGTTGATCGTCTCTAGAAAAAATCTCGAAGCCACCTCACTGTTTTTTGGTATGTCGTCGCCAGCGTCAGCTCCTGACGCCCGTTTGCGTGCGCGGGGTGGTGATGCGTGCGCGCTCCCCACTTCACCAACCCGACGGCGACCGCGTATTGCGGTCCCTGGCAGCGGTCGGCGAGACCGCTCAAACCGGCGGGCTGACCGAGCCGGACCGACGTGTCGAAGACCGTCTGCGCCGCATCGGTCGTGCCCATCAGCCGCGCGCCGCCGCCGCTGACGACGATGCCGGCGGGGAGAAGCCCGTCGAAGCCCGACTTGCGCGTCTCCTCGCGGGCCATGCGGAAGATCTCCTCCATGCGTGGGCCGATGATCTCGGCGAGGAATCGCCGCGGCAATGCCTGGATCCGGTCGCCGCCAACCTGGCGCACATCGACCTTCTCGCCGTGGTCGATGATGTCGGGCAGCGTGTGGCCGTAGTTGAGCTTCAGCTTCTCGGCCTCATCGAGCGTCGTGCGCAGGCCGATGGCGATGTCGCTGGTGACGTGGTTGCCGCCGACGGGCAGCGCCGCGAGGTGGCGCGCCGATCCCTCGTTGTAGATCACGACCGCGGTGTTGCCCGCTCCGATGTCGACGAGGCAAACGCCGAGATCGATCTCCTGCGGCGTGAGCACGCCCTCGCCCGCGGCGAGGCCCGCGCACACGACGTCATCGATGTCGAAGCCCGCTCCGTGCACGCACTTGATCACGTTCTGGATCGCGGTCTGCGCGCCGGTGATGATGTTGGTCTCGACCTCGAGGCGCTGGCCCGTCATCCCGATCGCATCGCGCACGCCTTCGTTTCCGTCGACCGTGTAGGCGCGAGGGATGACATGCACGACCTGGCGGTCGGACGCGATGCTGATCGCGCGCGAGGCTTCGACCACGCGGGCGACGTCGTCCTCTCCGATCTCGCGGTCCGGGCGCGCCACGGCGACGACGCCGGTTGAGTTCTGCGACCACACGTGCGTGCCGCCGAGCGACACGACGACCGACTCGATGCGCTGGCCGGCCATGCGCTCGGCCTGCACCGCGGCCGACTGGATGGCGGCGATCGTCTTGTCGAGGTTGACGATGACGCCCTTGCGCACGCCGTCCGACGGCGTCTCGCCGACGCCGATGACGGCAATCTGTCCGGTGGCCTCGTCGGCTTCCGCGATGACCACCGCGACCCGGCTGGTGCCAAGGTCAAGACCGACGGTTTTCTTCCGCCGTGGCAAAGCTGTGCTGGAACGCCTCCTGGAACGTAGAGATATCGAGGGCGGGTTGCCGGGATTATAAGGCCACCCGGAGCTTTGCGGGCCAGATTTTGTGGGTCGACCGGACGCTTTGTCTAGCTCTTGTGGCTACCCGTCACCGCCGCTATCACAAATAGTGGCGTCGGATGGCCCCTAGATTGTTGAAGATCCGGACCCCGAAAGCCACTATCGCCGCTATGGAGAGATCGACGCCGAGCTTGTCGCCGAAGTAGGTCAGGCCGGCCGCCAGGGCCATGTTGGTGATGAGGCCGCTGAAGAAAACCCTCGCCTCGAAGGAGCCCGCGATGTAGGCCTTGAAGGCGCCGAAGATCGAGTCGAGCGCCGCGAGCAGAGAGATGGCGGTGTAGCGGGCGTAGGTGATCGGGATGGTGACCGGCGACAGCAAGCCGAGAAGCACTCCGAGGAGCGCGAAAACGATCGCGAGAACGATTACCGGCATGTTGGCAGCGGCGAAGGAGACGGCGAGGGCGAAGGCGACGGATGCGCGCCGGGACTCGGCGAAGGCGTGGGCGCCGGCTTCGGCTTGTAGCCGGCGGCGGGCTCGGCCGGGTTCTCCACGTTGACGTACAGAAGCGTGCTCGAGTTGTAGTTGACCTTGCCCGCGATCGCTTTCAAGGCCGCAAGTTTGTCACGAAGCGAGGCGAATTCTTCGGGCGTGAGCACGCGCCCGAAGTACACCTTCCAGCCGCGCGTCGAGACCATCGTCAGGTTGCCGCAGGAATCGACGATGAAGCTCGCGACCGACTGACCGATCAGTCCCGGCAGGCCACGCTGGATGTTGACCAACGCGACCAGCAGCTCCGGGTCGAGGACGCGATCGCCGGGCTTCGGGTCGGCGCCCGCCGGTCCCTGGATGTTGGTCAGGGCCTTGACAGAGGCCGCGGGTCCGAGCACCACCGCCTGGTCGGACAGCAGAAACATGGAGCCGGTCTGGCCCGCGTGATACGCCGCCACCGGCTGCCACTCGCTGATGCTCACCAGCAGCGTGCCGTCGAGCCCGGGCCTGACTTCCGCCGCGCGGATCCAGGTCTGGTGCAGGAGTCGCTGCTCCGACGACACCGGGTCGACCGAAAGCATCGATTCGTTCCGATCGATGCCGGCCGCCGCGACGACCTGGTCGGCCGTCATGTGCTGGGCGCCGGTCACGACGATGTCGCGGATCGCGAGCGCCGGCCCGAGCAGCAGCCAGCCCAGGAGCAGGGACCCCAGCACCGCCACCGCGCCCGCGGCGGCGCGCCGCGACCAGTGCACGTCCGGCGGCTTGAGCGCTTTCTCCGAGCGCGTCCAGAGCTGGCCCTTCAGCGGCTCCGAGCGATCGACTCGCTCGCCCCAGTTGACGCTGGGGAAACGCGAGCTGCGTCTGCGAAATCTCACTGCGCCGGCGGCCCCACGCGTCGCTGGTGCCGCCCGACAGCGTGCTCGACGAGGCGCCTGCACAGCTGATCGAACTCGATGCCTGCGGCCCGCGCGGCGTCGGGCAGCAGCGAGACCGCGGTGAGGCCGGGAACCGTGTTGATCTCCAGCACCCAGGGAACGCCGGCTCCGTCGACGATGATGTCCACGCGCGCCATTCCCGAGCAGCCGAGCAGGGTGAAGGCGTGACCAGCGGCCAGGGATGCGGCCTCGCGCGCCGGTTCGGGAATGCGCGCCGGGATGATGTGGTGGGAGTGGCCGGGCGTGTACTTGGCGTCGTAGTCGTAGACCGGGTTCTCGCTCACGATCTCCAGGGTCGGCAGCACCTGCAGGTCCGGCGTCGCCAGGACGCCGACCGTGATCTCCGTCCCAGTTTGGAACCGCTGCACGACGACGCGACGGTCGTAGCGGCCCGCCAGCACGATGCCGCTGGCCACAGCGTCGTCGTCCTTCGCGATGGTCAGGCCGATGGTCGACCCTTCGCGTGCGGGCTTGATGACCATTGGAAGCCCGTATTTCTGGACGACGCGCTCCACCACGTCGGCGGCGACGCCCTCCTTCACCTCGAGCTCCTCGAAGTCGGGCACATGGATTCCGCCGCCTGACATCATCTGGCCGGCGCGGACCTTGTCGATGCACAGCGCCGAGGCGAGCACGCCGGACCCGGTGTACGGGAGGTCGAGCAGCTCGAGCATTCCCTGCACCGTCCCGTCCTCACCGAAGCGGCCGTGCAGGGCGTTGAACACGCAATCGAATCCGCCGTCCCGCAGCGCATCCCACGTTTTGTGGTCGATGTCGACCGCCATCGCCTCGTGGCCAAGCCCGCGCAGCGCTTCCTGCACCTGCGCGCCTGAGCGCAGCGACACCTCGCGCTCCGCGGACCGGCCGCCGCAGAGAACCGCGATCTTCATTTCCATCTCCCGACCATCTCGACCTCGGGCTCGAGCTGCGCGCCGAAGCGGCGCTTGACCTCCGCCTGCACCTTCTCGATCAGGGCGCGCACGTCGGCGGCCTTCGCGCCGCCCTCGTTGACGATGAAGTTGCCGTGGAGCTCGGAGACCACGGCGTTGCCGACACGAAGGCCTTTCAACCCCGCGGCTTGAACAAGCCGCCCTGCTGAGTCCCCGGGCGGGTTCTTGAAGACGCTGCCGCAGTTCTTGGTCTTGATGGGCTGGGTCTCGTTGCGCTCGCGGGTCAGCCGCGCCATCGTCTGGCGCGCCTCCTCCCCATCGCCGCGCTGAAGCTCGACGGTGGCATCGATGACGAGGGCGCCCTTAAGGGCGCCCTCGCGCAGCGCCGAAGTGCGATAACCGAACTTCAGATCGGCAGGGGTCCACGTCTGCCGCCCTTTGCCCGGCACGAACCCGCAGGCCTCGATGAGGACCTCGCGCAGCTCCTTGCCCCAGCATCCGGCGTTCTGATATACGGCACCGCCGACCGTCCCGGGCACGCCGATCGCGAACTCGAATCCGCGCAGGTTCGCGTCCGCCACCCCGCGAGCGACGCGCATCATCTTCAACCCGGCGCCGGCGCGCACGCGCGTGCCCTCGATCGACATCTCCCGGTTGACGACGCGGATCACAAGGCCCTCGACCCCGGCGTCGGCGATGAGCAGGTTCGTGCCGGCCCCGAGCAGGAGGTGAGGGATCTCACGCTCGACGCACGCTTCGAGGATCTTCTCGATGGTCTCGGCCTTGGCGACCTCGACGAAGAACTCGGCAGGGCCGCCGATGCCGAACGACGTGCGCGAGGCCAGCGGCTCGTCCGCCTTGACCCCGCCCAGAGCGCGCAGCCAGTCGAGGTTAGATTTTTTGCGCCAGCTCATCGCCCAGCTTCTCGCGGATGTCGCCCGCGCCCATCAACAGCACCAGGTCGTCGCGCCCGACGAGGCTCTCCAGGGCCAGCCGGGCGGATTCGAAGTCACCGACATACGCACCGCGCGGCATGAGGTCGGCCAGGTCGCGGGCGCTGAGCCCGGTGGTGTTCTCCTCGCCGGCCGAGTACACGTCGAGGATCAGCACGCGATCCGCTCCCTCGAAGGAGCGCGCGAAGTCCTCGATCAGCGCCGCCAGCCGCGTGTAGCGGTGCGGCTGGAAAACGACGATCAGGCGCCGGTGCCGGAGCTCGCGAGCGGCCTGCAGCGTCGCGCGGACCTTCGCCGGGTGGTGGGCGTAGTCGTCGTAGACGAGGGCGCCCTGGTACACACCGAGGAGCTCCATCCGGCGGTGTGCGCCCGTGAAGGATCCAAGCGCCGCGGCGACGACCGCGAAGTCGACGCCGAGCTCGAGAGCCATCGCCGCGGCGCCGGTCGCGTTCTGGACGTTGTGCCAGCCGGGCTGTCGCAGCTCCACGCGACCCAGTGGCTCACCGTGCCGGTAGATCGCGAATGGCCGCTCTCGTTCGCAGCGATAGTCCGCCCCCTCTGAGAACCCGTATGTGACTCTGCGGTTGCGGGATTGCAGTGCCGCCGCGCGCTCGTCGTCAGCGCAAACGACGGCAACGCCAGTGCCGTCGAGGCCGTCAAAGAAGCGCTGGAACACGCTCGTGACGTCGTCGAGGTCGGCGTAGTGGTCGGCGTGGTCGAAGTCGATGTTGCTCACGAGCGCGTGCTTCGGGTGGTGCTGCACGAGCGAGCGGTCCGACTCGTCGAGCTCTGCGACCAGCCACTGCGAACCGCCGGTGCGCACGTTCGCACCGTCCGCCACCAGCACGGTCGGGTCGCGGCCGTCCGCGGCGAGGATCGTGCCGATCATGTGCGTGACGGTCGTCTTGCCGGCGGAGCCCGCGACGCCAATCGACTCGATGCCCAGGAGCAGCGATGCAAGCGCGTCCGCGTGCGTCAGCACCTCGACGCCCATCGCACGCCCCGCCTCGATCTCTGCGGAACCCTGCTGGGTCGTCGCCCGCCCGTAGATGAGGCGGTCGCAGCTCAGCACGTGTTCGGGATCGTGGCCGAACGAGACGTGAACGCCCAGCTCCTCCAGCGCCCAGATCGCGTCCGACTCCTTGAGGTCGCAGCCGGTCACCTCGTCACCGCGGCGCGCATAGACGTAGGCCAGCGCAGACACGCCGGAGCCGCCGATGCCCATCAGGTGGATCCTGGTCATTTCCCGCTCACCTGATGGAGAACGTCCAGCACCCGCTCTGCCGCGTCGCGCCGACCGATGCGCGCTGAGGCCTCGGCCATCGGACGGAAGTGCTCGTATGGAAAGCCGTCGAGCACGGTGATGAGCTGGCGGCCGGTCAGCTCCTCGTCCGGAATCTGGATCGCGGCGCCGGCGCGCACGAGCGCTGTCGCGTTCTCGATCTGGTGGCCGCCGCCGAACGTGCCCGGGACCAGCAGCATCGGAAGGCCGACCGCCGTCGCTTCGGCAATGGTCCCGACTCCAGCACGGCTGATCACGAGGTCGGCCCGGGCCATCAGCGCCGGCATGTCGTCCGTAAAAGTCATGCCGGTGTAGCGTTCGCGCCGGTTGGCTTCGACGCCTGCCGCGCCCTGTGCGCCGGCGACGTGGATCACCTCCTCATAGCGCTCGGTCAGCCCGCCGAGGGCCGACCAAACGGCTTCGTTGAGCCGCCGAGCGCCCTGGCTTCCGCCGGTCACGAGTATCCGGCGCGGAGGAACGTGGGGCGTTCGCAATACAAACCCGTCGCGAAGCGGCACACCCGTCTGGACCGTGCGGACTCCTTTCAGCCGCAGCTCCGTTCCCGGCAGCGTGGTGCAGACGACGGCAGCGCCGCGCGCGAAGGTGCGGGTTGCCAGGCCTGGCCGCACGTCCTTCTCGTGCAGGACATAGGGGATGTGCCGGATACGAGCCGCGGCGACCGCGGGCGCCATCACGTAGCCGCCCATGCCGAGGACGACGTCGGGCTTGAAGCGATCGACCACACGGAGGCCCGCGCGCAGGCCCATCGGGAGCACGACAGGAAGGGCCAGGTTCTTCCACGGCGCGTCGCGGTCGACACCCCGGATGCGGATCGCCTCGAGCTCGAAGCCGGCGGCCGGGACCACGCGTTCCTCAGGACCGCCGGCGCGCCCCACGAGAAGCACTGCACCGCCGGGATCCTCAGCGCGAAAGGCTCGCGCTACCGCGAGCGCGGGAAAGAGGTGACCACCGGTCCCGCCTCCCGCTATCACCAGGCGCATTCCCAAGGCGTCTCCTTTCAGGCGATCCGTTCGTGCCGCGGCGCGCGATGCTCAGCAGCACGCCGACCGCGGCCAGGGTGCTCGCGACAGCGGTGCCGCCATAGCTGAAGAAGGGCAGCGGCACGCCGGTGATGGGGATCGTGTTCGTGACCGTCGCCATGTTGAGCAGCGCCTCGAACGCCACCCAGGTCGTCAGCGCGGTCGCCAGCGACAGGCCGAAGGTGTCCGGCGCGCGCATCGCCACGCGGTATCCGCGCCAGCCGAAAAACAGAAATCCGACCATCACGAGCGTCGTGCCGAGCAGGCCCGTCTCCTCGCCGATGATCGCGAAGATGAAGTCGGTGTGGGCCTCGGGCAGCCAGCCGTACTTCTCCACCGAGTGGCCGATTCCAACGCCGAACCAGCCGCCTGACGCAAGGCCGTAGATCGACTGCGTCGACTGGAATCCGGACCCGAGCGGATCGGCGAGAGGGTTCTGCCACGAGACAAGCCTCGCAAAGCGGTAGGGCTCCGCGATGGTGAGCGCGACGAACGCCAGCCCCGCCACCGCCACCAGCAGGACGATGTGTGAGACGCGGCCGCCTCCCGCCCAGTAGGCGCTGCCGAAGATGCCGACCATCACGATCGCGGTGCCGAGGTCCTTCTGCATCATGAGGACGGCAAGCACGCCGCCGAGCATCGCGACGAAGGGAAGGAAGCCGCGCTTGAAGTCCTTTATCTCGGCGCCGCGTCGGTCGATCCAGTGGGCGACGTAGAACGCAAAGGCCAGCTTGCCGAGCTCGGAGGGCTCGAATGTTCCGAAGGGCCCCGCGTCGAACCAGCGCCGCGCGCCGTTGACGGTGACGCCGATGTGCGGGACGAGGACGAGCACCATGAGCAATCCCGCGACGACGGCGCCGAACGGGGCCAGCGGCCGCAGCTTGCGGTAGTCGAGGCGGCTCAGCACGAACAGGGCCACAAAGCCGATCGCCATCCAGATCGCCTGCCGCTCGGCGTAGTAGAAGGCGAACTCCCGCTGGGTGTAGGCGTACGCGACGCTCGCGCTCGTCACCATCACGAGCCCCGCGCCGCACAGCAGCACGGTGACGAACAGGAGGTGGCGGTCGGGCTGGTTTGACCTGGCGATGCTGCTCACGCGGCGAACCTCTGGCGCACCAGCGCCTTGAACTGGCGGCCGCGGTCCTCGAAGTCCTTGAACATGTCGAAGCTCTTGTAAGCCGGGCTCAACACCACCACGCCGCCGGACGTGGAGAGGTCCGCCGCGATGTCGACGGCGTCGGCGAGGCTCTCAGCGCGGCGCACCGCGGGGTGTCCGTGCAGCTCGCTCTCGAGCAGCGAGGCCGAAGCGCCGACGAGCACGACCGCCGCGACGTGCTCGTGCACATCCTTGATCCACTCGGCGAGCTCGAAACCGCTTCCATAGCCGCCGGCGATCAGCACGAGATGCGTGCCGGGAAAGGAGGTGAGGGCGACGCGGCCGGCGTCGGGGTTGGTCGCCTTCGAGTCGTTGTACCAGCGCACGCCGTCCCATTCGCCGACGAGCTCGAGCCGGTGCTCGACGCCCTTGAACGATGCGATCGCGTTGTTGATCTTCTCGTCGCTCAGACCCGCGATGCGACCGATCGCCGCGGCGGCGAGCGCATTCTCGAGGTTGTGGCGGCCGGGTACCGGCATCGGCGGAACGGGCTCGTGCTGGTCGAACCAAACGACCTTTGCCTGCGTCCGCGAGGCCAGGCCGCGAACCACATGGTCGTGGCCGTTGAGAACCGCGAAATCGTCGGCGCCCGCGAACGTGATGGCGCGGGCCTTGATGTCCACGTATTTTTCGAACGTCTTGTGTCGATCGAGGTGGTCGGGCGTGATGTTGAGGATCGCCCCCACGTGCAGGCGCGGGCGCTCCACCGACTCCAGCTGAAAGCTCGAGAGCTCGAGCACGACCCAGTGGCGGGGGGTTACCTCCGACAGGCGGTCGATGACGGTCTCGCCGATGTTGCCGCCGACGATCACGGGTCGCTCGCCCGCCGACAGCACCTCGCCGGCAAGGGCGGTGGTCGTTGTCTTGCCGTTGGTACCGGTGATGCCGACCACCGTGCCCGGGCAGAGCCGGAGAAACAGGTCGATCTCGCTCGACACCGGAATGCCCCGCTTGCGGGCATGCTGCAGCAGCTCCGAGTCCCAGGGCACGCCCGGGCTCGCGTACACGACCTCGGCGTCCGACAGCACGTCGTCGTCGTAGCCGCCGAGCCTGAGCTCGGCTTCGCCAGGCAGCTGCGCGAGCGCCTGAGCAAGCTCTCCCGCGGGTCGGCGGTCGGTGACGATCACGCGCTCGCCCGTGCGCACCAGGTAACGCGCGAGCGCGACCCCGCTGCGCGCGGCGCCCACCACGAGGGCGGTCACGAGCTCAGATGCGCCACCCCGAACGCGGCCAGGGCCGAGACCAGGCCCGCGCCCCAGAAGGAGAGCGCGATGCGGTTCTCTGACCAACCCTCGTGGTGGAACGTGTAGTGGATCGGGGTCATCTTGAAGACACGGCGGCCGCCTGTGGCCTTGAAGTAGGCCACCTGAATGATGACAGACAGGGTCTCCAGCACGAACACCAGTCCGACAAGCGGCAGCAGGACGACAAGGCCCTGCTGCACCGCCATGGCCGCGAGCGCGTAGCCGAGGCCCAGCGCACCGGTGTCGCCCATGAACACGCGCGCCGGGTACCGGTTGAACCAGAGGAACGCGACCAGCGCGCCGATGAGGGTGACCGCCACTGCCTTCTCGCCCGCGGGCGCGCCCGGGAGCAGTAACACGAGCCCGGCTATGGCGATCACGGCCACGCCTCCCGCGAGCCCGTCCATGCCGTCGGTGAGGTTGACGGCGTTGGCGGTGCCGACGATGGCGATCAGCGCCAGAGGAAAGACCACCCATGGCGTCGCGGGCAGCAGGAGCTGGTGCGAGGGGCCGTCGATGGTGGCCAGGACCGCGACGGGCACAGCCAGGAGCACCTGTACGGGGAACTTGAGGCGCGCCGGGATGCCGCGCGCCCCGACCTGCAGCTTGGAGCGGTCGTCGGCGAACCCGATGAGGCCACCAGCAACCAGGCCCGCGGTCGCGGGCACGGCGCCGGCATGGCCCGCGATGGTCGCGAGCATTCCGGCGACGATCCCGAGGGCCACGAACAGCACGCCGCCCGCGGTCGGGGTGCCGGCCTTCTTCTGATGGCTTTCGGGAAGCTCCGCCTGGATGACCTGGCCGGCCTTCCACCGATTCAGCGCGCGGATGAGAACGGGATACCCCGCCAGCGCGATCACGAACGAGACGGCGAACGTGATGAGGTCGAAGATCACCCGCCCGTGAGCTCCGCGACCACCTCTTCCATGCGGCGGGCGTGCGAGCCCTTGACGAGAACGACGTCGCCGGCGCGGGCGTGTGTACGCACCCATGCGGCGGCTGCGCTGTTGTCGGGAACGACCTCCGCACCCGCGGCCTTCGCAAGGATCCTCCCGTTGGGCGAATCCACCACGACGACGGCGTCGAAGATCTCGCGGGCTCGGCGCCCCACAAGCTCATGCGAATCGCCGGCAAACGCCCCCAGCTCGCCCATGTGCGCCAGCACGCCGATCAGCCGTCCCGTGCGCGGCAGCTCGGCCACCGCGTCGAAGGCGGCCAGCATCGACTCCGGGCTTGCGTTGTAGGCGTCGTCCACGACGACGAAACCCGATGGAGTCTGGAGCTGCTGGAGGCGGTGCTCCAGCCGGACGTCGGACAGG
>Ga0075426_10003321_pt1 | contig 11484 bp, 10 predicted proteins | sample SoiMethybrSBSTD5_FD_75304 | JGI IMG/M metagenome (GOLD analysis project Ga0075426, IMG submission 75304) | Bulk soil microbial communities from a Populus tree surrounding site in Tennessee, USA - Soil MetaG P. TD hybrid SBSTD5 | ecosystem: Environmental > Terrestrial > Soil > Tree plantation...
GTCGTCGGGCTCGGCAACATCTACGCCACCGAGGCGCTGTTCCGCGGCGGCGTCCATCCGGCGCGCTCGGTGCGGCGCATCTCCGCGGAGCGCTGGCAGCGGGTGGCCGAGTCGGGGATCGCCGTGCTGCGCCAGGCGATCGCACAAGGGGGGACGACGCTCAACGACTTCGCGGACGGCGAGGGGAACAGCGGCTACTTCCAGGTCTCGCTGGGCGTCTACGGCCGGCAGGGCGAGCCGTGCCCGGTCTGCGCCACGCCGGTGCGCCGCATCGTCCAGGCCGGACGCAGCACGTTCTACTGTCACCGCTGTCAGAGATGAGCCCGCGCGGATAGAATCCGGCCCGATGATCGAGACCGCTCCGCTGCTCGAGCCCGTTCTCGCCAAGCCGCGGCTCCAGCCGTTCCTCCTCGGCGTCGCCGGCGGGACCGGATCGGGCAAGACGACGGTGGCCCGCTCCATTCTCGACTCCGTCGGCAAGGAGCGCATCTCCCTCATCGAGCAGGACAGCTACTACCGGGACATCGACTGGCAGAGCGATGCCGAGCTGCTGCACCACAACTTCGACCACCCGGCGGCGCTCGACAACGACCTGATGGTCTCCCACCTCGCCGCCCTCAAGGCGGGCCACGCCGTCGAAGTGCCGGTCTACGACTTCGTCCGCCACCGCCGCACGCCGCGCACCCGGCGGGTGGAGCCGCAGCCGGTGATCCTGGTGGAGGGGATCCTCATCTACGTCGAGGCGAGCCTGCGCGAGCTCCTGGATTTCAAGATCTACGTCGACACCGACGCCGACATCCGTCTCATCCGCCGGCTCGGCCGCGACATGAGCGAGCGCGGGCGCACGGTCGAGACCGTGCTGCGCCAATACATGGAGACGGTGCGTCCCATGCACCTCGAGTTCGTGGAGCCGTCGAAGCGCTGGGCCGACGTGATCATCCCCGAAGGGGGCGAGAACCGGGTGGCCCTGGAGATGGTGGTGGCGCGCGTCGAGCAGCTCCTTCAAGGTCGAGGCGGCCGGTGATGCCCTCCTATCTCCTGCGCGTGCGCTCGCGGTTCGAGGCGGCCCACCATCTGACCCTGTACCGCGGCGCGGCCGAGCCGGCGCATGGCCACTCCTGGCAGGTCGAGGCGGTGCTGGAGACGGCGGCGCTCGACGCCGAAGGGATGGCGTTCGACTTCGTGGCGGTGAAGCGCGCCCTGGACGAGCTCGCGGGCCGGCTGGACCATCGGGATATCAATACCGTCCCGCCCTTCGACACCCTGAGCCCGACCACGGAACGCATTGCGGCCTGGTTCTTCGCCGGTCTCGCCGAGCGGCTCCCGGGCGCTCCCTTGACCGCCCTCACCGTCTGGGAAGGAGCGGATTGCTCCGCCACGTTTCGCCCCTCGGCTTGACAGGAAGCGTGGCCGTGGTTAGCGTCCTTGCATCCATGAGAAAGATCCTACCGGTCCTCACGATCGCCGCCCTCTCCCTCGGTGCCGCGGGATGCAGCGACAAGGCTCCCGCGGTCGCCCGTGTGGAGGTGACGCCCACCTCCCTGCGCCTGGCCTATCCCGAGCTGCAGACCCTCCATCTCAACTGGCAGCCGGTGGCGCCCCTGGAGGGCGTCTCGGTGCAGCCCACGGTCTTCCTCCATCTGCGCGACGACAAGAACGAGGTCGTGCGCACCTTCGACCACCCGTTACCCCAGAAGTGGCAGCCGGGGACGCCGGTAGCCTATGACGCGAAGCTGTTCCAGTCGCTCCTGGCGCCGCCGCTCGCGCCCGGCAAATACCGGCTGACCATCGGTCTTTACGAGGGGAAGACGCGCTGGCCGATCGACGGCGCCGGCGAGAAGCTGGACAAGCGGGAGTACTTGAGCGCCATCGTCGAAGTGCCCACGGGCGCCACCGCGCCGAGCTTCGCATTCTCCCCCTCGTGGCTGCCGGTGGAGGAAGGCAACGACAAGTACGTGGTGGCCCGCCGCTGGCTCAACGGGCGGGGCGTCATCGGCATCAAGGACGTGCGCGAAGCCGGCTCGGTGTGGATGCTCCTGCGCCTCCCCAAAGGCAACGAGCCCAACGAGCAGCTCCAGGTGGAAGGCGGCGGCGTCCCGTCGGTGCTGGTGCGCGGCACCTGCGGCGGCAGCGAGACGAACATTTCCGGGCCCGGCCTGCACGAGCTGGAGGTCCCGGTGGACGGGCCGTCGCCCACCGGCGTCTGCCGCGTCGCGTTCATCCCCAATTTCACCATCACCTCGGCAGTCACCCACGATGTGCGCTCGTTCTCCCTGGAGAACGCGGCCTGGGCGCCCGCGTCCGCCCGCGGAGGCAAGCCGGCCGCGGACCAGACCGCGAGCCCGACCGCGCCCTCGCCGCCGGGGTCGTAGGGGCATGAAACACGGCAAGGCCGCCATCCTGCGGCCCGAGCAGGAGAGCTACCTCGACCGGCTGCTGCCGCCGCGGGACGCTCTGCTCTCCGAGATGGAGGAGGTGGCGCGGCAGGAGAGCATCCCCATCGCCGACCCGGAGGTGGCCAAGCTGCTCGCCATCCTGGCCCGGACCACCGGCGCGCGGCACATCCTGGAGCTGGGCACCGCGATCGGCTACGGCGCCCTGTGCCTGGCCCGCGGAGCGACGGAGTCCCGGGTCACCACGATCGACATCGATGCGCAGCAGCTCGCCCGGGCGCGCTCGTACCTGGAGCGCGGCGGCGTGGCCGATCGCGTCGAGCTGGTGGCAGGCGCGGCGCTCGACGTCCTGCCGCGCCTGCCCGGGCCGTTCGATCTCGTCTTCGTCGACGCGGTCAAAGAGGAATACCGGCGTTATCTCGACCTGTCGCTCCCCAAGCTGCGGGTGGGCGGCCTGCTGGTCTTCGACAACCTTCTCTGGGCCGGCCTCGTGGCGGCGCCCGGCGAGGACGACGACCCGAAGGCCGACGCCCTGCGCGCCTTCAACGGCTATCTGATGATGCACCCCCAGCTCCACGCCGTCGTCCTCCCCGTCGGCGACGGTCTCGGCCTGGCGACGAAGATCAAGCCGACGATCATGGAGATGGGCGGGCCGTACTGAGAGCCCCTCACCCCCTGCCCCCTCTCCCACACGCCCTCCCGCCCTCCCGGGAGAGGGGGTGGAAAACAACCCCCGCCCAATACCCAGGGCGTTGCCCTGGGCTGAGGAATCACGGCCCGTTGGGCCTGGGGAAGGGTGGAAGGGCTGAAGGCCCGGGCTTCCTCAGCCCAGCCCAACGGGCTGGGTTTTGGGAGGGTGGCCTCTTTGTCCTCCCCCTCTCCCGGGCGGGGGTGAGGGCGTGTGGGAGAGGGGGCAGGGGGTGAGGGGCCTACGCCGTCTTCGCCACCAGCCGCGCGCGCACCGTTTCCAGGCGGTGGCGCATCTCGACGGCCGTGGAGGGGCGGCGCGAGACCGTCTTGTGCAGGCAGGAGCGGAAGAGCTCGCCCAGCGACTCGTCGGCTCCGGGCAGCACGTGGGTGAGCTCCGGCACCCGCCCGAGACGGATGCGGGCCATGAGCTGCTTGGCGTCGCCGCCGGTGAAGATCTTCCTCCCCAGGACGCATTCGTAGAGGACGATGGCCAGGCTCCAGAGGTCGAACGTCACGGCCGGCGTCTCGCCGTTGATCGCCTCCGGGGAGAGATAGGAGAGCGTCCCCACGAGCTGCTTGGTGATCGTGATCGAGGTCGGGCTCTGGTTCCACACCGCGGTGGCGGGCAGGAAGCTTTCATCCTCGCTCTCCAGCGCGTCCAGGAAGCCGTCGCGGCGCAGATCGAAGGTGGCGCGGGCGATGCCGAAGTCCATCAGCTTGGGGACGCCGTCGCGCGTGAAACCGATGTTGCTCGGTTTGATGTCGCGGTGGAGGATGTCCGAGGCGTGGAGCTTGGCGAGGGCGTCCGCCATGGCGATCCCCAGGTCCAGCATCTCGAGCGGCTCCATCCGCTCCTTGTCGATGCGATGGGCGAGCGTCCCGCCTTCGAGCAGCTCGAGCACGAGCATGGGCGTCCCCTGCCAGGTCTCCATGCCATAGACCGGCGCCAGGTGGCGGTGCGAGACCGCCGCCGCCGTGCGCGCCTCGCGGCGCAGCCGCATGGCGTCCTCGGGTGAGACCCGGCGCAGGGTCTTGACCGCCACCGGCCGGCCCAGCGCCAGGTCGGCGCCGCGGTAGACGACCCCCATGCCGCCGGAGCCGATGCGCTTCTCGAAGCGGAACTTGCCCGGCAGCACATAGGGGACGTGGGCCGGCTCGAGACGGCGGCTGCACTGCGCGCAGAAGACGGTATAGGACGGGAACAGCGTGCCGCAGGAGGTGCACTCCTTGGCGAGCTCCGAGGCGGGCAGGGCGGCCTCGGTGTCGTCGAGCTCGACGGCGTCCCGCCAGCGGCGCGGGCCGGTGGAGTGTCCGCTCGAATGGGTCTCCGCCAGCTCGAGCACCCAGGCCGAGCTGCTGGCGATGGCGTGCAGGAGCGTGCGGTCCTCCTTGAGGAACGGCAGCCCGCTCTTTTTCTGCCCGAGACCGATCATCCCCAGGAGCGAGCCGTCGCGGGCCAGGATCGGCACGAGCAGCTTGAAGCCGCTGTCCACCAGCCAGTGGCGCTCCTTCTCGGGCAGCCGGGAGAGAGGAGACCGCGGGTCTTCGAGATCGGTGGCCAGCGGGTCGCTGGCGTTCGAGATCAGCACCGCGAGCGAAGACGAAGCGTCCAGCTTCGCGGTCCGCCGCCGCGGATCGTTGAGCATCCCCGAGCGCTGGTCGTGCACCAGGAGCGAGATCCCTTCGAGATGGAGGGCGAGGTCGACCTCGCGCGCCACCAGGCTGGCGAGGCTCGCCGCGTCGCTGGTGGCGCGGATGCGCTCCACCAGAAGCGTCAGGATCTGCCGCGCGTCGTATCGCTCGCGGAAGAACCGCCGGTCCACCGCGTCGAGGAGCGCGCGGCGGTAGCGCAACGTGGCGGCGCCCACGGCCGCGGCGCTCAGGAGCAGCAGCGGCCGGTAGCCGGCGAAGAGCGCAGTCACCGTCTCGTCGCGGTGCTGAAAGACATAGACGGTGAGGGCGAGGATCGGCACCGCGGCGAGCGCCAGGGCCGAATAGCGGGCCAGCGCGTATTGCAGAGCGCGGCGGGCGATCAGCCGCACGTCGAGCACGCGGTGGACGAGGGCGGCGTAGACGGTGCTGGCGGGGACCAAGGCCGTGAGCATACTGAAGGAGACGATGATCGTGAGCTTGGCCTGGGTATGGCTCCAGCCCCACTGGCGGTACGCCAATGAAGACAGCTCCATCAGAATCTCGACCAGCATGGGTCCGAAACCGCAGGCAAGGCCGATCAGGAGGACGCGCACCCGGCGGTACTCGGTCTCTTCGAGCGACCGCCCCTTCCAGATGAGATAGACGAGCGCAGCGGTGGCGAGCGGCATGAGCACGCTGTAGTACAAGCCTTGGCCGCGCATCGGCTTGAGCACGGCGAAGAGCGGCTCCAGGGCCGTTCGCGCGGCCAGCGGCGCGAGCAGGTTGAGGGCAAAGAGAGCGAAACCCACGGCGGCGCTCGCCGTCACGACGGTGTCGAGGCGCTTGCGGGTCAGCGGTGAGCGTGCAGGGGCGGGGAAGTCGCGGACGAAGGCCCACAGGTAGTAGACCATCAAGGCGTCGAGGTCCAGGCCCGCCAGTCCGGAGAGGAGGCGAGCCGCCGGCGCGTCCACCTGCATCGCGGCCTGGCGCAAGGGAGTCGTGGCCCAGGACGTCATGGCCGTGAGGAAGAAGAACCCCAGGGTCTGGGCGCGGCGGTCCTGACGACCGCCGAGGATCAGGAGGGCGGCGGTGGCCCCGAACTCCAGGCCGAAGAACAAAAAGAGGGAGTGGGGGAAGATCGGGTCCGCGGGTGCGGTGCGGACGCTGAAGAACCACGCGGCCACCCCGGCCACCGCCTTGGCGCAGGCGAGGGCCGGGATCAGCCGCGTCCAGAAGAACCGCTTCAGCACCAGGGGCTCCCGGGAGGAGGCCTCAGCTTACGGCACTGGCGGGCAGAAGTCGGTCATGGAGATCGTGTGGACCGCTTTGGCCGAGTCTCGCACGTCGTCCGCCGAGATCGTCGTGTCCCCTCGCTGCGTCGCCTGGGCGGCCGCCAATCTGCCGATTGCCCGCAGCCTCTCCAGCGCCTGCACTCCCTGTGTCGGCCATTTGTTGTTGATGATGTCGTCTGTGATCGCGCCGAAATAGACTGTGCGGAGCGCGACTGCCGCGTCATGGGACACCCGGATAGCTCCTGTCCCCTGCCCGAAAGCCACCAATACCTGCGACATGATCCCTTCCTGAGTGTACGGACCGTTTGCCATAAATCCCTCCTTTGGTTAAAGGGCGCGCGTGGTCATCGGCTTCACCGATCGACTCCCTTCGGTTGGCGCCAGGAAAACAGGACACAGAATCAGTGTTTCAGAATCCTTAAGCCTACGCCAATGCGCCGGCCAGGTCAAGCGGGAGGCCGGCGCAAAGAAAAAAGGCCCGGGGACGTGAACGTTCCGGGCCTCCGCATGCTCGTGTGGCGATCGATCAGTACTTGACGCTGCACCCGTAAGGCTTGGTCGCGGCGGGATCGACCGGTTTGCCCGCCAGCTCGGCGGTGAGGCCGCCGTTGACGTAGTTGACGCGCTCGGGCTTCGCCTTGCGCCCCGACGGATCGTCGTCGATCGCGCCGTTGTAGACGATCTTGCCCTTGGGATCGATGATGAACATGTGCGGCGTGGTCTTGGCCTCGTAGGCGTGGCCGACCTTGCCGGTCTCGTCATAGAGGATGGGGTAGACGATGCCGTTCTTCTGCGTGTAGGCCTGGTAGTCGGCCGGCTTGAGGAAGTCGCGGTGGTCTGCGCCGGTGCTGTTGATGCCGAGCCAGACCACTTGGCCGTACTTCTTGTGCAGCTCGCTCATGGTGTGCTCGCGGGCGTGGCGGTCCGAGAACGGGCAGTTGGGATTGACCCATTCGAGGACGACGGCTTTGCCTTTGAAGTCGGCCAGGGAGTAGCTCTTGCCGTCGATTCCCGTGAGCTGGAATGGCGGGGCGGCCTCGCCCACCGCGCCGCTGGCGTGGGCCGGAACCGCGGTGATGAGACTGCACAGGAAGAGGCTGGCGAGGAGGGGAAGCGTCGCGGTGATGGATAGGGTTCTGCGCATGAGTGGTCCTCCGGTCGTTCGGGATCAGCTTGGGAGGTGTGGGCCGGCAGCGGCCAGGGCCTCGTCCGCCGGGACCAGCCGGTTGTGATGGGCCAGCCAGGGAGCGGCGACGGCACAGACCGCCAATCCCAGGGCCAGCAGAAAGCTTACAGCAGGCCGCCTGGAGGCGCGGCGCCGCAACCAGGCGCACAGGGCCATGGTCAACAGGAGCAGCTCGATTCCGGCGATGCCGACGAAGCTCACCTGGCGGGACAGCCCCCAGAGCGCGCCGCAAAGGACTGCCGCGGCGGCAAAACCAAAGGCCTCACGCCCGGCGCGTGGAGCCCTGGCCGCGCCGCCTCTCCCCAGCAGGCCCCACAGCCAGAGCGCCGCGAGGGTCGCGGCCACGGCGAGGAGCGCCCCTGGAAGCGGCGGCGAGATGGGGCTGCGTCCTGCGCGGGCGATCAGCGGCACGGTCCGCCGCGCCTCCAGGCTGCCGATCGTGAGGCCGGTGACCGTCCAGGCGAAGGCCGTCTGCTGCGGCAGCGGCTTGCCGGCCTCGTGCGGCTTCAGGGCGACGCGGAAAAATACGCCCTCGTCCGTTGTCATCAGCTTGGGTGGGCCCGCGTCGAAGGTGTCGTTGGATTCCAGGAAGAGCCCGGGAGCAGAGCCGGGCGCAGGCTTGACGCCGCGCACCCGCACCTCCAGCAGCGGTCTGCTGTTCTCGGCCTCCAGCACGCCGTCGGTCCTCACGCCCGGCAGGTGTTCGGCGGTCACCGGGAGGCGCTTCCACCAAGCGTCCACCAGCGGCGCGGTCTCCGGGTCCGGCACCGCGGCGGCGCCCAGCGGCTGGTCGGCGGTCAGGGTGTAGCGGTAGGGGATGCAGTCCACCTCGCAGACCAGGTAGTCGACGTCGGCGGAGAGCCGGATGTGGTCACCCGGCGCCTTCGCGAGCGTCGCCCGGACCGGGTAGACGACTTCCTTCTCATAGCCGAGCGCCACCAGGCCGCCGCGCAGCTCGAAACGTTGGGGAGCCGGCCAGAGCAGCTCGGCCCCGCGGAGGCCGGGGGTCTTCGCGAAGGCGACGATCGGCGGGAAGCCGGCGTCGCCGCTGTTCTTCCAGTAGACGTGCCAGCCGGGAGCCAGGGTGAAGTGGAGGCCGAGGCGGAGGTCGATGTCTTGAGCAGAGGGGGAAGGAGCCACCTTCCAGGGTGTGATCAGCCGCACCCGGGACTGCGGATTGCTCTCCCAGGCGCCGGCGATCGCCGCGGCGCGCTGCGCCGCGAACGGCAGCGCCGCCAGGGCCAGGATCAAGGAGAGGAGGGTCTTCGGGGTACGCATCCGTCGCTCGGTTGAGCCGTTCGCCGAAGCTCGTGAGCGTCAACCGGAGGGGCGGAGGCTAGAATTCCCCTGTGCGCGTCTATTTTACAAATCTCGGCTGCAAGCTGAACCAGGCGGAAATCGAGCGCTTCGCCCGCGACTTTTCGGCTGCCGGGCACGAAGTGGTGGGCTCGCTCGCCGCGGCCGACCTCCACGTCGTCAACTCGTGCACCGTGACCCACACCGCAGCCCGCAGCTCGCGCAAGGCCGCCGGCCGCGGTAAGAGGCCAGGCCTGCGCACCGTGCTCACCGGCTGCTACGTCAGCGATCCGACCGCCGCCGCCCGCCTCGCCGGCGTGGATCTGGTGGTCCCCAATGCCGAGAAGGATCGGTTGGTGGAGCGGGTGCAGGAGGCGTTCCCAGTTTTTCCCCCCTCTCCCGGAGGAAGGGAGGGGATGGGAGAGGGGGGTCAGGGGGGTGAGGGGCACACCCGAGCCCTCCTCAAGGTGGAGGACGGCTGCAACATGCGCTGCGCCTTCTGCATCATCCCGCAGACGCGCGGGCGGCAACGCAGCCGGCCGCCGGCGGAGGTCGTCGCGGAAGCGCAGGCCCTGGTCGCCGCCGGCCACCGCGAGATCGTGGTCACCGGCGTCCAGATTTCCGCCTACAGATGCGAGGGCCGTGGCCTCTTCGAGCTGGTGAGCGATCTGCTGCGGGAGAGCGGCGCGCCACGCCTGCGCCTCACCTCGATCGCTCCCTGGGACCTCGACGAGCGCCTCCTCGGCCTGTGGTCCGATGCGCGGCTCTGCCGCCATCTCCATCTCTCCCTCCAGAGCGGCTCGACCGCCACCCTGCGCCGCATGCGCCGCCCGTACACGGCCGACGCCTACGCCCGCCTTGTCGCCCGAGTGCGGTCCGCGATCCCAGGCGTCGCGGTCACCACCGACGTCATCGTCGGCTTTCCCGGGGAGACCGCCGCCGAATTCGCCGAAAGCCTCGCCTTCGTGGCCGCCGCCGGCTTTGCCAAGGTGCACGTCTTCCCCTTCTCGCCGCGCCCCGGCACCGAGGCCGCGGACCTGCCCGACTCGGTCAACCCCGCGGAGATCCGGGAGCGCATGGCGAGGATGCTCGCCGCCGCCTCGCAGGCCGAGACCGATTTCCGCCGCTCCGCCCTCGGCAGGCGCGAGACGGTGCTCTGGGAGCGGCCGCGGGACGGCATGGGACACGGGCTGACGGACAACTACATCCGCGTCTTCAGCCCCCAGGGCGCCGGGCTGTGGAACCGGTTCAGCGAGGTGGAGCTGATGGAGCTGGCGGAGGATGGGGTGCGGGGATGCTTGGCCTGAGTCAGACTTCGGCCGGGCAGGGTGCTGTCGCCCCCACCTTCTCCAGGATCTGGTAGAGCCCGAACTTGGGAAGGCGGAGGAATCCGAACCAGGCTGCAGCGGCGAGCGTCCCCTCGGCCAGCCATTCGCGGATCCAGAAACCGGCGTAGTCGGCGTGGCGCGCCTTCAAGCCGCCGCCGTTCTCGATCGCCCAGCGCCGGTTGTAGCGCTCGTGCACTCCCACCGGGGCGGATAGCACCAGCGGAATGCCCAAGGCGGAAAAGAAGGTCAGCTCGCTCGGCTTGGTCCACAGGATGTCGGTCTCGGCGAGGATCGCGTTGAAGCGGGGGAAGTAGCTCTCCAGGCTGTCGTCGACGACGACGGTGACGCCGCGGCCGAGCCGCAGTCCGAGCCCCGCTTCATCGATCCAGCGATGGAAGCGTGCCGCGATCTCCCGGCGGGTTCCGGCGACCAGGCAGAGCCGCAGCCGGTCCTCTTCGATCAGCGGACGCAGGCTGCGCAGGAGGTGCTTGGCGAGGCCGGCCTGGGCTCCAGCGCCGCCGACGCTGAACGTGGCGAGCGGCGGCACGCCCTCCTGGTCCGCGGGCAGCTCGCCCAGGAAATGGTGGATCTCGTTGCGCGCCTGGCTGCGGAAGACCTTCTTGCGGTCGAGCCGAACCAGGCGCGCGGCGAGGTTGCGGCGCAGCACCGGCAGGTCCGGGCCGCCCAGCAGCTCGTGGGGCAGCGGAAAACCGGTCATCTCGATCTGGTTTCGCGCCACGCCGTAGGAGCGCAGCCGCTTCACCGCCCGGCGGCTCGGCGTCAGGTATTGGATGCGTGACCGCGCGGGATCAACCGGCGCCCAGACGCGGTGGATGTCGACGTCGGTGACCAGGCAATGGATCGTCTCCACGCCGTGGTGGTCGGCGCTCAGGGCGAGGGCGAAGAAAGTGGTGAGGAGAGGCGCACCGGTGGCCAGCAGGTGCTCCACGAGACCTCTCCCGAGACCCTTGCGCACCAGCCGGTCGAGGGAGAGGGCCTCGAGCGTCGGCGCCGACAGGTCGCGGTAGGGATAGAGGTGAGGGATGCGGGTCAAGCCGTCCAGCGCGGTGCGTAGCGGGCTTCCGATGACGGGAAGCTGCGAGGCACGGGAGGCGATCTCGTAGGCGCGCCGCGACGCCCGCCAGAGGCGCTGCTCCTCCGGCCCCGCCACCGGCGGCCGGTCGACGTGCACCACCTCGACGCCGAGCGCGCCGGCCAGCGCGTGGGCAGCGCGCAGATGACCGTAGCCCATCGCGATGGAGGCGACGACCGGGAGGGGCGGCGCCCTCACCCCCGGCCCCTCTCCCATCTCCCGCCCATGCCCCCGCCGGGAGAGGGGAGACAAGCAACGGCGGAAGCAAACGTTTTTCTCCCCTCTCCCGGGGCCAGGGTGGGGGGAGCTGGGAGAGGGGCCGGGGGTGAGGGCGCTTTTGGCGTGGGGGACAAGATGTCTAGCCGAAGAAGGGAAGTGCCGGCAGGCTCCCGAGCACCAGCCGGGCCGCCAGCCCGCACAGGGTGCCGATCAGGGCGCCGGCCGCAACGTCGAGCGGATAGTGCGCGCCCAGGTAGACCCGCGACACCGCGATGCCCGAGGCGAGCGACAGGGTGAGGGCGCCGAGCCAGCTCCCCTCGCCGGCCAGCGCCACCGCGATGCCGAAGGCGGCCGC
>Ga0075426_10003322_pt1 | contig 11483 bp, 12 predicted proteins | sample SoiMethybrSBSTD5_FD_75304 | JGI IMG/M metagenome (GOLD analysis project Ga0075426, IMG submission 75304) | Bulk soil microbial communities from a Populus tree surrounding site in Tennessee, USA - Soil MetaG P. TD hybrid SBSTD5 | ecosystem: Environmental > Terrestrial > Soil > Tree plantation...
GCCGGCCGCTGCGCCCCCAGCAGGCAGCGCACGAGGGAGGACTTGCCGGCGCCGTTGCGCCCGAGCAGGGCGTACACCGACCCCGCGGGAACCGCCAGCGACACGCCGTCGAGCGCCGTCCGGCTCCCGTAGCGCACCGTCAGCCCTGCAACCTCGATCAGGCTCATTCGGCTCCTCCGTCTCCGTCCCGCAAGCCGCGCCACGCCGTCGCCAGCGCCGCCGCCGCCTCCTCTTCGCTCGCGCCCAGCGTCACCGCCTGGCTGGCGAAGCGGGCCGCCCCGTCGCGCAGCTTGCGCCGGCGCTCGTCGAGGGTGAGCACCGGCGGCGCAGTGCAGACGTACGTCCCCTCCCCCCGGCGGACGGCGAGGATCCCGGCGTCGGTCAGCCGCTGGTAGGCCTTGGACACAGTGGCCGGGTTGACCTGGAGGTCGCGCGCGAGGTCACGGACGGAGGGAACAGCGGTGCCGGCCGGCAAGGCACCGTTCGCGATGAGGTGCTGCACCGCCTCCTCGATCTGACGCCAGATCGGCCGGGGATCGGCGGGCTCGATGCGCAGCAGGCGGGTCATGGTGTGCTAGTGTTGTAGCACGGTAAGGGCAGCCTCAGGGTTTTGTCAAGAAAGTTGCCCAACCTTGACCCCTTTTTCCCTGGTCCGCGCACCTACATCATTAAGGACTCCCCTAGCCGGTCTTTCTTTGACGGCGTAACTCTCGGAGAGGATGAAGCGTATGGACCGTATGCGTGTGCGTCTCGGCCTGTTGATGGTTCTGGTGCTGCTCGCCGGTCCCGGCTTGGCGCATGCCCGGCCCTCGCTCGACCAGGGCCCGGCGGTGACCCCCACTCATGAGGCTCGCTTCCTGGACCGGGCCTGGGGTTGGCTGGTCTCAGCGTTCGAGAAGGCGGGCTCGTTCATCGATCCAGCCGGCGAGGGTGGCCAGAGCATCGGAGCCCCGCCCGCCAGCCCAAACGGGCCCGGAACCATCCTCCCCGATGCTGGCAGCTTCATCGACCCCGCCGGAAACGGTGGGTCTTGAATCCGGATGAGATGCGCCTGTCCGGAGAACGGATGACCGAGGTGGACGAACGGTTGTAAGATTTGAGGGACGATCCAAGGGATTCAGGAGGGATTCTTTCATGGGATATCTGCCGGAGAAGCGGAAGGGGGCTCTCGCGCGGGCCCTCTCGCAAGCACTGGCGGAAGGCAAACACCGGGCCTCCCGCTACTCGTCGGAGGAAGAGGATCCGAGCAAAGCGTTGGACGACGAGCCATCGTTCTCGCGCTTGGTCCAGGCCGCTCTCGGCCGCACCTCGCGGGCAGCGGAGGACCGTGCCGCGGCGCCGGCGCAGCTCGCCGAGCTTCTGGCGTTGCCGGCCAACGAGCGAGAGCCGGCAGTGGTTGTCGATCCACGGTACCGGACTTATGCCCTCGGGTCTTATTCATTGGACCGTTGCGAGAAAGCCGTCGCCTACGACCCCATGCTGGCACGCGAGCTGGCGTGCCTCGCGCGAGCGATCGCTGTCCAGGCGGACCCTCTTGCCTGCGGCGGCTCGGCGGCCCTGGCCGACCTCGAAGCCTACGCGCTGGCCATGGAGGGCAACGCCCTGCGCGTGGCGGGCGAGCTTCGGGACGCCTTTCAGACCTTCATGGAGGCGCGCCAGGTGCAGGAGCGAGGCGGTGCGGATCCCGACCTCAGTGCACGAGTCGATTACCTGGAGGCCTCCCTGCGCCGCGACCTGCGCCAGTTTGGTGCCGCGCTCCATCTTTTGGACCGCGCCGGGAAGGTTTTCCAGGCGCTCAAGGACCGCAACCAGATGGCGCGCACGATTATCAACCGGGCCAACGTGTACATCGTCCAAGGCGAATTCGCGCAGGCGGCGTTGACCCTGGAGGGCGCACTCGAGTTCTCCTGCGAGCCCAGCTTGGCGCTGGTGGTGCGCCACAACCTGATCGACATCCTGGCCAAGTCCGGCCGCGCCTCGGAGGCGTCGCGCCTCTTCGAGGAGAGCCGAGAGGTGTACACGCAGTTCTCCGACCCGCTCACCACCAGCCGACGCCTTTGGGTGGAGGGGATCATCGCTCGCGAGCTCGGAGAGGACTTGGTGTTCGCCGAGAGCCGTTTGAATGAGGCGGTCGAGCGGCTCACCGCGTCCGGGTACGGCCTCGATGCCGCCCTGGCTGCCTTGGATCTGGTGACAGTCTATGCCGCGAGAGGCGAAGCGGCGAAAGTGCTTGAAACCGCAGCGCACCTGGTGCAGCTCTTCGAGGCGCGCAACGTCCAGCCCGAAGCGTTGGCGGCTCTCACCATGGTGTACAAGGCCGCCGAGAAGGAGACCGTCAGCCTCTCGCTCCTCGCCCAGATCACGGAGCTGGTGCGGGCTAGCCAGGTGTTAGGTCGCTCCGCGAGCTGACTACCGGCACCTCCGTTCTGGACCTCCACTGGCTCCTTCGGAGCTGGTGGTTTGTGCTTGTTGCGGCATAGACTGTCACCATGAAAGAAGACTCGGGCCGGAGGCATCGAGCGCGGCCAAGTTACGATGCCGCTTTCCGTCGCGCATACAATAGAACCTTTGAACGTCTGGAATGCATCGAGACTGAGCGGGCAACCGCATCCGATCAAGTCGCCGAGTTGCTGGCCTTGAGTCCGCTGGAGCGAGCGAAAACGCTCCGGTCGGAACCCCGCTTCCGCAGTTACTCGCTCGCCGCTCGCCTGCTTGCGCGCAGTCAGCAGGAGATCTTACGCGATCCCATCGCGGCCCGAGGGCTAACAAGATTTGCGCAATCCGTCATCGAAACCATCGATCCACGCACCTGCGGGGGAGCTGAAGCCCTCAGCGACCTCAGGGCGTATGCGTTGGCCTCGGAAGGCAACTCTCTCAGGGTCCGCGGTGATTTACGTGCCGCGCTTAAGGCCTTCTCCAGTGCCCGCGCTAGTTTGCAGAGGGGAGGAATCGATCTGGATTTGGCCGCGATGATCGATCATATGGAGTCTTCTCTACGCCGAGACCTCTGGCAGCTCGACTCGGCCCTTTCTCTGCTCGATCGCGCCACAGAGGCCTTTCTGTCTCTCGACGAGCGAGAGAATGTTGCGCAGGCTTTACTCAAACGGGCCACAATCTATGTTGTCAAGCGTGATTGGTCCAAAGCAATCGCCAGCTTGCGAACTGCCCTGGAGTGGACTGTCGATCCGACAATCACGCTCTGGGCGCGTCACAATTTGGCGGATGCTCTCGTCAAGGCGGGTTGCGCACGCCAGGCCGCCCAAGTCCTTTCGTTGACTCGCGATCTCTACGACCGATTTGGAGACGAATTGACGACCAACCGTCGACTGTGGGTCGAAGGACTCATCGCCCGCGAGCTTGGAGAAGACCTCCAGCACGCCAGCGATCTCCTAGAGCTGGCGACAGAAAACTTCTTAGTACACGGCTACGCCTGCGATGCAGCCTTGGCGCGCCTCGATCTGGTGGTCACCCGCAGAAAACAAGCGACCAGAAGGAGGACCCGGAGACGCGAAGCTCCAACTCCCTTGCGGGAAGCTTTACCCTGCCAGCGTTCCACGGACCCGTTGGACCCGTTCCATCCCCGTGTTGCTTCTGCTCAGTAAGATACTCACTCGGCGGAGGCCCACCGGCCCGGCGAAGCCCACCGGCGACTGCGTGACCGCGCGCACCGTCTCCTCACCTGCCAAGTCGAGGCGCAGCACGCCGAGATGATTCTGGAGCTTGGTCTCGTTGATCTCACATGCAGTCTCCCAGCCCATCGCCACGCCGGACCGCTCCTACTTCTTCGCGGTCCGGCGGGCCCGCTCGATGAGGCGGGTCGAGTCCTTCATGCACTCCATCATCTTTTCCTGCAGCGCCTCGCCGCGCCCGCCGAGGGTCCGGGCGTGCGCCAGGATGCTCCGCGCCCGGTCTTCCTCGCCCGAAGCGATGAGGGCCATCCCCAGGTGGGTGAGGGTGGTGGGAGAGGGGCCGAGCTCGCTCGACTTGGAGAGGAAATCCACGGCGCGCTCGAACTCTTTGCGCTTGTAGTGCACCCAGCCGAGGGCGGCGAGCGGGAACTGCTTGATCTCGTCCGGCGACAGCTCGACCGAGCGGCGGGCGAAGTCCAGCGCCTCGTCCAGGTCCTCCTCCGCCTCCGCCAGGTTGTAGGCCATCTCGTAGTAGGCGATCGACTTGCTGAAGTTGGAGCTCCCCTCGTCGAGGAGGCGCAGGCCGATGCGGTTGCCCTCGCGGAACTTCCCCTGGCTGCGCATCGCCTCGATGAGCGCCGCGTACGCCGTCGCCTTGAGCATCTCGCCGGGGTTCAGATCGAGCACCTTGCGGGTCACGGCCTCGATCTCCTGGCTGCGGTTCATGTGCAGGCAGAGGAGGGCGTAGGACATCAGGAGCGTCGGGTTCTCCGCATCGAGGGCCAGCGCCCGCCGGTAGCAGAGGTGGGCCTGTTTCAGGTTCTCGCGGGCGAGGAACTCCTCCCCTTTTTTGAACCACTCCTCGGCGTCGCCGTGCACGCCGGGGAGCGGCGTCCCGGAGACGCCCGAGAGGTAGCGCACCAGGTCCTGGTACTGCAGCTTCTTCGGGTTGAGCCGCTGCGCTTGGCGGAAGGCGTCGAGGGCCTTGCGCGTCCAGTGGCGGTCGAGGTAGGCGAGGCCGAGGAGGTGGTAGGCCTCCTCGAAAGCGGGATCGTGACGCACCGACTCCTGGAGCGCCTGGATCGCGCCCGCGAGCTTCCCCATCTCGTAGTAGCAGCTCCCCAGGAGGTAGAGCGCCTGCGGCACGGCGTCGAGCTCGACCGCCCGCTCCAGGAACAGCACCGCCTTCGCCAGGTTCCCCTGGCCGGCATAGACGGCGCCGAGGCTGAAGTGGGGCAGGAAGCTGTCCGGATAGATCGCCACTCCCCTTTTCAGGTAGTCCTCGGCGCGCGCATGGTCGCCGCGCTCGTAGTAGATGACGCCGCTGTAGACCAATCCCTCGTAGTGCTCCGGCTTGACCTCGAGGACGCGGGAGAAGTAGGCCAGGGCCTGCTCGGTGTTGGCTTCGTTGAAGTGGGTCTCGCCGAGGAAGTAGGCGAGCTCGTAGTTGTCGCGGTCGAGCTTGTAGCCCGCTTCGAGAGCGGACACGGCGCGCTCGATGTCGAACGCGAAGAGGGCGTACTCGGCGTCCTCCAGATGCTGGAGGAAGAGCTTGCGCTTCTCGCCGTGATGGAGGGCGGCGATGCGCTCCTTGATGGCCAGGAAGCGCTCGCGCTTCTCGAGCGCGAGGAGCTGGTAGTCCATCTTGGACTCCCACAGCTCGCTCCACTCCTCCCAGCCGATGAGCCGCTTCTGCTCCATCAGCTCGCGCATGGCGGACAGGCCGGTCTGGTTGATGAGGATGTTCTTTTCCTGCTTGTGGAGGGCGCCGAGCACCTGGCGCACGGTCTCCGCCGTCCGCTTCACCGCCTCCTCGAGGATGGAGATCCGCTCGAGCAGATGCTCGTCGAACGAGAAGCTCTCCTCGGCGCCCTCGTCGTAGCTCTCCTCGTCTTCGCGCAGGGCGCCCGACAGCACCAGCAGCTTCTGGTGGCAGCGGACGCAGAACTCGTGGTCGTCCCGGTTGGGAGCGCCACAGACTTGACAGTACATCCTCACCTCCGCCGGAGCCGGCCGGCCGTACCGGCCATCGGCTCAGCCGCGTTCGTAGTCATAGAAGCCCTGGCCGCTCTTCCGCCCCAGACGCCCGGCGTCGACCATCTTGATCAACAACGGACAGGGGCGGTACTTGGGATCGCCGAAACCTTCGTGCAGCACGCGCAGGATGTCGAGGCAGACGTCGAGGCCGATCAGGTCGGCGAGGGCCAGGGGACCCATGGGGTGGTTCATCCCGAGCTTCATAACCTCGTCGACGGCCTGCGCCTTCCCGACCCCCTCGTAAAGGCAGTAGACCGCCTCGTTGATCATCGGCATCAGCACGCGGTTGGAGACGAAGCCGGGAGCGTCGTGCACCTCCACCGGCGTCTTGCCCATGGCGCGCGACGCGGCCTCGACCGCGTCGTAGGTCTCCTGGCTGGTGGCGAGGCCGCGGATGACCTCGATGAGCTGCATGAGGGGCACCGGATTCATGAAATGCATGCCGATCACCTTCTCCGGCCGCCCGGTGGCGGCGGCGAGCTTGGTGATCGAGATGGAGCTCGTATTGGTGGCGAGGATCGTCCCGGGCGGGCAGGTCTTGTCGAGCTCGGCGAGGACCGCCTTCTTGACCTCCAGCTTCTCCACCACCGCCTCGATCGCCAGATCGGACCCTGCGAGCGCCGCCAGGCTCGACGCGGAGCGCAGCCGCGCCAGGGTCCTCTCGCGCTGCTCCGTCGTCAGCTTTCCCTTGCCCACCAGCTTGTCGAGGCTCTTGCCGATCTGCGCCACGCCGCGCTCGAGCGCCTGCGGCACGGCGTCTACCAAAACGACGTCGTAGCCGCTCTGCGCCGCCACCTGGGCGATCCCATGGCCCATCGTGCCGGCGCCGACGACGCCGATCGATCGAATTTCATGCATGTAAACCACTCCCACGCGCCGTTCTGGAACCCGGCGGGGCCAGCGTAAGAGATCGGGGTGCGGGGGTCAAGCGAGCTCGAACCAGGGCTCCCGGCGGCCGAGCTTGGTGGAGAGGGCCGCGCCGATGCCGATCAGGGTGGCGGCGGTCCACGTCCAGACGCCGATCCAGGGGAGGAACTTGATTCCCCCCATGACCAGCAGGCCGAGCGTGGCGGCGTTGAGCGGCCGCAGCCGGCGGTGGAGCAGGCGGCGATCGAGCCACTCGCCGAGCGCATAGAAGACCGCCACCATCCCCCACAGTTTCAGGATCATGGCGAGAAGGACGACCAGCACCAGGAGAGGCACGCCCACCAGTCCGTCGGTGAAGACGCTGAAGAAGAGGCCGGTCAACACCAGCGCGAGGACGCCGATCAGGCCGATCCAGAAGCTGCGGAACGGCTCGCGGCGGACGCCGTCGGCGGTGCCCAGGACCTCCCGCCCGCTGGCGGCGAAGAAAAGGAGGAGCAGGGCGGCCCAGGCGGCGAGGAGGGCCAGCTTGGCGCCCACCACCAGGCGCGAGGCGAAGCCGAGACCGAGGCTCGGCCCTTCCATCAGGGTCACCCACGCCGACGAGGCGGTGGGATAGGAGACCATGCGCCCCTCGACGCGGGCGCCCGGGGAGGCCCGGATCACGCCGCCGAGAGCCGAGACGTCGCCGCCGACGCGGGCGGTGGGCAGCAGGCGCACGTCGCCGCCCAGCACCACGACGTCGCCGGTGACGCGGCCGGAGATCTCCACCGAGCCCTCGACCGCGGCGACGTCGCCGTAGGCCTCGCCGTCGACGACGAGATCGCGGCCGATCGCCACCAGTTGATGGCGGGCCAGGCTGCCGCGTTCGAGGCGGAGAGCCGCGGTGTCGGAGGCGCGCGCCGGCGGTGCCGGAGCGGCCAGCAGCAGGAGGCCGACGAGAAGAACGTTCACCGGTGCAATCTAGCGCGCCGAGACGGCGGAGGAAAGAGCCCTCACCGGCGCTCCCCCTCGCGCCGCACTGCGCCCTGAGACGCCGGGCGCCGGCGGCGCAGGAGCGAGAACAGGACCAGGTTGAGACAGAGCACGAAGATTCCGAACGCTCCCAGGCTCATCGGCGAGGAGAGCGCGGCGGAAAACGCCAGGCCCAGCCCTTTCCAGCTCGCCTCGATCAGGCCGAGACCGGCCACCGCCGAGGCGCGGAGCATCCCCGCGACCGCGGTCAAGGCCGCCAGCACCGAGGAGTGGGAGCCGCGGGTGCCCATGGTGATCCCGGCGACGGCGGCGAGCAGAGCGCACACCGCGGCGGGGAACGCCCAGGTGCGTGGGCTGCGGCTCTCCCAGCCCGCCGACGGCAGAGCGGACATGACCCGCGAGTGGAAATCCGCCTGCACCGGGATGCGGGCCTTCGCGAGGAGAGCGGCGAAGGCGATCAGCCCTTCGCGCTCGGCCCGGCACTCTGCACAGGCGGCGAGGTGCGCGTCGAGCTCGCTCCGCTGCTCGCGCGGCAGATCGCCGTCGGCGTCCAGGTTCAACCATTCACGGTAGGTGTTGTGATCGGGCCTTGTCATGTGCTCGCCCTCGCCGCTCAATCTTCAAGAAATTCCTGCAGCTTGTCTTTCAGCATCTGCCGCCCGCGGAAGAGCTTGTTCTTCACCGTCCCGAGCGGCATCTGCTTCAAGTGCGCGATCTCGTCGTACGGGAGCTCGCCGAAGTGGCGCAGCAGGATCAGCTCCCGGTATTCCCAGGGCAGCGTCTCGATGGCTTCCTGGATCGCGTCTCCTCTCTCCCGGTTGCGCATCTCGCCATACGGCCCGCGTTCCGGGGAAGGCAGGTCCCAGTCGCGCCCGTCTCCCTCGTCGTCCTCCTGGCGCAGGGAGACCAGCTTGAGCCGGCGCCTGCGGATCTGGTCGATCGCCGCGTTCTGCGCGACCCGGAACAGCCAGGTCGAGAACTTGAACTGCGGGTCGTAGCGATCGAGGACCTGGTACACCTTGACGAAAACCTCCTGGGCCAGGTCGTGAGCGTCGTCCACGTTGCGCAGCAAGCGGAAGAGATAGTTCACCAGCCGGGCCTGATAGCGGTCGACCAGAGCGCCGAAGCGTTCGCGGTCGCCGTCGAGGACCGCCGCAACCAGCTCTTCGTCGCCCGGCTGCTCCGCTCCCCGTGTCATCGGTTGGATACGCAAAGTCGCGGCCAAGGTTGCAACCCGATTCCGCGCCGGCGCGGCCCGGTCAGCGGCCGGCGCGGCTCTGCAGCCATCGCCCGAGGAGGAAAAGGGCCGCGCCGCCCGCGGCCACGGCCAGCTCGAGCCGGACCTGATCGTAGATCAGACCGAAGAGGAGCGAGCTGCCGACGATGGCCAGGGCGACGAGCTGGAGGGTCCAGCCGAGGCTCGAGAGCATCGCCCATCCTCTCTCAGTGCAGGGTCGGAGAGTCGGGATGGCTGGCCGACACGACGCCGTGGGACCGGCCGGTGAGCAGGGCCAGGAGGTCCGTCTCCACGCCGTGGGGCGGCTCCTCGACGATGCGCCCCAGCTCGTGGCCGTCGCGCGCGACGATGAGGGTCGGCACGAACTGGATGGCATTGGCCGTCACGTCGCCGGCAGGTTCCTTCTTCTGGCGATCCACGCCGACATACCGGATGTGGAACGGCACGCTGGCGCCGGCCGCGTCGAGGGCCTTCCACAGACGCGGCACCTCCCGCCGGCTGTCGCCGCACCAGGTCCCGAGGAAGACGGTCACCTCCGCGCCCGGCTCGACGCCGGCCAGGGCTTGCGCCGCATCGGCGTCCGGCGCCGCCTCGACTTCGGAGCGCACCCACTCGGGGCAGGCGGCCTCGATCTGTTCCCGGGTCACCGGGCCGACGAGCACTGCGGGTGCGGCCGGTGGCTCGGCCGCCCGGGAGCAGAGCGGAAACGCGACGACGACAGAGGCGGAGAGCAGCAGGCGGGGCAGACGAGAGGAGCTCATGGCGACAAAGTGTATAGCAGTCACGCGGCTCACTGGACCTCGACCACTTTCTCGATGCGGTCGCCGCCTTCCAGGACGTCCAGGATGTCCTCGCCGGCCACGACCTCACCGAAGGCGGTGTAGCCGCCGTCGAGGTGCGGCTGTTCCGCCAGGGCGATGAAGAACTGGCTGCCGCCGGTGTCGGGGCCGGAGAGCGCCATGCCGACCGTCCCGCGAGCGTAGCGCAGGCGGTTGATCTCGTCGCGGATAGCGTAGCCCGGGCCGCCCGAGCCGTCGCCGCGGGGATCTCCGCCTTGGACGACGAAGTCGGGCACGACGCGGTGGAACGTGAGGCCGTTGTAGAAGCCCTGCCCGGCGAGCTGCAGGAAGTTGAGACAGGTGAGCGGCGCCCGCGGGCAGTCCAGGCGGATGCGGATCGCCCCCCTGGCGGTGCGCACCTCCACGATCCGCGGCTTGCGGGTGCGGCGCACGATGTCGCGGTAGTCGTCGAAGCTGCGGCCGGTCTCGTTGGGGCCGAGGGCGGGGACCGCCCGGCCAAGGGCAGCGAGCTTTGCGGCAGCCTCGCGGCGCACCACGTAGTCGCGCGACGCGGCGGCCCGTTCCAGGAGAGAGATGAGGCCGGACGTCTCTTCGGGTGCCGCCTTGGCCCGCGCCGCGAGCGCGCCCAGGGCGGCCTGGGCCACTTCGACATTGTTGGCGCCGAGGATCGCGCTCAGGACCTTGGACAGCGACTCGCCGCTCACCACAGGATGGGCGCCGAGCCAGTCAAGAACCGTGCCTCGCACGCCCTCGTCGGCGTCCGCAAGAAGCTCCAGCGCCAGAGCCGCCCCCTTGTCGGGCGCCGCTTCCGCCAGGGTGAGGCGCGCCCCGGCCGCCGCCGATTTGACCGCTGGCGCAGGGTCGGCGCTCAGGCGGACCAGCAGGTCAGCCGCCTGAAGCAGCCCGGCCGCGTCGGCCGCCCGCGCTCGGACGTCAGCCTCCGAGGAGGGCGCCGCGGCCAGGACCAGCTCGGCGGCCCGCGGATGGTGGCCGGCGGCGAGGGCGACCAGCGCGACGCCGCTCTCCCTGCCGCGGGCTGTCGCCGCCTTCGCGGCCACGGCATCGCCGAGCTGCCGGGTCTCCGCCTGGACGAGAGGCCAGGCGCCGGCTGCCTCGAAGGCGGTCACCCGAACCCCGGGCCGTGGGTCCGCGGTCAAGGCGGCGAGCCGCGGCACCCAATCGACAGGCGCCGGACCTTTCTTGCCGTCGATCAGCTTCTTCGCCGCCCGCAGAGCCTGCACGACGGGTCCGGCCGCCGGATCGTCGAGCAGCGGCCGCAGCGCCGCCAGATCCTCGCCGCCGCCAACCAAACCCAGGCCGCGGCCCGCCCAGGCGCGCACCCGCGGGTCGGGATCGGCGAGCAGCTTGCGCAGCAGAGGCAGAGCCGCGGGGAACGGATCGCGGGCAAGGGCGTAGGCGGCGCGTGCGTGGAGCTCGCGATCCTGCACGCCGAGACCGCGCTCGGCGAGCGTCACCAGGCGCTCCTCGTGGAACCGGAAGAGGTGCGGCAGGAGGCGCGCCCAACGCTCCTCTTCCGCGAGAGGCAGCAGGTTCTCCGCCACTTCGACCACCGGCACCTTGAGCCTGCCCAGAGCCTCCACCGCCAGAACGCCGGTCTCGCGGTCGGGGTCGCGCGTCGCCTTCAGAAGCGGTTCCTTGGCCTCCGGATCGCCAAGCAAGCCGAGCCCGAAGGCCGCAGACCGGCGGACCGCCGGCACGTCGTCCAGAAGCAGCCCCTTCAGCGGAGAGAGCGCCTGCCGGTTGGGGATCCGTCCGAGCGCGTCGGCCAGCGCCTCCCGCAGCTCCGGCCCGCCCTGGAGAGCCTTCTGGACGGTCAGAGGATCGGACTGTTGGCGGTCCACCAGGAGCACTAGCAGGGCACGGACGTCGATGTCGGGGACCGTCACCTCCGGCACGTCCGCGGCGGGCCGCGGGGTGCCG
>Ga0075426_10003323_pt1 | contig 11483 bp, 8 predicted proteins | sample SoiMethybrSBSTD5_FD_75304 | JGI IMG/M metagenome (GOLD analysis project Ga0075426, IMG submission 75304) | Bulk soil microbial communities from a Populus tree surrounding site in Tennessee, USA - Soil MetaG P. TD hybrid SBSTD5 | ecosystem: Environmental > Terrestrial > Soil > Tree plantation...
TCAGCGCTATTGGGCCCAGTAAGGACTGAATATCCGGCCTGGTGAAGAATGGTTTGGCCGAGTTCGCGTAGAAGGGGCTCGTCTTCCGCCAGGAGGATAGTCCCGCTTGCCCGAGTCTGCGACACAGCGACGGCCGGCTTGGGCAGAGTAGCTGGTGGCGCATCCGCGACAGGGAGTGAAACTCGAAATGTCGTCCCCTTGCCTGGCTGGCTCTCGACGGTTATGTGTCCATTACTCTGTTTGATGATTCCGTACACGGTGGAAAGGCCGAGGCCCGTCCCTTTTCCCAGTTCCTTAGTGGTAAAAAACGGCTCAAATATGCGGGCCCGCGTGGCGGCGTCCATTCCGATACCGGTATCGTGGACCGATAGCCCAACGTAGGAACCAGCGCGAACCAGGTTTTCATCGCTGCCGATATCGGCCGGCACAACTAAAGGAGCGGTCGAGATCGTCAGTTTGCCGCCGCTGGGCATGGCATCACGCGCGTTCACCACTAGATTGAGAAGCACTTGCTCCATCTGCACCGGGTCCGCATTAACGCAGCCCAGGCCGGAAGCGGTGTCTATGGCCAGCTCAACATTCTCGGCTACTACCCGCCGCAGCATCTTTTCCAGGCCGCGAACCACGATATTCAAGTCGAGAATACGTGGCTGCAGCGTCTGGCGGCGTCCGAAGGCGAGAAGCTGACGAGTCAGAGCGGCCGCGCGGTCGGCCGCCTGTTGGATTTCCAGGGCGGCATGAGCATCGGGGCCGGCGCTTCCCTTCTCAAGCAAGAGACTGCTGTAGCCCTTGATGATGGTTAGCAGGTTATTGAAATCATGAGCTACGCCGGACGCAAGCTGCCCCACAGCTTCCATGCGTGCGCTCTGCGCCAGCCGGCCCTGCAGCTGTTTCTGCTCGGTGACGTCGACCAGAACTCCGTGAATCAGGAAGCGGTCATCATTGCCGCGAACCAAGGTCCCGCTGTCGTTGATCCAAACTATATTTCCGTCGCGGCGAAACATGCGGTACTCGGCTCGAAATGGGTTTCCGGAGAGGGTGGCCTCTTCCGCGCTCGCCACGATTTGGCGATCGTCGGGATGAACATGGTCGATCCAATTTGCTGAACTAGCCAGCCACTCATGGGTGCTGTAGCCCAGGAGCGCTTCGATCTGCGGGCTGACAAAAAGCCACTGCCCTTCCAGGCCCAGTTCTGCAATATAAGTTACTGCTGCAAGCTGCTCCACCAGGCTGCGATAGAGCACCTGGGCTTGCTCCCGTTCGCTGGCGTTGCGATTACGCTCACTCACGTCCACGGCAACGCCGATGGTTCCGGTCAACTCACCTTCCGAGCCGCGCAGGGGAGCCCAGTGGGTTTCGAAGCAGAGCCGCAACGCCGGCAGTTCGTCGACGCTCAAAAATTCTTCGCCGCGGAGAGCGCGGCGCACGTTCTGCAGAATTACCGAGTGGTCGCGATACATCTCAAAAACTGAGCGGCCGACGGCTTCACCGGGCTGCAAGCCCATCTTTTGCAGGGCAGATCCTTCTGAGAGAGTAAAGAATCCCTTGGTGTCGAGCGCAAAAAAGACCACCGGCGCCTTGGTGACAATGGTGCGTAGCCGCTGCTCGGTTTCGGAGAGCGGCATGCCGAGTTTCGCGTAAGGGCTCACAAGGATTCAGCAGTCCGGCGGCACCCTGCATAGAGGAGCTGAAAAGCACGTTGAGCGTACTCCGGGCTGCTGCACAGTTTAGCTGACGACTTGAGCCGGGCGAGAGTTACCGAGGTTACCGGGCAGCCCGAGGCTTGCACGGCGGCTTGCAATGGCCATTTCCCTCCGGGAAGATTTGACAACAAGAAACGGAGTGTTCTTTATTCTGTGAAACGTAAAATATCCAATAGGTGCCCTATGGAAACAATTGAGTTTCGCAGCTCCGGTCACAAGGTCGTGGATCTGCTCGCGGACTATCTCGAAGAGATTGAACACAAGCGTGTATTTCCTGATGTGGAACCGCGGATGGTAAACCGACTGTTTCACGAGCCGCTCCCTCAGGAGCCAAGCCCACCCGATAGCGTCTTGGCTGAAATCAAAGAGAAGCTGCTTCCCTACTGCACCAATGTCGGCCACCCCGGGTACATGGGACTGATCACGCCTTCCCCCACGCCCGTGGGCGCAATTGCAGATTTCATCTGCTCAACGCTTAATCAGAACGTCGGCGCTTATTCGATTGGGCCCTCAAGCGTGGCCATGGAGCGAAGAGTCGTACGCTGGCTGACTGATCTTTGCGGCTACGGCGAAACTGCTGGAGGCAATCTCACCAGCGGCGGCATGATGGCCAACTTCCTTGGACTGAAGATTGGGCGTGACGCGGTAACGGGCGACCAGGCGCAGCATGCCGGGATCCAGGGTCGATGGGCGGTATACGCATCTGAAGAGCGGCACGTTTCAATCGATAAAGCGGTCGACTGCATTGGTCTTGGCCGAAACGCGCTGCGGCCGCTGCCGACCGACGCAAATTTCCAACTCAGGCTGGATGCTCTTGAATCGGCGATCGCCCAAGACAAGAAAATCGGCGTCCGTCCCATGTGTATTGTTGGCGTCTTCGGAACCACAAACACTGGCGCAGTCGATGATATTCGCGCGCTGCGGCGCATTGCCGATCGCGAAGGCATGTGGCTGCATGCCGACGCGGCATACGGCGGCGGGACGCTGCTATCTCATCAATTTCAGCTGAGAGATCGCGGACTCGAACTCGCAGATTCAATCACCATCGATCCGCACAAGTGGTTTTACGCTCCGCTTGATGCGGGCGCGGTGCTGGTCAAAGACGAGCGGAGGCTCACGGCATCGTTCGGAATCAGGCCTTCATATCTGACTGACGAGTTCGACCAGGAGAACGAACGGTATCAGTACTACGTGCATGGCTTCGAGCAATCGCGGCGCTTTCGCAGCCTGAAAGTGTGGATGAGCTTCAAACGATACGGAGCACGCCAGATTGGTGAATGGATCGACAACAATATTCGCCAGGCAAGACATCTTCACGCATTAGCTGTTGATGATCCCGAGTTCGAGCCAGCCAGCGTTCCGCCGATGTCGGCGATCTGTATTCGGTATACCGGCAAGGCGTTGAACGAAGCAGAATTAAAGAAACTTCATGCAGAAGTGGCGCAACGTGTCGAGCAAAGTGGCCGGTTCTGGATTTCAACCACCGAACTCAAAGGCAAGACGTGGTTTCGAATCAATCCGGTAAACTTCCGCACGCGCCAAGAACACATGGATGAGCTGTTCGCGATGCTGAAGTCGGCGTGCCGCGCTATCTCACAACGAAGCACTGCTACAAGCCGCGCGAGCGACTAGTCCAATGAGAAGCCCTCAGCTGGCGCACTCCCCTTGGCCGACGTTAAGCTTGAAGCCGACGTCCTCGCCCCAGTCGTACCGCAGCGACACGTCCGATGGATCCAACTTGGTGAGCGGGTCTACAACCGGCTTAAACCCGTTAACACCCTGGCGCTGCGCGAACGCGGCAAATGATTCGCCTTCCTGGCGGTCGCTTTCGTAGAAATTAACGATCCGGTCCACGGCTTCGGGAATGCGGCGGGCGTGGATTGGGATCAGCTTCTTTGCGAATCCGGGGGAGTTGTGCGCGCCATTGCCGCCTATCAGTAATTGGTAGTACGGCGCCTGGTCGCCATCGACTTTTCGCGACATTCCGTGGAAGCCGATATCGGCGACGTGGTGCTGGCCGCAAGAATTGGGGCAGCCACTGATCTTGATGCGAATCTTTCGCGACTCTTCGTCTGTAATCGCCTGCACCCGGTCCCTGAGCACGTCCGCCAGGTTGCGCGATTTCGTAATCCCCAGGTTGCAGGTTTCTGCACCAGGGCAGCTGACCACGTCTGCAATGTCGTGCACGCCAGCGGCATCGAGTCCGGCGGCGGCCAATCCTTCATGTAGAGGTTTAAGGTTTGCGAGGGGCACATTTGGCAGGAGCACATTCTGATTAGCACTGGTGCGCAGAGTTCCGTCGCCGTAGGTGAACGCCAACTCCGCAAGCTGATAGAACTGGGCTGTGGTGATAGCACCGCTCGGCAACTTGACCCAGGCAGCGGCCAAATCCGGTTGCTTCTGTTGCCAGACGTTCGTTTCGAACCAGGGTGCATTAATCTCTTCCGGACTGGCACCCACAGGAGCGATCTGGACCAAAGCTTGGTGATGGCCGTTGCCGTTTCCATTGCCGTTATGATTCGACGGCGCTTCAGCGTGGAACGACAAGGCCTCTTCGACATTCACGCCACGCGCAGCGACGCGGGTGAGGATTTCATTCTGAAACCACTCGAAGCCCTTTTCTGCCAATACAAATTTCATGCGCGCCTTGTTACGGTCCTTGCGATTGCCGAACTGGGCGAAGACTTCAACGATCGCCTCGGACCATACCGGCACGTCTTCGACGCGAATGAACTCAGCAATCGGCATTGCCGGACGCGGCCAGCTTCCCAGACCGCCGGCGGCCATCAAACGGAACCCGAACTGCTCTTTCCCGTTGACGATTCGTTTGCGACCGACCAAACCGATGTCGTGAATAGCTGCCATGGCGCAATCGGTGTCGCAACCGGAAACCGAAATCTTGAATTTTCGTGGAAGGTCCTGCGATTTGGGATTCCGCAAAAGGTGCTGTGCAAGACTTAAAGCATGCGGCCCGACGTCGAAAACCTCTTTGCTGCAGATTCCTGCTAATGGGCAGGCGGTCACGTTGCGGACTGAATTGCCGCAAGCCTCGCGCGTAGTGATGCCGACACTCTCAAGCTCGCGCAGCACTCGGGGCACATCCTCAATCGTGACGTAGTGATATTGAATATCCTGCCGCGTGGTCACGTGGCCGACGCCCTGTGCGTACTTCTCCGCAATGTCGCCGAGCTTCGCGAACTGATGGGCGGTGAGGCGGCCGCCGGGCAGCTTCACGCGAATCATGTGAGTGTCGGAGCCGCGAACGCCATACACACCGTGCTTAAGGCGAATCGGCTTGAAGACTTCCGGATCGAGCTCACCGCGCTGGAACTGGTCGATTAGCGCGATGAAACGATCATTTTCTGCTACATCTTCCCAGCGGTGCTCGGACGTGACTGGTATGTCCGCGACGGCCATTGCTTTCTCCTTGTAGTTCTTCAAGGGCACGGCTTACAGCTGCATCGTTCACGCCTGATCTCATGAACCCCACCGAAAACCGTGCCCTCTTGCGTTGCCCCCAAAAACACAAAACCCACCTGCCAGCATCTTCTGGCGGTGGGCGTGAGCTTTATGAATTGATTAGGACTTTAGCTCATATGCACCCTATCCCCAGAAGACACACAACAAGTACAACAACAACACATCGCCGTCTTCTGGGCACAGGTCTTACGCATCGGTTAATAGTATCAGATACGGGCAGGCCTGGTTACAATTCAAAAAATCGATAGGGTTGTGCGGGAAAGCGAATAGGCAACGACGATTGCCTCTTAACTCTCTGTTTCTACGCCCTCATCTTCCCACTGGTTTCCGCAAGCCGCGCACGTCCAGACAAACTTTTGGTCGCCTGCAGCCGCGTCCAGGTGCTCGAAGATCACGTCCTCGGAGTGGCATTTCGGACAACGTATCGCCAGGTCTTCCTCGGCGTGACTGTCTCGGGTTACGGGCTCATCTGCAGGTTCGTACAGCAGCATGGCTTGACGTGCCCAAGGTACTCCAACCTGCATTACTTCCACAGGCACGCCGTTTCGAAAATTTGCTGTGACGGCTTCGGCGCGAGTGGCTTTCTCTTGTCCCATGAAGAACGGTATCTCGGCTTGATCAAGAAGCGATTGCAATTTCAACGCATCCGGCAAGCTCCAAACTGTAGTGATTTCGACCAGCTGCCGGTCTTCGGCATAGGGATCGTCCACTTCATTTTCAAACTCAGGCGGAGGTGGTAGCGGGAGCATCTCCTGTTTTGCCACGTTCAGCTTGCGTTGCGAGATTTCGATCGCCAGCGCCTGCTGCGCCATTTCCGTTAGATCGGACGTGTCCTGCGCAATGCCAATCAGTTCATCATCGGTAAGCCGTCGATAATGATCGGAGAGGCGAAGCGATTCCGCAGCCGGGCCGAAGCTTCCCATAACGTCCACAAATTACACAGGTTTCGGTGCTGGAGCAAATGGTGTTCCTGGAACGCTATTGCCGACTAAAGCTTTCTACGTCCGCGCCGATAGATTGTGTATGACAACCCCAATCAGCGCTACTCACGCCAGCCACGCGCAGCAGACCCAACAATCTTCTCGGCCAACACAGGCGGCTCCGCAAACACAAAAGGCGACGCTTCCGCAAGACACGGTCAATTTAAAGAGTACCGGAAAGAGCGCTGGCGACGCCGATCGCGACGGCGACAGCAAATAGCTTCAGTCCTAACGCAACTCCATAACTTGGAGGACAGGCGAGTGCCCGTCCTCCTCGCGAAGATTTATCCCTTCACGCAGACGACCTGGCGCAATGTGTGCACCACGTTCACCAGATCGCGCTGCGCTTCCATCACCGCGTCAATGGACTTGTAAGCCATCGGTGTTTCGTCGATGACGTCCGCATCCTTGCGGCATTCGACGCCAGCCGTTGCTTTGGCGTGATCGTCCAAGGTGAAGCGACGCTTCGCTTCCGTACGCGACATCGCCCGTCCTGCCCCATGACTACAGCTCATAAAGCTCTCCGGATTGCCCTTGCCGCGCACAATGTACGAACGCGCGCCCATGCTGCCCGGGATGATTCCCATGTCGCCTCCGCGCGCACGCACCGCGCCCTTGCGTGTGATGAGCACGTTCTCGCCGTAGTGGTGCTCCCATGTCACGTAGTTGTGATGGCAGCTCACAACGGCGAGAAGCTCCTCGGACTGTGTGGGGACGGGCGCCTCGCCCGTCCGGCGGAGCGGAGCTCCGCTGAGTCCTACCTCGAATGCTGGCACCTGTCCCGAGCCCTGCACCGCCGCGATCAGGTTGCGCATCATCAGATTGCGGTTCGCCAGCGCGTAATCCTGCGCCCAGTGCACCGCGCGGACATAGTCCTCAAAGTGCTCCGTGTCTTGCGGCAGGTAGGCGAGATCCTTGTCCGGCAGGTTGATCATCCACTGGCGCATGTCGTTCTTGGCCAGCTCGATGAAAAACGTGCCGAAGCGATTGCCCACCCCACGCGATCCCGAGTGCAGCAGGAACCAGACGTTCTCGTTTTCATCGAGGCAGACCTCGATGAAGTGGTTCCCGGTGCCGAGCGTCCCCATGTGATTGATGCGCTGCGCATGGTTTAGCTTGGGATACTCTTCGGTGATCGCTTGGTAGGCCGGCGCCATCTTCGCCCACACTTCCAGGTGATGCGCCGGAGCATTCGCCCACGCACCGCGATCGTTCTTGCCGCCGTTGTCGGTACGCCCGTGCGGGACCGCCTTTTCAATCGCGGTGCGGATGCCGTGCAAGTTGTCCGGTAGATGATTAGCATGCAGCGAAGTCTGCACCGCCATCATGCCGCAACCAATATCCACGCCAACTGCTGCAGGGATAATCGCGCCACGCGTCGGGATGACGCTGCCCACGGTCGCGCCAATACCCCAATGCACGTCAGGCATCGCGGCCACCCACTTGTAGATGAACGGCAACTGCGCGACATTCAAAAGTTGCTGGCGCGCGGCATCCTCCAGTGGGACACCCTTGGTCCAGGCCTTGATGGGGACGCCGTTCTCGGGCTTGATTACGTTGTAAGTTGTGTTGGTCATACTAAAATTCCATTCCGGGAACAAAATGGTATCTGCCGCACTTAATTTATTCCTTCCTGACAAGGCGCTTGCTATGATCGTTCCGCTATTTCAACTTGAGGTAACAAATTGTGACCTCAAGTTCTGACCTGTGCCAAACACCGCAATCGCGCTCACTAGAAAAGTTGAGTCAATAATTCACGTCCTGCGCGGCCAGAGAATCACGTCCCACATCACGCGCACCGGCTCATACCGGGACATCTCGACGATTTGGTAAACCACGAAATACCACTGGCCCCCGATCAGTTTGAAACTTCGTGAGCAGTCGAATCGGATTTCGTCAATTTCCTGTTGCAGCAGGCACCTTTTTTTGCGTTCACGGGCACTCGGCCTTTGTGTGAAGCATAAGAGCCGACTTTTCGGATGCACGTAGAACCCGCCTACCCACAATCCTCCCAAAGGCGCCTGCACCTTGCCGTCTGCGCCGATCCATCTCTCTAAGGTGTCGGATCGACACCGGTTCATACTGCGTTTAAACTCGCCGGGGAACCAACGAGAAGAGCCGACTCGGGGGGCGATATCTTCCGGTACTTTTGTGTCGAGACTACGCCTCTGTCCCGAAAGCTCTGGTTCCCCGGCAGGGCCGCCGCCCTGCTACGTCGGGTTCGTATTGGCGCGAAGTATCTCTTCTCCTCACCACCGATGAAAATCGATTTACTTTCCATCCCATCCGACCGCGTCCATCATGGGCGTCGCAAGTCCACCGCGAACTTCGTGCAGCATCTCACGGAGTGGCAATAATGCTTCTTTGCCTGCCAGCTGACGCGACATGACGCGATGCGCCAGCACCACGTTCACTGCTGCGCTTAAGTTCAGGCAAAGTGCGCTGGAATGTGCACGAAGCGATGGCACAAACGTCGAATGACTTGCGGTACGCTCCCGTCCTCCGGTCCGAACACATAAACTGCATCCTGAGGATGTTCGAACGTCGTCAGAGGCTCACTTTGCTCGTAGACTTCCACACACACACCGGTGTGAACGTTTCGAACAAATCGAACGGCCGCTGATGGTTTTCAAACTGCACGCTTTTGTATCCCTTCATCCGCTCTTCCCGCGGCAAACGCTGGTATTTAGACAACTCAATGCGCGAGCCGGTCCACGCCAGCGATTCGATTCCAAAGCACGAGCATGCACGGATTGTTGCGCCGACGTTATGCGAAAACTTCGGATCGATCAGTACCACTCCAGGTGCGCGCATATCGACATCTCCCGTTCTGTATCCGCTGCCGAGCGTCGCTCGGCTGGACGGGCGAGGGCGCCCGCCCCCACATCGTCATTGCAAAATTCCGGTCAGGGAACAAGCGGACACGGCAGTGCTTTCGCACACGGGGAGTCGAACCCCACCGCCCGCAGACGATTTCGCCAGAGAAGTATCCGTGGCCAAACACCACTGACCTGGTGACTTATTGCCGGGGGAACAATCGGCTGCGGCGTTTGTCCGTTTCAAGGAGAAGTATCCGCGGCCTTCGCCACCCAGCTAGTTTTTTGTTTTTTTGCGGAAGAGCGCGCCGAGGTCAGCCGTTAAAAGCTGTTAGCGCGACCGGAGCGACGCTCTGTAGCAACTCAGCCAGTACGGCCGATGTTGCCCGCTTAGCGATTTAATTGTGAAATCCGCCAAATTGAGCGTCCTTTCGTAAGAAGATGTTTGAAGATGCCATGAAATAAAACTTTTTGCAAGAGAGAATCGCAAACTTTTTTTCGCGTGAGCGCGCGCGGAGAAAAAACTACGCAGCTCTGCCGTGAAGTAGGGCGCGACGTTTGCCGCTGGAACGGCGCGATCGCCGATATTCAAGGAAACTAAGGATCCCTCCAATTACCGCCAACCCAACCAGCACCAACACCGCCGGTTTGTAATAACGCGAAAAGAAGGCTGTGATCTGCCGCGCATACAGTGAGCCGAGTCCGGCGACTAGCGAGTATCGAACCGCGCGGCCCAGGGTGAGAGCGGCGACAAACTTCTTCTTCGGATATTGCAAAGCGCCTGCCGCCAGCAGCACCGGAACCAACGGAAACGGAGGTGGAAGGATGGCACCTGCGAAGACTGCCCCGAAACCCCACCGTTCAAATCGCGAAAAAACTGCTTTGGCTTTGCGTTGATTAAATTTGTGCTCGAGCGCCTCTTTTCCGCCCTTCCGCCCTAACGCATAAGTAATGTAGCCGCCGCCGACGGCGCCAACCGTGGCCATGGCCGCATAGTAAGGCCACAAATTGCGATGATGGGCGGCTAGCCAGAGGGTCAGCACGTCCATGCTGCCGGTGAGCGGTATGACGGAGTTGTCGGCGATGCCGAGCAGAATGAGCCCCGGACCTCCGAGCCGAATCATCCATCGCCAAACTAGCAAGGCAGCAAGCGGTAACTCTAGGGGCGGCATTCGAATCTTTAGAGGCCGTGTTCGACGGATGAGTGGTACGATGCGGAACTTTGTGAGACTAACAGCCGGGGGCAGCTATCCTCACACGATGAACAAGCTAAGCGCTTCTATACGGCCCGAGGTGATTTCACAACCGCAGGGCTTTCGGCAAACCGCAATTCTGGCACAGCCGGCAGCAATCTGCATTCGTAAGCGTATTGATAAAACAAGTGCAGTCCATCGAGGCAGTCGTCGTCCAAAAAATAATGGATGTTGCTGGTGAGATAGACCCGCGCGTCTTCTTCGCTGATGCCGAGTTTGGGTGCCCAGGCTTCGGCGATTTGCTTCACGTGAGCGGGCTCCAGGCCATGATCGCGGGATTCCTGAAAGATTGCCGAGAGATCAAGCTGCGAGTTTCTCTGCGCATCTTCGCGAACTGCCCAGAAGGCGAATACAAACGGCTTCCCGGTAAAGGCAATCCATTCCTCGGCCAGATCCCAAGTTTTATATCGGGAACGATCGACTCTCAATGCAGGGTCGCCGATCAAGAGCGCCGCGTCACTCGTAAGCAACATGGAGTCGAGGTTGGGGGCGTGCGAAGTGAATTTTCTGGCGCCGCCTCGCCAGTACTTTTGGAACAGTATGCCGACCAGCGCCACCGACGTTAACGAGGACTGATCGAGTGCGACACTTTGGATTTCCTCAATCGGCTTTTTGCTGACCAACAAAATCGAACGAACGGGCCGCTTGGAAGCTATCGCGATGCCAGGAAGAATCCGGAGCTCGGGAATCTTTGCGTAGGCGAATGAAGGAATGATTCCGATGTCCGCGGTGCCCTCGTCCAGTTCCGCAGCGCACCGCGAAGGAGTGGTGTAGCTGATATCGAACTGCTTCCCTGCCTCGCCGTGCTCGAAGTCCCACATGAGGGGTGCGGTGTTGAGGTAGGAGATGGCGGAGATGCGCATGGTTAGCTAAGGCTGTGAGTCTTGAGCGTCGAGCAATGACCGCTTTCGGGCCACTGCCCGTTATTCAGCGAAGACTGCGGCAGCTTTTGTCCGATTAGGTCCTTTGTTTACCATTGGCTAGAACGCTCCTGGCTCACCACTCAATGCTCGCGACTAAGAAAATATTATCACTCATGTGACGCATAACCTTGACTTGGCTTTTCACCCAAACATAAAGTCGCGCGTGGAGGCGTCTGCCCCGATATGGCCACTTCCCTTCGCGCGTCATCAGTGAATACCTCAATAGCGAAACCGAGTAACGAATTGTACTGGCTGGCGCTCACTCTGACGCCGGGCCTCGGTCCCACGCGATCCAAGCGTCTGGTGGATTTTTTCGGCAGCGTTGAAG
>Ga0075426_10003324_pt1 | contig 11482 bp, 10 predicted proteins | sample SoiMethybrSBSTD5_FD_75304 | JGI IMG/M metagenome (GOLD analysis project Ga0075426, IMG submission 75304) | Bulk soil microbial communities from a Populus tree surrounding site in Tennessee, USA - Soil MetaG P. TD hybrid SBSTD5 | ecosystem: Environmental > Terrestrial > Soil > Tree plantation...
CGCACCGGCGCCATGATCGGCGAGAACCGCGCCATGGCCCCGGTGCGCAGGTAATCGCCGTGGGCGAACCCGCCCGGCAGGATGACGACGTCGGCGCCTTTCAGATCGGTGTCCTTGTGCCAGAGATACTCGGCATCCTGGCCGAAGACATCCTTCGCCGCGTGAAACGCGTCCTCGTCGCAGTTGCTGCCCGGGAAGACGACGATCCCGAATCGCATAGCCCTCGCCCCCCAGCTCTCAGGTCTCGACGACCTCGATGCGATAGCTCTCGATGACCGGATTCGCCAGCACCTTGTCGGCGACTTCCGCGGCGAGCGCGCGCGCGCGCGACGCTTCGGTCGTCGCCAGCTCCAGCTCGAAGTACTTCCCCTGCCGCACGTCGGCGACGTCGCCGTAGCCGAGCGAGTGCAGCGCGTCCGCAATCGTCTTGCCCTGCGGGTCGAACACGGACGGCTTGAGCGTCACGAAGACACGGGCTCGCATGCGAAGACTCGATTGAAAATGTGATCCACGTGGCGCAGCTGTTCGTCCAGGCTGAACGCGCGTTCGACGTCGGCGGGCGGCAGGACGCGCGTGACGTCGGGATCGGCGACGAGCAGCGCCTTGAAGTCGCGCGCCTCGGCAAACGATCGCATCGCGCTGCGCTGCACCCACTCGTACGCCTGCTCGCGCGAGACGCCGCGGCGCGCGAGCTCGAGGAGCACGGTGCCCGAGAACACCACGCCGCGCGAGCGGTCCAGGTTCTCGCGCATCCGCCCGACGTTCACCGTCATGCCGCGCACGATGCGCGTGAAGCGGCGCAGCATGTGATCGAGCGCGATGAACGTGTCCGGGAGGATGACGCGCTCGACCGACGAGTGCGAGATGTCGCGCTCGTGCCAGAGCGCGATGTTCTCGACCGCCGCGTGCGCGTTGGCGCGCAGCAGCCGCGCGAGGCCGACGATCTGCTCGCAGCCGATCGGGTTGCGCTTGTGCGGCATCGCCGAGGAGCCCTTCTGCCCCTTGCCGAACGGCTCCTCGACCTCGCCGATCTCGGTCTTCTGCAGCCCGCGGATCTCGAGCGCGAACTTCTCGAGCGACGCGCCGGTGATCGCGAGCGCCGCCAGGAGCTCCGCGTGGCGGTCGCGCTGGATCACCTGCGACGAGACCGGGTCCGGCTCGAGGCCGAGGCGCCGGCAGACGTCCGCTTCGATCGACGGCGGCAGATGCGCGAACGTGCCGACGGCGCCGGACAGCTTGCCGACGCTGACGACCGCGCGCGCGCGCCGGACGCGCTCGATGTCGCGGCATACTTCCGAGTACCACAGCGCCAGCTTCAGCCCGAACGTCATCGGCTCGGCGTGGACGCCGTGCGTCCGCCCGATCATCGGCGTGTGCCGGTGCTCGAACGCGCGATCGCGAACCGCCTCGCCGAGGCCCTCGAGGCCCTTCAGGATGACGTCGCACGCCTCGCGCATCTGCAGCGCCTGCGCGGTGTCGATCACGTCCGACGACGTCATCCCGAAATGCATCCACCGCGCCGACGGCCCGACGTGCTCCGCCACCGCGGTCGTGAACGCGATCACGTCGTGCTGCGTCGTCTGCTCGATCTCGTCGATGCGTGCGATGTCGAAGGCGCCGCGCGCGCGGATGTCGCGCGCGGCCTCGGCGGGGATGATGCCGGCGTCGGCCATGGCCTCGGCGGCGGCCGTCTCGACGAGCAGCCACGTCTCGAAGCGACGCTGGTCGCTCCAGATGCGGCCCATCTCCGGGTGCGTGTATCGCGGGATCAATCCAGTTCCAGGCGCGCTCTCGGGATTTCGAGACCGTTGACGTGGCCCAGCACGGTCGCCGCGAGCGAGCCGTCCTGGAACAAATCCGCCGCCACGCGCTGCACGTCGTCGGCCGACACGCGCTCGATGCCCTGCAGCGTTTCGTCGAGGCCGAACTGCCGATCGAAGTAGATCTCCTGCCGCGCGAGATGCGACATGCGGCTCGCCGTGTTCTCGAGGCTGAGCATCAGGCTGCCCTTCAGATGATCCTTCGAGCGCTGCAGCTCCGCGGCCGGAACCGGCGCGTTCTTCACCCCGCGCAGTTCCTCGACGACGAGATCGATGACCTCGCCGACCGCCTCGTTCGAGCAGCCGGCGTACACCGTGAACGATCCGGCGTCGCGGTAGGCGCTCAGGCCGCTGAAGACCGCGTACGCCAGGCCGCGCTTCTCGCGGACGTTCTGGAACAGCCGCGAGCTCATCGATCCGCCGAGCAGCGTGTTCAGCACGTAGCTCGAGTACCGATCGTCGTGGCTCTGCGGATAGCTGCTCACGCCGACGCAGAGATGACTCTGCTCGAGATCCTTGTTGCGGATGATCACCTTCGGCACGACGCGCGGCGCCAGATCGTCGACCGCTTCCCCGGGCTCGACGAGCGAACCGAACCTGTCGGCGACCAGATCGCGCACACGGTCGTGCTCCAGGTTTCCGACGGCGGAGACGATGAGATTCTTCGCCGTGTACGCCTTCGAGAAATAGTCGCGGAGCAGATCCGAGTTGAACGACTCGACCGTGTCCTTCGTGCCCAGAATCGGCCGGCCGAGCGGATGGTTTTCCCAGAACGACTGCGTGAACAGCTCGTGCACCAGATCGTCGGGCGTGTCCTCGACCATCTTGATCTCCTCGAGGACGACTTTCTTCTCGCGCTCGACGTCGTCGGGAGTGAAGGCCGGGTTGCGCACGATGTCGGCGAGCAGATCGATCGCGAGCGGCAGATGCTCGTCGAGCACCTTGATGTAGTAGCTCGCGTATTCCTTTGCCGTGAAGGCGTCGAGCTGGCCGCCGATCGAATCGATGGCCTGCGCGATGTCCTCGGCAGTCCGCGTCGAGGTGCCCTTGAAGAGCATGTGCTCGACGAAGTGCGCGATGCCGCCGCGCTCGGCGGTCTCGTGGCGCGATCCGCGCGTCAGCCACACGCCGATGCTGATCGAACGGACCTGCGTCATTCTCTCGGTGAGAATGCGGAGACCGTTATCCAGAACGCCGCGGACGATTGGTGGATTCTGCAACGTTCAGATGCCGCAAAGCACTGAGCTATAAGGAATTAGCAGCAAGGCTGCACATTATAGCATGGTAAGCTTGTCGTGTGACCGCCTCGCGCCCGCTCGATCTCGCCGAACTGGACCGGCCGGCGCTCGCTGAGGCGCTCGAGTCGCGCGGCCACCAGCGCTTCCGGGCCGACCAGATCTTTCAATGGGTGTATCGCCGCGGCGTCGGCGACGTTGCCGCGATGACGGATTTGTCGCGCGAGCTCCGCGCCAGGGTGGCCGCCGAGTTCACGCTCACCACGCCGGCGCTCGTCCACCGCGAGAAATCGATCGACGGCACGGAGAAGTTCCTGCTGCGCCTCGCGGACGGCTGCACCATCGAGTCGGTCTTCATTCCGGACACGCCGTCCATGACCTTCTGCGTCTCGACGCAGGTCGGCTGCGCGATGGCGTGCGCCTTCTGCCTGACCGGCAGGATGGGACTGATCCGCAATCTGACGGCCGGCGAGATCGTCGGTCAGGTGCGCGTTCTCGCCGATGCGCTGTCGATGCGCGGCGCCCGCTTCAACATCGTGCTGATGGGCATGGGCGAGCCGCTGCACAACTACGACGAGACGATGAAGGCGCTGCGGATCCTGACCGACGGACACGGCTTCGCGATGTCGCCGCGGCGGATCACGCTGTCGACCGTCGGCCTGCTGCCGGCGCTCGAGCGGATGGCGCGCGAGCCGATCATGCCGAACCTCGCCATCTCGCTGCACGCGCCGACCGACGCGCAGCGCGGCGCTCTCGTGCCGCTGAACAAGAAGTACGGCGTCGCGGAGATCATCGAGGCCTGCAAGCGCTTCCCGCTGAAGAAGCGCAGCCGGATCACGTTCGAATACGTCATGCTGGCCGGCGTCAACGACTCGCCGCAGGACGCGCAGCGTCTGGCGAAGCTCCTCGCCGGCGTGCGGTCGAAGGTGAACCTGATTCCGCTGAACGCCGCGCCGGGGATTCCGTTCGAGCGGCCGGCCGACGACACGATCAGCCGCTTCGCGCAGATCCTCGCCGATCACCACCTGACGGTGTCGGTCCGCAAGAGCCGCGGCCGCGACATCCGCGCGGCGTGCGGGCAGCTGATCGTCGAGGGCCAGAAACGATCGACCGGTCAGCAGCTGGCCACCCTCGCCTTCGGGTCACCGTGAGAGTTCGTTTTGCCGACGTGGAGCTCGATTCGGACCGCCGACAGCTCCTGCGGGCCGGGCGAGAAGTCCACGTGTCGACCAAGGCGTTCGATCTGCTCGCCCTCCTTCTCGCGCGACGGCCGAATGTCGTCGGCAAGGCGGAAATCCGCGGGCATCTGTGGGAGGGCGCCTTCGTCTCTGACGCCAGTCTTCCGACACTCATGGCCGAAATCCGCCGTGCCGTCGGAGACGCGGCGAGGCCGCCGCGATTCGTGCGGACCGTGCACGGGATCGGCTATGCCTTCATCGCCGATGTCATCGCGCCGGATTCCGTGCAGCCCGCCGCCGAGTCGCCGGCGGGCTGGCTTGTTGGCGCGGCGTTACGAATCGCCGTGTTCCCGGGCGAAAACGTGCTGGGGCGCGAGGGGCCCGGCGTGATCGCGGTGGGATCGTCGACCGTCTCGCGGCGTCACGTCCGGCTCACCGTCGATGGACGCGGCGTCACGGCCGAGGATCTCGGCAGCAAGAACGGGACGTTCGTCAACGACCGGCCGCTCGCGACGCCCCAGCCGGTTGCGGACGGCGACGTCGTGCGGCTCGGCTCGCTCGTGTTCACGTTCCGCGTCGCGCGGGCGGTGACGTCGACGCAGACGGTTTGAGCGCTACCGATCGCCGCGCTGACACACGCACCGGAGCAGCGACCGCGCTTCGGATTCACGGTCCGTGAGTGCCGCCGCTCGTGCGAGGTCGCGGGCGGACGGACCGGCGCGCTTGAAGGTCCACGTCACGCCCAGGTTGACGCCGCGGTTCAGCGCGTGACCGTTCCGGTTCGCCACGTTGGTCACGATCGACCCGAACAGATCCATCGAGTCGCGCAGCGTGATCGAGGCGCCTCCACCGACATTCACGTAGTTCAGGCGATCGATTTGGTCGTGATACGGCCTCAGGTCCGGCGCCAGGCCCGCCAGACCGTTGAGCGGGATGTCGACCCCACCGCGCGTGACCTGTCCGGTACCGAATGCGAACACGCGCAGGCTTTCCGTTGCGAAGTATCCGGCCTCCACATCGAGCATGCCTCGGTCATGACTGATGTCGGCCACGCGCTCGGTGAAGCCATATGCGACGCGTGCCTGAACGAACACCCCCGGCAGGACCGGATCGAGCAGCTTCGCCGCGTACGTCCCGACCTGCAGCTCGCGCAGGTCGCGTCCGGGAGCGGCGTGCGCGTAATACGCGTAGTCGTGGCTCGGCACGATCGAACCGACATAGGGGGTCAGCGCGAAGCGTCCGGCTCGCACGTTATAGCGAAACGCCATCCGGACATCCTGAAACGTTGCGTGATACGTGCCATCGTCGAGAATGCTCGGATGTGGCTTGGTGCCGGTGTATCTCGACGCGATGTACGGGAAGCTCACGTCGACCGCCACCTTGTTCGTCAGACCGTACGTCGCGTCGAGCACGAGGGCGCTCGTCTCGATGTGGCCGATATCCACCTTCGTCGTCGTGAGGTAGTGGTCGCGCGCGAGCGAATTCTGGTACTGAATCGTTACGTTTCCCTCGCCCTGCGCGGGCACCCAGGCCTGCGCGCGCGCCACGCCGGAGCACACGTGAAGGACGAGCACCGCGAGCGCGAACACAGTCGACACGCGTGCGCGTGGTCCTGATCTCATGATGCACCTCATTCGATAACCGGCTACTTCTTTTGCGGGGCGTGGGACGTTCGTGTCTTCATCTCGGCGTCGATTCTGTCCAGGAATCTCGTCGCGCGATCGCTGGCTTTCAGGTCGCACAGGAACTGCGACTTCAGCTCCTTCTTGTTCGCGGCGGAGGGGTATTCCACGTACAACGGCTTCGGATGTGACGGCGCCGACGCGACGAGACCATCGATCGTCGGCGCTTCGGCGAGGTCGGCGAGGACGATGTCGAAGGACGAGGACCGGAGAGCATGCGTGAGCAGCGTGGCGTCTTCGATGGCGGAGACGGCATGACCGGCCTGCCTCAGGCTCCTCTGAAACTGCGCGTCGCGGATGGCGGCGTCCGCGCTCGTGCCGGGCCGGGCGTAAATCAGAATGTTGGCTGGATGGACCGCGGCGTACGCACGTTGAAACCTCACGCCGCGGCCGACCAGCAGAAACTTGTCTCCGCACGCCTCGGTGACGCGCCACGCGACCGGCGCCGCGGCCATCATCAACATCAGCACGATCAGCTTTCGCATGTGCAGTTCTCCTCTGGAGGTCACAGCCTATACCCCGGCACTACCAAACCGAGCGTCAGAAAGATCTGAGATTCTTCTGGCTACGGCCGTTGGGCGGCCCGCGAACCGCCACGATTGAACGGCCAGAGACGGCCGATGAAGCCGCTCGGCGTGTCGAATCCTTCGAGCAGCCAGATGTCGGACCGCACGCGGGCGATCGACGTAAGGAAGCCGTTGGCGCGGACGCGGCTGAAGCCACGAATCGGCTGGTTGGCCTGGGGAATCGTTCCAAGATTGGCGTTCACGGTGACCTCGCGGCCCGTCGCGACGTCCACGGCTGCCAGCATGAAGTGATGGAGGTCGTCGGTGTTGCGCAAGCCGTACACGCGCATGCCGTCGGCCGACCACGCGTACGCAAGCCAGGCGCTCTGACTGAGGAGCCGCGTGCCGCCGCCCTCGGGGGCGAACAGCGTCAGGCCTTCCGGCGTCTGACAGAGAATCCATCGGCCGTTCGGTGACCACTGCGGTCTCCCGAACGGCGAGACGCCGGTATTGACCGTCACCGGCGAGGCCACACCGCCGCCGAAGCGCGCCTTGACCAACGACCACTCCCTACCGCGTCCGTTGGCGCTCACGAACGCGATCCATTCGCCATCCGGCGACCAGGTCGGACCGTCCTCATATTCTCGATAGGATGCCGAGAGCTGCACGGGGTTCCCACCCGCCAGCGGCGCAATCCAAATGCGATACCCCTCTTCCGAGTAACGCTGATAGGCGAGCCGCTGACCATCGGGGGCGAATGCGAGCGACCCGAGCACGATCGTCCGCGAGCCCGGATAATCAGCGTCCGTGACCAGCGGACGCTCGTACGCGCCGCGCTCGGACGCGCCCTCCTCGCTGTGCAGCCAGATCTCCTGGCGTCCGTTGCGATCGCTGACGAAGGCGTACTGCGCGCCGGTCGGCGACCAGGCGGGATCGAGCTCGTTGCGCGTACTGCTCAGGAACGTGCGGGCCGGGGACCCGTCGATCGGCACGAGCACCAGATCGAAATCCGTCGCTTCGGACGCGAACGCCAGGCGGCGCCCGTCGGGCGCGACCGCCGGAGACGCTTCGTTGCCGTTGGTGACCGTGAGCGGACGCACCCGATTGCTCTCCGTGTCGGCAATCCAGAGATGCGATCCCGGTGTCTGTCCGTCGTTGCGGACGAGGACGATGCTCCGGTTGTCCGGGAGCCAGGCGAACAGGGGCGGCGCGCGTGGCCCCTCCAGCGACGGCAGAACGGTCCGGGGATCCGATGTCTGTCCGGCGATCAGCACGAATCGGGTGCCTTTGACGGAATCCTTTCCTCCCGCGGCACCCATGACCCACACCAACAACTTCGAACCGTCCGGGGAGTATCGAAGCACGGCGTCGGTCGTTGAATTATCGAAAGGCGGGCTGGTATATCTCGTCGGCTCGGCGCCCGGAGGCGAAGAGAACCAGAGCGTCATGGCAAGCGTGGTATCTGACTCCTCCCGAAAGATGGCCAGCGTCCGTCCGTCCGGCGAGATCGCCGATCGCGCCGCACCCTCGACGATCACGTCCGCTGCACCACCGGCGGGACTGACGGTCCACAACGCGTCCCTGGCTCCCGCGAGCGAGTGGAAGTACAAGCGAGTGCCGTCGGGCGACCAGAACGGGTCGTGGCAGTCGACGGGCCGATGGGTGACCTGGCTCCGCAGGGTGGACGCCAGGCCGCGCGTGAAGACCTGCAGGACGCCGTCCACGTCTGCCACGTACGCCAGCGTCTTGCCGTCGGGCGACCATGCCGGCGCGCCCTGGTAGCCCGCGTCGGTCGCGACGGGCGTGTACTTGATGGACTCGAGATCCGGCGCTCGTGACGTCGCGGCCGAGCCGAGGCCGAATGCCACGGCGGCGACCGCGAGGGTTCCGCCCATCCACGCGACTCGTCTGCCGTGACCCCTCGCCGGCGTGGCGTCCGACGTCCGGCCAGCCAAGTCGGTGAGGCGATCGCGAAGCTGCTGCAGATCCGCGGCGAGATCGGCGGTGTGCGCGTACCGCCCGCGCGGATCCTTGGCGAGGCATCGTTCGATGACCCATCGCACCGAGATCGGGACCGACGCGTTCAGCTCCGCGAGTGGCCGCGCCTCGTCGGCGATGACCGCCGAAAGCGTCTGGACCGGCGTCACCCGCAGGAAAGGATGAACACCGGTGGCCATCTCGTACAGCATCAAGCCGAGCGCGAACTGATCCGATCGGAAATCGACGGCTCCGCCCGAAGCCTGCTCGGGGCTCATGTAAGGCACGGTGCCGAGCAGCAAGCCGGTCGCCGTTTGCGTGAGCGCAGAGGGGTTCAGCGATTCGTTGGGGTCGGGATATAACGTCTTCGCCAGGCCAAAGTCGACGATCTTCACGCGACCATCGCGTGTGACCATCACGTTCTCGGGCTTCAGGTCCCGGTGCACGATTCCGGCACCGTGCGCCGCCGCCAGGCCATCGGCGATTCGCACCGCGACGTCGAGGAGACGCTTGAGCGGCGTTGGCCCGCGATGCATTTCGTCGCGGAGCGGCACGCCGTCGATGAGCTCTGAAACGAGATACGGTACGCCGCCCTCAACCCCAACGTCGTACACAACGAGAATGTTCGGATGATTGAGCGCGCTCGCGGCGATGGCCTCCTGCGCGAACCGCCGCTGGCGCTCAGGGTCGGCGGCGCCGGCTTCCAACAGGATCTTGACCGCGACTTCACGGCGCAGCCGCGGATCGCGCGCGCGGTAGACTTCGCCCATGCCGCCGGCGCCGAGCCTGGCGATGATTTCGTACGGGCCGAAACGAGACCCAATCAAATCGTTCAATCGGATTCCAGGTGGCGCGGGAAAACGCGTCCTGACCTTACGACCATTGAACGATCAGGTCAATCGACGATTCATTGCGTGACCCATTCATTCCGCTCGCGCCCTGATGGACTCCTTACGTTCATGTCAATCGCCGGAGATCGACGCGGTTCGTTCATTGGCTGCCTCCTTTCACTGCCGAATCAACGCAATCGAATCGATTTCGACGACCCCGTGGATCCTCGCGGGGCCGTACGTGCCGCTGCCGGTGACGCTGATCGTCGGAAAGCGCACCGTGTAGGGCGGCGTCGACATGTTGTGCGCCGTGAAGACCTGGTCGACCCACTGTCCGGACGTGTTCTCGGGCGGCTTGGAGATGTCGCCGCCGCCGAGCGAAAAAAGATGCGGGATGTTGAGGCTCTGATCGTACGTCGCAGGCCGCAGATACACCTCGACGAACAGCACATCGTCCTGCGCACGATCGAGCCATCGATACCGGATGCGCGCGCTGCTGACGCCGGTCAGCGGCGGATCGAAATCGGGTCCGTGCAGGTTCGTGTCGCCGGCGTTGACGTCGACGCGGATCACCGCCTCGGTCCCGTCGCCGACGACGGTCGCCGGCCCGCGGCTGGCGCCGTTGTCGACCCACGCGGCAAGCTCCGCGCGGCTGTCCCACGTGTAGGGAACCGCGGTCGCGACCGCCGCGACCGGCGGTGGAGGCACGACGGTCGGCGCGACCGGTGCAGAGTGGCAGCCGGCGGCGAGCATCGCGGACGCCGCGACGGTCAAGAGCTCAGGCTTCATGACGTTTTACCTCCCGTGACCGATCGGCACGGTCACGCCGCCGCTGAACGCGACCGCGAAACTGCCGTCGACCTCGAGGAGCTGCGCGCCCGCTTCGAAAAACGCGTGCGGCGTCAGGCGAACGCGCGCACCGACGCCGCCCGTCAGCCCGAACGGCCCGGACAACGAGCGCCGCGTGTATGCGGGATAGACGACCGTGTCGCCGGTCGGCGGCAACGTGTAACGAAACTCGGGATAGCGCCGGTATTCGAAGGATCCCAGCACGCCGTAGGTTGCAAACGGCGTCACTTTGGATGTCGACGCGCCGAACGCCTGGTGGACCTGGAGCAGGTACGTGCCTTCGACGCCGTGCTTGAAACCTCCGGGCTCGAACGCGGCGACCGTTTCGACGGCGAAGTGGCGCGTGAAGTCGACGCGGGCCTGCAGCGACGGAAATGCTCCGGCGCCGTAAGGCGTCGCGACCGCCGCCACGCCGCCGCCGAGCTCGACCTGGGCGGCCGCGGGAGTCGCGACCGCCGCCACCAGCAGCACGGCAGGAAACAGCGTCCTCATGGCATCCCCTCCAACAGGGAATGCGCACGCCGCCGCCGGAAGGGCTCGGGCTCAGGGAATCCGCACGGTGACCCACTCGTTCCGGGCGTAGCCCGGCGGGATGCGGACCTTGACGTAATTGCCGGTGACCACCAGCGTCCCGTCCTCGAGCGTCAGGCCGCGGTGGACGGTGCCACGCTGCGAGTCGTGAAACCGTGCGGCGAGCGTGCGTCCGATCTCGCGGATCCGCGCCGCTCGATCGCGGACCACCGAACCGGGAACGCGGCCGCCCATCGACGCCGCCGCCGTGCCGGGCCGATCAGAGTACGGAAACACATGGACGTGCGTCAGCGGCGACGAGTCGAGATACGCGGCGAGCGCGTCGAAGTCATCGTCGGTCTCGCCCGGGAATCCGACGATGACGTCGGAGCCGATCGCGGCGTGCGGGATGCGGGCGCGGATGTCGTCGGCGAGGGCGGCGTAATACGCGATCGTGTAGGGCCGGCGCATCGCGCGCAACACGCGATCGCTCGCGTGCTGCAGCGGCAGATGAAAATGCGGCGCGAAGCGGTCCGACGCCGCGACGAGATCGACGACGTCGCGAGAACAGTCCATCGGCTCGAGCGAGCTGATGCGGAACATGACGTCCAGTTCGGGACGGCCTGAAGGCCATTCGGGACGGCCTGAAGGTCGTCCCCTACAACCGATATCGCCGTCGGGCCGTTCCCGACCGGCATCGTCGTCGGTGCGGGTGTAGGGCACGGCCTTCAGGCCGTGCCTTCCGTCGATGGCCCGCAGAAGCTCGATCAAGGACGACCGCGGCGTCAGGTCGCGGCCGTACGAGCCGAGGTGGACACCGGTCAGCGCGATCTCCTTGAAGCCCGCTGCGGCGACGCGCACGACCTCGCGCACGACATCGGCGGCCGGCACGCTG
>Ga0075426_10003330_pt1 | contig 11476 bp, 22 predicted proteins | sample SoiMethybrSBSTD5_FD_75304 | JGI IMG/M metagenome (GOLD analysis project Ga0075426, IMG submission 75304) | Bulk soil microbial communities from a Populus tree surrounding site in Tennessee, USA - Soil MetaG P. TD hybrid SBSTD5 | ecosystem: Environmental > Terrestrial > Soil > Tree plantation...
ATCTGCTCGAGATCCGCCGCAACGGCTCCAACTGGGAGTTCTATATCAATGGCACGCTGCGGTTCACGCATTCAACGAACCTCCCGACCGGCGGCGTGCAGCCGGCCTTCGTGATCGAGACCAACGAGAACGTCGCCAAGAACATCGACGTCGACTATTTCTCTGTGCGCTCGATCAACCCGCTCGGGCAGCGCTGGACCTGATGGCCGCTCCCAAGAAGGGCGTCGCCTTCACGTTCGACCTGACGCTGATCGATCAGGCGAACCGGCCCAATATCAAGCTCACGCCCACCCTGGCGGCCGGCGACTTCAAGGTGTCGATCGACGGCGGCGCGCTGGCGAACCCGGCCACGCTGCCCAGCGAGAGCCCGGCCGGCTCTGGGATCGTGAAGGTCATCCTCTCCGCGGCCGAGATGACGGGCGATCGCATCGCGCTCAAAGCGCACGACGCTGCTGGCGCCGAGTGGGACGACGTCCTCGTCGACATCTTCCCGACGCTCGTGGCCGTGGACGACGGCGCGCTGGCGGCTGGCATCGCGCAGTCCGTCGATGGGACGCACATCACCTTCGCCGCGGGCGACGGTGCCAAGGTGCCCGGCAACTCGATCGTCACAATCCTGTCCGCCACGACCGGCGCGGGCCAGAGCCGCTACGTCACGAGCGTCGCCACCGACACCGCCCTGATCGATCCGGCGTGGACCGTGACACCCACCGGCACGATCGTCTACATGGTGCAGGCGGCCCCGCCGGCGACCGCGGCCGTCGCCGCCGAGCTGGCGAACCTCGATGCGGCGGTCAGCTCGCGGATGGCGACCTTCACCCTGCCCGCGAATTTCGCCACCTTCGTCATCGACGCCAACGGTCGGGTGGATCTCTCGAAGGTATTGGGCGCCGCGATCAACGCGCTCATCGCCGGCCGCGTCGACGCGAACGCCCAGGTCGTGGGCGATAAGACGGGCTACACGGCCGCGACCGTCCAGGACAAGACGGGCTATGCCCTGACCGCTGGCGAGCGCAGCTCGATCGCCGACGCGCTGCTCGTCCGCAAGACGATTAGCGGCGCTGACGGCAGCGCCGGTGCGCACGACCGGGTGCTCGACGCCCTGGTCGCCGGCCATCTCAACTTCGCGATCGCGGCTGGCGTGCTGACGGTGAAGGACGCGGCCGGCACCGCGGTTTACACGCGCACCCTCACCCGTCAGCAGCTCGACGCGATCATCCAGGCCGCCTGATGCCCCTCGTCTATGCGCTCCTCGTCTGGGCGGGCTCCTCAACCGGCTTCATCACGCCCGTCGAGATCCAGAAGCTCGCCGCGGCGGCGGGGAACGTGCAGACCGGCTCCGCCTCGGCGGCCAATATCCAGATCGCGAGCGATCCCCTGTGACCGTCTATGGGCGGCAGATCGTCAACAACGACGGCACGCCCTTTGTCGCCGGCGACCAGTTCGGCGTGCAGCGCTCGGTGCCGGGGATCCCGACCGGGCGCTCGCTCACCAAGGCCTGGCTCACGATCAAAGTGAAGCCGAGCGACGCGGACCCCGGCGTCCTGCAGAAGGTCATCACGACGGCGGCCTCGGGCGCCGGCCAGATCACCCAGGACGGCAGCCCCGGCCAGGGCGCGGGAACGGGCACCATCCTCTTCGTGTTCACCGCGACCGACACCGGCACGACGATCGGCGCCGATACGCGGCTCCTCTACGATATCCAGGTCAAATTCGACGACGGCGAAATCGTTACGCTCGAGGAAGGCACGATCGAGCTCCGCGCGGGGCTGACCGCGGCGGCCTCGTGATCCAGGCCGCGGACGGGAATCTGGTCGAGCTGCTCTCTGCCTTCACGAAGCTCTTCACCGCGGCCGCCGCGGCGGGCCTCGGCGGGGCCGTCTGGGCCAAGGTGCGCCGCAACGGTGGGCACGGCGAGGAGCCCGGGGCGGATGCGCGCCAGGCGGTCATCCTCGAGCGGATGGACAGCTTCGACAAAGAGCTCGCGCAGCTCGCCGGCTGGGTACGCAATCTGCCGAGCGAGATCCGCGATGAGTTACGCGAAGACTTCAGCCGCGCGCTGGCTGAGATGGGCAACCACGTCGCGCGCGTCGACGCGCGGGTGGACGACCTCTACAAGCGCAACGCCCGGCGGTGAAGATCCTCGTCGTCGAAGACGAACCGCAGCAAATGGAGCTGACCCAGTACTGGCTGCGGAAAGCTGGACACGAGGCGGTCGGCGCCGCGACGGCGGCCGAGGCGATGGCGATGCCCGAACGGTTCGACGTCGTGCTCTGCGACTACCGGCTGGAGCATCCGTTCACGGCGCGCGACGTCCGCTCGGCGCGGGCCTCCTTGGCCGAACGCTTCATCGTGATCTCTGGATCCATGCGGGTGGAGGGCTATGAGGGCGAATGGGCCATGAAACCGACGACGGTCACGCTGCTCGATCAGCTCCTGGGGCCCCACGAGACCCATGAATCCGCGTCCCAGTAATCCTGACGCCCCCGGGCCCCATGCCTTCGAGAAGCGCGGCGCCGTCGGCGCCCTGCTCCGCTATGTCCTGACGCCCGTCTACTACTGGCTCGATCTCAACGGGCCGGATCACCGGCCGCAACACAACAAGGTCAAGACGACGCTGGTGCTCATCCTCGCGACCGTCTTCGACGTCGTCCTCGGCCTCCATCTCCTCGCCAACGGGGAGAGCGATCCCAACTTCCGCACCGAGCTCGCTGCGGTGGTGGGCCTGACCGTCTTCCTGGTCTTCGCCTCCTACGGTCTCGCCGGTCTGAAGATCTGGGCCGAGACGAAAGGCGGCGGGACAGTCGACGCCGTGACGCACGCGATGGATGTCGACGCGAAAGCCCAGGCCGACGTCGCGGCGCGCCGCGCCCAGGCGGACGGCTCCTTTGAGGTTACGTGAGCTCGACGGCCAATTCGTGGGCCACGTCACGGCGACCGGGATGCGGCGCCAGGGCGACACCGTCGCGGGGGCCCAGGGCGTTCTCTTCCAGTGCCCGAAATGTGCGATCGGCAGGGCCCGCGGCGGCCGCGGCCAGCATCGCTACATCATCGGCGCGCATTACATCCTCGTGCTGTTCGGCAACCCCTCAGGTGTCGCGCCGGCGCCGGCCGATGCCTATCCCAAGATCGCGCGCTGGCAGATGAGCGGCGTCAATCTCGACGATCTCACGACAACACCGTCGATCCTGCTCCCCGGCCCGGGCTGCGGCTGGCACGGCTACATCACGAAGGGCGACGCGCACGAATGACCGCTCGGCGGACGACTCCTGAGCCGGACGTGGATCTCGGGGATGGGCATGCGCTGACCTTCACGTCCTGGAAGCCAGCGGACAACCCCGGAAACCGTGACACGTTCGGCACCCCGGTGCCGTGCCTCGAACGCGCGGGCGCCGTGATTCATCATCGGCGCCCCGATGGCTCGGAGTGTCCGGCGGTCGCCGGTCCGATGGCCCGCTACGCGTCGATTCACTTCGATCTGCCAGAGCAGCGACCCTGGTGGGACGCCTCGTCACTCTGGCAGGTCGAGTCCTGGGATCCACTCACGATCTCGCCGTCGATTCTCTGCCTTACCTGCGGTGACCACGGATTTGTCCGACTGGGCCGATGGGTTCGGGCATGACTGCCGCCGCCGATCGGGCCGTCGCCGCGGTGCTCGCCGAAGCGAAGCGCTATCTGCACGTGCGCGAGATCCCGGTCGGATCCAATCGCTCCATCGAAATTGACTATTGGATCAAAGAGAGCGGGCTGGATCCGCGCGGCAGCTTCCCCTGGTGCGCGGCCTTCTTCGGGCAGATCGGGCGCCAGGCCCTCGGCGCCGCGTGGCCCTGTCCCCGCGTCGCGCTCGTGCAGGCGATCGTCGATTGGGCGCGGAAGAGTCCCCCGACCTGGCAGCCGGGCTCGCCGGCGCCGGGCGACGGCTTCGTCGTCTGGCACGCCGGCCTCGGCCGCTACGCGCATATCGGCTTTGTCACGGACGTCCTGCCGCAGGCCTCCGGGGCCGTGCGGATCCGGACAATCGAAGGCAATGCAAACCCGGCCGGCGGTCGCGAGGGCTATGGCGTCTTCGCCCTCGAGCGCGCGACCAGCGACCAGATCTCCTATGTCCGCTGGACCGTGGCCCTCGCGGCATGAGTGCCCCGTTCTGGTGGAGCTGGCCCAGCTGGCTCGTCGAGGCGCTCGCAGGTCTTGGGCTGCAGCTCGCGCTGCACTGGTGGGGGCCGGGTCACGCGGCGTGGCTCTATGCCGCTGTCGGCCTGAAGATCAGCATGCTCTATGAGCTCTGGCTCGATCGCCACGGCTGGTCCTGGCGGGACGTCCTGCAGCGGATCCCCGGCCAGGTCTGTGGCGAACTCCTCTGGAGAATCATCACATGACGCGCCGCGAGCTTGCCATCGGCGGGATCATCGTCGCCATTGTGCTGGCCGAGATCATCGTGCTGCTCGACTGGTCGTGGATCCACGGGCGGGGGGACCTCTATGCCACCGCCTTCAAATGTGTTGTGCAGACCGACAGCATCCTCAAGCAGGTGCATCCATGACCGTATCGAGCCGTATCACTACGTATCTCGTCGCCGGCGCGATCGCCGCGGCGCTCCTGTTCTATGGCTTCGGCCAGCTCAGTGGGATCCTGGGCGCCCGGGACGCCGCGATCACCCAGGCCTCGCGCGCCCAACTCGCGCTCCATGGCGCCCTCGTGCGGCAACGCGCACATCTTCAGTCAGTCGAGCGTGCGAAGGCGGCCGAGGCCGTTGCCCGCGCCGGCGTCGCGGACAGTCTCCGGGCGGCGCTCGCCGCCGGCCGGCGCGTCGACACGATCACCGTGTTACGCCAGATCGCGGCCGCCGACTCGGGCGCCTGGCGGTCCTGCCGGGTAAGCCTCCTGGCCTGCGAGCAGCGGGCGGACAATGCGGAGGCGGAAGCGGGTTCCCTGCACCGCCGGCTGACGGCGCAGCTGGCCGTGCACGATCGGCGCTGCGGACTCTTCGGCGGTGTCGGGGTCTCGGCCGGCCTCAAGATCGGCACCGGTTTAACGATCGGAGTCGGCTGCCGGCTCTGGCCCTAGAGAATTCGCTTCGCCGTCGACGAGAAAGTTCGTGATGTTGAAACTGGCAAGTCGTTGAGCCGACGAGCGTTTGATCTCACTATTGCGCGCCATCCGCGATGTCATACATTGGCACGAGCCCGTAGGAGGTACGGGGAGCCCCCTCACGAGACTGTTGGGGGCTTTTTTTGTTAGGGGAAAAAGGCAGCCGGCCCGGGAAGAGGCGCCCGGGCCGGCGAACGACATGGACGGGTGGCTGAGATGGTCAAGGCACCGGATTATCACTCCGGCGAGCCCTAGTTTGCGCTAGGGTGCGTGGGTTCGATCCCCACCCCGTCCGTTGAACGAATCACGCGCCGGAATAATACGCCGCCAACGCCGAAAGTGCCAACCGGCCGGACGGTCATTCGTCACATTCGTCCCGAACAGCTCCCGAAGTGGGTATCGGTGCCCTAGGTGGTGGCTGGCGTTGGGCTTCCTGTGCCCGGCCCGGCGGAGTGCTGACGTCTGCACTCGGCCGCATCAGATCTCGGATGCGGAGCAGGACGCGGACCGGGAAGCGAAGAATGGGCGCCAGGACGGGAGATCTAGCTGTTGGCGATGATGTAGTAGACCAGAGCGATCAGCCCGGTCACGAGACAATAAACCGCGATCGCCTTGGACGTCCCGCGAAAGACTCCATCCTCGATCACCTTCCGCAGCTGATCTGGTTCAAGGTCCGACACAGATCCTCCTGTCGGGATCTCGCTCAAGGGCCGGCGCGCGCGATGGAATCGAGGGCGAGACTATCCCCGCACAGTTTCATCGTAGCGGCGGAATCGCGGGGGATCCAGACGCCAACACCTTGAGCGGACGGCTTGGCCTGGAAGGCGCCCGTCACCAATCCCACCCGGCCGACCTGTTCATGGACACCGCCGAAGATGATCCCGTTCGCCCCAATCTCCGCCGCTTTCTGCTTCATGTTCTTTAGTAAGCTCTCATCACTCGTCGGGTCCGTCGTCTCCGTCCGCAGATAGGCGAGCTCCACATGGGGCGCACCGATCGCGTCAGCCGTGGCGTAAATGTGCACCGCCTGCCAGCACGTCGACGGCCGTTGCGGATCGAAGCCGGCCAGCCGCGTCATCTGCGTATTGATGCAGGCCGCCGTAGCCACCGCCAGGAGGAGCTGAAAACGGGCACGCTTCATGGACTTTCCCTACACCTCTCGAGGACTCGGGATCAGAAATGCTTGGACCCGCAGATAGGCCCGATCGAGGACGCGGTCCGAACTCCAGCGCGGCGCATAGCGGCGGATTTCACACATACTCCAGCGCTCAATCTCCTCCCGAGTGTAGCGGGCTTTCCGCAAGTCTCCAAGTTGTCGATTAGAGATCAGATCGACCAGGGCGAAGTGGTCGGCGATCGTCTCCTCAAGCCCCATCGGATCGTGGCCGTCATGGGAAAAAATGACGTCCGCCACGTGATCCGCCAGCACGTGCCCGAGGCCGTGCCGCACCGCGAGGCGTCGCTCGCCCGGCGACTGGGCGCGATCGAGGTGCATCACATGCACACCGCAGACCGGCGGCCAGACCGCCTCTGTAATCCCGAGATCCGGTACGTAGCGGCACTGGATGCCGGCACGCTTCAATAAGAGCCCGAGCGTAATGTCGGAGAGCGGCGCCCAATCGTCCGACGCGTAGAGGACGCCGAGGTCCTCAGCCCGTTTTACCATTCGTGGCACCACCACCATAGCGATCCGCCACCTCTCGGCGCAGCTGAGCAAAGTAGGCCGGCCGGCGGATCCCCCGGTCGGCGAAGATCTGTTCGACATCCTCGAGCCAGGCGAGGACAGCGGGCGCCCCGATGCGCTCGGCGGCATCGAAGAATCGTCTGGCGAAGGCATCTGGTCGGGAAACGATTTCGCGGGCAAGCTCATCCTCCTCGGGCGAGATCGACTCGGGCCTCGGCTCGGCCACCCGGCCGGCACCAGCGCGTCCCGGACCATGCCCTCGCCCCGTCAACAGCCATTCAACATCGCAGCCGGCGAGCTCGGCGAGCGCCCGGGCATTGGACACCGTAATCGCGCCCGTTACCTCCCACCGGTAGACCGTCTTCTTGTCCACGCCCAGGCGGCGCGCGAGCTCGGCCTGTGGGAGCCGCTTCCCCCAGGAGGAGCCCAGGGCCTCGCGTATCTGCTTGATCCGCTTGGCGATCTGAGTCTCACTGGAAGACGGCAGAAACGCCCCCTTGACAGCGGCATGAATGTCTACATATTGACGGCGTGATATTCGGGCGATACGCGCCCGATTAGCTGCCAAGCCCATGAGGGTACGCCCCGTGAAGCGACTCGTCAAGAAGAACAGTCTCTTCGTGCGCCTGAACGATCAGGATGCCGCCGACGTCAAGAAAGCGGCCGCGATCGAGAGCCGGCGCCGCGGAGAGATCGTGGGCGAGGCGACCCTCGTCCGCGAGCTCGCGATGCCGCTGATCCGCGACATCGTCGCCAAAGTCCAGGCGGCCTGACTCCATGGCAGCGACGTTGCCTCCTGCAACAAATCGGCGCCACTGGGGCGGGAGTGAGGCCCTGGTCGGTCGCGTGGCGCTGGCACTCGGTGTCCGCGGCTGGCGCGCCAGCGAGCTCATGTGGGGCGCCCGCAGCGCGGCTGCCATCGCGGCCACGATCATCCGCACCCTGAAGACGGCCCAGGCCGACGAAGCGCTCGTCCATTTCCTGCAGCCCATCGATCTCGCGCTCCTCGCGGCCACGCCGGAGCCGTTCTCGCCCGCGCTCATCATCGCCGAACAGGAAGCTGACGCCGCCGAGGATGTGGCCGAGATGGCCATGCTCGCGACGGCCACGCCGGCCACGAAGCGGGCGTACCTCCGCCGCCTCGAGGCCGCGATTGGTGCGGCGCAGCGGCTCCGCGCGTCCCTGCTCGTCGAACTGGACCGGGCCTGATGTTCCTCTCCGGCGTCCTCGTGGGCATCCTCGCCGCCTTCGGGCTCTCGACACTTCTGGCGCTGGCTGTGGCCCTCACGATCGGCCGTTCGGGCAAACGCGCCGATGCGATCGCCCGCCGGCTGCAGGTGCAGCATGAATTCCGCGCGGCCGTGGCCCGTCTTGCGCCGCGGACCCGCGTGAGCGACACGCCTGTCGCCGATCAGCTGCAGCGCGCGGCCCTCGAACAGCTCGTCATCGTGCGCGGCATCCGCATGCCGAAGACGCTCGCGTGATTGCCAACCTGGTCGCCGCCCTCGTCCTCACCGCCCTCGCGATCACCTGGGCGCTCTGGGAAGAGCGGCGCGAGCAGCGCGGCCACGACATCGACGCCGGCGCGTGGGGCGTCACCCATTTCCGCCACTGGTGGTGGCGGCGCCGGCAGGAACCGCAGTAGACCACCCCGGAAGGAGCGAGTCGTCCCATGACGTCCCAGGATCTGGATAAGCAGATCGATCGCCTCGAACGCCTGCGTAATGCGGCCGCGGCCTCGAGCCGCGAGCTGGCCGATCGCGAGCTCGATGGCCGCCTGATGCGGGCGGATCTCATCCAAGAGCATCGCAACACCGGGTCCACCCGGACCGAAGCCGAGACGCTCGCGAAGATCAGCGAGCGCTACATCAAGCACGAACGCCGCTCCATCGAGATCGCCTACATGCGCGATCTGCAGCTCGCCCAGGTCGAAGCCACGCGGTTCCGCCTCGAGCTCAGTATCGCCGCCGCCCAAACCGCGAGCGTCGTATGACGGCCGTCACGCCGACGGGACGGTTCGATGCGGCCGAAGCGCAGGCCCGCGGCCTCGTGCCGCCCGGCCATGTATGGGATGAATCGACGCAGCGGCCAATCGCGCGGGCAGAGGCGATGATCGTCGCCCAGCTCGAGCGGCCGGTCGAGCTCGCCAAGAACCTGCAGATGTTCAAGCGCAACCGCGAGATCCTGGTGCAGTTCGTCCGCGAGTACCTGGTCGAGGCGGACTATGACAGTCGCGGCTATCCGATCGCCGGCAAGCTGCACGACTTCTACAAGGTCCCGGGGAGTGAGAACAAGGCGCTGACGAAGCTCGGCGCCGAGAAGGTCGGGCAGCTGTTCCGGTTCGGGCCCGGCGCCACGCGCCTGGTCTCGAGCCAGGAGACGAAGGAATACGTCAGCGCCACGGTCGAAGTGGTGCTCGTCGATCAGTATCGCCGCGAAGTGGGGTCCGCCGTGTCGAGCTGCTCGACCGCGGAGCCGGGCTTCCGCTCGCCCGGCGCCCGCCGCAAGTACGGCGCCACCTTCAAGAATCAGGAAGAGACCTCGCCGCCCGACTACCGCGCGGCGTTAAACGACGTCGTCGCCCGGGCCCGCAAGCGGGCCGTCGTGCAGGCGGTCATCGTGGCGAGTGCGGCGGACGAGATCTTCGTCTCGGCCGAGGCGGATCCCAAGGCCCCGGTGGGCGAGGATGCCGCGCCGGCGCCGACCGACAAGCCGCGGTTCCCGGCGAACTGGAAGGACGTCGGGGGCAAGCTGATCGAAGAGGCGAGCGATGAGCAGCTGAAGAAGGTCGCCGACTGGTGCCGGACCGCCCGGAAGCCACAGGCCGTGGCGCCGTTGCTTGAGGCCGTGACCGATGAACAGGAGCGCCGCCGGCTCGAGTCGAGCGACGACGACCTGCCGTTCTGATGAAGATCGCCCACCTGTCGGATCTCCATCTCGGCTTCCGCCAGTTCGAGCGGACGGCGTCGAACGGGATGAATGCCCGTGAGCACGACGTCGCCCGCGCCTGGGGCCAGGCCGTCGAGAGCGTCATCCCGGAGCAGCCGGATCTCATCCTGCTCGCCGGCGATCAGTTCCACAGTGTGCGGCCGACGAATCGCGCGATCGTGACGCTGTACCAGGGGCTCGCCCGCTGGCGGGAGCAGCTGCCGCGGACGCCGATCGTGATGATCGCCGGCAACCACGACAGCCCGCACACGCGCGAACCCGGCATGATTCTCGATCTCTATCGCGAGCTCGGCGTGCATGTGCTGGTCGAGCAGGCCGCGCGGCTGCAGCTGGCCGGCGTGTCCCTGTTGGCTGTGCCGCATCGTGCGGTGCGGACCGAGCCGCTCGAGCCGGATCCCGCCGCGGAGCTCAACGTGCTGCTGCTGCACGCCGGCGTGGAGGGCCAGACGCCGACCCCGGTTCCGGACTCCGTGACGGACGAAATGTTCGAGGGTTTCGATTACGTGGCGCTCGGCGACTACCACGTCTGCCGCCAAGTGGCGCCGAATGCCTGGTATCCCGGCAGCCTCGAGTACACGAGCTCGGACCCCTGGGGTGAGTCGCGCGAGCGGCCCGAGAAGGGTTGGCTGCGCGTCGACCTGGGCGACCAGGGCGCCGACGTCACGTTCATGCCGGTCGCGACGCGCCGCTTCCTCGACCTGCCGCCGATCGACGCCACCGGCCAGGGCGCGGCGGAGCTGAGCCAGGCGATTGACCGCACTCTCGCCGCGGCACCCCTCGAGGAGGCGGTCACGCGGCTCAGGGTGACCGACGTCGATCGCTTCGTGAAGCGCGACGTCGACTATGAGATGATCCGCCGACACAAGGCCAGGGCGTGGCACCTGCAGCTGGAGCTGCGCTCGGCCCGGGCCGTCGCAATGTCGGTCGGCCGGTTGGGCTATGCCCAGCCGCTGGACGTCATGGTCCGCGGCTTCTTGACGGATCGCACGTTGCCGCCCGACATCGATCGCGCGGCGCTCGTCGAGGCCGGCGAACGCTATCTGCTGGGCAATGAAGATCCGTATGGCCTGCCGCACGAGGCTGCCTGAAACCTGTAGGAGGCCAATCGATGAAAGTGTTGGATTTCGCGGAGCTGAAGCTCGAGACGGGCGCGCACAAGACGCCGGCTGACGGGATGTGCGTCATGGAGGCGGTCGCGTTCGTCGCCGGCGAGCAGTTTAGCGATCACCCGGCCTGCGCCTCGCCCATCCTGGGCACGTTCCTGCGGTCCTGGAACGACACGCTCGATGACGAAACCCGGCAGCGGCTCAAGCCTTACATCCCGCGCCTCGTCGGCACAAACACCGGGACCGCAGACGAAGAGACCCGCGCCTGGATGATCACCGACTGGCTTGTTCGCGAGCAGACGCCGGTCTGGCTCGAGCTCGCCGGTCTGAAGGACGAAGCCGGCCAGCTGCGCAATCTGCCGGCGCTCACGTCGGCCGAGATCGCCATCGCCTGTCAATCGGTGATTGACAATGCGCGAGCCAAGGCGGACGCCGCGTGGGACGCCGCGAGGGACGCCGCGTGGGACGCCGCGAGGGACGCCGCGAGGGACGCCGCGAGGGCCGCCGCGTGGGCCGCCGCGTGGGCCGCCGCGTGGGACGCCGCGAGGGACGCCGCGAGGGCCGCCGCGTGGGCCGCCGCGTGGGCCGCCGCGTGGGCCGCCGGTTACGAAGGCGCGCGCTCGGCCTTGCGGCCGACCGAGCGCCTTCT
>Ga0075426_10003333_pt1 | contig 11468 bp, 7 predicted proteins | sample SoiMethybrSBSTD5_FD_75304 | JGI IMG/M metagenome (GOLD analysis project Ga0075426, IMG submission 75304) | Bulk soil microbial communities from a Populus tree surrounding site in Tennessee, USA - Soil MetaG P. TD hybrid SBSTD5 | ecosystem: Environmental > Terrestrial > Soil > Tree plantation...
TTGTGGGAGTGGCGCCCGTGATTTGCGCGATCTGTATTGCGAGGCCTGGAGGAGAGGAATTGGTTAAAGAAACTGCCCTGGAAGCCACTTCTCGCTTCAAAATCTTGTGCGTCGCTGTGCGGGGGAAGTCGGGTTCGGACCAGATGGACCAACGGCGGATCTGTTGGTACTCGGCGAGTTGCTGGTTGGCGCGTTTGACAGCCGCATCGATGTCCGCGTCAGGAAAGCGCGGGATAATCGCGGCGAACGGCTCATTGCTCCGCGGGCCTTCGATGGCCACGACGCACGACGTCTTTATCTCAGGTTGGCGATCGAGTGCGGCTTCGAGGTCTTCGGGATAAACGTTCAACCCCGCCGCGCCGACGATCACGTCCTTCTGCCGGCCTTTGAAAAACAGGTTTCCGTTCGCGTCGAGCTCGCCGACGTCGCCTGTTCGCAGCCACTCACCCACGCGTCCGTTTACCGCGCCGTTGTTGGTCCAATAACCCGGCGAAACGCTTGCGCCGCGCACGAGTATCTCGCCCGATTCGTCGAGCTTCAGCTCATGACCGGGCAACAACTGTCCAATCGAACCGCGACTCTGTTTGAAAGGATGATTCACTGAGACGAGCGCCGCGGTTTCCGTCATGCCGTAGCCCTGGAGCACCGCAAAGCCGAGTCGTTGCCAAAAGTCTTCGGTCTCCGAATTGAGCGTCGCGCCGCCCGAGACAAACGCCCAGAACTTCCAACCGAAGTGGCGATGCACTTCGCGAAATGACCACCAGCGATGGAGAAAACTCTGGCCCTCCGCGCGCGCAAGGCGCTCCCGTAGTTCTTGTGTGCGACCGCGCGCGGCGTAATCGCGTTCGATCCATTCACGCAGGGCGTCGAGCATGCGCGGTACCAAAACAATCACCGAGATACGGTGCTTGCGCGTGGTGCGAACGATCTCGGCGGGGTTGAGCGATTCTTGAAAGTGTATTTCGCCGCCCGTGAGCTGCGGGACGAAGAGGCCCATGAACTGCCCGAAGACATGGCTCAGCGGGACGAGGTTCAGGAAACGGATCGGATGAAAGAAGCGCTCCCACTTCAGATATTTCTTGATCTCTTTTTCGAGCGGTTGAAGGTTTGCGAGAAGGTTGCGGTGCGTGAGGACGACGCCTTTTGGTTCAGACGTAGTGCCGGAGGTGTAGATGATTTCTACGGTAGCGTCTTTGGTCAGGTTTTGCGGGAGCGAGATGTCCCGCAAGCGTGCGCTGTCATTAAGAACGGGATCGGAGCGCAAGAAGTCTGTAAGAACCGTTTTCGCGGAGGTTTGTTGCGTAACTGCGTCAATAAACTCAGGGTTGCTGCCTTTGTCCAACGGCACCACGACTGCTCCGAGTAAACAACAACCCCAGAAGGCAGCCGCCCACTCAGGACTGTTCTCGCCACGCAGAAGAACGCGGTCGCCGGACCGAATGCCGTGCGCCTCCAACTCAGCCGCGAAGCGGTGCGCTTCGCGTACGAGCCGTTCGTAAGACCAACGCGCAGTACGCAGGCCACGATGATCGACGAAAACCGTTTCGCGTCCGCGTCGCGCGTAATCGTCGAGATAGCTCAGAAGTGTCTGCCGCTCTGTCATGCCCGTGTGGTCTTTCCGATCGACGTTTGTTCTCTCTCGATCAGATGTGTTAATTAGAGACCGCCTTGAACCAGGAAACAAGCAGCGATGTGACACGCACCACAGTGTCCGGAAAGGCCAACAAACTTGTCTGAGGAAAAGTCATTTGCCGGTAGGGCCGCGATCGTGACCGGCGGCACGCGCGGTATCGGCCGCGCAATCGCGATCGAACTGGCCCGCCGCGGCGCCGACGTCGCATTCAATTACGCGCAGAGTGTTGAGTCAGCCGAGACTCTGAAAGCCGAACTCGAAGCCGCGGGCGTCCGCGCACTCGCCTTTCAATGCAACGTCGCCAACACCGAAGCCGCCGCGGAGATGGTCAAGCAGGTGAAAGACGCGTTTGGCCGCATCGACTTCCTCGTTAACAACGCCGGCATCACGCGCGACAATCTCATCTTGCGCATGAAAGAAGAAGATTGGGACCAGGTGATCGATACGAATTTGAAAGGCGCGTGGAATTTCGCGAAAGCGGCGCTGCGCGTGATGCTGCGACAGGAAACTGGCGGATCGGTGCTGAATATTTCTTCGATTAGTGGTGAGATCGGCATGCCGGGACAGTCAAACTACTCCGCATCCAAGGCGGGCATGGTTGGTTTGACGAAGGCGCTGGCGAAAGAAGTTGCGAGCCGGAAAGTAACGGTGAACGCACTCGCCCTCGGCATGGTGGCGACGGACATGGCCGGCAAACTCGACGAGAGTTATCAGGCGAAGATCATCGAGCAGATTCCGTTGGGAAGGTTTGCAGAAGCGAATGAGGTCGCGCGCATCGCGGCGTTCTTGTTGTCAGACGACGCGCGTTACATCACGGGCCAGGTGATTCAAGTCGACGGCGGCCTCGCGATGTAAGACAAGTGATTACTTGATCGCTTTGACGTTGTCGGGTTTGGCGAAGAGGGCGTCGGGAAATTTTTGATTGAACTGGACCGAGTCGTAGTTGATCCGCGAAGTCTGCTTGTTATTGACGAAGTGATCGATCACCCACGGCGCGTTGACGCCGTCGATGTTTACAAAACTGCGTAAGTAATCCTCTTCGGTTGTTTCCACCATTTCGGCAAGGTCCATGTCTTTGCGCATACGCTTGTAGATCACCTTCGCCGGCATTCCATCCTTAGCGCCAAATTCATACTCGATCCAGGAACCATCAGGATACGTGAGCCGAATGGTCTCGTTGCGTTTTGCGAGTCCAGCTTCACGGCGACCGATGTACTTCACCGTGCCGCCTTCGTTGCGCCACCAACCGCGCAGAATGTTCTCGACGCTCGCACGCATTGTCCGTTTGAATTCGGCAACCTGCGCCGCACTCTGATCGGAGATCTTTTTGACGTTCCCATCGAACATCCAGCCCGTCTCGCGATCGTTAGTTTGGATAGTTTTTATTCCTGATTGCGTGAAGTCGGTCCGCTCGCGATCCGGATAGATGAGGTAATCGACAAACTTCGACGGGACCTGCGGCGTGCCTTCTTTGAAATCGCTGTAGAAGCCTTTGCCAAGAACGGTCTGCACGTTGAGATAGGCTTGTCCGCCGAGCGCCGCAATCGCCTGATCGATTATTTTTTGCGACTTTTCGTCGATGGAAGGAGTCTGGCTCGGGCCTGGCGTTTGCGCGAAGGAAGAAGCACTAGAAAGCAAAAACACTGACAGGATTACAAGATTCACCAGATTAGACCTTTTAGGCAATCTTGCAAATCCTGTAATCCTGTCCATTAATTCAGTCCGGGATTACCGCCGGCTTCCGGCTTGACTACGACTTCGCCCTCTTCGAGGTCAACGGTGAACCGCGACGAAAGTTTCCACATGCCGGTGATCGGGAGCTTCACCTTCTCGTCAATGTGACGTTTGAGGAAGCGAGCACCGTAAGCGGTGTTGTAACCGTTTTCCGTCAACTTATTAATAGCGGCCTCGGTAATTTCAACCGTCTTGCCCTGCCGCTCCATTTGCCGCCGGACCTTGTCGAGATAAAGCTTGGCGATCTGCCGCACCTCGTCCATCGTCAACGGCGAAAACACTACGATCTCGTCGATACGATTGCGAAATTCAGGCGAGAAACGTTGTTCCGCGGCTTTCATCACCTCGTTCTTCACGGCGCGGAAATCCGATGCCGTCTTCGTGCCGAAACCGAGCGGCTTTTCAAACCGCCTGAAGCTTTCGGAACCGAGGTTCGAAGTCATGATGATGATCGCGTCAGAAAGGTAAACCTTCTTGCCGCGACCGTCAGTCAGCCAGCCTTCGTCAAATGCCTGCAAGAACAGGTTCATCAGGTAAGGCGAAGCTTTCTCGACTTCGTCGAGCAGCAACACCGTGTACGGATTCTCGCGGAGTTGTTCCGTGAGAATGCCACCGCGTTCCGAACCAACGATGCCGCGCGGCATGCCGATTAGCTTCTCGATACTCACCGTGCCGTCGCTGTACTCGGACATGTCGATGCGCACCATCTTCTCTTCGTCGCCAAACATGAACTCGGCCACAGCTTTCGCCAGCTCAGTCTTGCCGACACCGGTTGGACCAAGGAACAACAGCACGCCGTCAGGTTTGTAGTGCGACTCCTTCAGCGGACCTTTGTTCAACCGCAACCGTTGCGCGACCGACTTGATCGCGTCCTTCTGGCCGATGACGCGACGTCCGAGCATTGCTTCAGTCATCGCGAACCGATCGGTGGTGTCGCGATAGATCATATCGCGCGGAATGCGTGACTCCTGCGAGATGACCTCGATGATGTGTTCCGGCTGCACGACCATCTTTTGCGGCTCGTTGATTTCAACTTTCACTGCCGCCGTATCGAGCCAGCCGATCGCTTTGTCAGGCAAATGGAGATTGCGGATGTACTTCGGCGCCATCTCCAGAGCCGTGTTGATGGCGTCGTCCGAAATCTTGACGGAGTAGTTCTTCTCCAAACGCGGACGCAGGCCGAGCAGAATCTCGCGGGTCTCGTTAATCGAAGGCTCAACTACTTTCACGAGCCGGAAACGACGAGCTAATGCTTCGTCTTCCGCGATGTACTCTTTGTACTCTGACAGTGTCGTCGCACCGATGATGCGCATCTCGCCGCGAGCGAGCGCCGACTTGAACATGTTGGCCGCATCCGAAGATGTTCCCAACGCAGCGCCGGCGCCGATGATTGTGTGTGCTTCGTCGATGAACAGGATCAGGTTATCGCGCTCTTTGACTTCGTCGATGATGCCCTTGATACGTTCCTCAAACATGCCGCGCAGCATGGTGCCGGCAACGATGCCGCCCATCTGCAATTGAATGACGTGAGAGTTACGTAGACGCGCCGGGACCTTCTCCGGCTCCAGTTCGATCAAACGTGCGAGACCTTCAATTACCGCGGTCTTGCCGACGCCCGGCTCACCCACGAGCATTGGCGAATTCGCACGCTCGCGATGGCAGAGGATCTCGATGATCTGCTGAATCTCTTTTTCTCTTCCGATTGTTGGTGGAATTTTGTCCTGGCGTGCGAGCCGGTTGAGCGACACACCGAAGTGTTTCAGGTACGGCGGCAACTCAAACTTCTTGCGATTGAGCTCCTCTTCCTGTTCGCGTTTCTGCACTTGTGCGCGGACGTTTTCCTGCACTGCTTCCGGGTTCGCTCCCATCGTGCGTAAGACTTCGACGAACAGTCCGTCGTGACTGCTCAGCGCGTCGAAGATGTCAGTTGCCTCAATTACCTTGCGGCCCTGAGTTCTGGCGCGCTCCATGGCTCGCTTGAACAGATCGGTGGTATCGGGTCCGATGCGGAATCCTTTGCCAACGTGCTGTTGCCGGCTGTTACTTAATCTTTTTTCGATGGCCATTTTTACGACCACCGGATCCAACGACAGTTCGCGCATCGCCGAGTTGAACATATCGGGCTCTTCCATAGTGAGAGCTTGCAATATATGTTCGACGGAGACGAAGTTCTGGTCCCGACGCCGCGATTCATTCAGCGCATGTTCTAAAATGCGCTGTCCACTGTCGCCAAACTTATCTTTATATGAACCTAAGTCAACCATAATTCTCTCGTACGACCGTCGCCTGCAAAAGATTCCTTTTTGCCGGATTTTCGAGCGACGGTACTGCTCAACTTTCAAACAACGTTGACCGATCCAACGCGAACGTTGGATGTCGCCAGCATAAGCGCCGTTGCGTTTCGATGCAATAACTAACTGCGGCGGGAGTTTTCCTGCAATTCTCCTGCCGCGAGTCCGGTCTCGATTAATCGAAAATGTCAGAACGTGACGTCGTTAATAATCGTAGTCATCGCCTCCTGGCATTGGTGGGGCGGGTTTTTTGGGTTCCGGTAGTTCGGTCACTGCTGCGTCCGTCGTCAACAACAAACCGGCGATCGACGCAGCGTTTTGCAGGGCGGTGCGTACAACTTTAGTCGGATCGATGATTCCGGCGGCGGATAAATCTTCATACTTACCGGTGACGGCATTCAGTCCTTTATTGCCTTTCAACTGTTCCACTTCGCCCACAACGATCGCGCCGTCGATACCGGCGTTTTCCGCGATGCGCCGGAGTGGTTCCTGTAATGCGCGACGAACAATCTTGATACCGGTTTGGACGTCGCGGTCTTCGGCGTTGTGGTTGTCGAGCACTTTCGACGCGCGCAACAACGCAACACCACCACCGACGACGATGCCTTCCTGTGCGGCAGCCTTCGTCGCGTTGAGTGCGTCTTCAACGCGCATCTTGATCTCTTTCATCGCGGTTTCAGTCGGCGCGCCAACTCTCACTACGGCCACGCCGCCGGCGAGTTTCGCGAGTCGTTCCTGCAGCTTCTCGCGATCGTAATCAGACGTAGTTTCTTCGATCTGTTTGCGAATCAAGCCGACGCGGCCCTGGATCGCTCTGCTGTCGCCACCGCCTTCGACAATCGTCGTCGATTCCTTGTCGACGATGACTCGTTTCGCAGTACCGAGATCGCCAAGCGTAACGTTGTCGAGTTTGATGCCGAGATCCTCGGTGATCACCTTGCCGCCGGTGAGCACGGCGAGATCTTCGAGAATCGCTTTACGCCGATCGCCAAAGGCCGGCGCCTTCACGGCGCAGACTTTGATGGTGCCGCGCAGACGATTGACGACGAGTGTTGCGAGTGCGTCGCCTTCAATGTCTTCGGCGATGATTAGCAAAGCACGGCCAACTCCCGCGGTCTGTTCAAGCAGCGGGATCAGGTCGCGCATGGCCGAAATCTTCTTGTCGTAAAGCAGAATATACGGCTCGTCGAGAATCGCCTCCATACGATTCGCGTCCGTGATGAAATACGGAGACAAATAGCCGCGGTCAAACTCCATTCCCTCCACGATGTCGAGTTCTGTTTGCAACGTTTTGGATTCTTCGACAGTGACCACGCCGTCTTTACCGACGCGATCCATCGCCTCTGAAATGAGCCGTCCGATTTCGCGATCGTTGTTAGCGGAAACGGTGGCGACGTTGGCGAGATCTTCCTTGCTCTTCACTTTCTTCGACATGCGTTCGAGCTCGGCCACGACTTTTTCTGTCGCCTGCTGAATGCCGCGTTGCAAAGACATGGGATTCGCCCCGGCAGCGACGTTCTTCACGCCCTCGCGAAAGATCGCCTGTGCGAGTACGGTCGCGGTCGTCGTTCCATCGCCGGCTTTATCATTCGTCTTCACGGCGACTTCGCGCACCATCTGCGCGCCCATGTTTTGGTACTTGTCTTTTAACTCAATCTCTTTGGCGACGGTCACACCGTCTTTGGTGATGACGGGTGGTCCGAATTTCTTGCCGAGGACCACATTGCGTCCCTTCGGTCCCAACGTCACGCGCACCGCATTCGCGAGCGTATCAACGCCCTTAAGCATTGCGTTGCGTGCTTCTCCTCTAAACTTCAATTCTTTAGCGGGCACTCTGTGTTTTCTCCTTTAATAAGTCCTATAGATCCTTAGGACCAATTCACTCTCCAGCCTGTCTCGCTTGCTCCGAACCGCGACCGACCTTCACGCGCGCCGGCCGCAACAGGCGATCGCCCATGCGAAAGCCGCGACCGTACTCGTCGATCACGATTCCATCCATCTCCGGATCAGTCTCTTCGGTATCGACGGCTTCGTGCAACTCCGGATTAAACGGCTCGCCAACCGCATCGATAGGCTCGACACCGGCGCTGGTCAGTGCGTTTTGAAAACGACTCGCAATGCTGCGAACGCCTTGCAGGATCAACTCGTTGGAACCTTCCTGCGCCGCTGCATCAATGGCGCGCTCAAGATCGTCCATCACCGGCAGGAGAGATTCGATAAACCGCGCCTTGCTCGCGGCGGCGCGTTCGTCAGCCGCTCGATTCAACCTGACCCGCGTTTCATCGGTCTCGCGTTGCAATTGCTGCCGGAGTTGATCGAAACGCGACTGTACTTCCTGCACCTGCTTCTCGGCCGCTCGTGTGCGAGCTTCAAGCTCCTCCACGTAGGAGGGTTTCAAATTTGGCGTTTCAACTTCCGCGTTCACTTGTTCACCACCGTCCTGGTCCAGATAGACGCGACGGCGATCAGTAACGCGAAGCTCCTTTTGTTCGTCACCCTTGTCCGATCTTTGCTGGTCCTTCATGATATCTTAACTTCAATTTTCTGCGCCTTCTGCTCGGCGCGCTTCGGCAGACGAATCTGCAACACACCGTCCTTGTACTCGGCTCCGATTCTGTTTTGGTCGACTGACGCCGGAACCGAAAAACTGCGCAAGAACTTTCCGCGTGGCCTTTCGTTGCGACGTGGTTTCGATTCGTTAATCGTGCGCGTGCCTTTAACAACCAGGCGGTTGTCGTCGATGTCGATTTCGATTTCGTCGCGCTTGATGCCCGGTAAATCGATCGCGATCGTGTAGCCTGAGTCAGTTTCGTAAATGTCGGCAACGGGAGTCCAGTCCGCGCGCTCAAATTCGTCGCCGGCTTCGCCCGGTTGTGTTCGCCTTTGCGTGGCGTCCTCGAAAAGTCGATTCATTCGATCCTGCAACACCATCAAATCCTGCAACGGATTCCACTGTGACATAGCGCTTCCTTTAAGGTCTATGCTGTAGCAAATGCCCGGTCTGTTTTGAATTCCATCTGGTCACCATTCGCCGACACTCGCACCGTTTGACCAGGCTGTATTTCACCCTGGAGCAATTTCACCGCCAACGGATTCTGAATGTACGACTGAATGGCACGTTTCAAAGGCCGCGCGCCGTACGTTGGGTCGTAACCCTCGCGCATCAACAACTCCTTCGCGGAATCGTCGAGCACCAGCGTTACGTTTCGTTCAGCGAGCATTGTACGGAGACGCTCCAACTGCACGTCGATGATCTTCGCGACCTGTTCGCGCGAGAGTTGATGGAAGATCACGATGTCGTCGATACGGTTCAGAAACTCCGGTTTGAAATGCAGGCGCAATTCCTGCAACACCGCTTCACGCACCTGCTTCTCGTCGTCCTGCACAGATTGAATCTCGCGCGAACCGAGGTTCGACGTCATGATCAGCACGGTATTCTTGAAATCCACCGTGCGGCCCTTCGAATCCGTCAAACGACCGTCGTCGAGAATTTGCAGCAGCACGTTGAAGACGTCTGAATGGGCCTTCTCGATCTCGTCGAACAACACCACCGAATAAGGACGGCGACGAACCGCTTCCGTGAGTTGTCCGCCTTCTTCATAACCGACATATCCCGGCGGCGCGCCGATCATCCGGGCGACCGCGTGCTTCTCCATGTACTCAGACATGTCGAGCCGGATCATCGCGCGCTCGTCGTCAAACAAAAATTCCGCCAGCGCGCGAGCAGTCTCAGTCTTGCCGACACCGGTTGGACCAAGAAAGATGAACGAGCCGATCGGGCGATTAGGATCCTGCAAGCCGGCGCGCGCGCGTCTCACTGCGTTAGCTACCGCGGTCAATGCCTCTTCCTGGCCGATCACGCGATGGCCCATACGCTCCTCCATCGTGAGCAGCTTCTGCATCTCGCCTTCGAGCATGCGCGAGACCGGAACGCCGGTCCACTTGGCCACGACTTCGGCAACGTCTTCTTCGTCTACCTCTTCCTTCAGCATCACGCCGTCCTGCTGGAAGCGCGCGAGCTTGTCCTGTTCGGCTTTGAGCTTGCGCTCCAGTTCGGGAATCTTGCCGTACTGAATTTCAGAAGCGCGCGCGAGGTCACCGCCGTTGCGCGCCTGATCGAGTTGCAGCTTGAGTTGCTCGAGCTCGGCCTTCGCCGTTCGCATGTGGTCGATGGCTTCTTTCTCCGACTGCCACTTCGCCTTCATGCCCGAAGACTTTTCTTTCAGGTCGGCGATACGTTGTTCGATCTCTTTCAGACGCGCTTTCGACTTCTCGTCTTCTTCGCGTTGCAACGCCTGCCGCTCGATCTCGAGTTGAATGATCTCTCGTTCCAACTGATCGATCTCCTGCGGCAGGGAATCGATTTCGATGCGCAGCCGCGAGGCGGCTTCATCGATCAGGTCGATTGCCTTGTCAGGGAGGAAACGATCCGTGATGTAGCGGTTGGAAAGCGTCGCCGCGGCCACGATGGCGGAGTCTTTGATTCGCACACCGTGATGCACCTCGTAACGCTCTTTCAATCCTCGCAGGATCGCGATGGTGTCTTCCACTGTCGGCTCGCCAACGAACACGATTTGGAAGCGCCGTTCGAGGGCCGCGTCCTTTTCGATGTATTTCTTGTACTCGTTGAGAGTCGTCGCGCCGACGCAGCGGAGCTCGCCACGAGCCAGCGCAGGCTTCAACATGTTCGACGCATCGATCGCGCCTTCGGCTGCGCCCGCGCCTACGAGGGTGTGCAGCTCGTCGATAAACAGAATGATCTGTCCCTGCGCGCTCTCGATCTCTTTCAAAACTGCCTTCAAACGATCTTCGAACTCGCCGCGGTACTTCGCGCCGGCGAGCATCGATCCGAGATCGAGCCCTACGAGACGTTTATTTCGCAGCGTTTCCGGCACGTCGCCAGAAACGATTCGTTGGGCCAACCCTTCGACGATCGCCGTCTTGCCGACGCCCGGTTCGCCAATCAATACCGGATTGTTTTTGGTGCGCCGCGAAAGCACCTGAATTGTGCGACGGATCTCGTCGTCGCGGCCGATGACCGGATCGAGCTTTCCTTTGCGCGCCTGCTCCGTGAGATCGCGAGCGTACTTCGAAAGCGCCTGGTAATTCTGTTCGGCGTTTTGATCGGTGATGCGAGTGCCGCCGCGCATCTGTTCGATCACCTTGAGCAGATCGTCTTTCTTGACGCCGTGCTGTCGCAGGATCTTGCCGGCCTCGCCGTCTTTTTCGTCCACAATCGCCAGCAGCAGATGCTCGGTGGAAATAAACTCGTCCTGCATCTTGTCTGCCCGCTGTTGAGCAGCGGTGAAGACCTGGCTCAGGCGCGGACTGAAATACTGCTGTCCACCTTGCACACGTGGAAAACGTGCGACCGCAGCCTGCGTGTCGTTGAGTATGACCGCGACGTTGGCGCCGAGCTTTCCGAGTATTGGCCTGACGATCCCTTCAGGTTGTTCGAGCATCGCGATCAGCAAGTGCTCCGGTTCGACCTGTTGGTGTTGGTTTCGTTCGGCGAGTTCGATTGCCGCTTGAATTGCTTCCTGCCCACGCAGGGTGAATTTGTCTAAACGCATGATGATTAAAAACCCGGCGTAGAAACGCCGGGCTAAAGTTCAACCGACGCTAGGCGTCGAAGAAGGACGGCTTAGCCGCCCGAAAATTCTTACCGACCAGCGGAGGCTTCCTTGCTCTTGCCGGTTTCGGTTGTCGTTTCGATCGTCTTTCGCGAACTGCCAGTCTCGCCTTTCACTTCGATCCGGCGAGCTTTGGTCTCTTCACGCTTCGGCAACGTCACGCGCAGGACGCCGTTG
>Ga0075426_10003334_pt1 | contig 11467 bp, 11 predicted proteins | sample SoiMethybrSBSTD5_FD_75304 | JGI IMG/M metagenome (GOLD analysis project Ga0075426, IMG submission 75304) | Bulk soil microbial communities from a Populus tree surrounding site in Tennessee, USA - Soil MetaG P. TD hybrid SBSTD5 | ecosystem: Environmental > Terrestrial > Soil > Tree plantation...
CGCACGGCCGCAACGCTGGCGCGAAAGGCCGCGAACGGGAAGCTCGAGGACCTGCTCGTCGAGCGCAACCGGGCCGAGGATGATCTCGCCGACGCGGCCGGCCGGCGCGAGGAGGCGACCGCCGCGCTGTATCGGTTGCGGAGCGCCGCCGATCGTCTGGAGCTGCGCCGAGAGGCGGCGGATGCGCTCGTCGAGCGTTTGCGAGCCGAGCCGCTGCGGCTGCCGACGGTCGACGACGAGCAACTGCGAACGACGCGCGAACGGCTGGCCGCGGTCGAGCGGGCGCTCGCAGAACGGGAAGGGCTTCCGCCCGCCGCGCGCGCGCTCGCCGAGCAGGGGGCGCGCCTCGCGCTCTCGGAACTCGAGGTCGAGCCCGGTCGAGAGCGGGCGGTTGCGGCAGCGCTCGGCGCCCGCGGGTCGGCGCTGCTCGCCGAGGACGTCGAGACCGCGCTGCGGCTGCTCGAGCAGGCGCGGGCGGCCGGGCTGGGGAACCTGGCCGTGCTCGTCGGAACGGGGCCCGCCGAGCTCGTCGACCGCTACGCCGTCGTCTCGAAGGACCAGCTGCTGAACTCGACCATTCCGGCCGTGACCTCAGAAGGCTTCGGCTACGACCCCGAGCGCGGCGAGCTCTGGTTCGCGGGCGAGACGGCCGAGGCGGTCTGGCTCGAGCTCGAGGCCCGCCGCCGCGCGCTGGAGCGTGAGGTCGACCGCCTGCAATCGAATCCCACCGCCCCTCCGCCCGCTGCGAACCCGCGCCTGGTCGCCGCCGGCGAGCGTCTTGTTCGGGCGCTCGCCGGAGCGGCGGAAGCCGGCCGCAGGTTCGAAGCGCCGCTGCGCGCGCGGGTAGATGCCGGCGGATCACGTACCGGGGACGCAGCCACGGCGCTCCGCGAGCTGGCTGCGCGCGAGGTCGAGCTCCGCCGCGGGGCGGCCGAGGCGGGCGAGCGAGCCGCCGCGATCGACGTCGAGCTCGCCAGGCTCGAGGCCGAGCAGGCGGTCGCCCGCAGGCGGCTCGAGGAGGCCGGCGCCGAGCCGGCGGAAGGCGAAGACCGCGAGGCGCTGGCGGAGCGGCTCGTCCGCCTGGAGCGCCGACGCGAGACCCTGGGCGCCGTCAACCCCCTCGCGAAGCAGGAATATGAGGAGGAGAAGGAGCGCCTGACCGAGCTGGCGACGCAGCGGGAGGACCTCGAACGGAGCCTCACCGAGCTCGAGAAGCTACGCAAGGAGCTGACCGAAACGGTCGAGCGACGGTTCGACGAGACGTTCGCCGCCGTTCAGCAGCACTTCACCGAGGTTGCCCAGACCCTCTTCCCTGGAGGCGAGGGCCGCCTACGGCTGAGCGAGCCCGACGAGGACGGCCCAGACGACGGCAGCGAGCCGGGGGTCGAGATCGAGCTGCGGCCGGTCGGCAAGCGCGTGACGAAGCTGTCGCTTCTCTCCGGAGGCGAGAAAGCGCTCGGTGCGATCTCGTTCCTGTTCGCGCTCTTCCTCGCGCGGCCATGCCCGTTCTATCTCCTGGACGAGGTGGAAGCAGCACTCGACGACACGAACATCGGCCGTTTTGTCGAGCTGCTCCGCCGCTACGCCGACCGGGCGCAGTTCATCGTGATCACGCACCAAAAGCGGACGATGGAAGCGGCCGACAGCCTCTACGGCGTCACGATGGGCGCCGACGGGGTCTCGCAGATCGTTTCCCGCCGCGTCCCGCGCGAGACGCCGGCCGCCGCCGTCGCCTAGCAACCTCCGTAGAATCGCCGCGATGGATCGTTCCCCCGATGTGACGCTCGGCCCGCTGGCGACCCTTGGCGGCACACTGCTCGCGCTCGCTTTGCTGCGGCGGTCGTGGAAGCTTGCGGCCGCCGGCATTGCGGCCGTTGCCGCCGACCAGCGCCTGCCTGCCTCGCGGCGCTTCAAGGAAGCAGTTCGGAAGCGCGCGCCGCAGGCGTGAGCCGCACTTGGGGGGAGTTGCTCGGCGACGAAAACGCCGGGCCGGAGGAGAGCGCGGAGGCAGGCGGCTTCTTCTCGCGTCTGCGTGACTCCCTCGGCAAGAGCCGGCGGGCGCTCACGGAGCAGATTGCCGCCGGGACCTTCGACTCGGCCGACGACGCCGCCTGGGAGCGGCTCGAGGAGGCGCTGATCGCGGCGGACGTCGGGGTTCCGTCGACGGCCGAACTCGTGCGACGCCTCGAGGCTCGGGGCGAGCTCGGCGATCTCAGCGACGCGCTCGTCGAGGAAGCCGCGGGTTTGCTCGGCGAGCCGGGCCGCCTGACCCTCGACGGCCAGCCGAGCGTGATCCTCGTCGTCGGCGTCAACGGCACCGGCAAGACCACGACGATTGGCAAGCTTGCCTACCGCCTGCGAGAACACGGACACTCGGTCGTTCTCGGCGCCGCAGACACCTTCCGAGCGGCCGCCGAGGAGCAGCTCGAGATCTGGGCCGAACGAGCCGGAGCAGAGTTCGTCGGCGGTGAGCGCGGCGGCGACCCGGCCGCCGTCGCCTACGACGCGATCGACCTCGCGGCCGAGCGCGGCCGCGACGTCGTCATCGTCGACACCGCCGGGCGCCTGCACACGCAGGCGAACCTGATGGAGGAGCTCGCGAAGGTACGACGGGTGATCGGCCAAAAGCTCGAGGGCGCACCGAACGAGACGCTGCTCGTCGTCGACGCGACCACGGGCCAAAACGGCGTCCAGCAAGCGCGCCTGTTTGGCGACGCCGTCGGCGTCACCGGCGTCGCGCTGACGAAGCTGGACGGCTCCGCGAAGGGCGGAGTCGCAATCGCGATCGCGAACGAGCTCGGCCTCCCGGTCACGCTCGTCGGCGTGGGGGAGTCGCTCGATGATCTGCGTCCGTTCGATCCCGAAGACTTCGCCCGTGCGCTGATCGCCGGCTAGATCGTCGTCTCGCGCGGCACGTAAGGGAGGAACTCCGGCTCGAGCTCGGAGGGCGCCCTGGTCGGCCTGCCGCAGCCGCAGACGGCCACGGCTCCTTCCGTGAACGGATCGAGCCCGAGCCGCTCCTCGATGTTCGCCCCGTTGATCGCGGCGGTCACGAACGCGCCCAGGCCGAGCTCGGCGCAGACGAGGTACAGCGTCTGGCTCAAATGGCCGGCGTCCATCAGCAAGACTCCGTATGCGCGCTGGTGCTTTCGGTATTTCCAGAAGCTGCGGTAAAAGCGTGCGGTGAGGATGAAGAAAGCGCCGGCGCCGGCGAAGTACGACTGGCCGCAGGTGAACTGCGCCGCCAACTCTTCCGCGTCTGGGCCCGCGAGCGGCTCGAGCAGATCGAGCGCATGTCGATCGGCGCGGTAGTGGTAGATCCCTGCACCGACCTCCGCCACGTTTCGGACGAGGACATAGGCCTCGATCGGGTGCAGGCTTCCTCCGGACGGGCTCGTTTTCTTCAGCGCCGTGATCCCAGGCAAGAGTGATGCGTACCCGTGACAGCCGAAAGACTCGTACAGCACCGTCGCCAGCTCCGCGATCGTCACGGCCGCTTCGCGGTCGAACGCCCTAGTCGTCTTACGTCTGCTCAGCGCGTCGAAGACCCCGCCGCTGCGCTCTACCGCCGGAAGCTCCACCTCAGCGGTCGCGTCCCTGACCACGTGGAAATGTGACGGCGGCTTGCCGTGAGTCTCGACGAACCGAGCGACTGCGTCTGCGGGCGGCACGGGGAGCTCGTCGAGCTCGCGGCCGGCCTGTCGCCGTAAGTCGATGTCGCGCCACTTCGTCAGCGAGTGAAATAGCGCGGCATAGATGTTCCACCGGCTGGCGTTGAGCTGCTCGTCCTTCCGCAGCAACTCCGCGAGCAGCGGGTCGTCCTCGTCGCTGACCAACAGGCCCAGCTCGGCCAACTCGCGCAGCCGTTCTCGGTGCTCCGGCGGGAGCTCGTCGACGTCGATCCAGGAATCAGACGGGACTGTGGCCAGCAGCTCGAAGTCGCTCTCCCCGATCTCGAATTCGGCGCCGCGCAGCACGGAAATCGCGAGCAGCCGCGGCTTGCGGCGAACGCCGGTGGCACCCCGGACGAGGTCGTCAGGGGCGAGGAACGGAGCGTCGTAGCGGTGGAAGAAGACGTAGACGGTGCGCCGGATCTGCGGCATCGCCGCTCTTCCCGATGATCAGGTTGCGAGGAAGATGACGAAGATCCAAAAAGCGAAGGGGTCGGCGGATTCGAAGCCGTCGAGGGTTGCGAACTCGCTCGCCTCCCTTACGTTCACGAGCGCCTCCTCGACCACGTGCTTGGGCGGTACCAGAGGCGAGAAATCCAACGTCTCGCCGCCCTCAATCGTGATTCCGTATTCCTCGAGCAGCCCGAGCGGCCTGGTCGCAGCGAGCTCGCGGAAGCCGTCATCGCGAGCAAGACGTGTGGCGAACTCCAAAGCCTTTTCCTGCGAGATGCTCAGGTTGACTTTCACCTCGACTTGGGACATGCGACGCTCCTCTCCGGGATCCGGGTTTGTTCCTAACGCCTCGAGGGGCTGGGGTCAAGCGCAGCCGGCTTCAGCTCCGCGAGCAACTCGCGTGTCTGGCGGCTCGAGACGACGTCGCCCTTTGCCTCGTACAGACCCAGCGCCTCCTCGAGCGCGGTCCGGGCCTCGCCGTCATCTGCGGCGGCGTGGAAGACGGCACCGAGCGCAACAAGCGCGTTTCCGTGTAGCCCGGAAAAGTCGGTCTTCGCGGCCAGCGCCAGTCCTTCGCGGGCGATCCGCTCGGCCTCGGTGTCCGCGCCTCGGCGGGCGAGGACCTTCGCGCGAGCTCCGCGCCAGAGCACCTGTGAGACGAGATCGGCGGGCGAGGCCGCCTCTGCAGCCTTGACGGTGTAGCGCTCGGCGTCGTCGTCGCGTCCTTGCAGATACAGGGCTTCGGCGAGCAAAGCGGCGGAGGTCGAGAGGGCGCCGCGGTCGCCAACCTGGTCGAGCGCCTCGAATGCGGTGCGCAATTCGCGCTCTGCAGCTTCGGGATCGTCGGCCAGCAACTCGATCGTTCCCGAGTACATTCCCGCCCCGGCCAAGGAGACGCTGAGCCCGAGCTCGCGGAAGAGCTCTTCGCTCTCGTGCTCCAGCCGCCTCGCCTCGTGGAAGCTGCCGCGCCTGGCCTCGAGAACGGCAACCACCGCCGTGACGACCGCCTCGACGCTGCGGTCCCCTCCGGCCGTGCCGCGGACCTCTTCGCAGGTCCTCAGGGCGTCCTCGACCGGCCGGGGCCCGAAGAGCGCTGCCAAGGGGATCAACCTGAGGATCGATGCGACGTCGCGCTCGTTGCCGGAACGTCGCGCGTGCGACAGCCCTCGCTCGAGTGCGGCTTCCATCGCGGCCGCGCGGCCGTTGATCCATTCGATGCGGCCAATCAGATGCCAGGCCCGTGCGAGTCCGTGCTCGTCGTCCAGTTCGGTGAACACCGTTACGGCGTCCTCGACTGCCTTCTCGACCTCCGTCGTGCTCGGGTCGCCGGCCATCAGCATCAGGGCCGCATGCTCGACGCGCGCGAGCGACTCCCACCTACGGTCGCCGACCGCGGCCGCCCGCTCGATTGCTCGGGAGAGCACCGCCTCGGCCTGTGCGAGCTCGCCTGTGTCCCTCAGCGCGACCCCGAAGTCGGGCGCCAGCTCAAGCCACGAATGCTCGTCCTCCGGGAGCAGCGTGGCGGCGCGACCGAGCAGGTCGGCCGCGGCTGGCATGTCGCCGCGGAGGAACGCCTTTCGTCCGGCCGCGGCGAGCGTGCCCGCGGCTCGGTCTCTTAGCGCCCGCGACGATCCTTCATCGGCCAAATCGATTCCGAGCAGGTACGCCTGCTCGAGGTGGTATCCGACGAGCTCGTCAGCCGCATCGACTTGTGTGGCCGCTAGCCAATCGGCCAGACGCTCGTGGAGCTCGGCACGGAGCGTCTTGGGGACAGCCTCGTACGCGGCGTCGCGGATCAGGGCGTGCTCGAAGCGGAACCTGTCGTCTTGGGCCGGCTCCGAGATCTCAGGCAGTAAGAGCTTTCTGCGGACGAGCGCCATCAGCGCCCCGGCAAGTCCAGGCGCGAGCTCCGGCGGCGAGAGGGCGCTCAGCCCCGCGCGCGAGAACTCGCGACCGACGACGGCCGCCCGCTCGATCACCGCTCGCTCGACCGAACCGAGCTGATCGAGCCGCGCGGTCAGGAGAGCCTGGATCGAGGGTGGAGTCGGGACGACGTCCATGTCCTCGGGTTGCTCGGCCAGCATCGCGGCCATTTGCTCGAGGAAGAGCGGGTTCCCTTCGGCTGCCTCGGCGATGCGCGCCTGCACCTTGGGATCGGCACGCAACTCGTCGAGGAGGGACTCGGCCTCGTCCGCGGCGAGCGGGTCGAGCACCAACGTGTCGGCGTTCGGTCGCGGATTGAGCCATCCGGGGCGGAGCTCGACGAGGTCCTCGCGAGCGAGACAGATCAGTAGCAGCGGGGCGCGCAGCCAGCCGAGCACGTATTCGACGAGATCGAGCAGGGGTGGCGCTGCCCAGTGAACGTCCTCGAGCACCACCACGGCGGGCCCCTCGGACGCGATCGCCTCGAGCAGCCGGCGAAACGCCCAGGGCGTGTCTTCGGCGCGCCCCGAGCCTGAGGCGGCGCCGATGGCGCTCATGATGCGCTCGACTACGAGCGCCGCGTCGTCGGCTCCCTCGAGCGTCCCGACTAGCCCGTCCGCACCGCCGAGCGCCCGAACGATCTCGCGGAACGGCCAGAGCGTTGTGCCCTCACCGTACTGGAGGCAGTGCCCTACGAGGACCGTTGCGCCGGAGCCGGCAGCGAACTCCGCGACGAGGCGTGACTTGCCGATCCCGGCGGGCCCGAGGATCGTGAACAGCCGACAGCTTTGCTCCGCCTCGACGCGCCGAAAGGCGATCTGCAGAGCGGCGAGCTCCTCCAGCCGTCCGACGAATCGTCGTTTTTGCCCGCGTGCCACTCCGGCCGCACCAGGATCGATAGCGTCGAGCCGGAGCGGTGACACAGGCTCGGCCATTCCCTTGATGGAAAACGATTCAAGTGGTCCCGCCTTGACTGCGTCCTTCACCAGCGAATACGTCGTCTTGCCGATCAGGACGCTGCCGGGCGGCGCCGCCTGCTCCAGCCGCTTCGCGAGATTGACGGCCTCGCCGGTGACGAGGGCCTGGCCCACAGCCGGATCGCCCGCGACGACCTCGCCGGTGTTGACGCCGATTCGCATCTCGAGGGTGACGCCGTAGCGCCGCTCGAGCTCGGCATTCAGGTCGCCCAGCCGGTTCCGCATCTCGTCGGCCGCGCGCACCGCTCGCAAGGCGTCGTCTTCGTGGGCGACGGGCGCCCCGAAGACGGCCATGACCGCATCGCCGATGAACTTTTCAACGGTTCCGCCGTGGTGCTCGAGCACGCCGCGCATCTCCTCGAAGTACCGTGACATGACCCCGCGGAGGGCCTCCGGGTCGAGCTCGTGGCCGAGCGCAGTCGAGCCGGCGAGATCGGCGAACAGGATCGTGACCGTCTTGCGGACTTCGTGCGGCGCGGCGAGCGGACGCCCAGCGAGCGGGCCGCCGCAGGCCTGGCAGAAGCGCGCTGTCTCCGCGTTGAGCTCCCCACAGCTGCGGCATACGGCCACAAGCAAGTCTAGGCCGGTCTGGCCGCGGCTCGAAAGCCCCGGCTTAGAATCTTTTACCGCTCGATCGCGAAGGCGATGTCCACGGTCGTCCGGTACATCGTGATCCGCTCGCCCTCGACGAGGGCGCTCATCGAGACCACGTGAGCACCCGAGATGCCGCGAACCGTCTTCGCAGCTTCCTGCACAGCCGCGTCGGCGGCCTTCGCAAAGCTCTCCGGCGATGAGCCGATGATCGTGATCACCTTGGCGACGTCAGCCATCTCGTCCTCCTAACGGTCGTGGTCGATCGAGAATCTCGAACTGTGACAGGCAGCGGCGGTGATGGCGGACCAATCCGCGCTCAGCTCGCACGAGCGCGGCTTAACCCAAAACGGCCGTCAGTACACTGGCCGACGTGTTCGACACGCTTTCAGACCGGCTTCAGGGCGCCCTCGGCGACCTCGGGAAGCGCGGCAAGCTCGACGACGAGGCGATCTCGAAGGCAATGCGCGAGATCCGCCTAGCGCTGCTCGAGGCGGACGTCAACTTCGAAGTCGTCAAGGACTTCGTCGCCCGCGTGCGCGAGCGCGCCGTCGGCGAGGAGGTGCTGAAGAGCCTCACGCCTGGCCAGCAGGTCGTGAAGATCGTGCACGACGAGCTGACCGAGCTGATGGGCACGGGCGACTCGCGGCTCGCGTTCGCCGGTCGACCGCCGACGGTGATCCTGCTCGCCGGCCTTCAGGGCTCGGGTAAGACGACGGCCGCCGCCAAGCTCGCCCTGCTGCTCCGCAAGGAGGGCAAGCGGCCGGCGCTCGTCGCGGCCGACCTACAGCGCCCGGCGGCGATCGAGCAGCTGGAGCAGCTCGGACGGCAGATCCAGGTTCCGGTCTACAGCGCCGAGCGCTCGGATCCCGTCAAGGCAACGCGCGAGGGGATCGACGCGGCCGAGGGTGACGTCGTCATCGTCGACACCGCGGGTCGGTTGCATGTCGACGAGGGGCTGATGGATGAGCTCGCGGCCGTCCGTAAGGAAGCCAAGCCGACGAACGTGCTGCTCGTGCTCGACTCGATGACAGGCCAGGAGGCGGTTGCGGTCGCGCAGGCGTTCCAGGAACGCGTCGACTTCGACGGCGTCGTGCTGACGAAGCTCGACGGCGACGCCCGCGGGGGCGCGGCGCTCTCGGTCAAGGCCGTCACCGGCAAGCCGATCAAGCTCGTCTCCGTCGGCGAGAAGGTCGACCAGCTCGAGTACTTCCATCCCGACCGGATGGCCTCGCGGATCCTCGGCATGGGCGACGTGCTCAGCCTGATCGAGAAGGCCGAAGCGGCGGTCGAAGAGGATGAGCGCGAGGAGCTCGAGCGGCGAATGATGCAGGGCGAGTTCACGTTCGACGACTTCCTCAAGAGCTACAAGATGCTGCGCCGGATGGGCCCCTTGCAGGGCGTGATGAAGCTGATTCCGGGTCTCGGCAACCAGCTCGAGGGTCTCGACCAGGTCGACGAGAAGCAGCTCGCGCGCGTCGAGGCGATCATCCTCTCGATGACGCCGCGCGAGCGCGCCCTGCCTCACGTGATCGACGGTTCGCGCCGGCAGCGAATCGCGCGCGGCAGCGGCTCCGACGTCCAGCAGGTCAACCAGCTGCTGGAGGCGCGTAAGCAGATGGCGAAGGTGATGAAGCAGATGAAAAGCGGGAAGATGCCTTCCCTGCCAGGATTGGAGGCGCCCGGCGCGCCGAACGGCGCCCGCGCGGCCACGGCCAGAAAGACCAAGAGCAAACGAAAGAAGAAACGGAAGGCGAGGAGATAGATGGCAGTCAAGTTGAGGCTGACGCGGGTCGGCTCCAAGAAGAACCCGATCTACCGCGTCGTCGCCGCCGACACGCGTTCCCCGCGCGACGGCAAATTCATCGAGATCGTCGGGCGCTACAACCCGCAGACCGATCCGTCGACGATCGAGTTCGACGAGGAAAAGGTCAAGGACTGGCTGTCGAAGGGCGCGCAGCCCTCCGAAACGGTCAGGCGCCTGCTCAAGGCCAAGGACATTGGCTGAACTGCTGGCCGAGCTGGCGCGGCGGCTCGTCGACGATCCGGACGCGGTGTACGTCGAGGAGATCGAGCGCGACGGCGCGCACGTGCTGCAGCTGCACGTGGCCAAGGACGACGTCGGCAAGGTGATCGGCCGCCAGGGGCGGATCGCCCGGGCGCTGCGCACGATCGTCCGCGCAGGAGCTGCGCGGTCGAACTACCGCATCCTTGTCGAGATCGTCGACTGAGCTTGTAAGCGTAGGCCGTGTGGGACGCCCGCACGGCCTTGACGGCTCCTTCTTCGTCGAGCACGCGAGCGACGACCCAGTGCGGTTCGAGGTCGGCGCCGTTCTCTACGTTGGAGGCGAGCAGGCGGAAGTCGTCTCGTCGAAGCGCGGTTCGGGCGGCCGGCCGGTGATCCGGCTCGACCGTCAGGCGCAGCGCGGCGCAGAGCTCGCCGTTCCACGCGAGGCGCTGCCGCCGACGGCTGAAGGCGAGTACTACGCCTTCCAGCTCGTCGGCCTCGAGGTCGAGGAGGAGGGCGGCCGGGCACTGGGCCGGGTCGCCGGGGTCGCCCCGGGAGTCGCGAACGATGTGCTCGAGCTCGACTCCGGGCTCGCGCTGCCGCTCGTCGAGGCCTGCGTGCGCGAGGTCGATCTCGATCGCGGGCGGATCGTGGTCGCCGCGGGCTTCGCGGAACCGCAGCTACCCTGAGCAGGGTCTCCTTTGCAGCTCGACGTCTTCACCTTGATCCCCCAGGCCTTCGCCTGGCTGACGGAGCAGCGGCCCGTTGCGGCCGTGCTTGGCGATCAGCTGGACCTGCGACTGTTCAGCTATCGCGACTACACCCCGCTCGCCAACTCCCAGGTCGACGACGACCCGTACGGTGGCGGCGCCGGGATGGTGCTTCGTGTCGACGTGGTCGCGGCGGCGCTCGAGGCAGCCTACGGCGACGCTCCAGCTCATCGTGTCGTCGCGCTGACGCCGCAGGGCCGGCAGCTGACCCAGGAGGTGGTCGAGGAGCTCGCGAGTGAAGAGCGGCTCACCCTGCTTTCCGCCCGTTTCGAGGGCTTCGACGAGCGCGTGCTCGCGCACCTCGCCTCCGACTCGATCTCGATAGGTCCCTACGTGCTTTCCGGTGGCGAGCTGCCCGCGATGGTCGTCGTGGACGCAGTCGCACGACGGCTTCCGGGCGCCCTTGGCTCTGCGGAGTCAGGGCTGATCGAGAGCTTCTCGGCGGAGCTGGAGGGTGGGCTCGAGTATCCGCACTACACACGGCCCGCCGATTTCCGCGGTTGGCGAGTCCCCGAAGTCCTGCTCTCGGGCGATCACGCGAAGATCGACGAGTGGCGGCGCCGCCAGAGCCGTCTACGAACCGCGGGTTGAGGCACGATACGGAGATGGACCAGTCAGACGGCGCCGGAATGGTTCGGGATCCCTACGAGGTCCTCGGGGTTAGCCCCGACGCGTCGCCGGACGAGATCCGAGACGCGTACTGGCGCCTGGTTCGCTTTCATCGGGAGGAGGGGGACGCGGCGTGGATGCCGACGCACCTGGGCGAGATTCAGGACGCATACGACGTCCTTTCCGACCCCTCGCGCCGTGCCGAGCTCGATGCCGCAAACGGTGGTCCCGAGCGGCCTGCGACAGCTTCGTATCAGCCAGGCTTTCCGCCGTCCGAGTCGGGCTCACAGCCGTACCAACCGGGCGCGCCGTATGAGCCAGGTGCCCCGCCGTTTCCGCGGCCCGAGCCACCTAAGCCCGTCCATCGTTCGCGCAACCCGATCGACCGGCTCACGCACCGGTTGCCGCGGCCGTGGCGGATCGCAATCGACTGGATCGTCACGATCGCCGGCGCGGTCGCGATCG